>Ga0256914_1000389_pt1 | contig 43184 bp, 36 predicted proteins | sample HulkmetaG_FD_191571 | JGI IMG/M metagenome (GOLD analysis project Ga0256914, IMG submission 191571) | Hydrothermal chimney microbial communities from Main Endeavour vent field at the Juan de Fuca Ridge, Pacific Ocean - Hulk | ecosystem: Environmental > Aquatic > Marine > Hydrothermal vents ...
GGCGTCAACGTCACCCTGGGACTGCCCATCATCCGCACCTCCGTGGATCACGGCACGGGTTATGATATTGCCGGCCGCGGTCGGGCAAATCCGGCCAGTCTCATTGCCGCCTGCCGCCTTGCCGCGGAAATTGCCGTCAACAGGAGCGACAATGGGGGATAGGGGAGAAAAGGGCCTGCTCATCGTCTTCGAGGGAATCGACGGCACCGGCAAGTCCACTCAGCTTCGCCTCCTGGCCGACCATCTCCGGCGGCGGCGTCTGCCCCTGCTGGTCACCCGGGAACCTTCGGACGGTCCCATCGGCAGACGAATTCGCCAGCTTTTCTCCCGTCGTCACGAACTCAGCCGGCAGCAGGAACTCAAACTCTTTCTCGATGACCGCCGCGAACATGTGGAACAGGTGATCGCCCCGGCACTGGCCGCCGGCCAAATCGTACTCTGCGACCGTTACTACTATTCCACCGCCGCCTATCAGGGAGCGGCAGGCGGCGATCCGGAAACGATCCTGCGGTTGAACGGCTTTGCCCCCCGGCCCGATCTGGTCCTGCTCCTAGAGTTGTCTCCCCGGGAGGCGGTCCGGCGCATCAGACAGGTGAGGGGAGATACTCCCAATGATTTTGAGCAGCTTGATCATCTGGAGAAGGTCTATCGCATCTTTGCCGCCTTTGACGATGACCGCATCCGGCGAATCAACGGCAACGGCCCGATCGCAGAAGTGCAGGCAACCGTCAGAGAGGAGGTTGATTCTCTGTTGCGGGCCGAAAGAGGAGACAGATGAAAAAGGTGGATAAGAAAATTTTACAGCGGCTCGTTCCGCCGTTTCTGCTGCTGCTGTTTCTCCAGGGTTGTCAACCTCTGCTGCAGGGAGAAAACAGCCCTGTTTCCCCTGTTGAGCGGCAGGATAAAAAAGAGGCTGGGTCCGGTCCCGGGAGCGAGCCGGTGGATACCACCTGCTCCTATTTCTACTTTCTCTGGGGGCGGCACGCGGAGTTGTCCCGGCATCTGGAAGAGGCCCTGGAGGCCTATGAAAAGGCCCTGATTTGCGATCCCGGGGCCGATTACATCATGCGTAAACTGCCCATGCTGCTGATCCGGCTGGGCAGAAACGGGGAGGCTGTTGACTGGTTGAAGAAATCCATTGTCGCCCATCCCAAAGAGGTGGGAACCCGGTTGCTGCTGGCCAAGGTCTATAGCCGCCAGAAAAAGTATGACGAGGCAATTGCCCAGTACCGGGCCGCCCTTGATCTTGATCCGCGGGATGAAACCGCCACCCTGCTGCTTGGTGAACTCCATGCCCGCCGCCGTCACTATGATTTAGCCGAAAAGACCGTTACCCGCCTGTTGGAGGAAAAAGAGGACTGGTATGCCGGACACGTCTTTCTGGCCCGGATCCATGTCAACCAGCAACGCTACGATGAGGCCCTGGAGGAATATGAGACCGCCCTGGGGCTCAACTGGTCCGCTGAACTGATCTACGAGATGGGTGAGCTACTCCGCAACCTGGATCGTCCCAAGGAGGCGGTGGCCCTGTACCGACAGATTCTTGACAGGGATGAATCCGGCGAAAAGGCGCGGATCGCCATTGTTCACACCTATCTGGGAATGCAGCGCGACGACCTGGCCCTGGAGGAGCTGAAGAAACTCCGGGAGATCACCGATCATCCCGCCCGTATTGACCTGATCGTCAGCCGCATTTACGCCCGCCGGAAAAAATATGACCGGGCAACGTCCATCCTGGAGCGGCTCATCAGCGAGGAAGATCTCCCCGAGGCCCGCTATCTCCTGGCCATGATCCATCTGGAACGCGAAGATCCGGCGGCGGCCCTGGAAGAGTTGGGCAAGATCGGTCCCGAGGCGGATGAATATGAGGAGAGCGTCATACTCCGGGTCAAAATCCTGCGGCAGCAGGAAAAAAGTGACGAGGCCGTGGCGCTGCTCAGGGAGGTGCTCAGCCGGGATGAACCACCATCCGCCGATCTCTCCATTATCCTTGCCGGGCTGTACCTTTCCCGCGGCCAGGGGGAAAAGGGAAAGGCGGTGTTGCAAAAGGCGATGCAGCTCTATCCCGAAGACAATGACCTGCTCTATGAATATGGGCTCTTTCTGGATCAGAAGGGAGAGCCGGCCCAGGCCCTGGCTGTTATGGAACGGGTCATCAAGGCGGATCCCGACCATTCGGGGGCGCTCAATTACGTGGGTTACACCTGGGCGGACAGGGGCGAGAATCTCCAGCGGGCCCTGGAGTATATCCAGCGGGCCGTGGCGCTCAAGCCTGAAAACGCCTACATTCGGGACAGTCTGGGATGGGTCTACTTCCGCCTGGGGAAAATCGAAAAGGCCAGGACGGAACTTCTCAAGGCCCTGAATCTTGCCGGCGGAGACCCGCATATCCATGATCACTTGGGCGATGTCTACCGTAATCTGGGCTTGGTGGAAAAGGCCAGGCATGAATATGAACAGGCCCTGGAGCTGTTTGGTGATCACAAGGACGCACCTGCGACCAGGGAAAAGCTCGATGTCCTCCTGAAAAAAAGCAGCGACGAGTAACGGCCGGATGACTCTCCTGCGCCTCTTCGGAGTCCTTCTGCTACCCGCCGTTTTCACCCTCGGCTGCGCCCATTCTCCCCCGCTCACCGGCCCGGCTCTCAAGACGGCGGAGCAGGCGTGGCAGGCCTTTCTTTCCCGCGAATGCAGTCGTTGCATTGACAGCGATCTCAGTCTGCAGTGGCGACTTTTCACCAACCGGGGCGCTCTTCCCGGAATGTTGCAACTGCGTGATCCCGATCATGCCAGACTCACCATTACCGATCCCCTGGGGAGGCCGCAGTGGATTCTTGCGGCTGCGGGCAGGACTTTCCGGGCCGTGCTTGTTTCCGAAGGCCGCGGCTGGCAGGGAGAGGAGACCTGGCCCGGACGGCGGAGATATCTGCCCCCGGAAGTTGACGGCGGCGCTCTTTTTGCCTGGCTCAGCGGCGGGCTGCATGATACCGGAATGCAGCTTGAGCGCATTGCGGCGGATAGCGGCGGCGAGGGAGTCTGGTACGAGTTTGCCGAAAGGGAAGGACTCATCCACCGGGTGCTGCTGGATGGCGGACGCCCGGTCATGCGGCGTCATCTCCTTATGAGTGCCGAGGGCCACCGGATATTCGAGGCGCGTTACCTGCGGTATCGGCAGGTGGGCGATTGCCTTTGGCCCTTTGAGATACGCATGGAGGCCGATACCGGCCCCGGCGAGCTGATCCTGCGTTACCAGCGGGTGATACCGGTTGATCGTTTCCCGGAAGATGCCTTCCGGCTGGAATTTCCGCCGGGCTTTCGGGTGGAGACCCTGCGATAATCCGAACGGGTCGCTTACCGGCTGACGGGGTACAAATACCGATGTTTACCAAGGTCTGGTGCCTGTCCCGCGGGGAGTTGTCACCGGCGGCAGAGGGCTATTTATCCTCTTTGAGGGTGTTGACGATGAGGATGAACAGATCTTCGTCCTTGAAGAAGACCTGTTGCAGGTCATAGTTGTTTTTGGGACGCAGGTCGATGACGGTTCTGATCTTTTCCGGGTTGTGATGGGCTGCGGTGCGGATGGTCTGCACAAACTGGCCATTGGCCTCGATGAGGGGCAGGACTTTCTGCCCCATCTCGGTTGCCATGAAGTCGCAGACAACCCGCGGAGATCCCTCTTCGATACCGAAGACAACCGGGGGATAGAAGTCGTTGAGCTGGAAGAGAATCATCTCGCCGCGTTCGGAGGTGTTGTCAAACTCGACGGAAAAGAGTTTGGGTGTCTTGCCCGCCTTGGGTACGATGGGACCCGGATCATCGGTGAGGGTGGGTGGAGGCGGGGCCGTGGTTGCCGGAGCCGTCGGCTTTGACGCCGTTTCCGCCGCCGGCGGCGGGGATTTCTGTTCCGCGACCGGTGCAACTGCTTGTTTTTCCTTGAGCTCCTTCTGCCACCGGGCCTCCTTATCGGCGATACCCGGTTCCTTCACGGAAGGTTTTGCGGGCGCGGTTTTACGGGTGGCCGCCGATTTGGGGGCGGCCGGGGCGTCGGCCTTTGAAAGCGTGATCACCAGGGTGTTGGTCTTGCCGTCGAACTGTTGATCAAAATTCACCTTGATCCCCGCCTGCAGATCGAGAACCACACGCGTTTTCGGGTTGACATCCTCATGGCGGCCGGTGCGGATGCGTTTGATGAAGGCGCCGTCGGTTTTGATTTCCCGCTTGATGCTTTCCGCCGGTTCCACTCCAAAGAAATCAAAGACCACCTTGGGCTGTTTGCCGTCGTCAAAGGCGAATGTTTTTGGTATGTGGGCACCGTTGAGCTTGAAGCTGATCCGTTCCCGGCCGGGGGACGGGGCATCGAAGGTGATTTTTTCCAGGAGGGGCGCCGCCTGGCAGGTGCTGAGCAGAGTGGTTGATTCCGATACCAGGAAAAAGAGCGGGGCGAACAGGAGGAGGATGAGGAATCTTTTCATGGGGAGATTATTTCTTTTTGTTGGAAAATTTGATATTTTAAATGCGTAGAACTGACTCATCGTTGAATTACTCATCTCCTGTTGAAAAGTCAACTTTTTTTCAGTAAAAGAGCTACAAAAACAACCGTTTCCGTTTTTATTCACAAAACATATCTCCCTGATTGCCTCCCTGGCGAGGGGTAATAAAATCCTTGAAAAGTAATTGCACAGGGGCGGAAAAATCCGGGATTTTTTCATAAAAACATGCTGAATCTAGATGCAATCCTTCCCCTGGTGAGGAAACCGGGGCGTTATATCGGTGGTGAATTACACAGCGCAACAAGGCGATGGGATGAGTGTCGGCTCCGTTTTGTTCTTGCTTTTCCGGACCTTTATGAGATAGGTATGTCCCATCAGGGGTTGCAGATCCTCTACCGGATTATCAACTCCAGGGAGGATCTGCTTGCCGAACGCTGCTTTTCGCCGGATGTGGATATGGAGCGGCAGCTCAGGAAGAGGCGGTTGCCGCTTTTTTCCCTGGAATCACGCACCCCGCTTGACCGTTTCGACGTCATCGGCATCACCCTGCCCTATGAACTCTGTTACACCAATATCCTCACCCTGCTGGACCTGGCTTCCATTCCCCTCTATTCCCATGGCCGCGGCGATGACCATCCTCTGGTTTTGGGCGGCGGCTCCTGCAGTCTGAATCCCGAGCCGGTGGCGGATTTTTTCGATGCCGTTGTTTTGGGCGACGGCGAGGAGGTTATCCTGGAGATTGCCGATACCGTTATCGGGGTCCGGGAAGCGGGCGGCGGTCGCAGCGAATTGCTGGCCGCTCTGGCCGAAATCGAGGGCGTCTATGTCCCCTCCTTTTTTATTCCCCGGTACCGGGGCGGGAAAATATCGGCCCTTCGGAGCCTGAGGCCCGGATATACACGGATCCGCCGCCGGGTAATAACCCGGCTCGCAGACCCTGATCTCTTCCGTGAGCCACTCGTTCCCATGGTCAAGACCGTCCATGACCGGCTGGGAATCGAGGTTGCCCGGGGCTGCACCCGGGGCTGCCGTTTCTGTCAGGCCGGCATTCTCTATCGCCCGGTGCGGGAAAGAAGCGTGGATGAGGTCATGGAACTTGCCGAAAGTGGGATTGCCGCCGGCGGGTTCGACGAATTGGCGCTGCTGTCGCTGTCCACCGGGGACTACTCCTGCCTCAACGATCTGCTCGGCCGCCTGATGGACCGGTTTGTGCGGCGCCACGTATCCGTGTCGCTGCCCTCCATGCGGGTGGGCAGTCTCACCACCGGTATGATGGAGCAGATCAGGCGGGTGCGCAAGACCGGTTTCACCGTGGCGCCCGAGGCAGGCAGTCGGCGACTGCGCCGGGTTATCAACAAGGGAATTTCCGAAGATGATCTCCTGGCCACCTGTCGGGATGCCTTTGCCCTGGGCTGGAATCTGATCAAGTTCTACTTCATGATCGGCCTGCCCACCGAGACCCGCGAGGATGTGGAGGCCGTCATCGAACTCGCTGTCAAGGCCAGGCAGGCTGGCCTGGAAGAGACGAGGGGCAAAAGGGCCCCCCGGATCAATGTCAGCGTCGCCACCTTTGTTCCCAAGCCCCACACGCCTTTCCAGTGGGAAAAGCAGCTCGGTCCGGATGAGTCCCTGGCAAGGCTCCAGCTCCTCAAGGACAGGATGCCCAGGCGCGGCCTGAAGCTTAAGTGGCATGATCCCAGGCAGAGTTTCATGGAGGGCGTTTTTTCAAGGGGTGATCGGCGTCTGGCCCGGCTGATCGAGATTGCCTGGGCGGACGGGGCCCGTTTTGACGGCTGGTCCGATCATTTTCAGCTGAAGCGCTGGCAACGGGCCGCCGCCGACTGCGGTATCGACCTGGAGCAATACCTTGAAGCCCGGCGCACCGATGAGATGCTGCCCTGGGATCACCTTGACCCCGGTGTCGAGCGTCGTTTTCTGCTCGACGAGCGGCAAAAGGGTTTTGATCAGGTCTATACGGCCGACTGCCGCAACCATGGCTGCCACGGGTGCGGACTCTGCGATTTCAGGACCCTGAAGCCCCTGGTCCACCGCAAGGCCGGCAAAACCGTCGCCTCCGGAACCGGAAAAGCCGAAAAGACCACGGAAAACCAGCCCCTCCACTGCTACCGTGTTCACTACGCGCGCCTGGGTGATATCCGTTTCCTCAGCCATCTGGAGATGCTGCAGCTCATCTTCCGGGCCATCCAGCGGGCCGGTTTGCCGGTGGCCTTTTCCCGGGGATTCAATCCCAGCCCGCGGGTATCCTTCGGCAGCGCCCTGGGCGTGGGCATGGAAAGCGAGGACGAATATTTCGACATGAAGCTGACAGCGCCCCTGGGCTCGATCTCCCGGGCCACCAGCCGGCTGAACCGGGAACTGCCCTCCGGCCTCACAATCCTCAATATCGAGATATGCCGTTCAGGGAAGGAAGGCGGGCCAACGGTCTACGAGATCGAGTGTCCCACCCCGCTGACCGCTACCCGGCGGCAACGCATCCGCGATTTTCTGGCCGTGGATTCCTTTGCCATCAGCCGCAGAAGAAAAAAGAAAGTCCAGCGGTTGGATATCAGGCCGCTGGTCAGGGAAATCAGCCTGCGCGGAGACAGGGGGCTGCACCTGGAGTTGCTCAATGATCCGATGCGGGCCGGAGTGCGACCGGTGGACATCCTCTCCTTTGTCCTGGAACTGCCGGAGGAGGAGGTCCTGACGGCGCGGATCAGGAAACGGGCCCCCGGAGCCGGTCGCCGGGACGCTACCGCAACTTCAGCATCAGGGTTGCCAGGGGAGGCAGGGTGAGATTGACGGACCAGGGTCTGCCGTGCCAGGGAATATCGGCTGCGGCAAGCGGCTCCGGGTTCGTCACCTCGCTTCCCCAGTACTTTTCGAGATCACTGTTGAAGATCTCCCGGTACTCTCCCGGCACCGGTACGCCGATCTGAAAACCGTGGCGCACCACCGGAGTGAAGTTGCTGATGATGACAATGAAGTCGCCGTTTTCGGCGTAGCGGAGAAAGGAGAAAACCGAGTTGTCGTTGTCGTTGGCGTTGATCCAGGAAAATCCCTCGGGCGTGAAGTCGTTTTCATACAGGGCGGGCTGCCTTCGGTAGAGGTGGTTGAGGTCGCGAACCAGCCGGAGCATACCCTGATGATTGGCGGCGGAAAGCGCCTGCCATTCCAACCCCTTTTCATGGTTCCACTCCTGCCACTGGGCGAACTCGCAGCCCATGAAGAGGAGTTTCTTCCCTGAATAGGCCCACATGAAGGTCAGATAAGCCCGCAGGGTGGCGAATTTCTGCCATTCGTCACCAGCCATTTTCTCAAGCAGCGATCCCTTGCCGTGCACCACCTCATCGTGGGACAGGGGCAGGATAAAGTTTTCATGAAAGGCATAGAGCATGCCGAATGTCATGTCGTTATGATGGAAACGGCGGTAGATGGGATCCTTGCTCATGTAGCGCAGGGTGTCGTGCATCCACCCCATGTTCCACTTCAGGGAAAATCCCAGGCCGCCCAGGTAGGTGGGACGGGAGACCATGGGCCATGAGGTTGACTCCTCGGCAATGGTGAGAATTCCAGGAAAAACACCGTGGACCACCTCGTTGGTCTTGCGCAGGAAGTCGATGGCTCCCAGGTTTTCCCGACCGCCGTAACGGTTGGGAATCCACTCCCCATCCCGGCGCGAGTAGTCAAGGTAGAGCATGGAGGCGACGGCATCGACCCGTAAGCCGTCGATATGATACTTGTCCAGCCAGAAAAGGGCGTTTGAGATCAGGAAGGAGCGGACCTCGTTGCGGTCGTAGTTGAAGATCATGGTCCCCCAGTCCTGATGCTCGCCCTGGCGGGGATCGGCATGGGCATAGAGGTGGGTGCCGTCAAAGTAGTTGAGGCCGGCCTCGTCCTTGGGAAAGTGGGCCGGGACCCAGTCGAGGATCACGCCGATGTTGTTGCGGTGGCAGCAGTCGATGAAGTACATGAAGTCTTCCGGGGTGCCGAAGCGACTGGTGGGAGCGAAAAATCCCAGCACCTGATAGCCCCAGGAGCCGTCGAAGGGATACTCGGCAATGGGCAGCAGCTCCATGTGGGTGTAGCCCAGGTCCACTACGTAGGGCAGCAGGGTGTCGGCCAGTTCCCGGTAGGTGAGATACCTGAGGCCCCATTTTTCATCCGGTTCCCGGCGCCAGGAGGCCAGGTGCACCTCGTAGATGGAAATCGGCCGGTTCAGCGCCTGGCGCTGTTGACGTTGCTCCATCCACTCCTCGTCATGCCACTGATAGCGGTTGAGATCCACCACCACCGAGCCGGTGCGCGGTCTCTCTTCCATGGCAAATCCGCAGGGATCGCATTTGTCCAGTAAATGGCCCCGGCGGGTTTCGATGCGATACTTGTAAACACTGTGTTCGGTGAGGCCGGGGACAAACAGGGTCCAGATTCCGGAATCGCTGGAGTGCATGGGATGGCCGCCATGCTGCCAGCCGTTGAAATCACCGATGAGAAAAACCTGTCTGGCATTGGGCGCCCAGACCGCGAATCCCACCCCGTGTTCACCGTCGGCCTCCATGAGATGGGCGCCCAGTTTCTCGTAGATCCTTTCGTTGGTGCCCTCGTTGAAGAGGTGTTTGTCGAAATCGGTGAGCCAGGAGGAGGGCAGGGGTCTGCCGGCATGGGGAGAGGTGTTTTCCATGGGTTATTGTCCTTGTGAGAGATAAAGAATTGTTTCGATGGTTTTGTTGTCATATTCCCGCAACCGCCAGATCCCGGCAAGCCGCAGGGCATTGGCGGCGATGGCCGGAATGGCGCTGGAGGGGATGTCGAGTTCGGCGAGGGTGGTGGGGCAGTCGATTTTGCCGAACCAGTTGGTGAGTTTCCGGATCACCAGGTCGGCCTGGTCGCCCGGGTCGCCCCTCCCGGTATCAAAGATTCTTCGTCCCAGCGCTGAGATACGCTGCGGATCGACTTGCCGTCGCCAGCGGAGCCAGGCGGGAATAATCACGGCCAGGCCGGCGCCGTGCGGTACGTCGTAAAGCGCGCTCAGGGAGTGTTCGATCATGTGCATGGGAAAGCCGACACGGCCCAGGCCGGCAGCGGTGAGTCCATTCAGGGCCAGGGTTGCCGTCCACATCAGATCAGCCCGGGCATCATAATCCTGCGGTGCGGCCAGACAGCGTTCACACCCATCCATGGCATTGATGATCAGTCCCTCCATGAGCCGGTCCTGCACCGGAGTGTGGGGATCGCGGGTGGTCATGTAGAATTCCAGCACATGGGCGATGGCATCAACTGCGCCGTAGGCGGTATGGTTTTTTGGGACGCTGCAGGTGGTCTGAGGGTCGAGAATGGAGGTGCGGGGATAGAGCAGGCGGTTGCCGGTACCGAATTTTTCGGCGGTCTCCTCGTTGGTGATGACCATACCGGAGTTCATTTCCGAACCGGCCGCGGCCAGGGTGGGCACCGTGATCAGCGGCAGGGTCTTCCGGATGCTTTTTTTTCCGGTGAAAAATTTCCAGACATCGTGGGCTGCAACCGCTCCGGCGGAGATGGCCTTGCCCGTGTCGATGACGCTGCCGCCGCCCACGGCAATGATCAGCTCCACCCCTTCTTTCCGGGCCATGTCAATGCCGGTGCGCACATGGGAAAGCCTGGGATTGGGCTGGACGCCGGGATGTTCCACGATGGTGATACCGGCCTTTCGAAGCGATGCGGTCACCTGGTCGTAGACACCGTTTTTTTTGACGCTGCCCATGCCGTATACCAACAGGGCGGTTGATCCCAGCTCGGCGCTTTCCGGGCCGATGGCGGCGATGGTGTCACGGCCGAAGATGATCTTGACGGGATTATGGAAGACAAAGTTCTGCATGGCTGTCTGGTTACATGTTGCGAATTGACCGGGTCAGGAGAACGAAATCCTCAAGGGACAGCTTCTCGGCCCGGGTTGCCGGTGAAATGCCCGCACGGTCGATCGCCGCCGCCAGCTCCTCCTTGCCGCCGCCGATGCGCGCCCCGTGCAGGGCGTTGAGCAGTGTCTTGCGACGTTGGCCGAAGGCACCGTTGACAACGCGGCGGAAGAGGCGCAGGTCGGCGTCGGGCAGATCAATGCCGCGTTGAGCGGGCGGGGAAAAGGAAAGGCGTATCACCATGGAGTCCACCTTGGGACGGGGATGGAACTCTTGCGGTTTTATGGTCAGCAGCGGCCTTACCGTGGCGCAGCAGCGGAGCAGGACCGTGGGGGCGCCATACTCCCTGGTTCCGGGTTCCGCCATCAACCTCGCCGCCACCTCCCGCTGCAGCATGACCACTGCCCAGTCCACCCGGGAACTGTTGTCCAGGAGGCGGAAGAGAAAGGGAGAAGAAATCGAATAGGGCAGGTTGGCGATGATCTTCAGCCGGCCCGCCTCGGCGGCAAGTTCTCCCAGATCGGCCCGGAGAATATCGTCGTGACGCAGACAGACGTTGCCGGCAAGGTCTTTTTTCCTCTCATGCCAGGCGACGATGCCCGCATCGATTTCAAAGCCGATGACCCGCCGCACCCGTTGGGCGAGGATCATGGTCAGGGCTCCGAAGCCGACGCCCACTTCCACTATTGTATCCTCCGGTGCCGGATTTGCCAGATCTATGATTTTTTCGGCGGTATGGCGGTGCACCAGAAAATTCTGGCCGAGTTTCTTGTGGGGCGCAAGTTTTCCCCGGCGCAGGATTGATCGGGTTGACTGGTAGACCATGCGGTTTATTTGAGGAGGTGTTTCTCGCGTCTTTTCTGTTTAATCTTCAGGAAAAAACGGTAGGAAAGACAGTAACTGAGTATGGCCAGGGGCAGGGCCAGAAGGATGCCGCCGCTGAGCATGACGAGAATGGCGTTGAATCCAAGCCCGGTGATGGTCCGGATGCCCTCGGCAAATCCTCCCTCGGTGAGCACGCCCAGCACCGACTGGATAGTAGTCCAGGTGAGGCGACCGGGAAAGAGAAAATTACCGATGACCCAGGCAAAGTAATAGTGAAAGAAGATGGTGAGGGGATTGCTCACCAAAAAGCCGCTGATCAATGCCGCCAGCGTACTGGCATTGCAGAGGATGGTCAATGGTATGATACTCACCGTGTGAAAGGGTAAGGTGGGCGTCAGGCCGATGAATACGCCGATGGCGGTTCCCAAAGCCAGGGAGCGGGGATTTCCCCGCAGCCGTTGGAAACGCAGGTAAAAGTAGCGAATTATGCGAAACGGCGAGAATATGATGCGTTTACGAGACATCCGTTATTTGTGCAATACCGCTCTGGGGTGTGGGTAGGGTTCTTCCGGTGGCGGCGTCATCCGCCATGTGATTCATCAGGCCAGGGGAGATCGGGAAAAGACATCGCTGTCCGCGTCGATGGTCTTGCCGTCCCTGAGGAGGTAATACCCTGCCAGTCCGATCATGGCACCGTTATCGGTACAGTGTTCGGGCAATGGAATGAACAGCTCGATCTCTTCCTCCCCGCAGCGCCGGGTCATATGTTGCCGCAACCGGTTGTTGGCGGCCACCCCGCCGCCCATGACCACCCTGTTGATCTTTTGAGCGGCACAGGCGCGCAGGGTTTTTTCAACCAGCACATCCACCACCGCCTCCTGGAAAGAGGCGCAGATGTCGGCCCGTTCAAGGGAGACTCGTCCCCGGCGTTGCCGCACATGGTTGACAACCGCGGTCTTCAGACCACTGAAACTGAAGTCCAGGCTCCGGTGGTCCAACCAGGCCCTGGGAAAGTCAACAGCGTCTGCATTCCCGTTTTCCGCGCATTTGGAGATGGCCGGTCCGCCGGGATAGCCGAGTTCAAGAAGTTTGGCCACCTTGTCGAAGGCCTCGCCGGCGGCATCATCCCTGGTACGGCCCAGGCATGTGAACCGGGTGTGGCTGTCCACCCGGAAGAGGCTGGTGTTGCCTCCCGAAACCACCAGGGCGATGTAGGGAAAATCCGGTTTTTTGTCGCCGAGAAAAACGGAAAGCAGGTGCCCGGCCATGTGATCGACGCCCACACAGGGAAGACCGCGCACCAGAGCGATGGCCTTGCCGAAGGTAAAGGCGATGAGCAGGGAGCCCACAAGGCCCGGCCCCCGGGTAACGGCCACGGCATCGATCCGGCTCAGGCCGACACCGGCCCGGGACAGGGCCTCGTCCACCACCGGGCGGATCGCCTCGATATGGCTGCGGGCCGCCAGTTCCGGGACAATGCCGCCGTAGCGGGCATGGACATCGAACTGGCTGCTGACGATACTTGAGCGGATCACGGTGTCCTCCAGCACCGCCGCCGCAGTATCGTCACAGGAACTCTCCAGGCCGAGAATGAGCATTTTTTTATTTTTATCTCTGGTTGATTACAGTATATGAGGGAAACGTCACAAGGTGATATATATCATAGAGCAAATCCGGCCAAGTGCCAATACTGAAATGGCGGACCCCCCATGAGTGATACGATTCCAGAGTCCAATACCGGCAAAGGCGAACTGACCGATCTCTTTTCGCGTACCATTTCCTATCTGCGTCTGTCCCTGACCGATCGCTGCAACCTTCGTTGTCTTTACTGCGTCACCGAGGAGGAACGCAACGGCCTGCTCGCCAAGCTGGCGCCGGGGGAGCTGCTCTCCTACGAGGAGCTGTTGCGCATCGTTGCGGTGGCGGTGGATATGGGTATCAGCAAGGTACGGCTCACCGGCGGCGAACCCCTTGTCCGCAAGGGAGTGATGGAGTTTATCACCCGGCTGGCGGCCATCGACGGTTTGAACGATATCCGGCTGACCACCAATGCGGTACTCCTCGCCGGCTATGCCGAGGACCTGAAACGCGCCGGTGTCACCAAGGTCAATATCAGCCTCGACACCCTCAGGCCCGAGCGCTTCAGGAAGATAACCGGATGCGATCGTTTCCGGGAGGTCTGGGAGTCCATTGAACGGGTGGTGGAGCTCGGGTTTTCACCGGTAAAGGTCAACATGGTGGTGATGCGGGGAATCAACGATGATGAACTGGTGGATTTCGCCCGGCTCTCCCTTGAGCTGCCCCTGCAGATCAGGTTTATCGAGTTCATGCCCATCGGCACATCCAGCAGCCGGCAGCGGGACACCTATATGTCCGCCGACGAGATGAAACTGAAAATCGGCGAGATCGGATCGTTGACCCCGGTGGCCAAGGCCAGGGCGGACGGGCCGGCGCGGATCTTTCACTTCAGCGACGGCAAGGCGGAAGGCAAGCTCGGTTTTATCAGTCCCATCAGTCACCATTTTTGTGACCGCTGCAACCGGTTGCGTCTCACCTCGGAAGGCAGGTTGCGTTCCTGTCTGCTTTCCGACGAGGAAACCGATCTGAAAGGTGTTCTCCGCTCGGGAGGCAGTGACGGGGATATCCGCAAGACCCTGCTGGCGGCAATTCACAGGAAACCAAAGGGGCATCGGATGGCTGCCGGACCCGGGAAGCGGGGTGGCGACTGCCACGGCCGCATGTCGCGTATCGGTGGCTGAGGGCGGAAAACAGCACCATGGCCCCGGCCTTGCGTGCCGGATGGAGAGCTGTTTTTCGTTTTTTTACTCCGGGGTGTCGGCCTGGGGATAGGAACCCAGCCAGTCGAAATAGGAACAGATCTGTTCGAGGATTCTGCACCCTTCACGGATGACCGGGTCCTCGATGTGACCGATCATGTCGATGAAGAAGAGGTATTTCCATTGCTTTCCCTTGATGGGCCGCGATTCGATCTTGGACAGGTCGATATTTTTCGCCGAAAGAACGGTGAGGACCTCGTTGAGGGCACCGGGGCGGTTCATGAGACCGATGAGGATCGAGGTCTTGTCCCGGCCGCTGAGGCAGGGTGAGTTTTTGCCGATGACAAGAAATCTGGTGGTATTACCCCGGTAATCTTCGATTTTCTTGACAACGATCTGCAGTTCATAGGTCTTGATGGCCAGCTCGCTGGCAATGGCGCCGATGTTGGGGTTGTTTGCCGCCATCTGTGCCGCCGCCCCGGTGGAAAAGACCGGCAGGGTGGGAATATCGGGAATGTTTTTCTGCAGCCATTCCCGGCATTGTGCCAGGGGCTGGGCATGGGAGGCCACGGTCTGGATATCGCGGATGTTGCCGGACTGGCACACCAGGTTGTGGCTGATGGGCAGCTGAATCTCGCCGCATATCTTCACATTGTACTTCATGAAAGAATCCAGGGTGGAGTAGACTGCGCCCTCGATGGAGTTTTCCACCGGGACGATGCCGTACTCGGTGCGCCCCTTTTCCACCTCCCTGAAGATTTCGTCAATGGATTTCATCGGCTTATACGAGGCTGTGGGTCCGAAGTACTTGACCCCGGCCAGGTGGGTGAAGGTCGCCTCGGGTCCGAGATAGGCCACCGCGGTCTTGAGTTGCGAGAGCCGGCAGGTGGTGATGATCTCGTGAAAAATGGAACGAAGGGCCGATTCCGGAAAGACGTTGTCGTTTTTCTCCAGCAGGCGTGCATAGATCTCCCGTTCGCGCTGCGGATCCCATTTGGCCCGGTTGACATCGTCTTTGAGCTTGCCGATATCCCGTGCCAGCTGAATCCGCTGTTTGAGGAGATCAAGGATCTGGTTGTCGATGGTGTCGATTTTGTCCCGGACGTTCAATATGCTGTTTGGAGCGGCCATGTTGTCTGTATCATGAGATAAATGAGAGAGATTTTTTTGTAACAGCCCGCCGGGAGGTTGGCGGGCAACATCCCGGATCGATCCGACCCGAGGATCGGTTAATCCCGAAAGAGTAAAGCATATTCGCCACGTTGCAAAGAAAAAAACCGAAAATGGTTGCGTAGCGGCTTTTTTTCACTAATATGCGGAGGATGGAGAATCGTCTTTCCGTCTCCCGGGCGGGGATCAGGGCCATCCCGGAGCATCCCCGCCACCGGACACCAATCTTTGAGTGGTTAGCATGAGCGAGTATAAGGTCAACAAGACATACGCGGAAATCAACGCCCGCATCAAGGCCGGGGAAGCCGTTGTTGTCACCGCCGAGGAAATGATCGATATCGTGGAAAAGAAAGGCCCGGTGGAGGCGGCCAAGACCGTGGACGTCGTGACCACGGGCACCTTTTCGACCATGTGCTCTTCCGGGGCCTTTTTCAATGTGGGCCACACGACACCCACCATCAAAATCTCCAGGGCCTGGATGAACAAGGTTCCCGCCTATGGGGGAATCGCCGCGGTGGATATCTACATCGGCGCCACCGAACCCGCCGAGGATGATCCGCTCAACAAGATTTATCCCGGTGAATTCCGTTACGGCGGCGGCCACGTTATCGAGGATCTGGTAGCAGGGAAAAAAATCTTTTTCGAGGCCAAGGCCTATGGCACGGATTGCTATATCAAGCGCAAGGTGAAGATGGAGTTGACCCTGGCGGATTTGCCCCACGCCCTGCTGTGCAATCCCCGCAACTGTTATCAGAACTACAACTGCGCCGTCAATCTCTCGGATAAGACCGTTTACACCTACATGGGCATGCTCAAGCCCAGATGCCGCAACGCCTCCTACTGCAGCGCCGGTGAACTGAGCCCGTTGATGAACGATCCCTATTTTCTCACCATCGGGGTCGGCACCCGTATCTTTTTAGGCGGCGGGGTGGGCTATGTTACCTGGCACGGTACCCAGCATAATCCCAATGTGCTGCGCAGTGCGGCCGGCACCCCCAATCGTCCGGCCGGCACCCTGATGGTGCAGGGTGATCTCAAGCAGATGAGCGCCCGCTGGCTCCGTGGTGTGAGTATCCAGGGCTATGGCTGTTCCCTGGCAGTGGGCATCGGCGTGCCCATCCCCGTCCTCAACGAGGTCGTTGCCCGCTTTACCGGGGTCTCGGACCGGGAGATCTACACCCAGGTCGTGGATTACGGTCACGATTACACCCATAATATAAAACGTAATTATGGTGAAGTGAGTTATGCGGAGCTGAAATCCGGCACCATCAGGGTTGCCGGGAAAAAGGTTACCACCGCACCGCTTTCCAGCCTGGTCGGAGCACGTGAAATTGCTGAAACTCTGCAAAGATGGATCCAGGCAGGCACCTTTTATATCAGTGAACCCGCCCAGCTCCTGCCTTCGGTTCCCCTGCCGACTTCACATGGAGACCGCTGACGGCGGTCGGGCAAGTCGCCTTTTCAATGTACTGATCATTAGATGTCCCTTGCGGAGAAAAAGGAGAGGCTCCGGCGCATAATGCGGTCGTTATCGCCGGCGGCCATCGCCTTTTCCGGCGGTGTGGACAGCTCGCTGCTCCTGGAGACCGCCCTTGATTGTCTGGATGGCGGCAGGCTTCTGGTCCTGCACGCCTCTTCAATCATGCAGGCCCCCGATGAGGAGCGGCGGGTCGTAAATCGTCTCCGGCAGCTTGAGGGCCGCAGCGGCGTTACAGTGGTAAATCTGGCCACGGATCCCCTGAACTGGCGGGAAGTGGCAAAAAATAACGCCGATCGCTGTTACCTTTGCAAGAGCAGGCTGTATAAACTCTTTTTAGAAGTAATGAGAAAACATGGCTTCCCGACACTGGTTGACGGTACCAATGTCGATGATCTGCGGCAGGAGAGGCCCGGTTTGAGGGCCCTCAGAGAGTTGCAGGTCAGAACCCCACTGGTTGAAGCCGGTCTGAATAAAAATGATATCCGGAGCCTGAGCCGGATGCTTGGGCTGCCCACTTGGAATGTACCGTCATCATCTTGCCTAGCCACCAGAATTCCCCATGGATTGGAGATTACGGCTGACAGGTTGGAAAGGATTTCACTCTGGGAAACCCGATTGCAGCGCATGGGGTTTGCCGGTTGCCGTGTTCGTATGGATAGATATTCTGAATCAACGGTATATATAGAGATCCCGGTTGACGATATGGAAAAATTTCTTCGTCAAACAAAGAGAGTGTCAGTTTCCCGTTATTTTCAATCAATCGGTATTGATTTCGTATATCTCAATATAAGCGGGCGATCATAACAGCTTCGCCTTTCTCGCCGTTCATCCTCCCCTTGCGGGATGGTGTCCGTTTTCGGTTTGGTCCGGAGCGCCGCAGGTCCCTGCAGGGGGATCCATTTGTGGAAAGATCCCTGTTTCGGTGATATACCGCAAGGGCCGGCGATATTTCCCGCTTGCATGCTTTTTTTACATGTATTAAGGAATAAAGGTTAAACAAAAAAGGAAAGATTTGTCATTTGCAGGTATGGAATCCTGGGAATGAGGCTGTTTTTCGACATTGCCGCATGGCCGGATGGAATCGGTCGGAAGCGGATGATGCCGCACTGAATGCAGCATGCAGCAGATGCACGGAAAGCGATTTTTCAGGATGTCCTTGTGATAATCATGTCGAACACCGACATAACTTTAATCCTAGGGAGGGGTTTATGAACAAAAAAGACCTTGTAGCAAGTATGGCTGACGCCGCAGGAATCAGTAAGGCGGCTGCGGAAAAATCACTAAACGGAATGCTGGGTGCGGTTTCGGGTGCTCTGGCGGCCGGTGACAAGGTGACGCTTGTGGGATTCGGAACGTTTTCCGTGGTACAGCGGGCAGCGCGGAAGGCGAAAAATCCCCGCACCGGAGCAATGATCGATATTCCTGCAAAGAAAGTTGCAAAGTTCAAACCCGGCAGCAAACTTGCAGATGCGGTAAAGTAAGGGCTGCCGGAATCGCATGGAAGCCGGTATTATATACCGGCTTTTTTTATTGGGGAGAGTTGAGAAAAATATCGTTGTTGCTCTATCTCCTTGATCTGGTAAGAGATTCTCCAAAAGTCTCCGAGGCGGACGCCGATGGGCGGTAGGCCGGAGAGCGGAGGGACTCTTACTTTTTTTATTGCCTTTTTCAGCGTTTTGTAGTTCCATTTTCGCGGGTCGGGACGTGGCTCAGTCTGGTAGAGCACAGCGTTCGGGACGCTGGGGTCGGAGGTTCGAATCCTCTCGTCCCGACCAGTAATTTCGAGGCTCTCGCCCTTGTGGCCGGGTCGGCCTGGCTGTTGTCATGACCCGCTCCGAGACCCCGGAGGATCCCCTTGTACATTCGTCTGAACGGGTCGGGTTGTCCATCGATTCGTCTCAATCACCGCTAATCGGTTCTGCGTGTCACCAAGTCCTGAAAGTACTCGATATACCGAGGCGCATCCGATCCTTTTTCGCCAATAATTTTTCCATAAAGAGATGTGGGTACATCTTTTTCGCAGGCAGAAGTCTTTCACCGGGCGAATCCTTTACGGGGCGGCAGCCGTTTTTATGTGTCTGCTGTTTGCAATACCCTGTCCGGCTCTCCAGCCTGATGCCGATATCTTAATGAGGAAGGCTGCGCGATATTATTACGGCAGGGGATGTCCTGTTTCCTATTCCCAGGCATTGCAGCTCTATCTCCAGGCAGCGCGGCTGGGGGACGCCCAGGCGCAGTTCATTGTCGGCAGCATGTATCACAAGGGGTTGGGAGCGGAAAAAAACGACAAAGAGGCTTTCAGATGGCTGTTGCGGGCGGCTGAACAGGGCAAGAGCACCGCTGAATCGGAAAATATCATCGGCTACTCCTATCTGCGGGGAATCGGGGTGCCGCAAAACTTTTCGGAGGCCAGGCGCTGGTATGAAAAGGCAGCCCGTCACAATCATGTCCGGGCCCAGAGTAATCTCGCCTATATATATTATAACGGGCTTGGACTCAAACGTGATTTCGCCAAGGCTCTCTACTGGTACTCCTCTGCAGCCATGCTGGGAGACAGCGAGGCCCAGTACAATCTCGGCGTAATGTACGGTACCGGAACAGGCACCGAGCTTGACCGGGTCAAGGCCTATGCCTGGTACTCCCTGGCCGCAAGCGGCGACAACGAGGCAGCGGTCAGTGCCCGTAACGCCCTCATGGCCGAGATGAGCTGGGAAGAACTCACCGCGGCCCAGGCCCTGTCCGTTACCCTCTTCCGGCAGATCGGCGAGAGAAAGGAGGCAACGGCGCAAGGTGAAAAAAAGAAAGAGTGAATTTGTGTAAGGAGCACGTGATTCCGTGAAATTTTCCATATTTGAGATGATGGCCAACGCCGGCCTCATCGTGCAGTTCGTCATGATCTGCCTGCTGCTGTTTTCCGTGGTTTCGTGGGGTATCATTATTTCGAAACTGATTATGTTCCGCAGGGCCAGACGGGATACGGAGGATTTTCTCGATCACTTCTGGGAAAGCCGCAACCTTAACGAGGCCTATGAGGCGGCTGATGAATTCGCCGGTAGTCCCGAGGCCGGGGTTTTTACCGCGGGTCTGCAGGAGCTGCGGAAAATCGGCCGCGCCCGGGGGAAAAAGTTCCCCGGTGAGGCCACCCTTGAGACGCAGCTGGCCGGTCTCGACAATCTGAAGAGAACGCTGCGCAAGTCCCAATCACAGGAGCTGGCCCATCTGGGCAAGTGGCTGCCCTTTCTCGCCACAACCGGCAGCGCCACGCCTTTTATCGGTCTGTTCGGGACGGTCTGGGGTATCATGACCTCCTTTCACGACATCGGCATGCGGGGTTCGGCTTCGCTGGCGGTTGTCGCCCCGGGAATTTCCGAGGCCCTGGTCGCCACCGCGGCTGGGTTGGCCGTTGCTATTCCCGCCGTGATTTTTTATAATTTCTATTCCAACAAACTGGCCGGCGTCGAGGATGAGATGGAGCATTTTTCCGCGGATTTTCTCAATCTCATCGAACGCGACATCCTCACCAAGGGTTGAAAAGAGATGGCATTTTCCCAAAAAAACGGCAGGCGTGGCCTGGTTTCTGAAATTAATGTCACGCCCCTGGTTGATGTTATGCTGGTGCTGCTTATTATCTTTATGGTGACGGCGCCGATGATGACCCAGGGACTGGAAGTGGAGCTGCCCGAGACCACAGCCAAGGCATTGCGCCAGCGCGAGGAGCCCTTGACCGTTTCCGTGAAAAAGGAGGGCGATATTTTCCTCGGCAAGATCAGGGTGGATCCCTCGCTGCTCCGGCAGCAGCTGGGCAAGATGAGCGATGAGCAAAAAAAAGAGCCCATCTACCTGCGCGCCGACAAAGATGTCGCCTACGGTATCGTTGCCGCGGTCATGGCCGACATCAAGCAGGCCGGCTTTGTCAAACTCGGCATGATTACCAGGCCGGAAGAAAAGGGCCGATAGCGGGAAAGAGACCGGTGGTGAAGACGGACACCTCCAGCTGCATGAGTCGAAACGGCAAACCTCCGGAGCGCATCCTGGGCCCTCTGGTCCTGGCCGTTATCCTGCACGTCGCCTTTTTGACCGGTTCATTGACATTACCTGATTTTTTTCGCAACCGAAAACCGCTTGAAGAGGTCTATACCATAGACCTTGTTGCCCTGCCGGAAATCAAGGTCGCCCCATCACCTCCTAAGCCGGAGGCGACCCCTGCCCCGAAAAAGGTCGCGCCTCCCAGGGAGGCTCCGGCGGAAAAGGTCGGCGTCGATATTGCCGAAAATCCCCCACCGGCCGAGGCGGAGCCGGCGGTGCCGGCCAAGCCGGTTTCCCTGAAGCCGATAAAAAAGAAAAAGCGCAAGGCCAAGGATCTGCGGCTGGCAGAGGAGCGGGAACGGGAGCGACGACTGCGCGAGAAGAAACTGGCCGAACGTAAAAAGGCCCGCGAGCGGCGCAGGAAGGAGTTGGCCAGGATCCGCAGACAGGAAATGCAGGCCCGGCGGGCGGCGCTTGAAGCCACCCGGAATCTGATCCGGGAGTCGGAGACGACTACAGCGGCTGCCGCGCCGCGGACAGGTGGGCGCTCTGAGGGTAAAAAACTTAATAATATTATACTGCAACAATACCTGAGCGGCCTGTTTGAACGGGTCCACAGGCACTGGATTCTGCCGGAAATGAGGAAATGGGACGCCTCCCTGGAGACCGTGGTGGTGTTGACCATCCGGCGGGACGGCACGGTGGTGGATCTGTTGTTTGAGAAAAAGTCGGAAGATCCGTTTTTCGATCAGTTTGTCAAAAAGACCATAGAGGAGGCGGCGCCCATGCCGCGTTTCTCCAAACTGATGAAACAGGAGCAAATTGAGGTGGGACTGCGATTTCGTCCTGGTGAACTGTCATTGTGATCATGGCTGTAACGGATTTGTCAGCAGCGGAAATATATTATGGAAGATAACGGGAAGGTGGTAGGCGGAAGGAGAGTTTGGTTTTTCAGCTGGGTGTTCTTGTTCCTCTTCGGGGTGACAAGTGCTGGTGCAGAGAGAATTTATCTGGATATCACGGCGGCAGATGTCCGCAAGGTTGCGGTTGCGGTTCCGCCGTTTGTGGATAACGCCACCGGTATGGCCGGCGAGAACGGCGGGAAGATGGCGGAGTTGCTCGGAAAGGGGCTCGAATTTCACGGATTTATCCGGCTGGTCGATCCACAGCAGTATGGGGGGGCGCAGAGCGCGGACTGGCGAAGCCTGGGGGTTGACTATGTGGCCCTCGGCAGTTTTGAGAAAAAGGGCACCAACCTGCAGCTGGAGATGCGGATTCTTGACGTGGCCGAAGACAAGATGCTCTTTGGTCGCCGCTACCGGGGAGCGACTTCCAGAAAAAACGATATGGTCCTCAGGTTCTGCGATGCGGTCATAGAGGAGTTCACCGGCGAGCCGGGAATCAGCCGCAGCCGCGTGGCATTTATCTCCGATGCCAGCGGTCGCAAGGAGGTGTACATCGGCGATGTCCTCGGCCTGCATATCAGACAGATCACCCGCCACAAGCACCTCACCGTGTCACCGCGTTTTTCGCCCGATGGGAAGTTCCTGGCCTATTCTTCCTATCACAGCGGCAATCAGAACCTCTACATCACCGATCTGCGCCAGTCAAAGATCACCAGGGCCATTTCCAGGCGGCGGGGCATGAACCTGGCTCCGGCCTGGTCCCCGGACGGCAAGACCATGGCCGTTACCCTCAGCAAGGACGGCAGTCCGGACCTCTATCTCATCGATCGCCAGGGACGGATACTGGAACGGCTCACCAAAAAGACGGGTATCAATGTTTCCCCCTCCTGGTCTCCGGACGGCGGCAGGCTCGCCTTTGTCTCGGATCGCAGCGGCAAGCCGCAGATCTATATCATGGATATGTTGTCCCGCCGGGTCCAGCGACTGACCTTTGAGGGCTCGGAAAACAGTGAACCCAACTGGTCGCCCAAGGGAGACCTCATTGCCTATACCGGCCTGCACAACGGCACCTACCATATTTTTACCATTGATCCGGCGGGAAAAACCGCGCCCAGGCAGATCACCAGCGGTGCGGGAGAATTTGAATCACCCAGTTGGTCCCCGGACGGTAAACAGATCGTGCTGTCCCGGCGCCGGGGAGGCAAGCAGGAAATTTGCGCCGTTTTTAAAAACGGCAAGGGATTGCGGACTCTGTTTCACCTCAAGGGCAACCAGTCATATCCCCAATGGGCCGCACCGGAGGAGGAATAGAGAGAGGTAACCGGTTACAGGATGAAAGTTTGCAATCTGGCCGGGTATCGACCCCAGTGATCGGTTACGAATAGCGGGGCGCCCATGGACCGGTTGCCGGAGAATCCGTTGTCCCCGGCTGTTATCCCCACCAAGATCCAAAGAGAATCAGAAAGAGGACTTCGATGAAACGACTACGTAACGCAGCCCTGATCTGCTGTTTACCGCTTATCCTTGGTCATTGCGCCACCCAGGACGAGGTACGGGATCTCAGCTATCAGTTGAGAGCCGTCAACCGCAAGGTGGAAGATGTGAAATCCAACACCGTGCAGCAGGTGCAGCGGCAGCAGGCCAGTTCCCTGAGCAAGGTTGACGAACTGCAGGAGCGGATCATGCAGCTTGAGGCCCGCTTCGAGGAGACGGCCCACCTCAACAGCCAGCTCAAGGAGCGCACCAAGGAGACCGAAGCCGGCCTTGCCGCCAAGATTGATGAGATAAATGCCGCCAACGAGGAAAGATTCAAGGCCCTGGAGGAACGGCTTGATTCGCTTGAGACCGGTCTGGAAAAGATCAAGCAGGCCCGTCTCCGTGCCAGTGAGAAAAAGGCGCGGGAAGCGGCCAGGCGGGCTGAAGAGGCCAGAAGACGGGCTGCCGCTCTCAAGTCAAGGGGATCGTCCCGCAGCATGGTCAGCGTCGCCCCCAACCGGACCAAGAAATCGGTCAGGAGTGCGGCGAAAAAGAGCACCACAGCCGCCGGCGGCAAAGCGTCGTCGGATAATAAAGTTGCCGCTGCTTCGCCTGCCAAGGAAAACACAAAGGGCGCAAACGACGGCGATACCTTTGCCCAGGCCATGACCAAGTTCAAGGCCGGAAAATTCAAGGAGGCCTATTCCATGCTCGAGCGGGTGCTTTCGGGAAATCCCAAGGGTGACCGGGCCGCGGAAACACTTTTTTTCATGGGTGAATGCCTCTACAATCAGAAGGAGTATGATCTGGCCATTCTCGATTACCAGAAGGTGATCTCCAACCACCCGAAAAACAAAAGAGCGCCCGAGGCCCTGCTCAAACAGGGCATGTCCTTTGAAAAGCTCACTGACCACGAAACGGCCAAGATCATATACAAAAAACTCTCCAGGGAATACCCCCAGAGTCCCCAGGCCGCCACGGCCAAGGAAAGGCTGGGCAATCTCTAGAGGGCCGCATCCGCTAACTTGCCGATCCACGCCTCGCTTGTCCGGGAAAGAACGCCTTGACCGCTTGCTGCAGCGGCGCGGCCTTGCCGCAACCTGCCGGGAGGCCGCCGCTCTCATCGGTGCCGGCAGGGTACTGGTCGATGATCAGCCCGCCTCCAAAGCCGGCAGCCGTTATCCGGAGACCTGCAGTATACGCCTTCGGCCGCGGCCGAGATTCGTCAGCCGGGCCGGAGACAAGTTGCAGGGAGCCCTTGATGTTTTCGGCCTAGATGTTACCGGCCGGATCTGTCTTGATGTGGGATGTTCCACCGGCGGTTTTACCGACTGCCTGCTGCAGCGGGGCGCCGCCGGAGTGTACAGCGTTGATGTGGGATATGGAGTGCTTGACTGGAAGCTGCGCCGGGATGAACGGGTCGTGGTGCTTGAGCGTACCAACGCCCGCTACCTGACAACCGCTCAGATTCCCGAACCCGTCGAATTGGTGGTCATCGACGTTGCCTTTATCTCATTGCGCACCGTTCTCAAGCCGCTTCCTCCCCTGCTTGCCGATCCGTTTACGATTGTCGCCCTGGTTAAACCGCAGTTTGAACTGCCGCGGCACAAGATACCCAGGGGCGGGGTGGTGCGTGAGGAGAAGCTGCATCGCCTGGCCCTGGATCTCGTCAGGGACGGCTGCACGGCCATGGGAATGCGCGTCAGGGGCGAAACACCTTCACCTGTACTCGGGACCAAGGGGAATCAGGAGTTTTTTTTGCTTCTTGAGAGCGCTTGAGCGGCGAAGTATAATTGTAGAAAAACCGGTGAATTTTCAATCAGGAGATACATCATGGGACAACGATTCATATCCGCGATCAGGGCGGCGCTCCATGCCGGGGCTGCTGTATTCTTGAGCGCAGCGCTTTGTTCGGCCGCCGATTATGTCAATGTCAGCCGCGACGGCGTCAACCTGCGTTCGGGCCCGGGCACCAACCACGAAGTCCTCTTCGAGCTGCCCGCTGATTATCCCCTCAAGGTTCTGGAGACCAAGGGCGAATGGCTGAAGGTGGTCGATTATGAAAACGACCGCGGTTACATCCACAAGGGATTGACCACCACCTCGGGAGCCGTGATCGTCAAGGTCAACGAGGCGAATGTCCGTCGCGGACCCTCCACCAAGGATGAAAAGATCGGCACCGTGGCCAAGGATGTGATTTTGAAAAAGGTGGAGAAAAAGGGTGACTGGATCAAGGTGAGTCATCCGCAGTTGACCGGCTGGATTCACCGGAAACTGGTGTGGCCGTAATCCGGGCGATGCTCTCCCGGAAATCCACCGGCAACCGCACTACCTGTCCGGCCTTGTTTTCAAAGAGCAGGTAGCCTTTGCTGAATCCGTGGAGAAAGAGGTTGCGGGTGATCTCCACGTCCCGGCGACAATAGTCGGCCAGCAGGTCGAAACGACCCTGGCGATACCACCTGAGCGCCTGCAGGCCGTCACCGCTCTTTTCAACGCCCAGGGTATGAAAGGCCAGGCGGTTGAGACTGAGACGGTAGCCCAGGCGGCCTTTGATCTCCCGGAGGATGTCCAGATTCGGCAGCAGGTCAAGGTCTGCCGAGGTGTAGCCGCTGAGGACCCGGTTGTCAAAGCGTCTGTTGTTGAATCCCACCACAAGTTCGAAGCGGTGGAGATGGTCGATGAGCCTCTCCACCTCATCTTCTCCGTAGGTGAGGTAGCGATCCTCACCACTGTCATAGACCACTCCCACGCTGATTCCCATGCGGTGGGCCCGGTGCCAGCCGCCCACGTCCGCCGCTGATCTCTTGGTTTCCAGATCGAAAACTCCATAGAGCGGCGGCCCGTTGTCCCTTTGTTTTTGCCGGGATTGCCGGTTGTCCGTCGGAGATTTTGCGCCTTTGTGCCGGAGCGTTTGCGGGGAAACCGTGCTGGTTCTTTTCTGGTTGGAGTCCGCTTCGGCGGCGCGCGACTTTTCCACGATTTCTGCCAGCAGCTGGGAACAGGCTGCCTTGTCGATGGGGCGGTTGCCGGATCCGCATTTGGGCGAGTGAACACAGGATGGGCAGCCGAGCTCGCAGGGGCAGGACTCCACCGCCTGCCGGGTTTTCTCAAGCAGCAGCGCCATGCGATCAAAGGCGGCGCGGCTTAAACCGATGCCGCCGCTGTAACCGTCGTAGACAAAGACGGTGGGACGTCCCGACTGCGGATAGGCGGGAAAGGAGATTCCGCCGATATCATTGCGGTCGCAGAGGACCAGAAGGGGCAGCATGGCGATCAGGGCGTGCTCCAGGGCATGGATGCCGCCCATGAAGTGGAGGCGGCGCTCCTGGAGCCGGATTTTGAGAACCTCGGGAATTTCCAGCCAGAAACCCTGGGTCTCGAATGTCTGGGGAGGCAGATCCAGCGGCAGTCGCCCGATGATCCTGTTGCTGCCCACCTGTTTTTTGATGTATCCGGTCACGGTTTCGGTGACGCGCAGTTGCCCGTAAAATACCCGGCAACCGTTCAGGTCAAGGCGTAGCTCCGTCTGCAGGATCTCGGTTGTCTTGGTGACGACGGGCCTGGTGTAGTATCCGGGTCGGGCCGGACTCACCAGCACCTCGTGCCCCTCCAGGTCCAGATGATCAACATGCAGGGCCACGGCCATGTGCAGGTAGACGGCTCCGGGATGACACTCCTTGAGGGCGCGGAGACCGTCGATCTCTCCCATGCTCTTTTCCTCGTATTCGCCCCTGGATTTCAACCGGCGGATATGGTAGCGGCTGCCGCTGCCCCGCATGTCCACATGGCGCTGGGGGATTGTGCGGGCCGCAAACCAGGCGTTGCCGTCGGCCGCCTCCATGAGCGCCCCTTCCCGGACCAGTTTCCGCAGCAGTAGCCGGTAGGAGGTTTGGGGCGGAATAATCGCCTCCTGATCAAGGGGTGCTTCGGCCGCGGCGCAGACAAGATGCTGTCCGGCGATAGTGTGGTTGGCGGGATTGAGGGCAACCGGTTCCACCTTTCGGTTGAAGAAGTCATCCGGATTGCGCATAAAGTGCTGATCCAGGGCATCTTCTCCGCCGATCATGACGACCAGGGATTCGTTGCCGGCGCGTCCTACCCGGCCGGCCCGTTGGCGGGAGGCCATGATCGAACCCGGATAGCCCGCCAGGATACAGATGTCGAGGTTGCCGATATCGATACCCAGTTCCAGGGCCGAGGTGGAGATCACTCCCAGCAGCTCGCCGTCCGCCAGGGACGATTCAATGGCACGCCGGTCTTCGGGCAGGAAACCGGCCCGGTAGGAGCTGATTTTTTCGGCCTGCCTGCCCAGCCGGCGGCGGGCCTGGATGGTGATCAGTTCCGTCATCTTGCGGGAACCGGTATAGACGATGGTCCTGAGACCGCGGAGCAGGGCTGATTCCAGCAAACGCACCGTTGTATAGGTGAGGGAATCCAGGGGGTTGAGGAGCAGGGTGTGGCGGGGTGGACGCGGGGCGCCCGAGGCGGTGACTACCCGGACGGGTCTGTTGAGCAGCGCCTGACCGAGTTCACCGGGATTGCCGATGGTGGCCGAGGAGAGGATAAAGCGCGGAGAGGACCCATACAGACGGCAGACGCGTTGCAGCCTTGCGATAACCCAGGCCATGTGCGACCCGAAGACGCCCCGGTAGGTGTGGACTTCGTCGATGATCACATGGGAGAGATGGGAGAAAAAACGGCTCCAGCGGTCATGATAGGCCAGCAGGGAGAGGTGCAGCATATCCGGATTGGTTATCACCACCGCCGGCGGCCGCTCCCGGATCTTTTTCCGAAAATATCCACTGGTATCGCCGTCGTAAATGGCGGCCAGACCTCCCGGCAGTCGGTCTTCCCCGAAGAGTTTGCCGGGAAGCTGTCCGCCCAGGTGGTTGAGACGGCGCAACTGATCCTGGGCCAGCGCCTTGAGGGGAAAGAGGTACAGGGCCTTTGCCCGGTTATCGTTTGCAGTTTCGGACAGGACCGGCAGGTTGTAGATGAGGCTTTTGCCGCTGGCCGTGGCCGTGGCCACCAGAATGTCGTGACCGCCATGGAGGAGGTCGAGGGCCTCTGCCTGGTGACTGTAGAGGCGCTCCATGGAGTTTGCAGCCAGGAGGCTGCAGAGAAAAGGGGGCAGGGGAGAGGAGGTTTGGCGATATTCGGCCGGACGCGGCTTTTCAAAACGATGGGCCGCCACCTGGCTGCCGAAACGGGAGCGCTTGAGCGCCCTGATATAGCCTGCCACCGTGCGATCCGGGTCACAGCCGGATTTTTCCGCTGTCACGGTGCAATATCCTTACGAAAAAGCCTTTTTTCTTTTATTCATATCCTTTATCATGAGCAGCTGTTCATGATAACCGTTCCTCGGCAAAGAAGATGGAGAGCGGCTCAAACAACCCGTCACCGGGATCGCCCTCCTCTTGTCGAAAAAAAGTAGACCATGCGTTCAGAATCATGCTAACCGTAGCGACCCTCGGCCCGGAAAAATCCTATGCCTGGCAGGCGGCGCGCCGTTATGCCCCGGCAGCCGACATCAGGACCTATCTGCACACCTCCGCGATTATCGAAAGTTTCCTGGATGGGAAGGCGGAACTCGCCGTCATCCCGATATATAACACCCGGGAGGGGGAGAATAAAGAGTATTTTGCCCTGCTGGATACCCTGCGCACCGGATACTGGATCGACAATGTCGTCCTGCCGGTTCATCTCTCCCTGGGGGTGTTCGAGCCTGCGGATGATTTTGACGATCTCTCCATGCTGGTGGGCAAGGGATCGGTCTTCAGACAGTGCGAGGAGTATATCAACAACCGCTTTCCCGACATCTCGCTCATGGCGGTGCGCGACCTGGACAGCGCCGTTGCCCGCATCAAGGAGCAGGGATTGCCCGGCCGGGGAATCATCGAGTCCGAGGAGATCCTGAAGAGGTATGGTCTGCGCATCCTGGAGCGGGAGGTGGCGCCTCACAACCGGACGCGATACGCGGTTCTCGGGCCGCAGCTCTCGGTGCCCACCGGCTACGATGCCACCGCCATCATCACCATGCCCCTCGATGACCGGGTGGGAATGCTGGTGGATATCCTCGGCGAGTTTTCCCGGCGGGGCATCAATATCCTCGATATGCGCTCCGAAAACGACACCCGCACCCAGAAGCTGCAGATCTACATCGAGGCCGAGGGCCATATCGAGGATGAGAGGGTGGCCGGCGCCGTCCACCATATCGAGAATCTCATTATCAAGAAAAGCGGATCCATCCGGGTGCTGGGGAGTTTCCCCCGGGTGGATATGCGGAAAAAGTATATCGGATCCTTTGGATTTATCGGTACCGGTGCCATGAGCCGCTGGTTTGCCGAACGTCTCCGGCACGAGGGATACCGGGTCCTGCTCACCGGCCGTTCCACCAGAAAGAGCCCCGAGGAGATGATCGCTGAGGTCGATGTGGTTATCATCTGCGTTCCCATCAGCGCCACGGCGGCAACGATCAGGCGATACGGACCGCTCATTGCCGACGGCAAGGGCCTTATCCTGCTGGCCGGCGAGTCGGAAACCACCTTGCAGGCGGCCATCGACTCGACGGGTGAGGGCGTGGAGGTGATGCTGGTGCATAACCTCTGGGGCCCGCAGGCAGCCACCATGAAGGACAAGAACGTCGCCGTGGTGCGCACGCCCCGCAGCGGCAGACTCTGCACGGAGTTCGAGCAGTTTCTCTACAAGCATGGAGCCGTTATCCACAAGGATGACGCGGAAAAGCATGACCTGCTCATGGGCGTGGGGCAGAAACTGCCCACCATCATCTCCGTGGCCCTGGCCATGACCCTGGGCAAGCACGGCATAACCGGCGACGACATCAGCAGTCATTCCACCCTCACCTCGCTGTACGGAATTTTGGCCATGGCCCGCGTCCATTCCCAAAATCCGCGCACCTATGCCGAGATCATGGCCACCCACGGCGCCGGACGCAGAATCGTGCGCGATTTTGCCGAAAATCTGGCAACGGTCATCGCCAAGGCCGATGCCGGAGAGATCGACCGGCTCTGTGAACTGATCGCCGACAACGCCGGGCATTTCACCCGTGAATTTCTGCAGGCAAGAATGGTGGAGGCCCGGGAGGTCGACCAGGTGCTCACCAGGTAGGCAGAACGGCATATTCATCAATGTGGTTGACCGACTCCCTGCAAGTGATTAGCATGTTTCTGTCCCAAAAGGTCTTCTCGTCCGCCGGCGGGGCCATGCCGAAATGAGCGCAGCAACCGTCGTCACAGGGCCTGCGCTCTTTTTACTTGCCGGCCCCGGGCGAAAGTCTTCACTGTACGGACCGACATCGCTTACTGAATCCATGAACAAGAAAAAGAACGTAAAGGGGTTTTTGTTGACCCTGCTGGCCGCCTGGTTGCTGTTTTCATTTTTGCGCATCATGACCGGCGGCGGCTATTCCTGACGCTCTCTGCCCTCTCCCCTGGCAGGTGGAGAACAGTGCGCGTCGCCCTTTGCCCCCAAGGGTGAAGGTTCAAAATAAGAGAAAGGACAGCGTTATGGATCTATCCAACCACTGTTTCCAATATCTGGACCTCAAGTACACCTGTCCCCACTGTGAGCAGGAACTCACCATGTGCCACGCACCGCCCATCCACGTGGGCGACGGGCTCGGCTGGGGTTCGGAGATTCTCTTCATCTGTCTCAACGATGACTGCTCGCTCTTCAAGAACGGCTGGGAATTTATCGAACAGCAGTATGGCCACAACGGCTCCTACCGCTATATGCGATTGCCCAACAGCAACGAGAGCAACAACATGATGGTGGGCAGCAAGGACGCCTTCAAGGGCAGCGTGGTGGACATTGAGGAGCTCAAACGTCAGAACAGCAGGTTCCGCCGGGAAAAGGAGGCGATATCACGGCTTGATACCTGTGTGGAGGAAAAGAACCTGGAACCGGTGCTTTTCCTTCTTCTGGACAAGTACGCCGATATCGACGCCAGGAAACGGGCCGCCGGCCTGCTGGTGGAGATCAACGATATCAACTGCATCGAACCGCTGCGCAACTTTTCCTTCCGCGATACCCACCTGGAGCAGGAAATCAATATGGCGATTTCGAAGATCCTTAAGGCGCATTATCTCAAGGAGTGTGTCCACTGCGCGGAACTCATCAAGCTGCGGGCAAAATTCTGCAAACACTGCCGGCAGGAGGTGCTCTGAAAAACCCATGCGCCGGCAGCGGTGTCTTTCTTCTTGAAAAAGAAGGGCCGGGATAGTATAAAATGCACTCTTGGATGGTGGGCGTAGCTCAGCTGGTGGTAGCACCTGGTTGTGGCCCAGGAGGTCGTGGGTTCAAGTCCCATCGCTCACCCCAATCCAAATAGATCCGGTGCCTTCCGGCACCGTCGATGGAGCCCGCTTCCCGATGAAGGTTAGCGGGCTTTTTTTGTCCGTCCCGGTCTGTCCGGGATTCCCGGCAGCCATATATCCGGAAAAGGGAGGAAGAGATGAAGAGTTATCGTCGGGAGTTGTGGTTCCATATTCCCTCGCGCCGCGGTTTTGTCAATATTACCGGTGAGGTTGAAAGATGCCTGGCTGAAAGCGGCATCCGCGAGGGTCTCTGCCTGGTCAATGCCATGCACATTACCGCCTCGGTCTTCATTAACGATGACGAGGCCGGTCTCCACCACGACTATGAGGTATGGCTGGAGAAACTGGCGCCCCATGCGCCGGTGGATCAATACCGCCACAACGGCTATGAGGACAATGCCGACGCTCATCTGAAGCGACAGGTCATGGGACGGGAGGTGGTCGTGGCCGTCACCGAGGGCAGGCTCGATTTCGGCACCTGGGAACGGATCTTCTACGGCGAGTTTGACGGTCGGCGTAAAAAAAGGGTGCTGGTGAAGATTATCGGCGAGTAGGCGCCTGAGCGGATCCCCGGCCGCCGTGACCGGCGGGATGAGCCGCGGCATGGGACTCTAGGCAACAGGGGCGATTGCCTCAGGGCTGGAACAGGCGGAGGAATTCACCGTAACCTTCAGCTTCAAGATCGGCCTTGGGTATAAAGCGCAGGGCCGCGGAGTTGATGCAGTAACGTCGGCCCGTGGGGGCCGGTCCGTCGTCGAAGACGTGGCCCAGGTGGGAATCCGCCCTGCTGCTCCTGACCTCGGTGCGCACGGTGAAGAGGGTGCGGTCTGATTTTTCGGTGACCGCGCCGTCGCTGATGGGCCTGGTAAAGCTGGGCCAGCCGGTGCCGGAGTCAAACTTGTCCGTTGAACTGAACAGGGGTTCTCCGGAGATGATATCCACGTAGATTCCCTCCGCCTTGCTGTCCCAGTACTCGTTGTCGAAGGGCGGTTCGGTACCGTTTTTCCGGGTAACCTTGTATTGCAGGGGCGTCAGGTCAGCGCGCAGTTTTTCTTCGGACGGCAGATGGAATTTTCCACCACCGCCCTCCGTTGTCGCCCGGTCTTGACCCCATACCTTGCGGAGAAACCGGTCCCGGCCCGAGCCAAGTCGGTACATTCTGTAACGCACCGGATTGAGGGCACAGTAATTCTGGTGATACTCTTCGGCCCTGAAAAATTTTTTGAATCTGACGATCTCGGTGACGATGGGCCGTGAGAAGCGGCCGGACTCTTCCAGGCGCTGCCGGGAGGCGAGGGCTGTTTTTCTCTGCTCTTCATCCACATAAAAGACGGCAGAGCGATACTGACTGCCCCGATCCACAAAGGAGCCGCCGGCATCGGTGGGATCGATGAGGCGCCAGAACACCCCCAGCAGTTCCCCATAGGAGACCTGCTCCGGATCAAAGCTCACCTCCACGGTCTCGGCATGGCCGGTGGTGCCGGTGGAGACCTCTTCATAGCCGGGATTGTCCACATGGCCGCCGCTGTATCCCGAGACCACTCCGGTGACCCCGGCAATCTTTTCAAAGGCCTCTTCCACGCACCAGAAGCAGCCGCCGGCAAAATAGGCCTTTTTCTCTCTGCTTTCTCTTTCCATTTTTTCCTCTGTCTTCCCACCGGCCCCGGGATGCGGAGATGCCGCCGTCGCAAGAACAGCGGAAAGATGCAGGAGTATCACCATCGTGAGCAGGAAAACTCCTCGGGACAGGGAACAGTGGTTCATGGATTCAGGACTATGATCATGGAGAGATCTCACGAATCTGTTGGGCAACCTTCATTCTTTTTAACACGGTTCCGGCTCAGGAGGCAAGGGTCGTCTCGGCCTCCCGCCGCACCTGTTCCATCAGTCCCTGATCGGCAAAGCTGAACAGCCGTCTCTTTTTACCGATTATGAAATGGTCCAGCAGGGTGATATGCATGAGTGAACAGGCCAGGTAAAGGGTGCGGGTGAGGCGATGGTCCTGGGGAGAGGGCTTCAGACTGCCGGAGGGATGGTTATGGGCGATGATCAGGGCGGCGGCGTTGTGCCTGAGCGCCGCCTTGATCACCTCGCGGGGATAGATGGTGTTCACCGAGATGGTCCCCTCGGCCAGCACCTCGCTGTCGATGATGGCGTGGGAGGAGTCGAGAAAAATGACGGTGAAGACCTCCCGCTCCAGATCCCGCATGGAGTGCAGCAGATAATCGGCCACCTCCCGCGATGAGGAGATGTACCTGCGGCCAATGAGTTTTTGCCGCAGGTAACGGCGGGCAACGGCCTGGATGAAGTGGAGGCCGAAGACATTTTTGGGGCCGATGCCGCGGATTTTTTGCAGTTCCCGGGCCGGGGCCTCAAGCACCGCCGGCAGGGAGCCGAACTTTTTCATGGCCAGCCGCGCCGCCTGCTTGCAGTCGGTGCGCGGGGTGCCAAGTGTCAGCAGCAGTTCAACGACCTCATCGTCGTTGAAACCGTCGATGCCCCGCTGCAGAAATTTATCGCGGAGACGCTGCCGGTGTCCGGCTCCCCGTTTTTGCCACTCCTGCTTATCCACCCGTGCCGACCGGCGTGGTTCAGGATGCGGCTGCCTGCTCAATGGCCACGGACACGGAGACCGAGGCGCCGACCATGGGATTGTTGCCCATGCCGATGAGGCCCATCATGTCCACGTGGGCAGGTACCGATGATGAGCCGGCGAACTGGGCGTCGCAGTGCATGCGCCCCATGGTGTCGGTCATACCGTAGGAGGCGGGGCCGGCGGCCATGTTGTCGGGATGCAGGGTCCGTCCGGTACCGCCGCCCGAGGCCACGGAAAAGTATTTTTTGCCCATGGCCGTACACTCTTTCTTGTAGGTCCCGGCCACCGGATGCTGGAAGCGGGTGGGGTTGGTCGAGTTTCCGGTAATGGAGACGTCCACTCCTTCAAGGTGATTGATGGCCACGCCCTCACGCACGTCATCGGCGCCGTAGCAGCGAACCTTGGCGCGCTCCCCCGAAGAGAAGGCCGTCTCTCCCACCACGGTCAGCTTGCTGGTCTTGTAGTCGTACCTGGTGGCCACGTGGGTGAAACCGTTGAGGCGCGAGATGATATAGGCGGCGTCCTTTCCCAGGCCGTTGAGGATGACCCGCAGTGGTTCGCTGCGCACCTTGTTGGCGGAGTTGGCTATGCCGATTGCCCCTTCGGCGGCGGCAAAGGATTCATGGCCGGCAAGAAAGGCGAAGCAACGGGTCTCTTCGCGCAGCAGCATGCCCGCCAGGTTGCCGTGTCCGATGCCCACCTGCCGCTGATCCGCCACCGAACCGGGAATGCAAAAGGCCTGCAAGCCCTCGCCCAGGGTGGAGGCGATGTCGGCCGCCTTGTCCTGTCCCTTTTTGATGGCGATGGCGGCGCCGAGAATATAGGCCCAGCAGGCGTTTTCAAAACAGATGGGCTGCACACCCTTGACCAGGGCATACACATCGACCCCATACTCTTCGCAGGTGCGCCGGGCCTCCTCCAGGTCCGCCAGGCCATATTTTTCCAGAACCGGAGTTATCTGACCTATTCTCTTGTCATATCCTTCAAACAGCGCCATGATATCCTCCTATTCTTTTCTGGGATCGATTGTTTTCACCGCCTGGGAAAAGCGGCCGTAGGTGCCGCAAGCCTGGGTAAAGGCCTCGCCCGGATCCTTGCCCTCGCGGATGGCATCCAGCATCAGGCCGAGATTGACGAACTTGTAACCGATAATCTCGTCATTGTCGTCAAGGCCCAGTTCGAGGATGTAGCCCTCGGTGGTTTCAAGGTAACGGGGGCCGCGGGCCACGGTGCCGTAGGTGGTGCCGATGACGCTGCGGTTGCCCTTGCCGAGATCTTCGAAACCGGCACCGATTTCAAGGCCGCCGTCGGAAAAGGCCGATTGGCTGCGGCCGTAGACAATCTGCAGAAACAGCTCGCGCATGGCCGTGTTGATGGCGTCGCAGACCAGGTCGGTGTTTAAGGCCTCCATGATGGTTTTCCCCGGCAGGATCTCCGAGGCCATGGCCGCCGAATGGGTCATGCCGGTGCAGCCGATGGTTTCGATGAGGGCCTCTTCGATGATACCCTCCTTGATGTTGAGTGTGAGTTTGCAGGCGCCCTGCTGGGGGGCGCACCAGCCCACACCGTGGGTCAGACCGTTGATATGGGTCACATCCTTTGCCTGCACCCATTTCCCCTCTTCCGGGATCGGGGCCGGACCGTTGTTGGTCCCCTGTCGTACGACGCACATGGCGTCGATGTGGGAAGAATACCGCATTTTACTCTCTCCTGAGTTGATGGATGGTCGGGATGATGCCAGAATGAAAAGAAAGGTCTCTGTCGAGAAACTCTTCTATTATTCTGCCAAACCGCTACCTGATTGTAAATTGAAAAGAGGGCGGGGAGATGATCGGCCCGCCGCGGGACGATGATGAACTGCTTGCATTTCCTCCGATGAAAGTGGTATGGGAAAGGCAACCGCTATTCTTTCAGCATGGAGAAAGGGAACAATGTCGAAAAACAGGGAAACGGCCGGTGCTTTGACGGCAAGCCGGTCACCCCGCAACCGGGGAGCGATTCTCGGCTCCGTCCTGCTCACCGCCGTTATGTTGACCATCGTCCGCACCGTGGTGGAGCGGCCCATGCTCATGCTGGACCGTTTCTTTCCGGGAAGCGGTTGGCTGGAGATCGTCTTTCTGGCCCTGTATGCCGGATTTCTGACCCCGAAGATTCTTGATCCCGCCACCTCCATTCGCTGGCGGACCATTCTCTGGATCACCTTTTCCGTGGTCTTTTTTTCCCAGTTGACCCTGGGGCTTCTCGGCTTTGAGCGCTTTCTGATGACCGGCAAACTGCATCTTCCCATTCCGGCGCTCATCATCGGCGGTCCCATCTACCGGGGCGAGGGTTTTTTCATGACCATCCTCTTCGCCGCCACCCTGGTCTTTATCGGACCTGCCTGGTGCAGTTATTTTTGCTATATCGGCGGCTGGGATTTTCTTGCCAGCCGGCAGTTGCCGAAACCGCTCGCCATGCCGCGCTGGCGTCAACCGGTGCGGGTGGGCATCCTGATACTGGTGGTTGCCGTTGCCTATATTCTGCGCATAAGCGGGGTCGACAGCCTGGTGGCGATCTGGATCGCCGCGGTCTACGGCCTGGGAGGCATCGGAGTCATGGCCTACTTTTCACGCCGAACCGGCAACATGGTGCATTGCATCACCTACTGTCCCATTGGCGCCGTCGCCAATGTGCTGGGCAAGATTTCCCCCTTTCGACTGCGCATCAGTCGGCAATGCAGCCGTTGCCGCAAATGCGCACGGACCTGCCGCTACGACGCCCTGCGGCTGAAAGATCTGAAAAGAGGCAGGCCCGGACTCTCCTGCACCCTGTGCGGCGACTGCATCGGCAGCTGCGAGGACTCTTTCATCAGCTACCGCTTTCCGGGATTTTCTCCGGCTGTCAGCCGCCGGCTTTTTGTGGTCCTGGTGGTCTCCTTCCACGCCATCTGCCTGGGAATAGCCAGGATCTGAGCAGGCGGCGGGTCCTAAGCGGTCACAGGGCAGGTAACCCCGTGCCGTATCGTACTGCCGGAGTGTCAGGTGCCGCAATCTGCCGGCCGCCGTATCTCCACTATGCGGTCGGAAGATTCAGCGAAGATGCGCTGCCCGTGGGGCGCACCGGCTACTGGATGGGATTGGTCTCATCCTTGTCAAAGAGGTGGCGGGTACCGTGCTTCATCTCCTTGGCGGCCATCACCTCCACGGCCTCTTCCTCGGAAATTCCCAGAACCCTGGCCACTTCTGCCACGTTGTAGCAGGGTTCGCCGTCGGCGGTATAGCCCTCGGGTCGTAGCTCCGGGAAGCATTCACTGGTTGCGGTTTGAGCGGACCGGCGCAGCAGCTCCCGTACCTTCGGCGGTCCGTGCAGCAGCAGCCATTCCGCGGCCTCGGCCCAGAGTTTGCTGTCCACCGTGGGGTGTTCCAGCACCCTGAGTGCCGCCTCCACCGTCCATTCGTTTTCAAAATCGCTCATTGGTGGTTCCTCTGCCACGTATCCTTTCTTTCATACAGGATATACTGTAGTTCTCCCCCGGGGGCGGTGTCAAGGAGGGCATCCGCGAAAGCGGATCACTCCCGGATCAGCAGGATCTGCTTTCCTGGCAAAAGCAACCGCACCTTTTCCTCCCTTGCCAAAACCGGTTTGTGACGACGGTGGTTTTCCTCCACCAGGATGGTGTGGTTGCCGACCCTGATACCGTAACGGATGGTTGAACCGAGAAATTCGGTTGTATCGACAACACCCCGCAGGATGACGTCGCCGGTGGAAATGGTTCCGGGATTGATCTCCACGGCCTGGGGGCGGAAGGCCACGGCGCCCTTGCCCGTGTCGGTGCCGGAAGCAAGGGGGATTTCCACCTCCTCCCCAGCCTGCAGAAGCGGACCCCGGTCCGACTCCACAACCTCACCCTCGATGAGGTTGATGGTGCCCAGAAAGTGGGCGACAAAGCGGTTGACCGGATAGTCGTAGAGTTCCATGGGGGTGCCGATCTGCTGGATGACTCCCTTGTCAAGCACTGCCATGCGGTCCGAGATGGTGTTGGCCTCTTCCTGATCATGGGTGACGAAGATGGTGGTGAGGCCGAGGCGCCGCTGGAGGGTGCGGATGTCGTGGCGCATCTGGACCCGCAGGTTGGCATCGAGGTTGGACAGGGGTTCGTCCAGCAGGAGGATGCGAGGCCGCACCACGATGGTCCGGGCCAGGGCCACGCGCTGCTGCTGGCCGCCGGAGAGTTGGGCCGGATGGCGGTCGGCGAGGTGGGAAAGGCCCACCAGTTCCAGGGCCTCCCGTACCCGGGTGTTGATTTCCCTCCGGGCGATGCGGCGTTCTTCCAGGCCGAAGGCAACGTTTTTTTTCACCGTCATGTGGGGCCAGAGGGCATAATTCTGGAAGACCATGCCCACGTCCCGTTTCCAGGGGGGCAGGGGGGCGACATCCTCCTCGTCGATGAGGATTCTGCCTTCGGGGATGGGACCAAAGCCGGCAATGGCACGTAAAAGCGTGGACTTTCCCGATCCGGAAGGACCGAGAAAGGCGAAAAATTCACCCGGTTCGACGGCAAGGTTGATTCCCTGCAACACCCTGGCGGCGCCGAAGGAGACGTGGAGGTTTTCGATGCGAAGCCCGACAGGTTGCCGTTGTCTGGTTAAACTCATGTCACCCACCCGCAGTAGTCATCTGCATTTTTTTGTTTCGTTCCACAAAGTGATGCGAGAAATAGGTCCCCAGCGCCACCACGACCACGGCGATAATGCCCAGGGCGGCTCCGGGACCCCGGCCGGCGGCGCTCTGCATGAAGACATAGATACCGTAGGCAAGCGGCGCATCCGCCTCGGATGTCACCAGCATCAGGGTGGCGGAGAGTTCCACCGCAGCGGTGGCGAAGCTGGTGACAAAACCGGCGACCATGCCCCCGGCCATGAGCGGTACGACTATGCGACGCACCACCGAGGGCTTTCCCGCCCCCAGATTCTCGGCCGCCTCTTCAAGGGAAATGGACACCTGGTGCAACGCCGCGGTGCAGGCCCGCAGGGCATACGGCAGCCGCCGTACCGCCAGGGCGATGATAATGATGACCCACCAGCCGGCCAGGGGCTTGTCGATGATCGGCACGGTAAAGTCGTTGAAGGTGCGCAGATAGCCGATGCCCAGGACCACGCCGGGAATGGCGATGGCCCCGGTTCCCACGTAGTCCAGCCATTTTGCGCCGATTATCCGGGTACGCAGCACCACATAGGCTATGGCGGTGCTGAAGGCCACGTCGAAGAGCGCCGCGGCCCCGGCGTAGAACAGTGTATTGGTGATAAATTCCCGCGAGGTGCCGAAGACTTCAAGATAATGGGCGAGGGTGAAGCCGTCCGGCAGCACGGCATAGGACCAGATGGTGCCGAAGGAGAGCAGGGCCAGGCCGATGTGCGGCGACAGCACCAGCAACAGCAGAAAGATGATCAATGCATAGGCCCCCGCCTTTTCATACCCGCGCATGTCCCGTTTGAGCAGGCCGCCGGTGCCCTTGCCGCCGGTGGAATAGTCGCGGCCGCGGGTGGCCAGCGAGGCGCTCCAGAGCGACAGCAGAGAAAAGAGCACCAGGATCACCGAGATAACATATCCCATGGGGTCGGATATGCCGATGGAAGAGATCCGCAGATAGGCCTGGGGGGCCAGCATGTTGTTGACATTGAGGAGCAGGGGGGTACCCAGGTCGTCGAACGCCTTGAGAAAAACCAGGGAGGCCCCGGCGAAATAACCGGGCATGGCCAGGGGAAAGACGATGCGCCGGAAGAGGCGGAAGCCGCTGGAGCCAAGATTCTGGGCAGCCTCCTCCACCGAGCGGTCGATATTGGCCAGGGCCGCTGAGAGGTTGATGAGGATAAAGGGAAAGTAGTGAATTCCCTCCACCAGGATGACGCCGTTGAGCCCTTCCATAAAGGGAATGGTAAAGCCGAACCACCGGTCAAGCAGAAGGTTGACCGAACCGTTGGAGCCGAAGAGCAGCTGCATGGCCACCGCTCCCACAAAGGGGGGCATGATCAGCGGCACGATCCCCAGGGTCTGGATCAGCAGGGAGCCGCCGAAGTTGAAGCGGGTGGTGAAATAGGCCAGGGGCAGGGCGAAAAAACTGGCCAGCAACACCGACATGCCGGCCACATAGAGTGAGTTGACAAAGGATTCCCGGAAGAGCGAGGTTCTGAAAAAATCGGCGAAGTTGACCAGGGTGAGGGCGCCGCTGCCGCTGTCCTGAAAGGCGACATAAATGACCTTGCCCACCGGAACAACCAGAAAGACCAGCAGGAACAGGGCCAGAAAAATGGCGACGGCAGAGGAACTTCGGCTACGCTGCATGACAATCACTCGGTGAACTCATATCCGTTTCCCGACGAAGTCCCGGGCGGGATCAAGGCGGTAACTACTTCCGGCGCCGGCAACCGATTTTGGTAAATACGTGTATTTATAACCGGTTACTCAAGATAGCCTGAAGATGGGTTGAAGGAAAAGGGGGGACCCGGAGCCGGGCGGACCGGCCCCGGGTCCTGGTTGATCCGGGCTAGAGCATGGAAACCGCCTTTTCGGCCAGTTTCCTGGCGCGAGCGTAGTTCTCCTTGACCAGGGCGTCCCACTGCTGTTCCACTTCTGCCTGTCTGCCGGTGACCTTGTCCGTGGCCTTTTTCCGCTTCTTCTTGAAGATGGCGGCAAATTCCGGATCCAGGGATCCGGCCTCGTCAATGGGTACGGCCGCGATGAGGGCCCTGGCCTCGGCCACCAGTCCGGCCGCCTCCTTGTTCTTGCTGCCGGACAGAGCCTTTTCGGCATCCTGTACGGCCTTGACGGCGCTCTTCAGATCATCGAGCCGGTAGGTGATCATCACGTCGAACATGGAGTTGACAAGGTTGTAGCGGCTCTTTGATTTGAGGACGTCGAAGCGTACCTTTGCGCCGATGGACTTGTCCTTGAAGGGATTGGGAAAGTCCCCGGGGGCCTTGGCGTAGGTTTCGGGCCGCACCGGCAACCGGCGGATCTTGGGATCAAGCAGCATCTCCTGACCTTCCCGGGAGAGCAGAAACTCGATGAAGGCGGCTGCGGCCTGCGGATGGGGGGCGTTCTTGACAATGGCGATATTGGCGGGGACCAGGGTGGTGACACTGGGATAGACGAATTCCACCGGAAAACCGGAGGCCTTGGAGGAAAGGCCGAAAAAGTCAATGACAATGCCGATGCCGAACTGCCCGGAGTTGACGCCGTCGGGCACACCGAAGCTGCGCTCGGTGACGGTGTGGAAGTTGCCGGCGATCTCCTTGATCAGCTGCCAGCCTTTGACCCAGCCCTCGCCCTGGAGAATGGTCTCCACGGTGAGATGGGTGGTGCCGGAGCGGGAGGGAGCCGACATGCCGGTGTGGCCATGGTAAACGGCCTTGGTCAGATCATCCCACTCTGCCGGGGCCGGCAGTTTTTTGGCCTTGAGATACCGGGTGTTCCACATGATGCCGTAGCCGGAACCGGCAAATCCCTTGTAGTAGCCGTCCGGATCGTTGATGGGATAGGAGCCGATTACCTCAGGAATGCCCTTGGCCTTTACCTCGTATTTCTGCAGCAGTCCGTCGCCCTTGAGCACTTCAAAGGCGTCCGGGGCCGAGGCCCAGAAGAGATCCGAGGAGTTGTTGGAGGCGGTTTCCTGGATATACTTTACCCCTGCCGTGGTCTTTTTTTTCAGCATTTCCACCTTGATACCGGGGTTGGCCTTTTCAAAAGCCTTTTGGAAGGCGCTGGTCAGATCCTTGGGATAGGAGGTAACGACCGTGAGCTGTTTTTCAAGCGCCATGGCAGGAAAGGCGCACAGGGCCATTATTCCGGCGGTGAACAGAAAGCGGGTCAATACTCTGCCACAGGTTTGCAATGATACCATAACTTCTCCTCCTTTGAATAAAATGGATGGATGGTTTGCCTCGACAACGCGTGTGATCCCGGATGGCCGGCATGACTTCTCCGGAGAATGCCGGTGATTCCTTCCTGGAATCCATGGAACTTCAGGCCGGGTATGGTATAAGGTTTAGACACAAATCAACGGGTCTGTAAATAAAATAATGAGGAGAGAGCGACTTTTCTTGCCGCTGCTCTCCTGCGGGAGAAAATATCATGAAGGTGGACGGCAAAGAGTATCGAACCATTTGGAGGGCGGCTGACGGCCGCGGGGTGGAGATTATCGACCAGACACGTCTGCCCGGCGAGTTTGTCGTCACCCGGCTGGATACCCTGGAGGATGCGGTGGGGGCGATCAGGAATATGCTGGTGCGCGGTGCGCCTCTCATCGGTGCCGCCGCCGCTTACGGAATCTGTCTGGCCCTGCGCACCGATACCTCGGATGATGCGGTTTCACGGGCCGCTGCCGCCCTGCTGGCCGGCCGGCCCACGGCCGTCAACCTGCAGTGGGCCGTGCAGCTCATGAAAAGCGAGCTGCTGCCCCTTGCCCGGGAGAAGCGGCTGGAGGCAGCCTATGCCCGGGCCGCGGCCATCTGTGATGAGGATGCGGCGGCCAACGCCAGGCTGGGCGAACACGGCCTGGGAATCATCAGAAAGATCCATGAACGCAAAAAAGAGCAGGGCCGCCGGCCGGTGGTGAATATCCTCACCCACTGCAATGCCGGCTGGCTGGCAACGGTGGACTGGGGAACCGCCCTGGCCCCGGTGTACAAGGCCCACCGGGCCGGAATCCCCATGCATATCTGGGTGGACGAAACCCGGCCGCGCAATCAGGGGGCCGCGCTCACGGCCTGGGAGCTGGTCGGACAAGGTATTGATCATCACGTCATCTGCGACAATGCCGGCGGTCATCTCATGCAGCACGGCCGGGTGGATCTCTGCATCGTCGGCACCGACCGCACCACCGCCACCGGTGACGTCTGCAACAAGATCGGTACCTATCTCAAGGCCCTGGCGGCCCACGACAACCGGGTGCCCTTTTACGTGGCCCTTCCCGGCTCCACCATCGACTGGAGCATGGAGGACGGCCTTGCCGAAATTCCCATCGAGGAGAGGCGGGGCGAGGAGGTAAGCCACATTCACGGCCTTGACGACCGCGGCCGGCCCTGCACCGTGCGGCTGACGCCGAAGGAAAGCCCGGTGCACAATCCCGCCTTTGATGTGACCCCTTCCCGGCTGGTCAGCGGCCTGATCACCGAACGGGGCGTCTGCGCCGCCGGCAGGGAGGGATTGCTCTCCCTCTATCCCGAACGAAGGAC
>Ga0256914_1000390_pt1 | contig 43111 bp, 41 predicted proteins | sample HulkmetaG_FD_191571 | JGI IMG/M metagenome (GOLD analysis project Ga0256914, IMG submission 191571) | Hydrothermal chimney microbial communities from Main Endeavour vent field at the Juan de Fuca Ridge, Pacific Ocean - Hulk | ecosystem: Environmental > Aquatic > Marine > Hydrothermal vents ...
CCTGGAACTCGAGGATACGCCCGGAGACGCCGAGGCCTCGGCCTCGACCCCGTCGAGGCCAGGGACCGGGGACGCGGGCGACACGAGGGAGCCGCGGGAGGAACAGGCCGCTACCCCGGGGGAAGCGTCCACCGAGGAGAAGAACGAGACGGACACGGACGCCGGCTTCGAAATCATGACCCCGGAAGAGCTCGGGGTGGAGGAAACCGGTGATGCGGCGGAGGAGGACGCCCGCCGTTTCGCCCGTCTCCTGATGCAGGAGATCATGCTCTACCACCGGGATGACGTGGAGCAGGGGAGGGCGACGCACAGCATCCTCGCTCGCCTGGCCGAACCGATCGCCAACGCGCGGCGACTCTACGAGCAGCGCGTTCCAGAGACCCATCCGGGCCGGATGGCCTGGTTCGAGGAGGAGATGATCCGGATCCTCGCCGAGGGAGACCCGGACCTCCTCGGGCAACCGGAAAGCCAGGAAGCCTGACGAGCGGCTCCCGCCCATCGCGTAGCCGAGCGAGGTCTCGGGAGGGAACCTTACGTTCGTCCAGGGTACCGTCGGCGCCCGGGAGCCGTCACGTTGACGAACAACCGCGAACACGAACGGGACCGGCCCATCGCTGGGCATGCGCGCCCCGGGAGGTCCGCCACTCCGTGGGGGGATGGCGCGCTGCTGTTCTGCGCCCTCGCCTGGGGCGCCACGTTCATCACCGCACGCCACGCACTCTCGGCCGTCAGTCCCCTCCTCCTCAACACGCTCCGCTTTGCGCTGGCCACCGCGGTCCTGCTCCCTTTCGCCGTCCGACGCCCCCGGCAGCTTCTCGGCGCCGCACGCTGGGGGGGGGTCCTGGCGGTCCTCCTCACCGCGGGATTCGCCCTCCAGGTGCTCGGTCTCCAGCGGATCGGCGCCGCGCGTTCCGCGTTCCTGACGGCGTTCTACGCCCTGTTCACCCCGCCCCTCGAATGGCTGGTGACTCGCCGACGTCCACCGGTCCGCATCTTCGCCGGGACCGGGATCGCCCTTGCCGGCATCGGCGTGATGACGGGAGCCGGCCTGGCCACGCCGAGCCTGGCGGGGGACCTGCTTACCCTTGCCTGCGCTGTCGTGTTCGCGGGGCAGATGGTCACCCTGCACCGGGCGCTGGACCACCACCCGCCACTCCCCCTGGCGACCGTCCAGATTGCCGGAACCGCCCTGCTGTCCGCGTTGCTCGTCCCCGTCTCCGGCCCCTTCCGGTTTCACCCGACCCCCGTCGTCCTCGCCGAGATCGGGTTCCTCGGCATCGTGGCCACGGCCCTGCTCCTGGGTCTCCAGGCCTGGGGCCAGGAGCGGACAACCCCCTCGCGCGCCGGACTGCTCTTCTCGCTGGAACCGGTCTTCGCGGCGATGTTCGCCTGGATGGCCGGGGAATCGATGACCCCGCGCGAGATCGCCGGGGCCACCCTGGTGATGGCGGGAATCCTCTGGGCCATCAGGCCGGGAACGGAGCCCACGTCCCCCTGAACACGATCCTCGCCGGTCCCTCGAGCGTCGCGGAGCTCCCGCTCGTCGTCCGCACGACGAGCGGCGCTCCCCCCGGGGGAACCACTTCCACGGCGCTGCCGGGCTCACCCCACCACGCGGCGGCAGCCAGGGCCGCACTCCCGCAGGCCAGCGTCTCGCCCGCACCCCGCTCCCGCGTTCTCACGTGCAGCCGCCTCCCCTGCCCCGCCACGACGGTCACGTTCGGATCCTCGAGGCCGGTGGCCTCCTCCACGGCCCGCGCCAGCCTCTCGAGCGACAGCGTCTCGAGTTCCGACACGGGGACGCCGACGACGACGTGGGCAACGCCCACCGTCCAACTGCTGGCCGGCAGACGCCGATCCCCGAGGCGAACCACGAACTCCCCGGCCAGCTCCGGGGCCGGCAGCGAGAGGCGCACCCGTCCCTTCGCGAGGACGACCTCCGCCCGGGCCACCAGGCCGGGAAAGGCGACCTCCAGCGGTCCCTCGACCCACCCCTCCCGCGCGGCGAGCAGCGCGACGCACCGGGCGCCGTTTCCGCAAAACGCGGCCGGGGAACCGTCCGCGTTCCAGTAGCCCACGCGAACGCGACCTCCCGCGACGTCGAGCACGACGAGGAGCCCGTCCGCACCCACGCCGTGCCGCCGCTCGCACAGGGCCCGTGCCAGGAGCGGCGGTTCCACGGGCGGGATCACCGAGCGGCCATCGACCAGCACGAAGTCGTTTCCCGCCCCTTCCAGCTTCCAGAACGCGACTCCCGTGCTCACCGCCGACCCTCCCGAGGCCGTTCCCACGCGGTGGGTCCCGCCGGTTTCGAACGGTTTCCGCGGACGTCCACGGCGATGAGCCGGTACCTGTAGCGCCGCCCCGGGTCCAGTCCCGTATCCAGGAAGGTCGCCCCGGGAACGTCCACGGTTCCGGCGAGCGTCCACTCCCGGCTACCCTCGACCTGGCGGTAGATCTCCACCCGCGCCTCGTCCCGGGAGCCTCCCGGCGCCCAGAGAACCCGCACGCCTCCCGGTTCCGGGACGACGTCCAGCCCGCGGGGAGCCGCCGGCGGGAAGACGTCCAGGTAACGAACGGGGTCCGTGACCACCGGGAGAGACTCCACCGGGATCCCGGGAACGTCCGCCGCGTACGCGACCTGGTACCGGAGAAGCTGGCCATACCGGGCATCCTCGTCCAGGAGCTCCCCGGAGGAAGCATCCACGCGACGCCACGGCTCGGGAGGAAATGCATTTCCCTCTCCCACGGCCCGGTAGACGTCCACGAACCGGGCCCGCGAGTCCGCCGGGATGCTCCACCGCAGGCGAACGCCGGTCTCTTCCGGGATCGCCTGGACCGTCCCGGGGGCCGGCAGGGCGGGGCGCAGCGGCTGCCAGGTCCGCCGGGGGGACGGAAACGATCGCGCCCGGCGATCCCGTACGGCGAGGGCCAGCACCACCACGACCGACCTTCCGAACGGATCGAGAGACACGCTCCTTCTGGCCCTCGTCCGCGTTCCAAGCACGGTCTCGGGAAACGGCTCCAGCGGGACCTCCGCGGCGCTGCGCCGGAACTCGCCCGCACGGGGCCGGGCGCGCCAGGACTCGGCCTCCCCCGGGGAACGCGCCGGCACCCACAGGACGACGGGCCGCACCGGGGGCCTCAGCGTCCTTCCCTCGAGGGCCTGGAGCCGGTAGTCGGCCACCACCTCCAGGTGGTCGCCCCGCTGCCACCAGTAGACGGCCCGGGGCTCTTCCGGAATGCGAGGGAGCGGCGGCCGCGGAGCCCCCCGGTGCCCGCAACCGACCGCGAGGAGCGCGGCGCAGAGGGCCAGGGCCGCCCGGGTGATGCACGCCGCACGTCGCGTGGCGCGGCTTTCGGCACGCGCGGGCCGGCCCGCGGATCCCGCTCGCATGCATTCGACACTCGCCGCCATGTCCGCCGCCAGTTCCCCCCGAGCGGCCCCCGGGCCGCCTCGAACCCCCTGCTGAAAGCTCCGCCCCACCATGGGTCAGAGGACGTAGCGGGCGAGGTCGTGGCGCCCCGTGATCTCCCCCAGCGCCTCCCGGACCTCCTCCGCCCCGATCACGACCTTTCCCGTCCGGCCCTCGGGAGCCTCGAACAGGACCGGTTCCAGGATCCGCTCGAGGATCGTCGCCAGCCGGCGCGCGCCGATGTCCTCGGTAGCCTCGTTCACCTCCTCCGCCAGGCGCGCGATCTCCCCGATCGCCTCCTCCGTGATCTCGAGGTCCACCCCGTCCACGCGCAGCAGGGCCTGGTACTGGCGGACCAGGGCGTTCTCCGGCTCGGTCAGGATCCGGACGAAGTCCTCCCGGGTCAGGGGCTCCAGTTCCACCCGGATCGGGAACCGTCCCTGGAGTTCCGGGATCAGGTCCGACGGCTTCGCCACGTGGAACGCACCGGCCGCGATGAACAGGATGTGGTCGGTACGCACCGGTCCGTGCTTCGTCTGGACGATCGTGCCCTCGACGATCGGGAGCAGGTCCCGTTGCACGCCCTGGCGACTGACGTCCGGTCCCGATCCCGGGCCGTTGGGGGCAGCCACCTTGTCCAGCTCGTCGATGAACAGGATCCCGGTCTGCTCCACCCGCCGGATCGCTTCCCGCGCGATCTCCTCCCGGTCCAGGCGACGGTCCTCTTCCTCCCGCTGGAGGATCTCCCGGGCCTCCCGGACCGTCACCCGCCGCCTCGCCCGGCGCCCACCGAAGAGTCCCGGCATCATCTCGCCGAGGCGGACGTCGATTTCCTCCATCCCGGGCCCCCCCGCGATCCTGAATGCCGGCGGCGCCTCCTCGGAAACCTCGACCTCGATCCGCTCGTCCTCGAGTTCCCCGTCCCTCAGCCGCTGTCGCAGCGCCTCCCGCGCCTCCAGGCGGGCCCGCGCCTCGTCCGGGGAGAAGCTCGTCGCCCGGGGCCCCGCCAGCGCCTCGAGGATGCGGTCCTCGACCGAGCGGGCCGCGGCCGCCGCGACCTCCCGGCGCTTCGCCCGGCGCACCATCTCCCGTGCCACCTCGACCAGGTCGCGCACCATCGACTCGCAGTCCCGGCCCACGTACCCGACCTCGGTGTACTTCGTCGCCTCCACCTTGAGGAAGGGACTGCCGGTCAGGCGCGCGAGACGCCGGGCGATCTCGGTCTTCCCCACCCCCGTCGGACCGATCATCAGGATGTTCTTCGGCAGCACTTCCTCCGCCAGCTCCGGGGGCAGCTGCCGCCGGCGCCAACGGTTCCGCAGGGCGATCGCCACCGCGCGCTTGGCCGCCTGCTGCCCGACGATGAACCGGTCGAGCTCCGCGACCACCCGGGGCGGCGTCAGGTCCTCCACCCGCTCCCCCAACCGGCCCGCGTCCAGCGGTCCCGCTCCGCTCCTGTCCGGCATGTAGAACACCATCGCGTGCCTCCCCGGAGCTCAGGGCTCCAGCACCTCGCAGGTGACCGTGCCCCCGGTGTAGATGTCGATGCCTGCCGCGATCTCCAGGGCCCGCCGCGCGATCGCCTCCGCGTCGAGGCCCGTGTGGGCGAGGAGGGCCCGGGCGGCGGCCAGGGCGGCGACCTGGCCGCTTCCGACGGCGAGGATCCCGTCGTCCGGCTCGATCAGGTCGCCGGTCCCGGAAAGCAGGAGGGTCCGCTCCCGGTCGGCCACGACGAGAAGCGCCTCCAGCCGCCGCAGCAGCTTGTCGGTGCGCCACTCGCGGACCAGCTCCACGGCCGCCCGTTCCAGGCGTCCCCCGGCCGCGTCGAGCTTCTCCTCGAAGCGGGAAAAGAGGGCGAACGCGTCCGCCGCCCCCCCGGCAAAGCCGGCCAGGACCCGGCCGCCGGCAAGGCGCCGGACCTTGCGCGCCCCGACCTTGACGATCGAGTGGTCCAGCGTGACCTGGCCGTCTCCCGCAAGGGCGACCTGTCCGTTCCTTCGTACCGCCAGCACGGTCGTTCCGTGGATGACCATCGGTGTTCCCCTCGATCCGCAGCCGTCCTGCGGGTACCGGAACCGGGCCGCGCCGATGCCACGCCCGGGAGCGGGACCCTATATTCGCCCGGGGCGGGGACCGCGTAAAGGCGCGCCGCGGCGCGCCCCACCGGGGAGATCCTCGTGGCCGCCAGGAGGGACAACCGGGAGACCCGGGTCTTCGTCGCCCTCGTCGCCGTCGCCGGCGTGGCGGGCGCGGTGCATCTCTGCCGCTCGTTCCCCGCGCCCCGTCCCCGCGACCTGCTCGCCCTCGCCGTCTTCTCGTCCCTCGGCCTCGGCTGGAACCTGCTCACGTTCTACATCGACCGGCAGGGTCGCAGCCGGGCGGCCGTGGCGCTGGCCCCGGTCAGCTTCCAGGCCCTCCTGGGAGTCTCGCCGGGGCCCGTGGCGCTGGCGGCCGCCGCCATCGTGCTGGGCAGTGACTGGGCGATCCACCGCCGCCGACTGGTTCCGGGGCTCTTCAACATGGCGCAGGGCTTCCTCGGGGTCTGGGTCGGCTCCCGGGCGGCACTCGCCTTCGGCCGACCGTTCGGCGGGCTGCTGGGCGTCGGGGTGGGTACGCTCGTCGGCGCCCTCGCGTACTCCGCGATCAGCCTCGTCCTGACGTGGACGGTGATCCGCCTCGCGTCCCGCGATCCCGCGGTCGCCCGCGAGACGATCTCCTACGCGGCCCTGCACAACGAGGTCGTGGTTTCGTGCTTCAGCTCGATCCTCGCCCTCGCCTGGGCCGTGCACCCGGCAATGCTGGCGGTCCCCTCGATCCCCCTGACCCTGTTGTTCCTCCTCCTGGCACGGCTCGAGCGACGGGAGGCGGACCTGCGGCGACGGCAGCAGGAGCTCCAGTCGCTGCAGGACCTCGGTCTCCAGGTCAGCGCCCAGCTCGACATGCGGCGCCTGGGGGAGGTCGTCACGCGGATCGTCGCGGAGGACCAGGGGGCGACCGGGTGTCTCGTCGCCCTCCTGGCCGAGGACGGCGGCCGCTTCGAGCTGCTCGGGTTCCACGACCGGCGGGAGGGTGTCCGCCCGCCCGGCCAGGCGATCGGGCGGGACGGGCTGGACGACGAGTTCCTCGCCTCCGGGGAACCGCTGGTCACCAGCCCGGCGGACCTGGGAAACCCCTGGCTGGCCGCCCTCGACGCGACGTCCCTGGTGATCCACCCCCTGTCCATCCTCGGTCGCCCCGGCGGCCTCCTCGTCGCGTGGGCGGACGAGGCCCGGGGGGCCTTCACCGGCGAGGACGGGCGCCGCCTCGCCGGGCTCGCGCGCTTCATCGAGGTCGCGCTGGACAATGCTCGCCTCTACGACGACCTCCGCCAGGTCCAGCAGCAGCTCGTCCAGACGGAGAAACTGTCCGCGCTCGGGGAACTGGTCTCCGGGGTCGCCCACGAGCTGAACAACCCGCTCGCCACGATCATGGGGACCGCGGAGCTCTTCTCGGCGTACGAGCTCCCGGACCGCCTGCGCAAGATGGTCGAGCGGATCCAGCGCGAGGCCTATCGCGCCGGGCGGATCGTGCGCAACCTGCTGACGTTCTCCCGGCACCACAAGCCGGAGACCGGGTGGCACGACCTGCAGGCGATCGTCCATGACCTGGTCGAGATGCGGGCCTACGACCTCGAGAAGCGGGGGATCCACCTGACCGCGGCGATCGACCCGGAACTGCCCCTCCTGCAGGTGGACCCCTACCAGCTCCACCAGGTCCTCCTCAACCTGGTCAACAACGCCGCCGACGCCATCGAGGAGACGGGGCGTCCCGGCCACGTGGTGATCCGCGCGAGGATCGCCGGAGAGCGGGTACGGATCGAGGTCGCGGACGACGGCCCGGGAATCCCCGAGGAGAACCTGGCGAAGATCTTCAACCCGTTCTTCACGACGAAGCCTGTCGGCAAGGGAACGGGCCTCGGGCTCTCGATCTGCTACGGCATCATCCGGGAGCACGGGGGCTCGATCCGGGTCAGGACGGCGCCGGGAAAGGGCACGACCTTCCTGATCGAGCTGCCCCTGCCCGAGAATCCTCCCTCCCGCGAGGAGGTCCTGACGGGTACCGCCTCCCCCGCGCCGGCCGCCGTCCTGCGGGCCGGCGCCGCGGAGGGACGTGGACGGCGCGCCCTGGTCGTCGACGACGAGGAGGGGGTTCGACAGGTCCTGGCCGAGGCCCTCTCCGCCTGGGGCTGGGAGGTGGTGGAGGCGGCCACCGGCGAGGAGGGACTGGCGCGGCTCCGGGAAGGACCGTTCGACCTCGCGATCGTCGACCTCCGAATGCCCGGCCTGGACGGACCGGGACTCTGGAAGAAGGCCCACGAGGAAGGAATCGCCCCGGCACGCTTCGTCTTCTCCACCGGGGACGCCGCCGGGGCGGACGTCCGCGCGTTCCTCGAGAAGACCGGCGTGGCCGTGCTGCACAAGCCCTTCACCCTGCTGTCCCTCAAGGAGATCCTGGCCGACCAGGCCCCCGCCCCCGCTTCCACCCGGTGATGGGCTACCATCGGGGGAGATGCTCTTCGGTACCGCCGGGTGGGACTACGCCGACTGGGCCGGGATCGTCTATCCCCCCGGGCGTGGGGTCGACCGCCTCCTCGCCACCGCGCGGTTCGTCGGCCTGCTCGAGGTCAACGCGACGTTCTACGCCCTGCCGGGGCACCGGACCGTCTCCTCGTGGGCGGAGCGCGGGCGGAGCGCCGGCATCCGCTTCTCGGTCAAGGCCCCCCGGAAGCTGACCCACGAGGAGCGCGAACCGCTCGACCGGGCACTCGTCGCACGGTTCCGTGACCTCCTGGATCCACTGGTCCATTCCGGCCTCCTGGTCGCGGTTCTGCTGCAGTTCCCCCACCGCTTTCACCACGAGCGGTCCAACGCCGCCCGGGTCGCCCGGCTCGTGGAACTGCTCGCGGGGCTCCCCCTCGTCGTCGAGTTCCGGCACCGCTCCTGGCTCGCGGACCGGGTCCTCGCCTGGTGCGAGCGGCACGGGGTCGCCTTCTGCAACGTGGACCAGCCGGCGTTCCCCGGCGCCCTGCCCCCGACCGCGATCCGCACTTCGCCCCTCGGCTACGTCCGCCTGCACGGCCGGAACCGCGCCACCTGGTTCGCCCGGATGAACGATCGAGACCGGCGCTACGACTACCTGTATACCGACGACGACCTTCGCGGATGGGCCGAGAGGATCCGTCGTCTCGCAGGGGGAGCCGAGCAGGTCGCGATCGTCGCCAACAACCATTTCCGCGCCCAGGCCCTCGCCGCGGTGGCACGCCTGCGCCTCCTGCTCGGGGAGCGCGAGGTACCGGTCCCCGCGCCCCTGCTCGAGGTCGATCCCGGCCTCGGGCGTCTTTCCGTTCTCCCGCTCGCCCCCTGACCTCCCCGTTCACATCGTGAGACGATCGCGCTACACTCCCTCCACCGCCGGAAGGCTCCGGCGGTCACGGGGAGGGACGGGCAAGGGGCATCAGGAGGATGCCCATGAGGAGGTTTCTCGTCGTCTCCCTGCTCGCCGTCCTCGCGCTGACGGGCAGCGCGTTCGCCGGAGAGCTCGTTCTCGCCCCGGACGGCCGGGGGGTCCCCGGGAGCTGGGTGATCACCCTCGCGCCCGGCGTCGCCGCCTCGGCCCTCGAGCCGGACGCCACCCTGCCGCCCCTCGTCCAGGTGGCCCGGGACATCGCGGGACGTTACGGGGGGAGCGTGACGTTCGTCTACGGGCACGCGCTCCAGGGTTTTGCCCTCCGCCTGTCCCCGGCGGCGGCCCGCGCGCTCGCCGCCGATCCGCGGGTCGCGCGGGTGGAACAGGACAGGATCCTGCACGCGATCTCGACCCAGGAGGATGCGACATGGGGCCTGGACCGCGTCGACCAGCGTGACCTGCCCCTCGACGGCACCTACACCTGGGAGGCGAGTGGGAGCGGCGTCCACGCCTACGTCATCGACAGCGGGATCCGCGCGAGTCACGACGAGTTCAGCGGACGGGTCGGCAACGGGTACACGTCGATCAACGACGGGCGGGGGACGTCCGATTGCAACGGCCACGGTACCCACGTGGCCGGCACCATCGGCGGAACGACCTGGGGCGTGGCCAAGTCCGTGACGCTCCACCCGGTGCGGGTCCTCGACTGTTACGGCAGCGGAACCCTCTCCGGCGTGATCGCCGGCGTCGACTGGGTGACCGACAACCACGTCTCGCCGGCCGTCGCCAACATGAGCCTCGGTGGCAGCGCCAGCAGCTCGCTGGACGATGCCGTTCGCAACTCGATCGCATCGGGCGTGACGTACGCCGTCGCTGCCGGGAACGACAGCGCCAACGCCTGCAACTATTCCCCCGCACGGGTAGACGAGGCCCTGACGACCGGCGCGACCACCTCGTCCGATGCCGGGGCAAGCTACTCCAACTACGGGACCTGCGTCGACATCTTCGCCCCGGGAGACAACATCCGGTCCGCCTCGTACTCCTGCGACACCTGCTCGACGACGAAGAGCGGCACGTCGATGGCGTCCCCGCACGTCGCCGGTGCAGCCGCGCTCTACCTCGAGGACCACCCGGGAGCCTCCCCGTCCGAGGTGTTCGATGCCATCGTCGACAACGCCACCTCCGGCCGCCTCTCGAGCATCGGCACCGGTTCGCCGAACCTGCTCCTCTACACGATCTTCGGTGGCACGGTGGACAACCCGCCCCACGCTTCCTTCACCTGGACGTGTGACGGACTGACCTGCGACTTCGACGGCAGCGGCTCCACGGACGACCACGGGATCACCTCCTGGGCGTGGGACTTCGGTGACGGCTCGACGGGAAGCGGCGAGACGACCAGCCACACGTACTCCTCCGCCGGGACCTATACCGTCAGGCTGACCGTGACGGACACCGCGGACCAGACCGACGACGAGACGCACGACGTCACCGCCGAGGACGACTCCGGTGGAGGCGGGGGAGGTGGCAACGCTCCCTGCACCGACTGCGAGCACTACACGGGCAGCCTCTCCGAGACCGGTGACGAGGAGTTCCAGCCCAACGGCACCTACTTCTATGCCTCCTCCGGTCACCACGAGGGCTGGCTCGAGGGCCCGGCCTCCGGCGCCGACTTCGACCTGTACCTCTGGAAGTGGTCGTCCTGGTGGGGCTGGTGGCCCGTGGCGAAGTCGGAAAGCGCGACGTCGTCCGAGCACGTCTCCTGGGACGGAAGCTCCGGCTACTACACCTGGAGGATCTACTCCTACTCGGGCAGCGGCCCGTACGACTTCTGGATGGTCCGGCCCGGCAGCAGCGGCAGCGAGGTCGGCGAGGGCGCTCCGCCCGCCGCGGATCCCCTCGAGGCGCAGCTCCTCGCCCCGATCGAGGGACCACCCCCGATGTGCGTCGACGAGAAGTCCGACACGCCGACCGGCGAGCCGCCCGGCCCCGGCTGCTGGGCCTGGCCGCGGCACCCCTGAGGCGCGCCTTCCGCCTTCGCGCGCCAACCGGCCGCCGGGTCCCGCCGCGGGACCCGGCGGCTTCCCTGTTCAGGAAAGGACTCCGAGCGCGCGGAGCTGGCGCTCCGCCTGCCCGGCCCAGCCCCGGTTCGCAAGGGGGCTGGCCGGACTGGGATGGAGGATGCCACCGATCTCGACCGGGGCTCCCGCGAGGGCTCGCCGGGCGCGCTCCTCCGCCCACCGCCCGATGCCGACGACGAGGCGGGGCCGCAGGAGCTCGACGGTCTCCCGGAGCGCGTCGTCGCACGCCTCCGCGAGCGACGACCTGGCGGCGGCCGGCAACCGGTCGACCGGCAGGTTGCGGCCCGATCTCTCGAGAAACAGGAGCGGGCACCAGTTGACGACGAGGAAATGCCGGAAGAACGCCTCCGGCCTTCCGAAGCGTTCCCGGGCCCAGCCCCACAGCCGCGAGCCCGAGACCTCCCGCCGCCGGCAGGCGAACCCTTCCACCGGCCGTCTCGGGTGCTCGCGGGGCGGCCGCCCCACCGCGCCCCGGATCCCCAGCCAGTCGCGGACCATCTCCACGTCGCCGAACGGCACCCCGGTCTGGGCCATGCCGAACGGCCCGGGGTTCATGCCGAGCAGGAGCACGCCGGCGCCGAGTCCACCGTACCGGTCCAGGTACTCGTGGTGCGTTTTCCGCGCGTAGACGAGCGGGTCGTAGACGAAGGCCACCGGCCTCCCGAAGCGGAGTTCCTCGACCCGCGAGGCGAGCCGGTCGGCGATCGCCGCGAGCCCTCCCGGCATCAGGACGACGAGGAACCCGTGGAGGGAGCTTCCCCGCCCGCCGCGGCCGGAACGGGCGCGAGGAGCAGGCCCTCGGTCCTGACCCTGGCGGCGAACGGGCCGGAGGGGTATTCCTCGACCAGCTTCCGCGCCACCTCGCGCGCCTTCTCCGGCTTGCCCACCTTCTCCCAGCCGTGGGCCAGCCGGTACAGGGCCTCCTCGCGGCGCCGGGACGCCGGGTACCTGTCGACCAGGCCCTCCAGGCGCCGGATCGCACCCATCCAGTGCTTCCCCTTCCAGTAGAAGCTCGCGATGATCCACTCGTGCTCCGCGATCCGGTCCTGGCAGCGGAGGTACATCACCCGGGCCGGAGCGACCCAGGGATCGTCCGGGGGCAGTTCCCGGATCATCCGCTCGAAGTGCCGCAACGCCTTGAGCGAAAAGTCCTGGTCGTTCTCCGGGTCCTCTCCCTGCTCGAAGAGACAGACCCCGACCATGTACCGGGCGTACGAGGCCTTCGGGTGCAGCGGGTAGAAACTCAGAAACTGCTCGTACCGGCTCTGGGCCTCGATGACATTCACCGTGCCGCCCTGGTAGTAGTAGGCGTCGGCCAGGGCCAGCTTGATCTCCGGGTCCAGGTCCCGCCCCACCGGCGTCACCATGCCGGCATCCCCCAGCACCTGGATCGCCTCGAGAAACCTCCGCCGCGCCAGGTACTCCTGGGCCTTGCGGTAGATCTCCTCGTTGTCCTCGAGGACCTCCCGGTCCCGGTGACAGGCCGGAAGGAACAGCGAGAGCCCCGCGACGAGCAGCAGGAGCAGGAAGCGGACGTGCGATGCTCTTCCGGTCATGGTGCGAGTCTCTCCGTCAGCCACGCGGGCATCCGGGCCAGCCGACCGGTCTCCCGGCCGACGCAGGCATGGACCGTGAAACCCGTCGCGAGGACCCGGTCGGCCCCCGGCCGGGCGATCTCGTAGTCGAAGCGCACGCGCACGGGCGAGACCGTCGTGCAGGTCGTCCGGACCTCGATCTCCTCGTCGTACGAGACGGGCTGCCGGTAGCTTGCCCCCACCTCGATCACGGGAAAGAGCAGGCCATGGACATCCTCGAGTTCCCGGTACGGAATCCCGGCCGCCCGCATCAGCTCCGAGCGCCCCACCTCGAACCACACGATGTAGCTCGCGTGGTGGACCACGTTCATCCGGTCGGTCTCGGCGTAGCGCACCCGAACCCTCGCCACGTGCCGGTTCACCGGGAAGCCCCCTCCGCCCGTTCCACGAGCGCCCGCAGCGCCGCCACCGGGTCTTCCTGCCCGTAGACGGCGTTTCCCGCGACGAAGCGTGTCGCGCCGGCGGCCACGAGCCGGCCGATCGTTGCCGGCCCCACCCCGCCGTCGACCTGGATCGCGACCGCCAGGCCGCGATCCCGGATCCGCTCCGCCAGCCGGGCCACCTTGTCGACCGCCGGCTCCCAGAAGGCCTGGCCCGAGAACCCCGGGTTCACGGACATGACGAGCACCTGGTCGAGCTCCGGCAGGACCTCGTCCACCACGTCGAGAGACGTGGCGGGGTTCACCGCGACGCCGGCGCGGAGACCCCGGTCGCGGATCGCCTGGATCGCCCGCTGCAGGTGGGGTTCCGCCTCCGCGTGGACCGTGATCCGGTCGGCGCCGGCGTCCGCGTAGGCCGCGACCCACGAGGCCGGTCGCTCGATCATCAGGTGGCAGTCGAGGGGAAGCCCGGTCGCCTCCCGCAGCGACCGGATCACGGGGGGACCGATCGTCAGGTTGGGGACGAAGTGCCCGTCCATCACGTCCACGTGCACCGCGCCCGCCCCGCCCCGCTCTGCCAGGGAGAGCGCCTCGGCGAGACGCGCGAAGTCGGCGGACAGGATCGAGGGTGCGATCTCGATCATCGGCGATCTCCCGCCCCCGCCGGTGGCGGGGGCTCGAGCAACAGCACGACCCGGTCGTCCGGGTCGACCCGGGCCCCCGGGCGCGGATCCTGGGCGATCACCACCGCGTCGCCCGGTGCCCGGTCTTCCATGCCACGGTACCGCACCCGCCGGAAACCCGCCCCCTCGAGCAACCGGCGGGCCCGGTCCCACGTGTCCCCTTCCAGGGTCGGCATCACCCGAGCTCTCCGCGGCGGCCCCGCCGAGAGCAGCAGGCTGACACCGTCCCCCGGAAAGCAGACCGCGCCGGGGGGCGGGTCCTGGGCGATCACCCGGCCGAGGGGAATCGTCCCGTGGGGCACGGACGCCGTGGTCGCGACCCGCAGCCCCGCCGCGGCGAGGGCGATCTGCGCCCGCCGCAGGGATCCGCGGCGCAGGTCGGGCACGATCGCCCGTTCCGGGCCGAGGCTGACGACCAGGCGCACCTCGCGGCCGGGCTTGGTCCGGTTCCCCGCGGGTGGGAACTGCTCGAGGACCTTCCCCTCCGGGCGGGTCGCGTCGTACCTGCGCGAGGCGACCCGGGGCACCAGCCCCAGGGACCTGAGCCTCGCCTCCGCCACCTGCTCGTCCAGGTCCACGACCGCGGGGATCGTCACGTCCGGGCTCCGTACGGTGGCCCGCAGCGTCCCCCAGAACGCGAGGGCGGAGGTCAACCCGGTGGTCGCGAGCAGGAGCGCGGCCCAGCCGAGGATCCCCGGGACGCGGCGCCAGCGGGGCCGGGCGGAACGCTCCCGGCGCGGTTCCTCGGTCATCCCGTCCGCCTCGCGAAACGCACGGCGACGAAGCCGTCCGTGTCCTCGTCCTCGGGACGGGTCGCCAGGTACGGGATCCCGCCTTCCTCGGCGACCAGCCCGTCCGCCGCGGATCCGAGGACCGCGCCCGGGTCGACCGGGACGAAGCCGGGATGCCTCTCGAGGAACGCGCGGGCCTGCCCGATCCCCTCCTCCTCCTCGAGCGAGCAGACCGCGTAGACGAGCACGCCCCCGGGTGCCACGAGGGGTGCGGCGGCGTCCAGCATCCGGGCCTGGCGTTCCGCGCAGTCCGGGATGTCCTCCGGCCTGACCCGGTGCCTCTTCTCCGGCCGTCGCCGGAACGTGCCCGTTCCCGAGCACGGGGCGTCGAGCAGGACCGTCCCGAAGCGTTCCCGTGGCAGGGGGGGGCGGGTCGCGTCGGCAACGATCGGCGCCACCTTCCCCGCCGGGGCGCGCCGGGCGAGCAGCGCCGCGAGGTTGCGGGCGCGCCGGGGGAAGATCTCGAGGGCGACGATTCCCGCCGTCTCTCCCTGGGCGAGGATCGCCGCCTTGCCACCGGGCGCCGCCGCCAGGTCCGCGACGGCTTCTCCGTCGGTCGGCATCGCCAGGGCGGCGACGAGGGCGGCTCCCTCGTCGACCAGGAGGAAGTCACCCCGGGCGAACGCCTCGGTCAGCTGGGGGGCGCCCTTCTGCACCACCAGGCCCCACGGGTGCCGGCGCGCCGGGCGGGTCTCCACCCCCTCCCGCGCGAGCGCCTCGGCGAGGCGCTCGCGGCCACCCCGGTCGGGACGCGCCACCAGGAACGGACGCGCCGGCCGGAGGGCCGCCTGCACCAGGCGCTCCGTTCGTTCCGCCCCGTAACGCAGGACCCACCGGCGATGCAGCCAGGCGGGGATCGTCGCCGCCGGGTCCGGCTGCGGAACCTCGCCGGAGAAGACCTGGCGGAGGACCGCGTTGACGAGACCGGCGGGGCGAGGTCCGCCCAGCGCCCGCATCGCCGACACCGTCGTGTCCCCCGCGATGGCGGGCTGCTTGCCGAGGACGGTGGCCTGCGCCACGCCGAGGCGCAGGGCCGCCCGGACCTCCGGCCGGAGGCGGGCGAGGCCCCCGTGGACGAACGGGGCGAGGATGCGGTCGAGGGCTCCCTGCCACCTGAGGGTCGCCAGGACGAGCACGTTGAGAAACCTTCGCTCCCGGGCGTCGGCGAAGCGGCGGGAGCGCGACTGGAGCAGTCGATCCGACCAGGCGCCCCGCTCCACTTCCGCGAGGACCCGGATGGCCTCCGCCCGGACTCCCGGGTCCGGCTTTCCCGGACGGTCCCCGGCCTTCCCGGGATCGCTTTCCGAGGCCGCGTGCCCGCCCGGGCCCGTCTCCGCGTCGCGCCGCTCCTCCTCGGGATGCCGCGCCTCGTCGTTCATCGCTCTCCTCCGTCCTCGAGCCGTCCACCGATCTCGAGGTGCCTCCCCGCCACGGCGGCCGCGGCGGGCATCACCCGGGAACCGGCCGGCTGCACCCGGTGGACCCGCAGGACCGTCCCCTCCCCTGCCGCGACGTCGACCGCCTCTCCCGTCTTCCGCAGCACGGTCCCCGGGCGCGCACCGGTCCGCTCTCCCGCGAGCGGCTCCACGTCGACGAGCCGGATCATCCCCTTCGGACCCCGGGCGACCACCGGTGGCCAGGGGACGAAGGCCCGCACCTTCCGATCGATATTTTCCGCGGGCTCGTCCCAGTGGACAATCCCCATCTCCTTCGTGATCGGCGGGGCCCACGTGACACCATCTTCCGGCTGGGGCCGCGGCTCGAGCCCGTCCGCTGCCAGCCGGTCGAGCGTTCGCAGCAGGAGCCCGGCGCCGAGTTCCGCCAGTCGGGCCCCGAGGCGCGCCGCGTCTTCCCGGGGGCCCACGGCGACGCGCTCCGCCAGGAGGATCGGCCCGGTATCGAGACCCCGGTCCATGCGCATCGTGGTCACGCCCGTCTCCCGGTCGCCGGCGAGGATCGCGTGCTGGACCGGGCTCGCCCCGCGGTGGCGCGGAAGCAGGGAGAAGTGGACGTTCACCGCGCCGAGGCGTGGCGCGTCGAGCAGCCGGCCCGGAAGGATCTTCCCGTAGGCGACGACGACCAGGACGTCGGGGCGCAGGGCGAGGATCGGCTCCCGGTTCGCCCGGCCTCGCAGGGTCTCCGGCTGGAGCACCGGCCCGAGGCCCCGATCGATGGCGAACTCCTTCACCGGCGGCGGTTCGGGCCTGCGGGACCGGCCCCGCGGTCGGTCCGGCGCCGTGACCACCCCGGCGACCCGGTGGCGGGATCCGGCGAGGGCGGCGAGCGTCGGCACCGCCCATTCCGGGGTGCCGAAGAACACCACCCTGAGCCCGTCGTCCACGGGTGCCTCCCGGCGTCCTACGCGGTCCACTCTCCCCGCCGGCGGAGCTTCTCGATCTTCCGGAGGGCGAGGCGGCGCTTGAGGGGGCTCATCCGTTCGAGAAAGACGACCCCGTCCAGGTGGTCCACCTCGTGGCAGACCGCCCTGGCGTAGAATCCCTCGGCGACCTCCTCCACCGGGTTCATGTCCAGGTCCAGGGCGGTGAACCGCACCCGCATCGGCCGGGTGATCACCTCGAAGATCCCGGGGAAACTCAGGCACCCTTCCTCGCCGGTCTGCGACCCCTCCTCCTCGACGATGCGGGGGTTCAGGAAGACCTTCACCTGGTCGGGCTCCTCCCCCGCGGTCAGGTCGATCACCATCACGCGCCTGCGGTCCGCCACCTGGTTCGCGGCGAGGCCGACTCCCGGTTCCGCGTGCATCGTCTCGACCATGTCCGCGACCAGGGCCCGGAGCTCGTCGTCCACCTCGCTGACCTCGCGGGTCGGCTCGAGGAGGACCGGGTCGGGATAGAGGACGACGGGACGAACGGCCATGGCGGTTTCCTCTCGCGGCGGCACCTGTCTCCGGCCACCCCCGGACGCTACCACCCGGCCCGGGACCGGTCAAAGACGCGCGCCGTCGTCCCCCCGGGGAGCCGCCCGTCCTCCCGGGGAGACGGTCCCGTCCCGCGGTCCCGGCCCGGGCCAACGAGCGTATCTGCCGGGAACCCGGGGAGATGCGTGACCAAGCGAGGCCGCACGACCGTCCGGCACGCTTGTTGCTTGCTGGAGATGTGGACCCGACCGGGGTCCCGGAGGCCACCATGAGAACCGACCGTCAGCGACGACGCCCCGGACACCCCGCGCACTCCGCGGGCCTCGCCATCGTTGCTCTCCTCGTCGCGGGATCGCTTCTTCCCGCCACCCGCGCCCAGGACGCCCGTGTCTCCCTGGACGGAACGACCGCGCCGGGGGAAGCGGAGGCGGCCCTCGCTCCCGAGACGAGCCCGGCGTTCGCCCGGATCCGTTTCGAGGAAAACGGCGTCCACGTGATTCGCCACGAGGGTTACGAGGAGGACCTGGTGTTCAACGCGCCCCTCTACCCCGGGGACCGGCTGGAAACCGGCGCACGCCAGCGGGTCGAGGTCCAGTTGCCCGACGGAACCCTCGTGCGCGTCGATCGGAACACGGTGGTCGAGTTCTTCGGGTTCGCGGACCCGACGCGGCCCGACGATCCCGGCCTGTCGCTCCTCGGGCTCGTCCGGGGGAACATCCAGGTCGACGTACCGGATCCCCGTGGTGGCCGGGGGTTCCGCGTCGACACGCCCGCCGCCTCCGTCTATCCGCTCGAGCCGACCGCCTTTCGGGTCGACGTGGAACCGGGCGACCGCGTGCGGGTGTCCGTCGAACGGGGCCGGGCGGAGGTCGCCGGGGAACACGGCACCGTCGTGCTCGTCGGCGGGATGCGCACGCGGGTCGTCCCCGGTCGTGGCCCCCGCCGCCCCTGGTCGTACAACGTCCTCGTGCGGGACGGCTTCGATGCCTGGGTCGCGGCCCGGGACGACGTCTACCGTCTCCGCGCGGCGCCGGGACCCGAGTACCGGGAACTGCCGGAACCGGTCCGCCCGTACTACGGAGAGTTGTCCCGCTACGGCGAGTGGATCTGGGTGGACGGCTGGGGCTGGTGCTGGCACCCGGACGAGGGCCCGGACTGGCGCCCCTACGTGCGCGGCCGGTGGGTTCCCGGTCCCTGGGGGCCCGTCTGGGTCGGTGCGGAGCCCTGGGGCTTCGCCGTGTACCACTACGGCCGCTGGGAGTGGTACGCGTCCGCGGGCTGGGTCTGGATTCCCGGAACCGCCTTCGCCCCGGCATGGGTCACCTGGTACTACGGGCCCCGCTGGGTCGGCTGGTGCCCCCTCGGCTGGTACGACGCACCGGTGCACGTGTCGATCGGGTTCGGCTGGGGCTGGGGGCCGTTCGACCACCATCCGTGGGTGTTCGTCGGCTACCACGACTTCTGGTACGTCGATGCCTGGCAGGTCCACGTCCATCACGTGATCGTCGACGACCTGCGCCGGGGGGTGATCTCCCGCCGAGCGATCCTCCCGCCCCGACGGGGCCGCGGCCCCCGTCCCGGCCATCGCCGGCCCCGGCCCGGCGCGAGGCCCCGCCCGGCGAAGCCCGGGGACCCGCGTCCCGTGCGACCCGGGCCGGGACGGTTCCGGCTCGAGCCGGGTACCGTGCTCGCCCGCGCCGAGCGGATCGCGCGGACCAGGCCGGCCATCGCGCGGCGGGTGACCGAGGCGGATCCCCTCGTTCGGCCCGCCCGGAAGCGGGGGTTCCGCGAGGTGGAACGTGACCTGGTCCGTCCACGCCGGTCCGGGAAGGCGGAGCCCGGGGGAAGGGCCGCGGGACGCGTCGGTCCCGGCTCCCGGGGGAAAGGGACGCGCGCCGGGAAGCCCGGAAAGGGTCACGGCGTCACGGGCCGGGCACGGGACGACCGGCGGGGCCGGACCGCGGCTCCCGGTGGGAAGGAACGGGTCGTTCCCGGCCGGCCGGGCCGTTCGCGGAAGCCGGGAGCGTCCCCCTCGCCGCGGAGGGAACGCCCGGTGATCCGCTACCGCAGGCTGGAAGGGGACGGCGGTGGAGTCGACCGGCGACGCCCGGGAAACCGGGCCCCCGCCGCCCCGCCGAAGGCCGATCGCCGCCGACCGGGGACGGACCGGGGGCGGAAGCCGGCCGTTCCCGCCCATCCCGCGCGGCCCGTCCGACCTCGCGGGCCCGCGCGGGAGGTGGCCCCGGCGCGTCCGCGGATCGTCCCCGAGGGCGAGCGTGGAGTACGGCACTTCCTCGGGAACCTGGGACGCGGCAGCGGGGCCACGGTCCGCCCCGGGTCCGGCGGCCCGGGGAAGCGACAGGCCGGCACCCCGGTCCCCGTACGCCCGGTCCGGCCGGCGCGCCCGGAACGGGGAGCAGCCCCGGTATCCCCGCGCCGCGCCCCGGCCCGCCCCCCGGTCGCGACCCCGGGCAGGCGGGCACCCCGCGGCCCGCGGGCCACGCCCTCCCGGCCTCCCCGGGCGACACCCCGCAAGGCACCGACCCCTCGCCGGGCCCCGCGGTCGGCAACTCCCCGGCGCGGCGGTTCTTCCCGGTCGAGCGGCCGACACGGTGGTGGCGCAAGGCGCGTCCGCCCGCGGAAAAAGGACTGAGGGCCGGGGGACGACGACGAACGGCCGCCCGGTTCAGGGCGCGGCGAAAACGGCGAAACCTCCGACCGCCCGCCGGTAGACTTCCCGGTTGACCAGGGAAGCGGGACGGGCGACCAGCAGGGCGGCCTCTTCCCGGAGATCCCGGGCCCGCGCCACCGCACCGGCGAACCGGCTGCCGGCTCCCTCGAGGGTTCCCGGCTCCAGGAGGACCGGAACCGCTGCCGCCCGGCGGGGATCCCATCCCGCGCGGGCGATCCGCCGGAGGGCCTCCAGGTCGGCCTCCCGCTCGAGCTCCGGGCCCCACCCGACCAGCAGCGACAGGAGCAGGGCGTCCCGCACGGTCCGCCGCCCCCCGGCGCGCAGGAAGGAGAGCAGTCCTCCCCGGTGCTCCCGCCCCGTCCCCGCGAACCGCCGCCCGACGAGGCCCCGGCCTTCGAGGGCGACCTCCCGCGCGAGGACGAAGGCGAGCTGGGCCTCGTCCTCGAGCACCGCCAGCATGCCGAGCGAGCAGACCAGCCGGCGGCCACCGGGAAGGAGACAGGCGAGGGGCTCGCCCCCGTCGAGGAGGTGAACCCGGGCCGGCTCGGACCCCGGCGCCAGCCGGTCGAGGACGCCGGCCACGTAGTCCTCGAGGCGCTCCGTCTCGACGGGCCGACCCGTGACCTCCGGCAGCAGGTCTTCCAGGAGGCCGTCGTCCAGGGGAGCCGACGGGCCGTCCTCCTCGTGCAGGCAGGGATGGTGATCTTCTCCCCCGGACGGTGCGGGCCAGGCACAGCGGGGACACGGATCGAGACCCCGGCCCTCCCGGTCGGCGGCCTGGCCACACGACCGGCAGGCAAGAAGCCCGCCGGGGAGCGGGACGTCCACCGGGACCAGGGATCCCCGCGCGCCGCAGCGGGGACAGGCCAGGCGCTCCTCGGCCGGCGCGCGGCGGCGCAGGGCGTCGAGCAGGGTACCGAGCAGGGTCGTCATCGGTCCGGAACGTTCCTCCGGGGTTCAATCTGGTCCCCGCCGGGCCCCGCCGCCAGCCTCCCGTCCGGGTGCGCCGGAAGCGCCCGTTCGGGGACCGGACCGGGATGCGAGGCGGTGGGGGGGCGCCGCCGGGTGCCGGGCGCCACGCCGCGGCGGGCATCCCGTGCGGAAAGAACGGTCGGAACTCCCGCCCCTCGAAGCCGTTGCCGGGACAGCCTCCCCTCCCGGCACACCTCCGGCGGGTTGACGAGGGGGGCGGTTCGCGCCTAGAGTTCCGGAATCGTCGCCGGACCCCATCCGGGCGGCGGTCCCAGTGTGTCCAGGACGGCACGGGCCGGTTCCCCGGGGCCCTCACCCCCGGGCGGCGGGTCCCTCTGCCGCCAGCGGGCCCGGGAGCGCCCCCTTCCCCATTCGCCGGCGCCAGGAGTGAGCAGAAGATGAAGGTCTACGACACCGAAGCCATCCGCAACGTCGCCTTCGTCGGTCACGGCGACTCCGGGAAGACGTCCCTCGTGTCCGCCCTGCTCTACGCGGCGGGAGCCACCGACAAGCTCGGCTCGGTCCCCGAGGGGACGGCGCCGACGGACTTCGATCCCGAGGAGGTCGAGCGCAAGGTCTCGATGGCGGTCGCCGTCGCCTGGGCCGACTGGAAGGACCGGAAGCTCAACCTGATCGATGCGCCGGGCTACACGAACTTCATCGGGGAGGCCGCGGCGGCCCTGCGCGCCGCCGACAGCGCGCTGATCGTGGTCCACGCCCTCGACGGGATCGGCGTCCAGACGGAGAAGATGTGGGAGGACTCGGAGAAGCAGTCGAAGCCGGTCCTCTTCGCGATCAACCAGCTCGACCGGGACCGGGCGGACTTCGACCAGCTCGTCTCGATCCTGCAGGAGCGGTTCGGGCGGCAGGTGATGCCGATCAGCTTCCCCGTGATCGAGGGGGGCCAGCTCGTCGGCGTCGTCGACCTGGTCTCGGGGAAGGCCCGCCGGCCGAAGGGCGATGGGAAGGACGTCGAGGAGTTCGACCCGCCGGGGGACCTGGCCGACCGGATCTCCTCCGCCCGGGAACAGCTCGTCGACATGGTCGCCGAGAGCGACGAGGAGCTGATGGAAGCCTACCTCGAGGCGGGCGAGCTCACGGCCGAGCAGCTCGAGAAGGGGCTGCGCACGGCGATCGCCTCCCGCTCCATCTTCCCGGTCTTCGCCACGGCGGCGACGGCGATGGTCGGCATCCACTCCCTCCTCGACGGGCTCGCCGGCTATGCCCCCTCCCCCGCGGACATGCCGCCGGCGATCGCGAAGACGCCCGAGGGAGAGGAGAAGGAGCTGCCCGCGGACCCGGCCGGCCCGCTCGTGCTGCAGGTCTTCAAGACCTACATCGACCCGTTCGCCGGTCGAATCACGCTCTTCCGGGTGGTCTCCGGCACGCTCAAGGCCGACCAGTCGGCATGGAACGTCCGCTCCGAGACGCAGGAGAAGATGGCCGGCCTGTCCGCGCCGAAGGGGAAGGGTGGCGACAAGGTGCCCGAGGCCAGGGCGGGTGACATCGCGTTCGTGACCAAGCTGAAGGACACCCGTACCGGGGACACCCTCGTCGGTGACAAGTCGCACGTGGTCGAGATGCCCCCGATCCCGTTCCCGCAGCCGGTGATCGCCTACGCTGTCCACGGCGAGGGCAAGGGGGACGACGAGAAGATCGCGAACGCCCTCCAGCGGCTCGCCGAGGAGGATCCGACGATCCGGCTCGAGCGGGACCCGCGCAGCCACGAGCTGATGCTCGCCGGGCTGGGCATCGACCACGTCCGCACGGTGATGGACAAGATGGCCCGCCGGTTCAACGTCAAGGGGAACCTGCAGAAGCCGAAGATCCCCTACCTCGAGACGATCACGAAGCCCGCCAAGGCGATGTACCGCCACAAGAAGCAGACCGGCGGAGCCGGGCAGTTCGCCGAGGTCCATCTGAGGATCGAGCCGCTCCCCAGGGGACAGGGGTTCGAGTACGACTCGGAGATCTTCGGCGGAGCGATCTCGCGGAACTTCTGGCCGTCGATCGAGAAGGGGATCCGCCAGGTGATGGAGCAGGGCGTGATCGCCGGCTACCCGATGGTCGACGTCAAGGCGGTCATCTTCGACGGCAAGGAACACCCGGTCGACTCGAAGGACATCGCCTTCCAGATCGCGGGGCGCGAGGTCTTCAAGAAGTGCGTGATGGAAGCGGGTCCCGTCGTGCTGGAGCCGATCATGAAGGTCGTCGTCACGGTCCCCGACGAGTGCATGGGAGACATCCTCGGCGACCTGAACCGGCGGCGGGGCAAGGTGCAGGGATCCGACAGCCAGGGTGGCCGCGCGACGATCCGCGCCCTCGTGCCAATGGCGGAGATGCTGGAGTACTCGGCGACGCTGAAGTCCCTGACGTCGGACCGCGGTTCCTACACGATGGAACTCGACCACTACGAGAAGGTCCCGCACGAGATCCAGCAGAAGCTGATGGAAGCCTGGAAACCCCACGAGAGCGAGGACTGAGCCGTGCGCGGGCGAACCAGGATCGCCCACCTCCCGGAACATGCCGGGCAGGAGGTCACCCTCGGCGGCTGGGTCACCCACCGGCGCTCCAAGGGGAAGATCGCCTTCCTCGTCATCCGGGACGGAACGGGAATCTGCCAGCTCGTCGCGTCGGTCCGGGACGTGGACGAGGAGACCTTCGCCCGCATGGAGAAGGTCACCCAGGAAAGCGCCGTCCTCGTGCGCGGCACGGTGCGAGAGGACCGGCGCGCCCCGGGAGGATACGAGGTCCTGGTCCGCGAGCTGGAGATCGTCGGGCCGGCCGACGAGTACCCGATCTCGCCGAAGGAACACGGGATCGAGTTTCTCCTCGATCACCGGCACCTGTGGCTGCGGCACCGTCGGCCGTGGGCGATCCTCCGGGTCCGGCACGAGATCGTCCAGGCATGCCGGGACTTCTTCTACGACAACGAGTTCGTCCTCGTGGACTCGCCGATCCTCACCCCGGCCGCCTGCGAGGGTACGAGCACCCTGTTCGAGACCGACTACTTCGGCGAAAAGGCGTACCTGTCCCAGTCGGGCCAGCTCTACCTGGAACCGGCGGCGATGGCCTTCGACCGGGTCTACTGCTTCGGACCGACCTTCCGGGCGGAGAAGTCGAAGACCCGCCGGCACCTGACCGAGTTCTGGATGATCGAGCCCGAGATCGCCTGGGCGGGCCTGGACGAGGTGATGGAACTGGCGGAGCGGCTCGTCTCCTACGTCGTCGAGCGGGTGCTCGAGCGTCGGCGCACCGAGCTGGAGATCCTGGAGCGGGACACGTCGAAGCTCGAGGCCGTCGCTCCACCCTTCCCCCGGATGTCCTACGACGAGGCGGCGGAGGTGCTCCTGCGACCGGAGAACGTCGCCCGGGCGAAGGAGGCCGGGGCGCCGCCGTTCGAGCCGGGGAACGACCTCGGGGCGATGGACGAGACGATCCTCGGGGAGCTCCATGACCGACCCGTGATGATCCATCGTTACCCGGCAAGGGTGAAGGCCTTCTACATGGAACCGGACCCGGAGAACCCGGACCGGGCCCTCTGCGTCGACGTGATCGCTCCCGAGGGGTACGGCGAGATCATCGGCGGGAGCGAGAGGATCCACGACCCCGGGCTCCTCCGGCGCCGGATCGAGGAGCACGGCCTCCCCGAGGAGGCGTTCCGCTGGTACATGGACGTCCGGAGGTTCGGCGGCGTTCCCCACGGCGGCTTCGGGATGGGCATCGAGCGGGTCGTCGCCTGGATCTGCGGCACCCGCCACATCCGGGAGACGATCCCCTACCCGCGGACGATCAACCGCATCTACCCGTGACCCGCCCGCGCGGCCGGGTGGCCCTCGTCAACCTGGGCTGCCCGAAGAACCTGGTCGACGGCGAGATCCTCCTCGCGCGCCTGCGCGACGCCGGCTGGAACCCGGTGGACGACCCGGACGACGCGGACGTCCTCGTCGTCAACACCTGCACGTTCATCGACCCGGCACGGCGCGAGTCGGTGGAGGCACTCCTCGACGCGGTCGCGTGGAAGGAGGCCCGGCCCGGCAGGCGCCTCGTCGCCGCGGGATGCATGGTCCAGGCCCACGCACGGGAACTGGCCCGGGAGATCGGGGAAGTCGATGTCTTCGTCGGCCTCGACGAGCTGCTCGAGATCGACCGGAAGCTCGCGGCGCGCCGTCCCGCGCTTCCCCCGCCCGGCCCGGCCCGCCGCCTGTTCGGCGGGAGCGTCCCCCGGCTGCGCCGAACACCGCCGTGGACCGCCTGGGTCAAGATCGCCGAGGGATGCGACCAGGCCTGCGCCTTCTGCGCGATCCCCGCGTTCCGCGGGCGCCAGCGCTCCCGGCCGGTCCCGGACGTGCTCGAGGAGCTCCGCCGCCTCGCCGGCGAGGGGGTCCGCGAGGTCAACCTGGTCGCCCAGGACTCCACCGGGTGGGGCCGGGACCTGGGCGCCGAGGACGGGCTCGCCCACCTGGTGGCCGCGATCGGGGCCGCCGAGGGAATGCCCGGCTGGGTGCGGATCCACTACCTCTACCCGGGACGGATCACGCCCGCCCTGCTGGAGGCCCTGGCCGGGGCGGACCGGGTCGTCGAGTACATCGACCTGCCGCTCCAGCACGCCCACCCCGCGGTCCTGCGCCGGATGCGCCGCCCGGGCTCCGTGGACTCGTTCCGCCGGCAGATGAGGGCCCTCGGCGAGGCTCTCCCCGGGGCCGGGACGCGGACCGCCTTCATCGTCGGGTACCCCGGTGAGACCGAGGAGGAGTTCCAGGCCCTCCTCGAGTTCGTCGAGGAGGGCTGGTTCGACGTCGTCGGGGTCTTCGAGTATTCCCGCGAGGAGGGCACGGCGGCGGCGGCCCTTCCCGACGACGTCCCGCCGGACCTGAAGCGGGAGCGGGCCGTGCGCCTCGCGGAGGCCGCCGAGGCGGTGGCCTGGGAGCGGAACCGGGCCCGCGTGGGCCGGGAACTCGAGGTGCTGGTCGAGGGCCCGGCCGACGACGCGCCCGGCCGCGTCGCCGCCCGGTGGCGAGGCCAGGCCCCGGAGGTGGACGGGCGCGTGCTCCTCGCCCCCTCCACCGCTCCCCCGCCGCCGGGGACGGTCGTCCGGGCACGGATCACCGGTGTCCGGGCCCCCCACGAGCTCGAGGCGGAGGTGGTAGGCTGATCCGCCGGAGGAAAGCGCCCGTGTCGCCGCTCAAGGTCGTCCTCGCCACCTGGTTCGGTTCCGGCTACGCGCCGGTCGCCTCGGGCACGTTCGGCACGGCGGCGACGGTGCCCCTGGTGCTGCTCCTCTGGTGGATCGGCTCCCTTCCCCTCCACCTGGGCGCCATCGTCTTCATCGCGATGCTCGGCACCTGGGCGGCGGAGGGCGCGGAGGAGCGGTGGGGTCGGAAGGACCCGGGACAGGTCGTCATCGACGAGACCGCCGGGTACCTGGTGGCGACCGCGGGCCTCCCCCATTCGCTGCCCGCCCTGGCCGGGTCCTTTCTCCTCTTCCGGCTGATGGACGTGGTCAAGCCCTGGCCGGCCCGCCGGCTCGAGGCCCTTCCCGGCGGGATCGGGATCATGGCGGACGACCTGGTGGCCGGGCTGTACGCCTGGCTCGCGTGGCAGGCGTTCGCCCGGTTCCTGCCCTGGGAGGCCCTCGCGCGATGATCGTCCGGGAACGGCTCGACGAGCTCCGGGTCGGGGACGGTCGGCCCGTCATCGCGACGATGGGAAACTTCGACGGCCTGCATCGCGGGCACCAGGAGATCATGCGCCGCATCACCCGGCGGGCGGCCGAGGCGACGGGGCTCGCCACGGTGATCACGTTTCATCCCCACCCCCTGCGGGTGATCGCTCCCGACCGCGCCCCCCGCCTGCTCCTCACCCGGGACCAGAAGCTCGGCCTCCTCGAGGAGCTGGGGATCGACGCGGTCCTCGTGATCCCCTTCGACCTCGACTTCGCCGCGATGCCGGCGGAGGCGTTCGCCCGGGAGATCCTGGTCGACCGCGTGGGCATCGCCGAGATCCACGTCGGTGCGGACTTCCGCTTCGGCCGAGACCGGGCCGGGGACGTGGGTCTCCTGCGACGCCTCGGCCGGGAACACGGGTTCGTCGCCGAGAGCGTCCCCCCGGTGATGGACCGCGGCGAGCGGATCTCCGCCTCGCGGATCCGCCGGGAGCTCTCCCTGGGAAACGTGGAGGAGGCCCGCCGTCTTCTCGGGCGTCCGTTCCAGCTCGTGGGCACGATCGTTCACGGCGAAGGCCGGGGTCGGGCCGTGCTCGTTCCCACCGCGAACCTCTCCCCGGAGAACGAGTTCCTGCCGGCGCGGGGAGTCTACTTCACGCGCCTCCGCTGGCGCGGCGGCGACGTGCTCGGGCTCACCAACCTGGGCACGCGTCCGACCTTCGGGGGCCGGCGGATCACCGTCGAGACGTTCCTTCCCGGCTTCGCCGGCGACCTCTACGGCGAGCGGGCGCGCCTCGACTTCCTCCGGCGACACCGGGAGGAGCGGCGCTTCGAGAGCACGCGGGAGCTGATGGACCAGATCTTCCGCGACCTGGAAGCCTTCGAGGAGTGGAAGGCCGGGCAGGAACCGCCGGCGGACGCCTAGAGGACTCCCTGCCGGTGGAGTTCTTCCCGCGCCCGTTCGACCACGCGACGCAGCTCGGACGGCTCGAGCACCGGGCGGGGCGCGCGGCGACAGGCCTCGATCGTTTCCCGGAGCGTGGCGACCGCCCAGGCGCACCGCGGACACTCGGCGATGTGCGCCTCGATCCGGTGGAAGAGGTCCTCGCCGACGTCCCCGTCCAGGTACCCGGAGAGGGTCTCGAGCCACTCGAGGCAGTCGCACTCGGGATGCCGCGCGTCGTCCATCAGCCGGACCCCTTTGCCGCCCGGGGTGGTTCGGCTCCGAGCAGCAGCTTGCGCAGGGCGAGGCGCGCCCGGTGCAGGCGCACCTTCGCGTTGGGGACGCTGATCCCGAGGACCCGGGCGACCTCCTCGCTGGTCAGGCCCTCGAAGTCCCTCAACAGGAGAATGATTCGGTAGGCCGGGGGAAGGTTACGGATCGCCTCCTCGAGGCGTTCCCGGTCCTGGAGCCGGATCGTGCTCGCCTCGGGGTCCGGCGCGTCGGGATCCGGCAGCTCCATCGGTGCCCCTCCCTCCTCCCGGGGTGCCAGCAGTTCCTCGATGTTGACCTGCCGACCGGGATCCCTCGGACCACGCCGGCTCATGCGGCACTCGTTCGCCACGATCCGCCAGAGCCAGGCCCGGAGAGCATCCGGGTCCTGGAGCGTCCTGAGACGCGTGTACACCTTGATCAGCGTCTCCTGGAGAACGTCCTCCGCGTCCTCCCGGTTGCCACACATCCGGAGCCCGAACGAGAAGATCATCGGCCCGAACCGCTCGACGAACCGATCGAAGGCGTCGGCATCCCCCCGCTGCACGGCGGCGAGGATCTCCCGGTCGCGCTCGCGCTCGGCCGGGTCGCGGCGGGGGGCGGCATTGCTGTCGGCGGGCGGTATCATGTCCCCGGGATCATACCGCGAACCCGCGCAACGGGCCGGGAGGCACGCGATGTCCGATCTCCGGGACGCCCTCAGGAAGGCCGGGCTCGTCGACGACAGGCGCGCCCGGAAGATCGCCCACGAGGAGAAGGCGCGCAGGAAACGCCTCGGGAAGAAGGGGGCCGAGGAGGAGCGCCGGCGCCGCGAGGAGGAACGCCTCGCCCGGGAACGGGCCCGCCGGGAGGAAGACCGGAAGCGCGAGGCGGCCCGGCAGGCCGAGGAGGAACGCCGGCAGCGGCTCTTCCAGCTTGCCCGGGTCATCCGGGACCACGCCCTCACCGACGGTGTCCGTGGCAACCGCCGGTTCCATTTCGTCACGCGGGACCGGAAGGTACCCTTCCTCGAGGTCTCCGAGGAGGTCGCCCGGCGTCTCGAGCAGGGACAGGTCGCGATATGCGAGGTGCCCGACTCGACCCCCGAGGAGTTCGTCGTCGTCGACGCCGCGACCGCCCGCCGCGTCCGCGAGGCCGCCCCGGAGTACGTCCTCTTCTTCCGGGGCTCCTGATCCCCTACTTCGCCTCGATCTGCCAGGGATTGCCCCCGAACAGGTCGTCGAAGTGATCCGGCGGAACCCGGTGCTCGTCGGGCTGCCGGTGGTCGTACTCGTGGGACGCCATCGACACCAGGACCGTGTCCGGCTCGAGGCTCATCCAGCCGTGGTAGATGCCGGGCGGCACGACGAGGAGCTGGGGCTTCCGGGCGGTCAGGACGACCTTCTCCGCCTCCCGGTACGTCGGGCTGTCCTCCCGGCCGTCGACGAGGCAGAAGAGGGCCGAGCCGTGCGCGATGTGGAACCAGTCGTGCAGCTGCCGGTGCGCGTGGAAGGCACGGATCGTCATCGGCGCGGGGTCCACGACCAGGTAGACCTGGCGAATCCGCTCCACGAAGGGATCCGACTCGTGGATCGCCTCCCAGAGAAGCCCCCTCGTGTCCACGTGCACCTGGTAGTCGACGACGGAGACCCCGCGGATGCCACGGGGATGGATGCGATCCTCCGGAAACGCGCTCATCGGGTCCTCCCGGCGGGAACCTTTCCGCTCTTCTCGAGGTATTCCTCGAGGGCTTCCTGCCACGGCCGCAGCGGCCGCGGAAGCCGCTCGCTGGCCAGGGCCGACCACGGGGGCCGCGCCGCGCGCCGCCCCGCCGCGGCGGTCGACTGGGGAGCGAGGTCCACCTCGACCCCGGCGATCTCGAACGTCTGCCGCGCGAACTCGTACCAGGAGCAGTACCCCTCGTTGACCACGTGGAACAGTCCCCGCGCCCCTTCCTCCATCAGCGAGACGATCGTCGCGGCGAGGTCGGCCGTGTAGGTCGGGCTCAGCACCTGGTCGTCGACGACCCGCACCGTCCCCCGGGTCTCGGCCAGGTGCAGCATGAGCTGCGGGAAGGTCCAGCCCTTGCCGCTCGCCCGCACGCCGTAGAGCCCGGCGGAGCGCACGATCAGCGCTCCCGGCTGGACCTGTCGCACCAGGTCCTCCCCGGCGACCTTGCTCGTCCCGTAGACGTTCACCGGCCCGGGCGGATCGGACTCCACCCAGGGTCGTCGTGGCTCCGGGACCCGCCGGCCGAAGACGTAGTCGGTCGAAACGAAGCAGGTCCGCGCCCCCACCTCCGCGGCCGCCCGGGCGACGTTCCACGGTGCGACCGCGTTCAGGCGGAACGCCCGCTCCGGGTCGAGCTCGCAGTCGTCCACCCGGTGGAAGGCCGCCGTGTTCACCACCCAGTCCGGCCGAGCCTCCCGCAGCACCGCGAGCAGCCCCAGCGGATCGTTCACGTCCACCTGCTGGTGGGTCAGCGGCACCGCCCGGTCGCCGAGGGCCGCGCACAGGTCGGACCCGAGCTGGCCCGCCGCCCCGATGACGACGACCTTCATGCGCCCACCCCCGCGAGCGCCTCCATCGGGCGGACCTTGTCGTCGCGAATGCCCTGCTGCTCGAACCAGCGGATGTTGAAGTAGACCGGGTTCTCGTCGGGGCCCTGCCCGTAGACGCCCTTCTCCAGGTTGTCCCAGATCTCGAGCACGGCCTTCGTCGTCCCTCGTTCGGCGCGGAACCCGAGGTCCCGGGCGATCCGCTCGCCCGAGACGTAGTAGCTGCGGTTGCCGTAGGAGATGCTCCGGTCACGGGAAACGTGTACCTTGACGCCCCGGTGCTCCTCCAGGACCTCGGCGACCCAGTGCGCGATCTCGAGCACCCGGTAGTTCTTCCGCAGGACGTTGTACACCTTTCCCCGCACCAGGTCCGCCGGCGAGATCATGCAGTACAGGTAGGCATCCGCGGCGTCCCGCACGTGCAGCAGCGGACGCCAGGCCTCTCCGCTCGAGTGCACCGTCAGCTTCCGGTGCTTCCAGGCGTGGAGCGTGAAGACGTTGACCACCAGGTCGAACCGCATCCGCGGCGCATGTCCGAAGAGGGTGCCCTTCCTGAGCATCACCGGGCAGAAGAGGGGCTCCTGCTCGGCGAGCTCGAGGAGGCTCAGCTCCGCCATCCGCTTCGTCTTCGAGTAGTTCGCGGTCGGCGCAACCCGGGCGTCCTCGGTCAGCACCTGCACGTCCGGGGAGGCTCCCCGGATGTCCGAGTAGTAGATCGAGCAGGACGACGCGTACACGAACTTCAGGGGACGGCCCGTCCGCCGGGCGCGGTCCACCGCGAGCCGCCCGAGCTCCCGGGTCACCTGGACGTTCAGCTCCGCGTTGAGCCGGGGGGCGAAGTCGGCGGTCGGATCGTTCGACATCCCCGCCAGGTGAACGATCGCGTCGACGTCATCCAGCCAGCCCTCGTCGGCCTCCCGGATGTCCGCCTCGACCAGGTCGAGCCGGGGGTGCCGCGGGAGGGCGTTCGGGAACCAGAACGTGTCGACGACACGGACGTCGAACCCCATCGCGAGGAGGTCGGGAACCAGGACGCTCCCCACGTAGCCGCCGCCGCCGGTGACCAGGATCATCGGGCCTCTCCTTTTCGCCGGGCAGGGAACTCCCGGGAAGCGATCCGAAGCAAGCGCCGTGCCGGGCCGGACCGGGGAAAACGCCCACGACTTCGACGGGATCCCGACACCTCCGCCCCCGTGGCGTCGACATCCCGGCGCATCCGCCCCGCCATCCGTTTCTTCCGGATGGCACGGGACGTGCTTCGCTGTTTCCGCACGGGGCCAGCGGGTCCCGGGGGAGGATCGATGGTCTCGATCGTCATCGCCAGCGCCCGCCGGGGAGACCCGGCGCGGCCCCTCGCCACCTGGGCGGACCTGATCATGGCGGCCAACTCCGCCACCCTGTACGCCCCCGACTGCGAGCTGGTGATCGCCTGGAAGGGACCCTGTCCCCCGGAGGGACTCCTCCCCAACCCGCGGATGGTCCTGGTCCGCCAGCCGGGCGACGCCCGTTCCTACGGCGAGGCCTACCAGTTCGCCGTGGAGCGGGCATCCGGGGACGAGCTCATCCTGCTCAACGACGACGCGGTCCTCCTGCCGACGACCGTTCCGATCCTCCTCGAGGACGTCGAGCTGCTGCGCCGTCACCGGCCGCCGGTTCGACCCGGCTTCGTCGCCTGCCGTTCCAACGTCGCCCCCGGGCCGCAGAACATCCGTTCCGCCAACGGCGGGACCCTCGAGGGCGGGCTGATGCGCTGGACGACCGAGCAGTCGATCCTCGCGGCCGAGCGGGTCTCACCGATCGCCGCCTGGATCGAGCGGCGCGCCCTCGACGAGATCGGCGGTTTCCCGCCGATCAACTGGTTCTCCGACGACCTGATGTGCTGGGACCTCTCGCGAAGGGGGTACACCCACTTCGTCAGCCGCGCCTACGTCCACCACGTCGGGATGCGTGCCACCACCGAGGACGGTACCACGCCCGGGCAGCTTCTCGAGGAGGGCCTGGCCTGGGTCCGCCGCCATCGCCCGGATTTCCTCGCGGTGCTCGAGGCGCGGGCCAGGGAAACGGCCGCGGGCGCGCCTCGCTAGGAGTTGAAGCCGGCCTCGCCGAAGAAGTTCCCCCTGTACTGCGAGGCATCCTCGCCGAAGGACAGGACCTCCTCCCGGGTGACCAGGTAGGTCGCGTGCTCGCCGTAGACCCGCGAGAAGTCGACCCGGCCCTCGTTTCCCTCCTCGTCCCGGAACAGGAGCTCCGCCAGGTTCTCGCTGGCGGCGGACTGGAGGGCCGCCCGGCAGACCGGGCAGCGGAACTCGACCCGGTCCCCCTCCTCGAACTCCAGCTCCGGGGCCTTCAGCACCTCGTAGTTCCCGGGCTGCGGATCGAGGAGCACGAGCCCCGTGCGGCCCCGGTTCGTCGCCAGCAGGATCACCTTGACGTTCGGGTTCAGGGTCGCCCGGCACTGGGGGCAGGAGTAGGTGCGCTTCATCGTCTTCTGCTCCTTCCGTCTCCGGTCCTCACCGTGAACGTGGCACCTCGTCCCGGCCGCCGCCAGCCCTACTTCGGCAGCTCGTTCGCCAGGGCCCGGGCATCCTTCGCCTCCGGGCTGTCCGGCGCCAGCTCGACGAACTTCTCGAAGTGGGCCCGGGCCTCCTTCAGCCTGCCCAGGCCGAGCAGGGCGTACCCGAGCTGGAGATGGGCCTTCGCGTAGTTCGGGTTGATCTCGAGGGCCTTCTCGAAGGCGACCACCGCCCGCTCCCGGTCCGCCTTCGTCAGGTCGGCCCGGTTCATGATGGTCGCGCCGACGTTGTAGTAGAGCTTGTCCGCGTTCTCCGGGTCCTTCTCCGCGACCTTCTTGAACAGCTCCTCGGCACCGGCGGCGTCCCCCTCGGCCGCCTTGATCTGGGCCATCTCCAGCATCGCCTCGGTATCGTCGGGAATCGCGGCCAGCCACTTCTCGACCGCCTCCTTCACCTTGTCCTGCTGGCCCGCGGCCCGGTACGCCTCGACGAGGAGCTTGTGCACCCGGGCGTCCTCCGGGGACAGTTCCCGCTCCTTCTCGAGGTACGGGATGGCGAACTGGAGCTGGCCGGACTCCTGCATCCAGCGGGCCATCCAGAGGCGCACTCCCCTGCGCTCCGGGTCGACCTGCAGGAGCTTCCGCGCCTCGCGCAGCGCCGCCCCGGTATCGCCCGCCCGGCCCAGGGCCTGGACCCGCTTCCAGAGCAGGTCGGCGTCGTCGGGATGCTCCGCCAGCGCCTTCCCGTACTGCTCGGCCGCTTCCTTGAAGTTGCCGAGGGCCATCGCCTCGTCGCCCAGCTCGGCCGGTGACATCTTCTTGCGACGCTTCTCCGCGACCTCCGCCCGTGCCCGGGCCTCCTTCGCCCGCTGCACCTGGGCGAGCTTCTCCTGGTAGTCCTCGATCCGGGCGACCGTGAACTCGATCGTGGCGTTGCCGCCCCGGTACTGGAGCACCGGCATCCGGTCCTGCTGGCCCGGCAGCAGCCCGTCGTACTTGTCGTCCTGCCAGATCTCGTGGCTCAGGCGCCGCGTCCGCAGGTGGAACCCGCGGATGAACCAGGTGTCGGAGTCGATGCCGACCCGGTACCCGTCCTTGAAGAACTCGACCCGGGGGAAGACGAAGATCCCCTTCCGGTTCGTCTTGGCCGTGAGGGTGGCGCCCGTGCCCGTCGCCGGCTTCAACCAGACCTTGATGCCGGGGACCGGGTTGCCCTCCTCGTCGTGGACCTTCCCGTACACGCCGTTCCGGCTCTCCCACAGGGAGAGCGCCCGGGCGGGCGGGGTCGACGCCAGGAGGACGAGGGCGACGGCCACCGTCGCCGCGAGCAGGATCGTGACGCGTCGCGTTCCACGCATCGGCAGGACTCCTCGGGAAAGAAAACGCGGGGGGGGAGGACAGGAGCCTCCCCCCGTCCGGGGTCACATCTTCCGGATCATCGCGTCGACCTCGGCGCAGGTCTTCTTCACGGCCTCGATCGACACCTCGAGCCCCTTGCGCTCCTCGTCGGTCAGCGGGATCTCGAGAACCTTCTCGACACCGTCCCGGCCCAGGACCGCCGGGACGCCGATGAAGAGCCCGGAGACGCCGTACTCGCCGTCGAGCAGGGCCGAGACTGCCACGATCTTCTTCTTGTCGAAGAGGATCGCCTCGGCCATCTCCAGCGCCGACCACGCGGGCGAGACGAAGGCCGAGCCGGAGCCGAGGAGCTTGACCACCTCGCCCCCCGCCTTGCGGGTCCGCTCCTCCAGCTTCTGCAGGGTCTCCTCGTCGAGGAACTGGGTCACGGGCAGGCCGGCGATCCGGCAGGCGGACCGGATCGGGACCATCGTGTCGCCGTGGCCGCCGAGCACCAGGGCCTCGACGTTCTCGACGGAAACCCCGGCCGCCTCGGCCACGAAGTAGCGGTAACGGGCCGAGTCCAGGACGCCGGCCATCCCCATCAGGCGGCCCCGGGGGGGCGCGAGGATCTGGTTCAGGCGGTAGACGATCGCGTCCAGCGGGTTCGCGATCGAGATCACGATCGCGTCGGGGCAGTACTCCTTGATGCCGGCGCCGACGGCGTTCGTGATCTTGAGGTTCGTCTCGAGCAGCTCCTCGCGGGTGGGAAGGGTGCCGTCCGGCTTGGGCTTGCGGGGCACGCCGGCGGTGTTGATCACCAGCCGGGCTCCCTCGAGGACCTCGTAGGTCTTCGACCCCTCCATCCTGACGTCGAAGCGCATCACCGGGCTGCCCTCGGCGATGTCCAGGCACTTCCCCTTGGCCAGGTCCGGCGGCATGATGTCCACCAGGCCGACCGACCGGGCGAGACGCCGCCGGGCGATCTCCTGGCAGAGGACACCGCCGATCATGCCTCCACCGATGACGCCGATCTTCTCGATCATCGCTGTTCACCTCCGCGGACGGGCCCGGGCGGGGGGCGCCCGCTCCCTCTCGATCCGCCGGATCCTGCACGGGATCCCTGCGAGGGGTGGGTGGGTTCGTCCCATCATGGGCCGCCCGGCGGCGAAGTTCAACATCGGCAGGCGGGCCGGGAATCCCCTCCCGGCGGGAACGCAGCGCGGATGAGCGGTCGCCTCGTGGAGGGCGCCTGGAGCGCCGCCTGGCGGGGAATCGGCGGGAGCGCCGTCCTGTTCGCCCGGGCCGTCCTCCCCTTCCGGGACCCGGCGGGCCGGGAGGATCTCCGCGAGCGGCTCGTCCTCGGGACCGTACCGCTGCCTCCCGGGGAGGGACCCCTCGCCTGGTTTCACGGCGCCTCGGTCGGCGAGGTCGCGGCCCTCGAGCCGCTGGTCCGGGAACTCCGGGCCCGGCGACGCGACCTGCGGGTCCTCGTCACGAGCCAGACCCGGACCGGCCGGGACCGGGCGCGACGCCTCGGCGGGATCGCCCGCCTCGCCCCCCTGGACGCGACCGGTCCGCTCCGCCGGTTCCTCGCGGCCACCCGGCCGGTCCTCCACGTGGTCGTCGAGACCGAGATCTGGCCCCGCCGTCTCGCCCTGCTCGAGGCGGCCGGGGTGCCGGCGGCCCTGGTGTCGGCGCGTCTCGCGCCCGAGAAGGAGGCACGGTACCGGCAGCTCCGGGGGATCTACCGGCCGGCCCTCGCCCGCTTCCGGCTCGTCGCCCCGGCCAGCGACGCCGACCGGGAGCGCCTCCTCGGCCTCGGCCTCCCCGCCGGGCGGCTGGGGCCGACCGGCAACCTGAAGTGGGACGCCGTCCCCCTTCCCGGCCCGGAAGCGGCCGCCCGGGCGGGCCGCCTGCTCGTCGACCTCGGGCTCGATCCCGGGCGCCCGGTCGCCGTCCTGGCCAGCGTCCACCCGGGAGAGTCCCTCCCCGTGCTCACCGCCCTCGCCGACGCCTGCCCGGCCCGGTCCTGGGCCGCGGTGGTCGCGCCCCGTCACCCGGAACGGTTCGACCGGGTGGCGGGGGAGATCGCCGCCGGGGGAATCACCGTCCACCGGGCTTCCGCCGGGCCGGCCCCCCCGGGCGCCCCCGTCGTGCTCCTCGACCGGATGGGCGTCCTCCGCGACCTCTTCCCCGCCGCCGCGGGAACCCTGCTCGGCGGGACGCTCGTGCCGGTGGGCGGCCACTCCCCGCTCGAGGCGGCGGCGGCCGGCTGCCCCGTGGTCACCGGTCCCCACGTCCACCACCAGGAGGACCTGGTGGCCACGCTGGAAACCGCCGGCGCCCTCGTCCGGGCGTCGTCCCCGAACGCGGCGGCACGGGCCCTCGCCCGCTGGATCGCCGACCGGGAAGCCCGGGAGACCGCGGCCCGGGCCGCGCGGGAGACGGTGGCCCGCCACCGGGGGGTTGCCTCCGGGCTCGCGGACCTTCTCGCGGAGTGGCTGCCGTGAACGACCGCAACCGGGTCCCCGGCGCCCGCCGTCCGCTGCCGTGGCTCGCCCCGCTCGGGGGGCTCTGGCTCGCCGTGGCCCGCGCCCGGAGCTGGCTCTTCGACGCGGGCCTGCTGCGGGCGGAACACCCGGGCATCCCGGTCGTTTCCGTGGGCAACCTGGTGGCGGGAGGCACCGGGAAGACGCCGCTGGTGGCCTGGCTCGCCGAGGAGCTCGGAAGCCGGGGCGTCCGGGTGGCCATCGTCTCCCGGGGCCATGGGGGAACCCGGCCCGTCGAGCCCCTGCTGGTCGCGCGGCAGGGCGAGCTGCTGGTCGACCCGGGGGAGTCCGGCGACGAACCCGCCCTCCTGGCGAGGCGGCCCGGCGTGCACCTGGTGGTCGTCGGCAAGGATCGCCGGGCGGCGGCGCGCCTGGCCGTCCGGGAGGGAGCACGGTTGATCCTCCTGGACGACGGGTTCCAGCACCGGCGGATCGCCCGCGACCTGGACCTGGTTCTCCTCGACTGGAGCGATCCGCTGGGAGGGGGCCGGGGGCTTCCGGCCGGGTGGCTGCGGGAGCCCCCGTCGGCCCTCCGGCGGGCGGACGTCGTGGTGCTGACCCGTGCACCACGGGAGTTCGCCTCGCGCCGGGAGCCCCTCGCCCCGACCGACGTCCCCGGGGGCCTCCGGTCCGTCCTCGCCGCCCTCCCCGCTCCGCCGCCGGTGCTCGCCGCCGCCCACGTCCCGGCGGGAGTGCGACTCCCCGGGGAGCGGTGGGAACCGGCCGGCTGGCTGCGCGGACGCAGGGTCCTGCCGGTGGCGGCGATCGCTCGCCCGGAGTCGTTTCTCGCCACCCTCCGGGAACTGGGGGCGGAACCCGCGGATCCGCTATGCTGGCCCGACCACCACCGGTTCACCGTGGCCGACGCCCGCAGGATCCGCGAGGCCGCCGCGGCGGGAGACCTGGACGTGATCACGACCGAGAAGGACGCCCTGCGCTGGCCCCCGGATGCCCCGTCCCCCCTCGTCCTCGAGGTGCGGATCCACCTGGGCGCGGGGGACCGCCTGCTGGAGCGGGTGCTGCCGCTGCTCGAGGAGGACGGGGAGAGGTGAGCGACAAGCCGGTCCCGGCCTGGCGGCGCCTCGAGGCGGGCGTGCTCATCCCCCTGGCGGGCGTCCTGCGCCGGCTCCCCCCGGGGACCCGGGCGGCGCTCGGCGAGCGCCTGGGCCTGCTGGGGCACGCCCTCGACCGGCGTCACCGGGAACTCGCGCGGGAAAACGTGCGCCGGGGCCTCGCGGTGGACGGGGCCCGGGCCGCGGAAATCGTGCGCGGCGTCTTCCGGCACTTCGGGCGCGTCGCCGCCGAGGTGCTCGCGTTGCCCGCCTACGCCCGCCCCGGCGCGGAACGGCTGTTCGACGTCGAGGGCCTCGAGCACCTCGAAACCGCGTGGTCCCGGGGCCGGGGGGTCCTCGTCTTCTCCGCCCACTACGGAAACTGGGAACTCGTCGCCTTCCGGCAGGGACTCGCCGGGTTCCCGATGGACTTCATCGCCCGTCCGCTGGACAATCCGTGGCTGGAACGGGCGTTCGCGCGGTGGCGCGAGGTGTCCGGCAACCGCGTGCTCGGCAAGCACGGGGCCCTGCGCAAGGCCCTCCGGACCCTGCGTTCGGGCCGGGGACTCGCGATCCTGGTCGACCAGAACCAGCGGGTCGAGCCCCGGGTCTTCGTCGAGTTCCTCGGTCGGCCCGCGGCGACGAGCCCCGTGCTGGGAGAGCTCGCGGTCCGGCTGGACGTCCCGGTCGTCCCGGTGACGGGACGACCGTTGCCCGGGGGGCGGTACCGGGTCGTCTACGAGCGTCCCCTGGTCCCGCCCCCCGGCGATCCGCGGGAGGCGTCCCGCGCGCTGACCGTGATGGCCACGCGGCGGATCGAGGCATGGATCAGGGAGCGCCCGGAACTCTGGCTCTGGCTCCACGACCGCTGGAAGACGCGGCCGCGGGAGGGCGAGGAGGTGCTGCGGTGAGGCCGGCGATCTTCTTCGACCGGGACGGCACCCTGTGCCGCGAGGTCGGGTACGTCAATCACCCCTCCCGCCTGGAACTGGCCCCCGGGGCGGCTGCGGCCCTGCGCCGGGCCGAGGCCCTGGGCTTCGCCACGGTCGTCGTGACGAACCAGGCCGGGGCGGCCCGGGGCTACTTCCCGTGGCACGTCGTCGAGGAGACCCACGAGCGCCTCCGTCGCCTCCTCGCGGCCGAAGGAGCCCGCCTGGACGGGATCTACGCCTGCCCGCACCACCCGGAGGTCGGCGGCCCCGGGTTCCGCAGGGCGTGCGACTGCCGGAAACCGGCCCCCGGCATGCTGCTCCGCGCGGCCCGGGACCTGGACCTCGACGTCTCCCGGAGCTTCATGGTCGGCGACTCGTTCCGGGACGTGGGGGCCGGCCGGAACGCCGGTGTGCGGGCGACCGTCCTGCTCCGGACCGGGTACGGCCGGGGCGAGCTGCTCTGGAAGGGCCCGCACCAGGAACACTGGCCGGACCACGTGGCGGACGACCTCGCGAGCGCCCTCGACTGGATCGAGGCGCGGGCGCGGGAGGACGACGCATGAGCCGCGGAACGGAACGCCCCTTCACGCCCCCTCCCCTCGCCCGCTCCCTCGAGATCCTCGAGGCCCTGGCGGGAGCCCGGGTGACCGTCGTCGGGGACGCGGTGCTCGACCTGTTCGAGATCGGGGAGATCGCCCGGGTCAGCCGGGAGGCACCGGTGCTCATCCTCGAGCACCGCCGAACGGAGCTGGCGCCGGGCGGCGCGGCGAACACCGCGGCCAACCTGGCCGCGCTCGGCGTCGTCACGACCCTGGTCGGGCGGACCGGGGACGACGATCACGGCCGGATGCTCCGCGACCTCCTCGCGGGGCGGGGAATCGACGTGGCTTCCCTGGTTCCCGAACCAGGCTGGCCGACACCGGCGAAGACCCGCATCCTCGCGGGCAGTCCCCATACCGCCAAGCAGCAGGTGGTGCGGATCGACCGGGGTCGACGGGACGCCCCGCCGGGGACGCGCACCCGTCGCCGGCTGGAGAGCGCCGTCCGCCGGGCCAGGCGTCGCGGGGACGGAATCGTCCTCGCCGACTACGGCTACGGCCTCGTGGCCCCGGAGCTGGTGCCCGCCCTCGGCCCCGGGGAGGGCCCGGTGACGCTGGACAGCCGCTTCCAGCTCGCCGCGTTCCGCGGGATCGACGCGGCGACACCGAACCTCGAGGAGCTGGAACGGGCCGCCGGCCGGCGCCTCGAGGACCACGACCTGGCCGGGATCGCGGCCGCCGGGCGGGAGCTGCGGCGCCGGCTCGGCGCGGCGGCCATCCTGGTCACGCGGGGCAGCCGGGGGATGACCCTGGTCGAGAAGGGTCGGCCACCGGTCCACGTGCCGGTCTTCGGGTCGGACGAGATCGCCGACGTCACCGGGGCCGGGGACACCGTGATCGCGGCCTTCACGGCCGCCCGCACGGCGGGAGCGACGTGGATCGAGGCCACCTGGCTGGCGGACGTGGCGGGAGGTCTCGTCGTCATGAAGCGGGGAACGGCGACGGTCTCCCGGGAGGAGATCGCCACCGCCCTCGAGGAATTCCACCGGGAGGAGGGCCTGCCGTGATCCGGCTCCCGGAGGAGAAGATCCTCCCCCGGGAGGAGGTCGCCCGGCGGCTCGCGGAGGGGCGCCCCGGTGCGGTGGTCCTTGCCAACGGGCTGTTCGACATCCTGCACGTGGGGCACGCCCGCTACCTGGCGGCCGCCCGGGCGGCGGGCGACCTGCTGGTCGTCGCTCTCAACGCGGACGAGTCGGCGCGGGCCCTCAAGGGCCCGTCCCGGCCGATCGTCCCCCTCGCGGAGCGGATGCACCTGGTCGCCGCCCTCCGGGCGGTCGACCTGGTCACGTGGTTTCCGGAGACCACCCTCGCGCCGACGCTGCGCCTGCTCCGGCCGGACCTCCACGCCAAGGGAACCGATTACCGCCCGGAGACCCTCCCCGCGGACGAGCAGGCAGCCCACCGGGAGCTCGGCATTCGCGTGATCACCGTGGGCGACCCGAAGACCCACGCGACGACGGACATCGTCCACGCGGTGCGGCGCCGCCTCGGGCGCGCGGGCGGTTGAGACGTCCGGGGAAGGAGACGCGATGACGGGCGAACGATACGACCTGGTTCTCGTCGGCTCGAGCTTCGCGAGCATGTTCTTCCTGCACCGGTGGCTGGAGCACCGGGCGAACCGGCCGACGCGGGTCCTGGTCCTCGAGAAGGGTCCCAGGAGGGATCTTTCCTGGCAGCTCGCCCACCGGGGGCGCCTGGAGAAAGACGCGGAGGCGACGTACGTCAACCGGACGCCGCGGAAGCCCTGGAGCCAGGTGATCGCCCTCGGGGGCGCGTCCAACGCCTGGTTCGGTTGCGCGCCACGGATGCTTCCCGAGGACTTCCAGCTCCGCAGTCGGTACGGGGTCGGCGAGGACTGGCCCCTCGGGTACGACGACCTGGAGCCGTACTACTGCCTCGCGGAGGAACTGATGGCGGTGGCGGGTCCCTCGGACGACAGCCCGTTCCGACGCTCCCGCCCCTACCCGCAACCGCCCCACTCCATGTCCCTCCCCGACCGCCTGCTGAAGAAGGCGTACCCCGACCGGTTCTTCGTCCAGCCGGTCGCCCGGCCGACCCGCCCCACCGCGAACCGTCCCGCCTGCTGCGCGGCCGGCGTGTGCAACCTCTGCCCGATCGACGCGAAGTTCACGATCCTGAACGAGATGTCGAGCCTGCTCGAGGACCCGCGGGTCACGCTGCGCCTGGAGTCCGCCGTCCAGGTGGTCGACGTGGAGGGAGGCACGGCCACCGGCGTGCGCTGGCTGGACCGCGACGGGCGGGAGCACGCCGCCCGGGCCGACCTGGTCGGCCTCGGTGCCAACCCGATCTGGAACCCCCACATCCTGCTGCGCTCGGGCCTCGACGGCCCACGGGTCGGCCGCCGCCTGCACGAGCAGGTCTCCGTCACCGCCGACGTCTACCTGGGGGGGATCGACAACTTCCAGGGGACGACGGCGACGACCGGCCACGGGTACATGCTCTACCAGGGTGCCCACCGTGCCCGGTGGGGCGCGGTGATGCTCGAGACCTGGAACGTGCCGGTCCTGCGCATGGAGCGGGGCAGGTGGCGGCAGCGGATGATCATCAAGTGCGTCATCGAGGACCTGCCCAGCGAGGACACCCGGGTGACCGTCCACCGGGACGACCCGACGAAGGCGGAGGTGACCTTCGCCGGCCACTCCGCCTACGCCCTGCGGGCGATCGACTGGGTGCGGCGGGTCCTTCCCGGCGTCCTCGCGGAGGCGTTCCCCGTCGACCGGGTCGAGGTTTCCCGCGCGATCAACGCCAGCGAGGGGCACATGATGGGTTCCACGATGATGGGGGCCGACCCGGCAAGGAGCGTCGTCGACCGGGACTGCGTCCACCACCGCGTGCGCAACCTCCTGGTCCTCGGCGCCAGCGTCTTTCCCACCGGGTCCCCCGCGAACCCGACCCCGACGCTCTGCGCCCTTTCCCTCCGGGCCGCGGACCGGGTGCTCGGTCGAACGGCCCGGTGAGCGCGGGGCGGAGCCGGCAGCGCCCGGCGGAACGAGGAGGTGACGATGGCATCGCACCGGAGACCTGGCGACGAGGCGAACGGGACCTTTCCCCGGCGGACGTTTCTCGCGGCGGGGTCCCTGGCCGCCCTGGCGGTCGGGGTCCTCGGCGCACCGGGCTGCGGCGGCGGGGAACCGGCCCGGGGCATGTCGCTCGAGGAGGCCCGGAAGAAGGTGGTCGACTACCTCCGCGTGAAGCTCCCTTACCTCCGGCACGGGAAGGACACCCTCGAGCGGTTCGCCGAGGAGTACGTCCGGCACTTCCCGCCGGGAACGAGGCCCGGGCCGGGACCGAACCTGGTCGCCCGCTACCTCCTGTCGACGGACTTCTTCCCCAACGGGGCGGACGAGTCGAAACCGCTGGACTGGGTGGAGTTCTACGACCCGTACATCAGTCCCTGTTACAACCCCCTCGTCGAGGGCTGAGGAGATCGCCCCGGTGACCGCCGGGCGCCGGGCCCGGGAGCTCCTCGCGCGGGAATGGCTGCCGTTCCTCGCCGTGGTCCTCCTCGTGGTCGTCTCGGGCTGGACGAGGCGCCTGCCGCGATGGAGCCGGGACGAGGCGGAGGTCCTCGCGCTCCTCGCCGCGCTCCTCGTCACGGTCCAGGGCCTGACCCTCTCCGGGCTCGTCCGGCGCCTCGCCCGGAGAATCGAGGCGGGCCGGTGGCTTCCCCTCCGGCTCGTTTCCGCGACCTGGCTGCTCTCGATGGTCGTGACGAACGACGTCGCCCTGCTGGCGGTCGTGCCCCTGACCCTGGCCCTTC
>Ga0256914_1000391_pt1 | contig 43098 bp, 33 predicted proteins | sample HulkmetaG_FD_191571 | JGI IMG/M metagenome (GOLD analysis project Ga0256914, IMG submission 191571) | Hydrothermal chimney microbial communities from Main Endeavour vent field at the Juan de Fuca Ridge, Pacific Ocean - Hulk | ecosystem: Environmental > Aquatic > Marine > Hydrothermal vents ...
TTCCTTACTCAGTGATTTAGTTAGGAATTCTTGCTCCGGATCAATATATTTGAGCGAATATCTAACAAACCAACCACCATATCGAGTAGGATTCTCGGCCGTATCTAGGTTAGTGATTACTAACCCTATGGGTGATACACTCTTCACGGAATACGGAACTGTCTCTATATCTTCCTGATTATTGGATGAGTCTTCCTGTTTGATTTTATTTATAACAAAATCATACGCTTGTTTATAAATCATCAGATCCATTACGTCATTGCCGGATTGATGTTCCAAATCCTGAATAGACATTAGTCCAATATTTTTATCATTCAAGGCCGGCCGGTAAAGCGAACCCAGGACTTTATTATTATGAAGTAAACTTAGGTATTGACTCCCTTGGGTTTGATCCAATATATTAAAATCTAGAGACATGGCGGCATCCGGTATATGTTCAATTATACCAATGTCATCAATCGTGTATACTTTATTCTCTAATGCATCGAGTTTAAAATTAACTAACTGCTGGTCTTGAACGGCGGCCGCCACTATTGGAATATATGTTATTCCTTCAGGATTAGTGGGGACGGGATCAATTCGGTATCCCGCCAGCATATTATGTGAGATTTTCGGATTCAAGGTTGATCTTGGTTGATCCGCTTCGGAAAACAATAAATTAATATAATTAGGACTATATAAACTATATACGGCGTTTCGGACGCGCTGATCTTTAAGACGGAGTTGTGCTTTGATTCCAATTTTATACCCACTCGTGTCTACATATGGAGAATTTGCACTTTGACTACTCTGTTCCGATGAATTTTCATTATCCTTGTTAGTAAAAACTAACTTATGAATTTCTTCTTCCAATTCCTTTATTTTACGATCATAAATACAATCTGGATTCTTTAGACATTCTTCCAATTGGGATTTGGCTTTCAATATATGGTACTTGGAACCATCATAATATATTAAATCACCAATGATCTTCTCAATACTAGTCTCAGTTTGATTATTTACTTTATATACTTCAGCATAAGTATAATTGGCCACGATATCAGAAAGCGGCTCATCTACTGTAATTGTTTTTGTACCTGAATCAAATTGAGTCACTGTTAGTAAAATCGAGATCTCTTTATCATAAGTATCATTCATAGTATATAAGGTAATAGTATCTCCCAGTTGTAGTGCTATAGATGGGTCACTAATTTTGATTCTTTTCTGATTAACATCAATCATTTCAACTTTGGTACTGTTCCCTTCTTTTACATATTTATCGGCCGGAGTTGTAAAAGTTATTGTTGTGAGCCCACCTTCCACAGTCTTTTGAACACCATCGACTTCAACAAGTCCGGTTGAGCCGGCCATCCAATAATTACCAGGGAAATGTTCATTTGGCATAATATTTTGGATGGGAACGGCTTGTGTAGAAGCAGATTGTGGTGGAGATGGGATTTCTACTATTCCTTTATATCCTACTGTATCTACTTTTAATGAATCAAATAAGTTACTAACGGTGGCCGTTATTGTCTGGACGCCGCTCTTCAACCACTCAAATATATTAAACCCTTTCTCAAGTTGCAACTCCGTATTATTCAATACAGCATTCATATATTTATTAAAATTATCATAATCTGAGATGGCGTCTTTTTCAACACGAAGTGTTATATATGGATGCAATATAATATTTGATGTTAATTCTGACGATATAATGTTATTAACTTGGCTAGCATTAATTGCTTCCTGAACATGGTTTAGTGTTGTATTAATATTGGGTTTAATTTGAGCCAACACATCTAAATAAGAGTTCATCGCTCCAATGAAATCCACGATTCGAGTTACCATATAAATTGCTGGATCCACTAATCTTTGGAATGCTGTTTGTAACTGATCGAACATAGCCGATTCATGGGTCAACCATGATTGCCAACCTGCTTTGTCCGAACCAAGGGATTGTCCCGTTATATCTTCTATTTCATTTATTTGTTCAATAATCTGATCAACAATCTTTTCAATGAGTTTATGAATATCATCGCCATTGCCGGCTTCGGCATTATTACTTATTGACTTGGAATAATTGGCCAAGTTTTGACCAACAACGGATAAAAGTCGAATCTGGTCTCCTGCGGATTCATTCTTCTTTATATTATTCAATCCATTCTTGGAATAACCCATACTACTAAATGACTTATTAAATAGGAAAGCCGCCAATTCTATCAAATCTAGTATTTTACTACCTAATACAGTTTTGGAATCATTCCATTTTCCAAACAATTCAAATTTTACTTTATATTTAGGATCATCTTGAGTTCCCACGTTCTCAGTATAATACGATTGGGAAGGATCAAATGCATCATAGAAATTACTTAATTTATGAAGCCAATGTTTTAAATTACTGAGGCTCCCAATACTACCGGGCATCACGTAAGGTTGTTCGGAATATAAATAAGTAGATATATCTTTTGGTGCGACTTCAATCCAATCTGTATCTATATGATCTACTTGCTGATTTGCGCCATCCCGAACATCAATATCTATTCGCATTTCCAGGGGATGTAATAATACTGATGATTTGGATGCGAGCAACATATTATGTCGTAATATATCATATTTATTTCCGGTACTGGAATCATATTTAACAAATAACCCATTATAGAATGGATGGTAATGTTCCAATTGCTTTAATTCCGGTGGTGCTGTTGGATCTTTAATTGGTTGTATATAAAATGAAAAGAGAGCGCGGTCTTCGGTATTTATTTCTGTATAATATAATGCATTAGCTCCGAACTTAGCATCCGGTACATTATCATCAGATACTTTATATACATTAGAATTTAATTCTTTCAATATAGTAATTGAATGATCTGGTCTTGTATTCTTGGCTGTGTCCAGCGCAACGTTACTATCTTTAACATCTATCTGCAATAATAACTCCGAATCCATGTTTTGTTTGGGTCCGAGAAACTTCTCTTTACCAGTATCTAATGTTTTGCGTTGTAATTCATATACAGCCAGTTGGCGCGCCATTCCGATTTTAGTATTGTAAAACCTATCAGGTGATAATGGTGCCGCAATATCTTCCTTTATGATAGATGGATTCGTTATATATGTTTGTCGCATCCGCAATCGGTCGGCCATCGGGGGTAAGAATAAATCTGTGGATAAAGATAAATTTGAGTTAATATAATCTTCAAAATCATCATCTTCAAAATAGGGTTTCAATACAGATTGCATATCAACCTGCTGTGTTTCTGGTAGATATGGGTTGTTTGGTATATTACCATAATAAATTGATGTAGTTGATTTGGAATTCTGTATTGTATTTTTATTAATATTCTGGCCTGTTAAATACAATCCATCAGCATAATATACTTCTTTAAATAAAACTTCAACATATGATTGGAGCGCCCGCTCGAACTTATCTATGTCCATTTTATAATGCCCAACAACGCGAGATCCGAGATTCGGGACAACATATACGGATGTTTCCGATATTGGATAATACTCATCATAAAATGTATAGGAAAATGATTCGGCGGCCGCCGGATATTGTTGTTGTAAATTATGGTAATTCGTCGAATGGTCTGGATCGTTTATAAAAAACAAATAAGGCATACCATTCCCATAGGCCGTAATATCATCATTATTGTATTGCATATATAGTGGATACTGATTATGAACCCCTTCAAGAGATAACTTGGATGTGGAATTAATGGCTGTGGTTCCTAATTTAGTTTGTTTATTCAACCATTTATTATTAATTGGAATATTCACAGTAATATTATAATCAATATAATTCCCGGTTGCGGGATATTGGAAAATAGAAACAATATTATCCACGAAAATTGCTGGCAGATTCTGTTTTATATTTTCCTTTATATTATCTGGGGTATTGGGATCGATTAAAACATCATCAATCGCGGCATTAATAAAATCGCCATTATTAGGATCGGTATTAAATAATAAGTTTTTATCAATTGGAAGTAATAACTTATGGTATAATTGCTGCGCTGATAAACTATTTTGATCTGTATTGATTCTTATATTGAAGGTCTTTAATGTCGTATAATAAGGATCAAATGTATCAATCGGGACAGGGTATGTTGGTGGTAAGGCAGCCGCCTTCGCAGGTAAATAAACACTACTTGTTGTCATTGTTTTAACAATATTTGACTTAACAATGTTGGCGCCCAAATCATGTATATAGTCTTCCACATTATGTAAATAAGCCTTCGTTCCAATATTTGTCCGTTTTGGGGGTTTGTATTTGGGTTTGATTGGTGTGTCGGCAAGGCGCGCTACGAATGAATATATTATTTGGACTGGTGAGCCGTCCGGCGCTATCTCCATATTATCTCCAATTAATTTCGCATCCACGATTGTTCTAATAGAATATTCTTCACTAACGGGATTACCAAATATAAGAATCATATTGAAATAGCGGTCGCGCACCATATCATATACTTTTGTATTATCTATCTTTTCGGCGCTATTTCCCCATATATAATTCCGCATGGCGTCCTTTATTTTATCGGAGGGCGGCGTATCTTGATTGCGCTTATATGTATAGTAATAATATCTATTGCGCTCATTCTCCGCTTCCAATATCGGATTCTCAGTTTTCCAATTTGTGGTGACGCCTAATTGTTTCTGCGGATCAGTATTGGATTTTAATATAGCATATTCAAGATAACCCGGAGTAATAAAATTAACAGCGATCTTACCTTCAATATGTGTCTTCCCGTGTAAAACAGTAGTAAATTTATCTTTATTATAAGCAAATGACGGCATGGCCGTGTTAATCTTATTCCAACCAATCATAGTTACTTCATCGAGTAATATATTCCCAATGAATACACTGACGTCGGCGCCAGAGTAGTATATATCAAAATTGTTATCAAAATAATCTTGTAATGATTTCATTCTACCATCCTACATAAGAGTTTCTAAATAGGCCATCTCTTCCAATAAATCCCACATCTCATCCCATTTCTGTGGCACGCTCAGGATTCCTTCGTGGACACTTTTTCCTTTCATGACCATATCCCGCCGCAACAAGTATTCTGCACTTTTTAATGGATCGACGCGGCGGCCAGTCACGGGATCTTCCACCAATGCAATTTCTCGTACAATATCAAAGTCTTTGGCTTTGTATTGATATGTTACTTCCACAACACTATCATCAATTGACATAACCATTCCGTGGTCGGGGATAGTGACTCCAAATATAGTGAAAGCGGAAGTGTAGCCCGTCTCTGATTCTAATAATACCATTATATCGAAGGGCGGCAACTGGTCTGTTAATAAATACGGTTTGAACATATCACCAAAAGAAACATTAGATGATATATCGTGATCAAACCATTCCGGATGAAGTGACATTAACGGGTCATTTTTAGATAAGTTGGCAATTATACTTCCAGCAATGACGCGGGTACCACCAGTATATCCTTTTGGGCTGGAGCGCCCCAATGTATATACTTCCTGTTTATTCATATGAGATGAGAAAGATACTACTTTAATGAGGCCGCTAAATGTTTGGACGTGTGGAGTAAGGAATACAATTTGTATGTCCACTCCCGAATAAGCCGGGATGCCGGTCCTTCCGTATCGCTCTGCTTCTTCTGGAGTAGATGTTGTGAAAATGGCACCTTCGACTGGTTTAAGGCCGCCCTGGACCATAATCCCATAATTCGCTAAAATACTGTGTGTCAATGGGTCCATTTTCGCAAATTCTGAATTGGATATCTCTAACCATATATTTTGTATATTTGTATAAACTAACTGTACATTCGGGGCGGGCGCTCTATTTGCATTCTTGCTTTGTAGTTCAATAATTGATGGACCCGTGGCTATAGTTCTAAATAAATCATTTAGGAATCGAGTATTATCTCTTGTTTTAGCCAAATTTATTATTGATTTGCCCAAAAATGTATTATCAAAACCCAATACTAACGATACCATATTGGATTTTATTTGCGGAACAATCACATTTGTAAAATTCTGATCAGATACTAGCGTGTTGTAATTGGCGCGAGATGTTGAATACATCTCATATAATGTATATAATGTAAATTTAGCCATATGATTATCCTTGTGAGTTTCTTCAAATTAATGTTGTAAGTTACGTTGTGGGATTAAAATAGTCATGTATCGCTTCATATAACAACTCATCCGGAGTCTTCTCTGTTTGTATTGGTGAATTATCCATTTTATTAAGACAGGCCGGGCATCTCGAATATTTGCGTGTTAATGTTGAAGGGATGAAATGGCGGCCGCAGTCCACACATATATAATCCTTATTCAATTGTAGTGATGATTGTTTAATAACATCCCATAATTGATCTCTAATTTGTGACCATTGCGGAAGGAACTTATATATAGCATATACATCGTAAGACTGTAAATGGATGCGTAATGTTTTCTGTCTTTCCGCTGAGTACATATATATCTGTGTACCTAATTTCTTCTGTAGATACAATCCGATTTTTGATAAGAGGTCGCCATTACTCAAAGTCATGTTTATGCGGGGGACTTTATCCTTTCTGATTGTCACTGAACCGCGCGCATCCAGCACTCCCACAATAAAATCATCCGTCATATTTAATTTGTAATGTGGCGGCCATCCATCCAGAATCGCGCCATCTTTCAATACGAATAAAGTATAATCATTGGTATTATTGTCCCACATTTTATATTTATGTGTCTTATATTTTATATTGTATTTATCCAGTATAGTCTTAACTAAGTGGCGGCGGCTTCGTAATATAATAATACTATTTGGTTGCGGGCGCTGCAATGTGTATAGTATTCCGAGTTCGTACATAGATAATTCCATAATACAAATAATATACAGACAAAATGTCATATTGTCAAGCCAATGGCGGCCATCAAATAAAAAAGGCAACCCAACCGAAGTCGAGTTGCCTTCATGCATTCAAATATTAAGGTGTCCTATGGATTAGTTTCGTTTGTCAACCATTCGCCATAAGCATCCCAAACATCATTAATGCTTGTTGGAATCTCTGCTTCTCCAGTACCGCTATTACCAGTACCTTTAAAGAAGCCGCGCGTTCCATTATCCACATTAACGACGTCGGAGTCTGGTATACTATCATCTGCTGTCCAGGGTATCCATGGAGTCATGGTACGACACACAAAAGTACACTGCTCTTCATTCAGACATGTTATCGTAGGAGCTCTTTATCTCCTACTTCTTATGGTTTCCCATAAGCTCAGACTATCTCTTCACTCACAACGAGTGCCGGGCGCTCGTGGGTGGATTATTGTTGGGGCTCACCACCTAGTCGTTGCACCTTCCGTGGAACCTATGCCCGCCACGGCTTGGCTCAGGGTTGCCCTCGACTTTACGTTAGGGTGTTCCCTGAATTCACCCGGTTTTACATCACCCATGAATTAAGTGATATCATCCACCGATAAACCTCCGCCGGTATTTAAGATCTCAACACCGATTAATGCCTTATAGGCGGATACGCCATATTCATTAGTAGCCACCAATGATATATTAAGTGGCATAACTTGCAATCATATCAACTGTTTCCAGTTGGATTGGACTATGTCATCATCCTTATAGGATGGCGGGCGCTCGTGCCGGTCATTAAGGACACTCGGTTATTATAACCAGTCCTCCGGTAGTCTCTGCACCTTCCGATGGTGTACCATCGGCTTGGCTCAAAGTTACCCACGCGGGAATCCGCGCTAGGGCTTCTTTGAATTCACCCGCTTTGCACCTAAAGATTACTCTTTAGGGGGACCTTTATCATTCTCCTGTTTCCTGACTTTCTTCCTTATACAAATTGTGTTTAATAAGTATTTGTTTTAGTTCTTGTATAGTTTCTTCCATATCTTTCTTAGGATAGAGTAATACTAATTCAATATTTTGTTCTTTTGCCATTTGTTTTTTCAATTCCGTCTTTTCATGATAGTTTCTTATGACTTCATCATCAATATTGCCACTCGATGCATATAAACCTAAATACTCAATCCATAATTCTCCCACAACAAAATCACAGGTTTTTGGTCGGTTATTACCATTATATCCTGGATACGGTACATCTTTATCATGTTCAATGCCGTGCTCGAACAACCAATTATCGATTATGATCTCCGCCTTTGAATGACATATGTGGCCATCCTGTGCCGGTTGATTAAAATACATCCAACCATAGACATGTTTTTTCTTGTAACCACATGCGACTCGATAATTATTCCAATTTCCAAATGCTTGAATAATATGATGTTTCTTCCACTTGTAGCCACAGTTAGCTAATTTGAATGTATTTTGTAACGGTTCATGACCTGTCTCCGAAATGTATTCATTGAATTGTTGAATCATTTCTTGGCGGTCTTTTTCAGTATAAGTATATCGATAGCTAGTTCTAGGTTTAACTCCACATTGAACTTGAAACTCATTCCAATTACCAAAATTATCCTTCATAAACCTATCAAATTGATGTAGGGTCCAATTTAGATAATTCTGGAATTCAATGCGGCGGGGGGAGCGGCCGTTCTCTTCAATATACTTATGAAACTGATCCACCACCCATTGTTTCCGACCAGGTGCTTCAAACCAAGCGCGTGGTTTCAGCCGTGGGTCGTCGAATTGATTGCCACAAATGGCTCGTTTCTTTTTACGTTTACTCATCATAAACCTCCATAAAAATTAATTTTATGGAGATAATATAACAGTTTAAAATAGAAAGTCAAGGAAAAATACTAAAAAGTCAGGAGATAAAAATCCATAAATTCTGGGGGGCGTAATGTCGTACCTATAGATGTATGAACAGATGCACTGGAATCAAACACTCCCTGCCACTGGTCTGTTGATGGAGAAGTAAATGCTTCCTGATCGTGATTTTTCTTGAAGTACCAGTATTTCTGCTGGTCTGTAGCCGACTCATTCTGATTACGTATAATCATCCAGAGCGGATCACGGTCAAATAGCATGAATAAGCTATTAATTTGGACTATGTCTTCCGGCCGGCACTCAGTCAATTTCAAATACCGGCTTGGGCAGCGTATTATGTCGTGGGTGAGTAGATTTATCATATCTACGCTTCACGACATCCGATGTTAAGGCGTTATTATATTGTTTAAGTAAGTTTAATCGATCATAACTATCTAGCGCGTTCACGGTTTGGGTCATTGATGATGTAAATATATAAGTTAATAGATCCAAGGCCACCGCATCCTTATAATTAATCTGATAAGGTTGGGCATAAGATAAACCCACACTTTTAGTTTGGCCCAACACATATATTGGGACTGGTTTGATTTTGGATTTCTTTCTTGGTAGCCCTGTGGCCATATGAATTTTGGATTGCAATTTATTTAGTAGATTGCGGTTTTGCGAAAACATCCGTAGGAATAAGTGGTCATTTTTATCCATCCAAATGTGGCCTTGTGCTATAATGAAACCAAGTAATATCTCTGGAAGATATTCCTGTGGCATATCCAATATCGCGCCATCCGTTCCCATATAGTATCCTAATTGAATATACTTTTGCCGTTGTTTAAACTTAGTCATAATATGTTCTCCTTGTTCTTTGTGGCCCGTTACCCGTAATAGTCTGCCTTAACAATCGAGTCTCTACAGGGCACATATATTGTAATATATACCCCTCGGCGTTGCCTGTCAATGCATTGAAGGTTTCACCGATGTAAGCTGCCTTTATCCTCCCCCTTATTCTGTTGAGGGAGCCTGCGATTCTATTCGCTCACTTATCACTAAGTGTTCAGACTATATCATCATCTCTTGTAGTGAGATGTCGGCCATGTTATAGCGCGCTCACCGCGCTATCAACTCATTTAATTGAGTTAGTCGTTGCAGGGCAATATTATAATATTACCCCTCAGTATTACGTCGCTTAAAATTAAGTATTGTTTTAATTATCTTCTCTTTATCCTTTAAGTCTTTATTGAATATTATTAATAGGTTGAGCCCCAATTCATGGGATAAGGCGCGCTTGCGCTCCATTCTCTTATTATATACACTCCCTATTTTCTTTGACCATTTACTAGATTTGCCGTTATTAGTAACTTCTTCAAAACCAGCAAACTCTATATACAAATCATATTCCGGAAGATAAAAGTCGCAGCGCAATAGTTCATTATCATTGAAAACATCATGTTTGGGATAATGTTTCTGCTGAATATGTTCTATATTGTGTTCAGCTAATAAATTATCAATGACGGCTTCCCCTATGGAATCACATATATGGCCATCGTTGGCGCGAACTCGCTTGGGGACTTTATTCTTCCGTCCAAATACATAATTAAGCGGAACTCCCGCTAATTCCATTGCACGTCTCCAACTTCCGAAATGACGCTCAATTGTTGAAATATGAATATTGTAATCGGCGGCCTTGTTAAAGGTATCATATGTTACATACCCATTATCCTTATATGCTTTGCGGATTGTATTCAATATGAATGTATCATTAATTCGCCACCGTTTCTTAACAGGAAATCCCGCCGCGCGTAAAGCATTGTTCCATGAACCAAAGACACGAGATGCTGTGGCTGCTAAATTTCTATCGGGTATCCAATTTCTAAACAAATTGTAATTAATAGTACCACATTCATTGGCGCATTGTTTCATCAAATCAACAATTAAGGCCTTCCATTCGTAAGTGGTTGCTGATTTTGGAAGTAAGTGTTTATCGGCATCCGGTAAGTTATTCTTATCTAATATCATAAGTTTGCCTCCTTATGGAAGCGACGCTCCACTGACTAAGGCCGATTTTTCACTATATGTCACCATATAGTGGGGGAATCGCTTTCCCCTTTTACCCAGTAACCCAATGGTTTCCCATTGGCCTGGACTGTCTCTTCATCTCCAATCGGAGATGCGCCGTATACAGTCTCTACACTTGCCCGGGAATGAATTCCCTGCTAGCACGGGATTGCCATCAGCATTACCTGTTAAGGTTTCCCCGTTTTAGCGGCGTTTGCACCACTATGTCACCATAGTGGGGCGCAGTAAATAATCTACGCGAAAAACTAATTGGATTAGCCTTACCGAGAACATAGATAGGTGCTTTCTCCAGATTACCCAATAGTTTCCTATTGGTCCGGACCATCTCTTCATCTTATTAAATAAGATGCGCCGTGTATGGTCTCTACACTTGCCCAACACATACCATATTTGTATGTGTTTGCTAGCTCGGGATTACCATATTCATTTATCTTTAATGAACGTAGGCTTCCCCGAATTAGCGGCGTTTTCACTACCATGTTACCATGATAGGGCGCAATATTACTTACGCGTTATAGAATACGAGATCCCGGTAAGAGTTCCAATAACAACTCCATCGACCATGGCGGTTATGTCAACACCAGACATACTTGAGTAAGCTGCAATTCCTGCCATATGTCTTACCTCCTTTAAAATATTTGAATGTCAAAGATCGCTTGTGCTGCCGCTGCACATTTTTATTTGTTTGTATATATGCTATGAACTAGCGCGAATGGTTGACTTTGTTTATTTGAGACACATAATTACGCTGCATAACATATATATTATCAATCATTTATCGGGATTTATATTAATAATAGGTAGTATTTTCTTATCATGATTATTATCCTCAATCATATACTCAATATAATGTTGATGGGTCATACGATAATAAATAAAAATAGGCGCAGGGCCTATATTGGATATAAACTCTGCGCCTATTATGAAGAACAAAGAAAAGGAGATATATATTATGAAACTTTTATTACACTAAATCAAGCTGTGTAACAATAGCAATATTCCTAATTTCTTTGGATGTTGTTATATGTAAACTAACCTGTGTTTTTCCAGATATTTTGTCTGTATCGGATGCGTGTACTGTAACAGCAAATCCCTGGATTCGATCAGGTGCATATACTGATTTGACTTTTTCATCGATAGCGATTTCCAGTGATTTACGTGTTTTATCATCGTTGGCGCGCCCGAAGAATGGCCGTGCTATTGTTCTAACTGTCTGAATAATATCAAATACAGTCTGAACAACAAACTGACGATCAAATTTGGACTCGGCGCGTGCCAGAGTAGGTGCATCACTTATGAGATAAGTACCGTCCACCATAGACTGTGTATACAATGTATATCTCATTCCATTAATTCTGTTAATCCATTCATTATTCATAATCGGATAGATCAATCTCTGAATTGGGCCAGTATTAATGGTATACATTACCATGGCGGTTTTCGGATCTTTATTCTGCATTAAACCAGCATGAATAGCCGCGAACTGACCTATATATGGGCGGCCATTCTTAATTCCATTCACAACAAATACTGCATCTCCAACCGGAATGATTATATGATAATCATCAAAAGAAGATACAATATTGGCCGGCCTTGTTGGATCAGTTGGTGAAACATTAACAAGACGATCGTACCAGGTTACGATCTCTTCCAGTGTTGGATTGTTAATGTCTGCTGCATTTATTGGTTTTGGAGATATGATACCAAAAGCTTCAGAGACATATCTAGATTTTCTGGATACGTACTTACTTAATTGTTCCAGGAACCCGGCAGAAACAACTGTGGGTAGCCCGGTTTCATAATCAATACTATCCACAACATCGTCAATATGTACTCCCAATGGTACCACATATCTTGCTGGTATATTTTCCTGTCCAATATATCCTTTTTCTAATTCATTATAAAGCGCCATTCCGACGAGACGGCGGCCATCATTTCCATTAGTTAATTGTGATGCCTGAACTATTCCCTGAGTAGCATCTATTACTGTTCCAGTCACAGCCGGTAACTCAGGCTGGAATCTTATTAATAATGAAACAACAGATCCTTCTTCAGGGTAATTATCAGGATTAATGAACTTAACTTTACCGCCTTTAGCGTCACTAATCATTATATCCACACCCGGAGTATAAGTATGCCGTGTCTGGTATGTTAATTCGAGTGGATATAACTGAGCGGCACCAAACAATATCTTAGATCCGTATACAAAGTAACTGAATCTATTTCCAATCTGTAATTCAGATCGTAAGTTGGCTTCAATATATAATGTTTTATATCTATAATCAATGAAATAGATATCGCCTAACTGAGCACCAGATGTTAATTCAATCTGGCCAGTAGTAATATCATTTGTATTCCAATGCCAATCGCCGGCCACTGTTTCAGATATAGTAATTTCTGCACCACCAACAAAGCCTGTAGCATCTGCTACATCAATTGAAGTATCACCACTTGAAGCAGCAGCGCTCAATGTAGTATTAGCTGCGGCTCTGGTTACATTGGTTGGTGTAGCAGCCGCATAACTGTTTGTTAATCCAGCGGATACTGTAATTGTATTTGTTCCACTATTAACTGCAGTTACTGTTGCTGTTTCATTATTTGTTCCGTCATCAATAGTAATTGTATCGTTTACCAGGATGCCGGCCACACCATTAACAACAATATCAGTATCCCCAGCATTTGCATCAGATGCCAAAGTCGTTGTTGCTTCGGCTCTGGATACTGTAGCTGCAGTAGTATAATCCTGGGAAAGTGCGGTTCCTAATGTAATAGTATTCCCTGCTACAGATGATACTGTATCATTCTCGGATATGATTGTTGGTCCTTCAACTAAATGAGTAGTTACGCCGGCTCTGGTTCTATATAATACATAATCTTTAATGGCATCTGCGCCAGTATTATCCCAATTAGTACCAGATTCTCGACAAGCAAGATTCAATAAAGTTGTACCAACATCCGCAGCCTGTGTATTCAATAATTCTTCTGCTGCTTTTATTGTATAAAAACTAGTAATTGTATTAGTATTAGGATCAGCGTCTTTGATTGGAGCGCCGGCCAATGTTGACTCGGCATCTCCTGCTTTAACTGAAGTACTATCTACAATCCCAGTTTTATTAATGGCCTGAATAATATCAATTAACTTATCACCATAAGACTTACCTGTTGGTGAAGTTAAATCATATTCAGTATCAATTGTCCCATTACTGTCCATATCGGTAATGGTTATATTGACTTCATCAGTTAATACATTAGCCTGTGCTACATTATACTGGGCAAAGACTGCGTCTGCATTGAGCGCATCAACTAAATCTGTTACATTATAATAAGCCCCAGGAGTATTACCAAATACATCTAACTGATAAGATAAAACGGTGCCATCCGGCAAAGTAACTGTCATAACAGCAGGGTCACCATTCGAATCACCATCTATCTTTACTTCAGTTGAGTTTTCACCATCAATTTTAGATATGATGGTCATACATGCTGATATTCCGGTGGGCGCCAAATCTGGATTGGCCGGATCATTAGCATGATTTCTGTTTTCGTACAGATCCAATTTTGGTTTCCGTACGTCACCTATACGAACACCATAAATAAAAGCGCTCGGGACCATTGACTTGATTTCCCGATAACCTTTAACAAGCATGGCTTCGCCATATCCATCATCCACATAATCTCCAAATATATCACTAAGTGTTTCATCTTCCATTAATGTTGGAGTATAAAGTGGACCTTTGGTTGCTGTTCCAATTAATATAATTGCATTTGGGTTGGGTGTAGTTGCTGGTCTTGGAGCATCTTCATCCTTTATATAACTAGTTGTTTTTGGAACATATGGATACAAATCTGTAAAATCTGCCATTTATTCATCCTCCTGTAAATTTCTTTTATCTCAAATTAATGTTGCGGCTCACGTTTTATCATACAAATCATATTCGCCACCTATTGTCAAATCGGTGCCGTCTGGAGCCACCAATTTATTAACATCCTGTACAATGATTTCCAAATTATCAATAACCCGATCTCTAACCCATAAGTGCTCTTCTGTTATCAAATCATACATAACAGATCTATTATGGTAGCCGTTCTTCATTGTTCCCATACTAACGCCGCGGGAATTATATGTTATGTTTTCCAAACCTACTGTAATTAGCGCGTTTCTATACGCATCCATAAATAATTCAAAATCACAAGTGGCGGCTTCCACTTCTGTTGCGGTAGGCGCAAATACATCGAATCGAACCACTGTTTTATATCTTCGTAAGTGGAGTCGAAGCATCTCGCCTGTTTCCGTGTTTCTCCAAATGGACGCATCCTTGATTAAGCCAACTTGAGTCTTGGAACCGGCCGGCGCATTATCCCTATCAATTGTTTTGTATGTTATTATTATCGGTGGAAATTGAGTTGGACGATCGGTTTCATTAATAATGAAATCTGGATAGGCCGCTTCATAATGAATCTTCTTGTTGGGGTCCGGTTGCAGATTGTTTTCCAAATCAATCAATTTACCAATAATATAGTAAAATCCTTGTAATGTAATATTAGTTTGTTTATGATTTGCTATTGTATTTACTAATTCCCATGCCATTAGTGGTTACTCCTGTATTCTCTGGTTCGTTGTTTTAATTGCCGTATGTTCTCCATGAAAACGGCCGGCACTACCTTGATTGAGTTATTAGAAAACTTCATAACCAATTCGGCGCGCTCTGGTGTATCCTTGAATACAAAATGGAATAAGTCCGATGATCCTTTCGTTGATGTAATCGGTTCCAAATCCACCAATTCCAGGCCTTCATGAATGAGAGTAGCGGCCAATACAATTGATGATGTCTTATAATATCTATCTTTATTATTCTGTTTCATAGTCCATTCCTCTAAACTGGTATATATTCTACTGGTAAATCACCAACCAAAGTTTCATCGTTTTTACTGACTTGCACTTTGGCTTTGACTACATAATATATTAACATCTTATCTATTTTGGGTGTAACCATTTCAATTTCGTATGCTCTACTAATCTGAACTGTTTCCGGGGGAGTGGGTGAAGTTACATTTTCTGATCCTTTAATCCATAACAATTGATCTTCATCCTTTATATCAATCTTATGTGATACATAGAATAATAGGCTGTCTTTATCTAATAATCCATATTTATTGAGATCTTCGGTTTTACTCGACGTTCGTCCCAAGACGACGTTGCGCGTCTTGAATATATAATCTTTATATACCCAGGCCGGGCCGCCAATTGCTTCTTGGGATGATTCATCCCAATATTGTGAATGCTGTGTTAAATCAAATTGGCGCCAAACGATCCAATATCCAGTAGTATTTACAATATAACTAAACTCTTCTCGCATCTTTTCTGGAGTGAGGCCGCCAAATGCTAAGTACATATCTGTTTGATTATGAGTAGGATTCACTAAATCAAAGGGATTATCATCATATGTCAAATACACTGCGTCTCCTCCCTGGATAATTATATGTCATAGAACTTTTAACGCCGTGGCCAATCTTCCGTTTATCAAAAGCATAACTATTAATATCAGCACATTCCTGAAGATCCGATAATAACTCTCGTAGTCCAGATAAATCATAAACAATATCCAAATCTCCGAGAGTTCTCTGTTTAACAATACCAACATAGCCGCGGCCAATATCCGATAATAATGCTTTAGCCACTACACAAGTAATATAGTCAACTACCGCATAATCATGAAACATTGACTCGGCCACTTGGCAATTGTTAAATCTACATATGAAGTCAATGCTCGCATCCAATATATATTCATCAATTAATCTATCGCTTATCTGACTAACTGCATTTCCCAAGCGGCGCCTTACGGCTCTGATTGTTGTTAATAATGGATATAATGCTGTGCGATAAGTGAATTCATAAGTGGACCCCAAATTAAACTCACCACTAGAGTTAGCATAACTAACAAAATTAGGCAACAGACGGATAATATAATCTGAGTTACAAATACTCCGATCATTAACCGTTATCCTTACTGCTTGATGATAGTTATCCAATAGTGGGTCGTTATAATCGGGGTGATAATCTATTGAAATGATGGGGTTGCCGGCTCCGTCAACCATATCCGTAATAATTTGATAACCATGCGGCAAATTATACGGATCCGCTACATTAATTAACGGATACCGAATTATCTCCAACTTTTCAGATAGAGGTAAGGCCGCATTCAGATCCACAGCCAATTCAAAATAAACATCAATATTGAAGTAATATGATTGGCCGGACACATAATCTGCCGATTTGACACATTCCACATCAAATGCATTATTAGGTGGTGTTGTTTTGATGATCTGAATTGTATATGGTGTATCTGGATCTGGGGTGATGCCGCCCCCAGTATCTATATTCCGGGATTCACCAGTTGTGAATCGAAATACATAATTCTTATCCATTGGGTCATTATTAACCGAATGGATGCCATATTCCGCGCTATCTGTTATATTCATATCTCCAACAATCAAGACTTCCAACATTGTATTCTTTGGAAGTTCCTGAAGCGGATTCAATATAACTTTGTTTCCATCTTTGGAGATATTAACATTAACCTGCCCCTGATAGTCTGGTAATACATAAACCCGGAAGAACTCATCCGTTAAATACGAATCAGCAACTTCCTGGTTGAATGTAATCTCAATTGCTATATCAATAGGTACATCTTGTTGGTCGGCAGCAGGATAATGATCTTCTACAACTAATAGCGCCATTTAAACGACCCCACTATTTCTTATTGGATTTGTTCTTAATTAATACAACATCTTTCAAGTCAACATCTAATGGCTCGCTCTGTCCTTCTACAACTAACTCACTCATTGCATTTGATTTGATTGCATTTAACTGATCATTAAGTGCTTTTAGAACTGTGGCGCGAACCACTTTATCTTTATTCTGTTTGTTCTCTTCTTTTTTAATCATTGTTGCCAACAATGATGGATCTAACAGATTCCGAATCTCTTTTACCAACTCATCAACATCTAACTGTAACAATAATGATTCGGCTTTTCTATTGATAGAGCCTGCTTCGGTATAACCTGAGTTCACATCAATTGTTTTAACTTTGATACTTGAATCTTTGTTCTTATCATACTCTTTCTTAGATACCTGAATTAATATACCAAAATCAAGGGCGCGCATCACTTCTTTATATGCCTGGGGATATTCTTCTTTATCGACCATAGCATATAAAACCCCTACGCCGCGATCGGCGGCTTCAATCAATGATAATCTAATGGTATTATCACTGGATGCCCAAACAACTTGTTTCTGGTGATTCAATCGAAAATAGATAACATCCCTTTTGTCTTCTTTTTTAGTGTTCTTGGAATTGGATGTTTCTTCTGTTCTTGTCTTCTCTTTTTCTGACATAACAAATGTCCTCCTTAAAACTAATAATGATAACTATAATATAATACAAAAAAGGCGGGATTTCAACCCGCCGTAATTAACTTCTTATGTATATAACGAGGCCGCCACATTGACGGCCCCGCTACATTAATTGCTTAACCTAATCAGAATTAAACAAGAGGTGCACTTCTATCGATAGGTGTTAAAGAAACACTATTTACGTTATCAAATACGTAATTTCTATCGATAACAACATTCTTGATAATTCTAATTGCTTTTCCCTGACTCAATACATTAGCAGAAATCTCTTCTTTAACTTTGATCTTATAAGTTTCTTTCCAAGAATCTGCTAACTGATCGATCATTGGGGATTCTTTTCTTACAAACAGACCTGCTTCGCCAGATTCAGCGAATACAATGTCAGTTATGTATTTATTACCCACTTTCTTTAATGGGAATAATGGACTAACTACGATTTTCAATGGTGTTGGGAAATATCTCGGCGGAATATTAAATGTTGCTCCCAATGCAGACATTGATCGGGCATAAGGATTAATACCGAGTTTAGTTAATACCATATTAAGAACCGGATCAGTAAAGCCGCCTGGTTCTAATGTAGGATTACCTGTTCCACCTTCAAATCGTAAACCTAAATTACCAGTAGGTAATGTCCATGTTTTTGCTCTTGTTCCCAGAGGTGGTTTGAAAGATACAACTGTATTGTTATTCAATACAATTTCTCTCATTTCCGGGTCAGTCATGAAGGTCATCCATGCTAATGGGTTCATACCTATAACGTTGAAAGTGAAGCCTTCCATTAAGCCATAAGCATAAACTTCCATTAAGTCATTTAATGACATAGTTCCGTTGGCTAAACCATCAATACCACGGCCAGTTAAGTTTCTAATATCCCACATACCTGTACCGGTTGGGTTAGAGTTATCAAACATAACATATCCGTTATTCAATAACTCTCTTATTGCTAAATACTCTCTATTTCTAATTAAAGCATTTCTTGCTTTTTTGAGCCAGAGAGATATAATAGATAACTGGTTGTTTTCAATGACTGAATCCTGTAATGCAATCATCAAACCATATTTCTGAGGTGCTATACTAATCCTATAACCACCATTGGTTACTCCGAAGCCCTGGCTTGGATATTCACCATTGCTTCCAATTGGACCAGCAGTTAATGGGCCAGTATCTGTAATAAGTATACTACCGCTTTTTGTTATTGTGGCCTGAGAGAAAAAGTTGTCAACTATAACTGAAGCGGGCTCAATTTCTTCTAACATAACATTTGTTACTGCTTCAGGAATGAGCGGTGCTAAGTCTTTAGATGTGATCAAGTCACCAAAAACTACTTCTTTAGTTGCCACAGATCCATCTTCGGTTGGAACATCATAGCGACCATCACCATAATGGTATATGTCGCTAATTATGCTCTGCACCAATTCCTTGTTAGTAATACTGTTTTTATTATCTTTAGACATGTATAATTCCTCCTTGTTTATTCTCGTTATTATTTATTAATTAACATGCAAATTGATCCAGACATAACCGAAATCCAATCTATTAATACCATCGGCGAGGTGATCATAATCGACTGGCACACCATTTGCACTCATAACAGCTGCCATTAATCTATACAGATCCATTGGTATACCATATGTAGAAGTACCACCAGCGTGGTTATATGGATAAGTCTGTACCGTATCTTCTATGTCTTTTGTTATTTTGTTATCAACAGATATAATTTTACCAACAGTCTGGGCAGTTGGTTGGGCTGTTAAAGAACTTGCTGCATCAAACTGAGGAACATATTTACCATCTATATTAGATGCAACATAATTACCCAGTGTCATTATGTCGTTCGCGCTATTAGCAATAAGACATGTTATACCATTATTGTAAATAGCAGCATAGCCTGGAGACATAACTTTCTGTCCATATACCGGATCAGAAGGATTAACAGCGTCGCCTGCATTATAAGCATTAGCAGTTGCAGAAATAGTTAATGTATTACCAGCAACAGCACTAACAGTCACTACTTCACTTGTGCCGGCACCATTATTTAACTCAATTTTATAACCAACATCAATTCCAGTTGCATCCGCAACATCAATAGATGTAGCACCAGCAGTCACTGCTGAAGCTAATGTAGTTCCAGCGAATGTAGAAACAGATGCGGTTACTGCACCAGAGTTAGTTCCGCCATTTACAACGAAAGGAACAGCCACGAGCCAGTCCGAAAGTAATGCATCGAATAACATAAAACTAGATTCAGATGCATTCAAATACTGGCCTTCTCTGTTAATATAAATATCTTCCTGTGCCACACCAACAGGAATATTAGCCCGTCTCAGAAAATAATCATCAGTTGTAATGAGAGATCCATCAAGTTTAACTCTTGCTGTCTCAACATCATACTGATTATACTGATCAGCAACATCAGTTCCGCCATTTGCAATAACAGCAGCGTTCTGTACTTTCCCATATCCGGAAAGCGGCTGATCTACGGATGCTAACATAACATCCCCTTTAATGTTAATTCCTAATGCATGCTCACCACTTGAATTTGCAACAGTAGCATTTCCAGGATAACCAGCAGCATAAGAATTATCGTTTAAGACCGGGATAGCAGAAACAATTGTTCCTTTAGGGATGGCTATACCCACCTTTTCTCCACTTTTTGTCTGAATAACCTTTATGGTTGGAGCATATCTATGTGGCATATATGCAACCGAAGGTCTAACTCCTTCACTCTTCTCAAATTCGAAAGAGATGTCGCTAGGTATGCGGTGTGGAGAAATAGGTCTTTGCGGTAAAACGGTATTCTGTCCAAATTTACCGAAGTTTAAATTTTTATCCATAATGTAATTCCTCCTTAATAATTTCCTTTATTATTTAACGGGTTCGGATATCGAACTAATAACGTTAAATATATCATTTGCTGAATCACTTTTTGTCTCTTCACTAGGAGATTCCGCATCTCCATCGTGATCAGTAGGATTATTAATATCATCTCCTACTGGTTTTTCATCTGAACTATCGTCTGTGCTTTCAGATTCGTTATTCTCAGAAGCCGGGCTTTCGGAGTCGCCAGATACATCTTCGGAATCCGCTTTATCTCCTTCTACTTCTTCACTAGACTGCGGCTTTCCGATAATAGCCTGGCGCAATTTAGCTACCGGAGAGTCGGCTGAATCTGATTCAATTAAGCCTTCCATGAAGACTTCAGCAACATCAGATACCATATCACTTAATGATTCAAATGATCTGGTTTTGAGTTTCTCCATTGTGTCTTCATAAGCCTGTTTGATCTTCTCTTCATTGCCTTCTTTAATGGCATGTGTTAATTTTCTGAACTGATAAGCATCTACCTGAATTCCTTCGTTAATCAGCAACTTGGATATGGTTTCTTTGAACTTCTCCTCGAGCTGATATGCATCCTGTTCTACGGCTGTGATCTTTTCATCTATTGCCCGAAGAACATCAGGATGTTCAAGTATTGCTTCTATACTATCAAACTCATATTTAGCCATGAATAATTCCTCCTTATAATCTACTTATTTCAACTATTTATTAGTGCTCTTACTTTTGTTACAACCTAGCGCCTTTGCTTTTCTTGAAACGCACGCTAATATTTTCTTCTTTGTGGCCTCACTATACTTGGATCTTCCAATCAATCTCCTTGCTGCAACGACCCTAGCACAATCGGGGACCGGGAAGCTACGACCAGGACCACAGAAAGCCGAATTAGGTAGTTTTTTTCGTGCTGCGGCAGACAGCTTGGCATCTTTGCCATCCTTGTTTTCACTATCTTTATTTTGTTTTTCTATTTGATAGTCTAAATAGTTATCTATTTTAGATAATAAATATTCACTAGTTAATTCTTTATCTCCCATCAATAATACCACGCCAGATTCTTTTAATTCATCTACGGCGTCCTTTACATCAATCATTTTATTTTCCAGTAAAGACGCAACAGTAGATAACATGGCAATCACTTTATCCATATAAAATTCCTCCGGATCATTATCTTCTTCAATTTTAATGTTGTTATTATTATTATTGTCTTGTTGTTTATTATTAGTGGATGGCGCCGTCCCGCTATCCTTTTTGCTCTTACATTTTGATTTATCGGATTTGGATTTCTTCTTGCATGCGTCCGGATCTTCTTCTGTATTGGGTTCTTCTTTTGGTGCAGGTTCTTCTTTCTTGACAGTAGCGGCGTCTTCCATATCATTATCGATGTTATTCAATTTATCTGTAATCAACTCACAAATATCACCATCACACTGATAATCATTCCCAAATATGTCTTTTATTGTTCGCTCTTCAAAATCACGCATATCTATCCAATGTTTCGGATCATTTTCATCAATTAAATATAAAGATACAGGATTCTCAATTGGAACAATATCGGCCGCCTTCTTGGTTGTGTTAGAATCTTCTCTTGTTGTTTCAGTTAATTGTTCAGAGTCCGAAACTACTTCCCAAGATATATTCTTTGACCAGACATCGGCCGGATTTATAACATAACTCAAATCTTTATATTTCATATCATGGCAAATTCTATATGCGAGTTGCCCATCATATACATCTCCCATATAATGCTCACAACCATCTTCCAGATTGGCACCACAAATAGAACAAGTGGCCGTCCTTCGATTCACAGCAAACCCAGAAGATATTTGTAAGTAGCGGCTTTCCATAATTCCATCAACCATATTACCATCCGTCACGACAGAATAAGTAACAATGCCGGCTTTTGGAACACGAAGGTCATTAATCTTACTTTTATCCACTACATAATTTACTGGGTGAGCAAACATGACGCGGCCGCCAATATCTCGAGCATTATATCTATTATGATCATATATAACCGGAATCGGATTTGGTTGATAAAATGTTTTTGCATTGGCATTAATTGAATCAACATGGTAAAGGCGCGCATTCCCATTTACATAACCATAGGATGTCGCTATCTGTTTGACAACTAACTTCCGTTTCCAATTCTCTCCCATCGATTTGGCCAGCCCTACTATCTTATTAGTATAATCCTTCATTTTCTCTGGAAGCGTTGCTGCGTTGTAGATCTTAATGTCATTAATCTTCGATCCACTACCAGAAGGCCGCTTCACATCAAAATATGATTCTTCCAATTCCAACTGGTCGCCATCGATCTTAATTTCATTCCTAACTTCAATCTTACCATTTTTGATTATTACTGTTCGTTTTGTATCATAAAAATAATATTGTCGTATATCATATTTATCACTCATAGCGTCGCTCCATTTATTTATTAACAGGTTTCTTAGAGTTAAACTTCTTCCCTGTTTGATTTTCTGGTATAATATTGTTGGCTGCCTTATTATTAGCACCGGACTTCTTATCTAAGTCTTTTGTATTCATACTGGCCAATTGCGCTTTGGCTTCGGCTTCTTTCTCAATTAAAAATCCTTTCACTAAGCGCGGATAAGTAAATTCGCGTTCATCATCTTCAATCGAATCCATATTCATCATGAGGCGCGCTTCAGTTTCTGTCAATAAACCAGATTCCCATAATCGCAATACAGTATCACGTTTCTTCATTTCCAAAGCCACATCAACATCATCAAATACCATTTCTGGATTTATATTCTTATCCAATATCTCTTCATGAGAAAGGCCGGCTTCCAATAACAATTCATAAAATAGATTATCTATAACATTCTTTATAATGGACTGTAATTCGATTATCTTGGATGTCTTTTCATCAACAACTGTATCCGCAACGGAGCGTGCTACTCCATTACTACTCTCTCCAGTTGTGACGCTACTAATCCATAATCCAGAGAATACTCTCTCTTTAAAATAATGTAAATAATCCTGTAACTCAAGAACATTTTGAGCCACATCCAAAACTTTCATCTCAACATGATCTCCAGTTACAATGAATCCATTGGACTCCATTTCATTAATTGTTTGACGGACCGCCTGAATGGTAGCGCCGTCCGGAGGTCGCTTTATCATATTATTAATGGAATTCTGAATGGGGTTAGATACTTTGACATGAATCAAAACTGATCCAAATTGATAAATTAACAAATCAACCGCTGTCTCAATCGAGCGCAACATATTAATATCATCTAATGTAGTCCAGAATGGCGGCATCGCCCATTTTTCTCCAGGAGTTGGATGGTATCTAATATGTTCAACATCAGATGAATCAAATGTCTTCGATTTGGATTGGTCCAGCCCCATTAGATTTGATCTACCGAACGAACCAAACCAACCCATAAACATAGATGGGAAGTTCTTCACATATTCATATAATTTCTGTAAATCACTGGTAGCGCCCGGTCTGGATGGTTGTGTTTTATATGGAGAAATAGCATATTTTTCTTGATTCCTACCATCCAAATATATAATAACTCGTCTTGGATCAGCAATGGCTAATCCTGAAATGGGATTAACTTTGCGGCCGCGCCATTGGTGAACGCGCCCTGTGGATCTCTTTCGATTCCTAATTTTAACCAAGAAAGAATTACCATATAATATCAGTGAGAATAATAATCCACGGATCATATCCTTCAATCCCATCCCAGATACAATCTCAATCTCTTTTAACCGCTTATTCAAATACTTAATTACTTCTGGAGTCTTGGATTGGATATGGTAGCCGCGCTTGATGACGCCTTCTATATATTTATCAATGGATATCTTCAGGTAAGTTTCCTTTGTATATGCGTGGTATATATCTGCCAGATTATAACGGTTAATGAACATTCCATTATAAAGGAGCGTTCGATCTTTATCATCCAATCTGGATTTATATGGTTTGAATGGCACGAATGTTGATTGTGGAGTCAATTTCCGAGTTGCTTTCTCAATACTTCTCTGTGCCTTACTAGCCGTGGCGGCATCGTTCTGTTCCATGGCGTGCTTCATTGTTGTGAATGCCGTCAATATCTCTTCAGACTGTTTCTTTAATTTATTTATTCTATGTTGGTTTCGTAATTCGCCAATCTTGGTCAAAATACTCATTAAATATATCCTCTAATCTAATTTAAGTTAATGGTCATTTATTCAAATTAATGTTGTTAATTGTAGTGCGGATTAACTCACTGAAGTGATCGCCGCATGGAGTTATGTTTCCTGTTTCCAAATCATCATCTGTAACATTCTCGGCAGTTGATTTGCTCCAATTGGAGAAATCCCTTGTATATATTGGGGAGTCTGCAAGATTAAATCCTAAAGGAAAAGGGCCGCCCCTCTGATCAGCAAACAATTCTGTATTACTATATGAATCATAATCCGGTCCCAATACAAACCCCGGATCAGAGAATGCTGGATTTAATAATATTTCCTGATCTTGACTACTTAATGTCGTTCCATCGTTGGAAACTAAATGCCCATCTTCTACGTGGCCGCCCATTTGCGCATCAATCTCATTCAATAATTGTTCAACTTCATATTTGTTTGTTAATTTATTCAAATCACAAAATGCGGAAAGGTGCGCACCAAAGTTGGCCAATAACTTAAATATATTCTGGAACAACTTAACATTCCTTGAAGTAATCATTATATCAAATGATGCTTCGAATGACTTAAGCATTGTATTTCCCTTTAACCAAACTCCCGATAATAATTCCATAATCTTAACATAAAATCCATTAATAGAACAAACTGATAATGTTAATAAATAATCCAAGGGCGGGCACATATCAATGAGCGCCTTCACTTCAGGAATAGATAATGTAGACTTGATATTATATTCAATCTGTCCATATAACATATTAGTTACTAATGCTAATACTTCTGCCATTGATGAATAGATGGCGCCCATTATCAAATCCAAATCAAATGGGAACTCCAACTCGATATTGATGGCAGCCGATCCCAATAGATATCCCAATATCTTATCGAATGCTTCTAAATATAATCGCTCTTTGGCGCCAACTTTAATGAGTGGTTGAGTATTCTTTCCACCTTTATAAAACTCATATATATGCCTAATTGCATTCCTTGCATCTTGGTCATCTTTCCCTCTGAATAATAGCGGCATCAATACATAAAAAATTCGAACAAAACAACATACCCAATCTTTGGCCCGAGGTGACATAAATTCTAAATGAACCAAGGCCGAGATCCCTTTATCTAATCCAACAATAATCCCATTTATCGTAGAGAATATACTAATAATTCCACCTTGGACGGCGGCCGCCGTTTCCCCGGGAGCACTAAATCCATGGGGACGGGATCTTACTGATTCAATAACATCACCAGCAACCACACTATATTGGATAGCATCGGCACGGATCCGTTGCATGGCCGCTATCTCTGGGTTTACTGGCTTCACTTTATTTGGATCTTTTAATTCATATTTAAACACTTCTTTCAAAACATTTCTTGATGTCTCAATCTCAGCCATAGATGGATTGTTTGATTCACAGAAGTTCTCATCTTGTTCGGGAATACCATTCTCTAACTCAGATAAATCCCAATCGGGATTCATAATACGCTTTCTTACATATGGTTTATTCAATTCATAGCGCAAATCCACTCCTCGGTTACAAGATGGTTGGTGAATCAACCACTTACTCGCCTTATCTATGGCTTTCTTTATTTTACCACCAACCACAGGAAGTTTACCAAAGAAACGACATAAGGCTCGTAATAACTTATTAATAACCAACTTGAAAAACAACCAAAACAACATCAATAATAATCTTATCCCCCAAACAGGAAAGAATTTCTTTGTCATTCCAGGAAAACTTCTCAATATGGCGCTGGCCTTAGTTGGATTAACATCGGTGGGTTTATAATCCTTTAATTCATTCTCATAAACATTGGTGGCCGCCGTTCGCATTAAACAAGCCATTTCATCTTCAGATAAAGTTATTGTATCATCCGTAATTGTACCCATATTCAAATTGCGGAGCATTTCAGCGAGATGTTCATCATATGGGATAGTGACAGCTTCTGGTTTTACTGTTTTGAGAAATGTTTCGGAACGCTTTATTATTTGATTTAATTTAGCATATGAGTAGTCAGCGAGTCTCAGGAACTCTTCAACTGGCATTGTTTCTGCCGTATCAAAGACTTTTAAATCATCATCAGTAACTTCAACTTCAGGTTCTTCAAATTCTGCTTCGCGCTCAGTCTTATCTCTATTCAGTAATTTATTTATTGTGTCTTCAGAAAATATATTCAGCCGCTCTCGTTCCGGATCAAGACCTGGCCTAAAACCGGGACCAATTACCATAATGATCTACCTCCGTGGCGGCCGATTCGGCCTGGTTTCTCTCGATAGATGAATCTATTATTATGTAATGGGACAGATTGGTGATTGAAGTTATTGTCTCCTGGAGATTGCTGCACTTTTAATTTATTGATGGCGGCCAAATTCACTGTTTGTACCTGATTCAGCGCCATCGGATTCTTATCAATAACAATTGTATCCGGTGGTCTATGTGATTTGACTAATATATTATCTACTAAATGTATTGGTCTTATATTCTGATTCACACCAAAAACTCCATACATAAATGCTGTTAATGAATGGTCTTCTCCAATTGTTGATTTGTAGATTGGCCGGCCATTCGGGGTATATCTATCTATAATATACGATTCCATAGCATTACTAATAGGTATTATACCACTCTTTTTGGATGCTGTCAACTCACTGATGTCTTCTAATAAATTCTCTTCTACTGGCCAATGAATCCAGCCCCGCTCCAAGTATAATACAGCCGTTTTTGTTACTACGACATTAACTGGATCAGATCGTTTCTGTTCAGTAAATACATCTATTGTTTCCACAGTCGCATTGGTAGGAATAGCAATTACGCGCTCATTGAGGCCAGTATTATCTCTAACGCCAATTAAATGTAATTCTTCTGTTGGATATTCACCAAAGCCTTCATCAACAAATATGTAGGCGCGGTTTCCATATTTATTATCCAACCGAACAATTTCATCTATGGCAAATAACTGTCCTAAGTCTGGCGCGATTCTTATGGATTCCAACATATACATCTGTAAGTCAGGAGTCACCCCAAAAACAATGATTCGTGTTCCATTCGTTGGTTTATTCCAGTCTACACCAAATACAATATATTGAAACATACCTTGTTCTAGTAACCAGCCAGCATCCAAATAACTATATTGACGGCTCGCACCACCAATATTAAATGTAGATAATTCCGGAACGCGCTGTATATATGTCTTCTTAAATACTCCTTCAGCCGTCTCACCCCAATTTGCCAATATATCCAAATTATACTCTTCTTTTGTCAATCTGGATTTGTAAAACGCTTCCAATTCCGGAGTCCAGTTATCGGCTTCTTCGGCGGATACATGAAATTCCTTGAAGTCTGAAGATTGGCACATTTCCCTAAACTTCAATCCAAATAGAGTTGGCGTCGATGATACCCAGATTGTTGGCCGAATGAATGATCTTGTTGTTAAAAGTGCTGCTGAAAAAGCACCATCAGGAATGAAGGCCGCTTCATCGAAGAATACATCCGTTGCAGATATACCACGAGCAGATAAACCCATTTGATCTGGGGATTGTGATAATATAACGCCTTCTATCCTTGATCCATTCGAGAACTGGCGCACTTGCGGGCGCTTCGTTGACGAAACGAGCGCTACTCTATAATCACCAATATCTTCTTCGGTTATATTCTTTCTATTCAATAAATTAACAATATCCCCACACAAACCCAAAAACTTATCTAATTCCCCAAATAAGTTATCAATGTGCTTTTGTTGTGGTGCATAATAAACAATTCTTCGATTGTCATTAAACGCCACGATATGTATTGATTTGAGTACAATGGACGCCGTTTTCCCTAACTGGCGGCCAAACCTAAGTGCTTTCTGTGGGAAAGGATCATCCAATATTTTAATTTGGAATGACCACAATTTTAAATTCTCATCCGGATTCAATGGAGATTTAACTGTATCTTCTAACCAAATCGATGGATAAAAGTAATAAAGATAATTCTCAAATTCAGATGGAGTGATCTCGCCTGACTTCAATAAATCATTTAATTCGTCTATTGATGGTACATCTTTTGGGTCAGGATTAATTACTCGAGATTTATGCGTCCGACTGGCCGCGATACTCATTAACTCTTCTTCAAGTCCATCTACCGTATGATTCATTTTTGGCATGATTATTGTACTCCAGCATAGATTTGGCTTTCATAACCCAGGTAAGATCTGGCGTTCATCCCAGAATATTGAATGGCTTGGATGGCGCGGCTGCGCTCCGTGGCTGCCATTCTTGTAGTTAATGCTCTTCCTGATCCGAAATCAAGATGAGTAATCCGGCCAACATAACTCGTAAAATTCTCAGCCGCCTGGACAGCACCACCAATGGCTGCCCCCATTGCTTTAGCAGCTATCTTACCAATGATGAACCACTTAAATGCACCACCGAAAGCCACGCGCTCAGTGCGCGCCAATTTTTCAGAATAAGATTCGCTTGCTAATTTATATGCTTCAGCAGCAGACAATTTACCATTTTTCTTCACGGAGGCTTTGAAGTTAGCAATAATGGTCTTTGCTTTCTCGGATTTTATATCCTTAAATCCAAATAAGGCCCCAATTTCTTTATCGGATTTGGATGCTAGTGATGATATGTCCAAATTACGATAATGCTTCAAAAATCGGACAAATATATCATTACGATATTTCTGACTCGTAGCGGCGCGGATCTCTTCCCACATCGCTAGGAATGTGTTTCGTCGGGTAGCGCCATATAATAAATCCTGTTTAAATTGACCCTTTATTAAATTAGTTAAACCAATGGTATATTCTCCAGCCAGACCGCCCGTCCCAGCAAAATATGCATCTCGAAGGTGTCTAATAAATCCAACCCGAGCATCAAATTGTCCAAGTCTACGTTGCGTCACTCCAGAAAATGTTCTCGCTAATATATCATATATATGCTCTCCAGCTCCACGTTTTCCCAACCACAGTCGTTTGAGTTCTCCGTGGCCCGGGAGCATTCCCATTTTGGCTAAAACGGCGTTGATGTTCCCGTATGTTTCCTTAACCGCTACATTATAATTCTTAATTAAATCGGGCAGTGTTTTAAATTGACCAGTAGTCCAGATTGCACCTAACTTAGTTGTTTCTAAATATTTATATAAATCACTGGCGGCCGTGCCACTCGTTGGTAAAAGGCCATTTTCAAAGAATGATGTGGCTGCCCATTGTTGAGCACCCGCCGCTATATATGCTTTCATTGATGCAAAAAATCCAGTAGCATCTTTATATACATCTAATATGGTATTCTTCTTAAACCCATATTTCTTCCCTAATTTAACAGTTGTTCGACCTAATAAACTGTCCAGTTTCTTTTTAGAATAAATGAATTCATCTGATGTTAATATATTCTCTGTTAAAATATCCTTAACACTAACTTTCCATTGACCAATATATGTGTTAGGAAATACCTTATTCCTGAGACCGATATTCATTTTTTGCTTAACATTAAGCAAATCTCCAACAAACTCACCAATTTTACGCTTCGTAAACCGTCCAACTATCCCCGTTTGTTTTAATGTAAAGAAATCGGGTAGTTGTGGTTTCATTGAATACAAGTTTTTAAGATAGGATGGTCCAATCAATCCAGAATGCCATTGACCCCCCAATATCCCCGGGCGCCACATCCCAGATCCACTTAATTTAGATACCCAATTAGCTACGGGGCGCAGTTCTTCAGAATAATTCAATATACCTGCGATCCCGCCATGTCTAAATAAAGACGTCATCAATGAACTTCTTACAAGAAAAGAAGCAATCGTTGGCGGGGATGTCAAGGTACTCATTAATATACCAGTAGGGAAGGCTGTTAGTGGAGATGCGGTTCCCGTTAAGAAAGGTTTGAACGCACTAAACATTCGTGGGTGAAACAATCCACCGTATTGAATGGCGCGCGTTGTATGTCCTAATCGCGTTAAAACCTGCATTCGCGCAGCATACGCGAATGGGTGAGTCATCGGGTTAAATTTCCATCGTTGAAGAAAAGACTCACTTATTTGATTCTGATATTCTAAGTCCGCAAATTGATTATAATCTTGATTGTAATCGGTTGGCATATGTTAATCCTAATGTAAAAGGGCTAGCGCATTCTACGTTTATTATGTAATCCTTGGACGAGGCCGCCGGCTCCCATCCGGTCGGCATCCATTCCCCGTTTTCCATATCCACTATGTGCATTTCCATAAAATAAAGGATTAGTAAGAAGTGTCCCTTCAGTTATCCAATTTTTAGCACCTTTAACAAGTCCAGACCCAACAAACAACATACTAGGAGGTGAGAATGCAACTCCCCCAATCCTAGGACCTTTACCTATGTTTAGTGCTGAACCTGACTTTGATAATATCGACATAAACCACCTCCGTTAAATGAATGGGATCCATGGTGCGATATCGCGGCGGCCATGTTTATCACGGAAAACTGAACGACCCTTAGCCATCCTGGCCATATAAGTAACACCCATAGATGTTCCTAATAATTCCATAGATGCTTTTCCTAACTGCTGTAAATCTCCTTTGGCTAAGGCTTTGCCTGATTTCCCTAATGCTTTAGCAAAGCGGGCGCCATGTCGAGGAATTGGATCAATCATTGGACTCACCACATATTTCCCCACTCCTCTCATTAATTTGTATCCTACTTTTCCTACTGTACGTAATCCTGCCATATTTTCTGCTCCTTGTGATTATTCAATTTAATGTTGCTTTTTAGTACCAAGCCGGCATGAAGTCAATATCCAGCGGAGACTGCGCTTCATATGGCATAAATGACCCATATGATCGATGGAGTTTACCAAAGCGACGAGTTAGCATCATATTGGATGTTATTTGTGCTTCGTATTTATGTGCTTTGTATGCGAGATCCCTATCCTGTTTCATGACATAGAGATCGCGCTTCATCTTTGGTGTTACTTTAGGAATTTCATTTCTAGAAAGAAGATAGTCTGCAGTGGCGGCTTCCCCTTTGGGTAACTTATCTGATAATGTTCCTATCTTTTGCGGATAAGATGTTTTTGTGACTCTAGAATCTTTCATTACTTGGAATGGATATTCATCTGATCCAGCCATGGGCGCCGTCCGGTTAGCAATCTTCCTAAATTTAACATCCGAATTCATGAAATTACTAATCTTGTCATCTTTCGCTAACTTCGGCGGCTTAACCGTTGTATATGATGGCGCGGCGGCATCCAATGCATGTTTTACTTGGCCATTCACCGGAACATATTGATCCACTTTAATATGTTCTTTATCTATCCTAACGTTTGGGTAGGGTGTACTTGTTCCCTTATTTATAATTCGTTTATTTATTTCAGTTACTCCATTTCGGACTGGTGCCGCTTTCTTTACTGATGCCGCATTTGCATGTGTTATGGATATTCGCTTACCACTATCGCGCGCAACGACTTGGCTGAAACCACGAGATGCTTTACCTTCAATATCCCGTAGGGAATCGGGAATAAGCGTTCCTTTCGATGCGCTTGGAATATAATTGGTTGGTCGCTCGATTACACTATTAACAGCATCAGTCATTAATGCCGAATCTTTCTCCATTGATGTATACGCGGCTTTAGTAATACTGGCGCGCAGCTTACTCTTACTCATTTTCAATCGTGGGACATTACTCTGTATAATTAACTTGGGTTCTTCTTTCTTAAATATACGGAATGTATTACGTACCATCTCTACTGCTTTTGAAAGAGAAGGGCGCAACTTTCCCCATTTATATACACTCTTTTCCCACATTCCGGATATGAGTGGTTGAATCTTTGATCCGAAATCAGAGTAGCGCTGTCTCTGGATGAATCGTGTTGTTGACTCATCTTCTTCTAATCGTTGTTCGGCTAAGTTATGGACATTACGGAGTGCGCGTATATACTGAATATTTTGACGGTAGTTTCTAGGTAAAGAATAATCTCTCTCAATATAATCATGATAATCATAATAGGGATCATAACTGCCGCGCATTGTATTTAATATCATGGCGCCGCCAACTCCCAATGCCAAACCAGATCCAATATAAATTCTAGTTTCTCCAGGTAATTCCTTCCACTTATCAACAACGGCGCCAGACCAGCGCTTCAGTAAATGTTTATCGAAGGACACTTTCTGATACGCATGTTTGGTCTTATTATACAAATTGGACGCAGCTTCATATGTTTTCTTTAATACTTTCTTTGTTGTTTGTTTAAATTCAGTATCTTTCTTCAATATCTTATGAAACAAATCTTTCCCTAATATCTTAGCGGATGACTTCAGTGGTTGAACTTTATCTTCCGCGCTCTTAAATGACCGGGTTGTCACTACATGTTTAACATAATTATTGGCGTGCTTCAGGAAATTACTAACTGACTTTCCTAGTCCTTTGGCGCGGGCTTCTTCGAATATTGACTTAAATAAATAATATGATAGCGATGTCCAGTTTCCGGGGGATCGCGCTGATCCAAAGTCTGATAACTGCAGCCTTCTGACAATAGTGGGTAGTGAATTATGGTTTAAACCTTCCGGTTCAGATAGCATTTCTTCCTTGGCGCGCGCCTTCGCTTTCGTTACTGCCCATTTAATAAACCCAGCACCAAATGCGCCCATCAAGAAACTATTCACTGCAGTGGATGCTTTAACGTCATCCAACATAACATCTTTATATAATTCGTATTGGTAGCGCGCTTCACCGAATAAATTACCAATCATTTTACGACCCGCGAAAGCCATTGTATCCGTTTCTATTTTATTCTTGGCGCGCTCCAAATCAGTTGTCTTATCAAAGAATTTGTAAAACAAATCATAAGCGGCGGACTTATGCCCAGCCGCGTCTACAAACGAACGGCCGGCTCTCGAATCAATTACTTTACGGGTAGTTAATTCTTTCAGATAGGCGGCCACCATTCTTTTCTGAACATTCCCTACAATCTTCGTGTTACTTTCATTGAATGCTTCTTCAATTAAATTATTTGTACTATAAATCATATTTACGGCATCCACGGCATCTTGGATACCTTCGTGTGCTTCGACAAATCTCTTACTAACTCCACCTTTCTTGGCTGCTTGAATGATATTATATAATGATTCTTCAGATGATGCTGGATTATATTTGGAAGTTGGGCCGTGGTATAATGCCATTAATAATTCTTGACGGATGGAACCAGCGATCCCTAGTTGGTCTAATACTTTATTATACATTGGAAAAACCGCATTATTGAATAATGGACCAGTAGTATGATACAATAATGCTTGTTGTGCCAATGCGAACATACGTGAGTCTCCTAAATCCAAGTGGACTCGTTCCGGGTTATCTTCTGATGTCCGAAGCAGCATATCCAATAATGATTGGTCCAACCCACCGGGGTTGAATGATGATATTGTTAATTCATTATTTGCAATTCGTTGTTGAACATCAGTTGCAAATTCCCGTAAATATGTTCGGATGCCGCGTTCATTCCCAATTATTGTTTTTCCTTTCGTTCCTTGTAATATATGATAACCATTGCGGCCTTCAACGTGCTCTAATAACTCCGAATCATCTTTTATATATGTTCGAATCAAATTCATATAAGTCCTACGGAGTGTATTACTCATATCTTGGCCGGACTTCCAGTTCTCCAATATCTGTTGTTGGACTCTCTTATTACTTAACTCATTTGGATCAAAATGTTCATCTAGGTAATTTACGGTTTTGCGGGCGGCGTCTATCCCTTCTTTCAATACTTTATAATTAAGCATATTAATTCGACCAGTAATTTCAGAACTGCCTTCTGCGAATTCAACGGCCGCTATCTGATAGACTTGGTCAAACGTCGGATTCTTTGATTGTATTTTAAGGGATGTTTCTATATCCATTTCGATATGTTTCATGTTTTGATTCAACAATCCCTGAGACTTTATCTTATCAAATATTTCCCTTTTACTAACTACTCGATAACTGGATGTGGACATATAAGAAACTAAATCGTGGCCAGTTATTGTTTTACCAGTAGCAATATTAACATACTCTCCCGATCCCACCTTAACAAAGTATTGCTGTTGTTGACCGGGAGGTTGGATAGAAATGGCCTGCCCTGTCGCAATTTGTGTATCCATAAGGGCAACCATCGTATTATCTTTAAGGACTTTTCTTATATTCCGAACTCCACCCTTACTTAATAAGGATGAATGGCTGGAATCAGTAAAACTAGCACTGGATACATAAGCCAGCGAATCTTTTATTTTGGGGCGGGCTCCAGGATGTTCCTGTATATTTGTATTACTTGCGTCACTCATTTATTATACATAATTATTCCATCCAGTCTAATTCTTTCTCTTCTTCTTTGATTTGACTTCTAATAACTTTCTATGTTCTTGTACTTTATTTAATAGCGCCTTCACTCTCTGATCCCCAGTTACAGTGCCGGCTTTGGTTGCCGATCCTTTTCCAGCGCGAATATTCAATCTTTTCTTAATTTCAGGCGTTGCTAATAATGATTTTAATATTGTTGACTTTCTGTGGTCATTCTGTTTTCTAATATCAATTAATGGGTTGGCTTTTTTATTGACAACGCGGGTTCCTGTCTTCGGATCAACTGAAATATCATCAATTAGGTATCCAGTCAAATTAAATAAATTACGGAGCCGCATATCCATTAAATCACACTCTACTAAGTTAATAATTAAATTATATTCAACAACACCAATCATATCATACTCATCAATTAACAACTGATCCAGGTAACCTTTTATCAAATCTTCAACATACGCTTCTTCAATAGGGCAGCGCTCTCCCAATGGTTCTTTACCAATCTTATATAATGGACATGATATATTTCCACAATCTTCATGTCCTTTACAGATACTAACTAATCCTTTGTAATCAATGGGTTCATGTCTGACTATTGTATCTATCTTCTGTAAATCATCTTCTGATAATAGATTTGGGTCTTTCTTCGATAATTTTGTTAGGTATTTACCGAGGATTGGCGCTTGCTTGCGTCCATCATCTTCTTCAGGTAACGATACTACTTTCTGTATATACGCATCTAAATCATTAATTATGTGTTCATGGCGGTCGTCAATCAAATTCATTACATTGGCAGTAAATTCATCCCAACTACTATGAGTTTGGCCGCCGTGTCGTTTTGGTACATCTCTTTTACTTGTTATGTTGGGTATGGGTTTTTCTTCTTCAGTCAGTTTTTTCATGGTTTCAATGTGTTGTAATAAAGCCGTCTTTGATTGTTCCATTGAATGTAATAACTCGGGTTCCTTTATGTTTTTGACGACCTTATCCAGCTTCTCTTTACCCAACTTCCGTTTCTTATCTAATACTTTATCTTTAACAACCTTTTTGATGGAATCGACTGCTATCTCTTCCGTCTTTGTTTTATTCTCTTCGTTATTCACCATTATTTTTAAAACAACGCCCTTTTCAGTTAATTTAATTTCTCTCGATATAATGTTAGGCGTCTTACTAGATTCTTTATGTCCATCAATGCGCGCTTTTATCTGACTCATAATTATTGTCCTGGTTGATTTATTTTTAATCCAACAAAATCATATATACTCGGATCAAAGTTAGTATAATAATATCTACCATAATCAATAGGACGGCCATCCCATTTTGATGTATCAAAACTATCCAATTTCTCTACAAATGGCTCCGGCCTTAATACCGTTTTAATGGACACCATCAAATACCAATCCCTAACGTTGGCAGATGGGCGTGCAATGAATATATGTAATGATGTATTCTTATAACCAAAATGCTGACGAATTTCTTCATTGAGATCAACTAACGTATCAACAAAATGGCGCATTCCTTCCGGCCAATTTTTGCTGACAAACTGATCAAAATAATCCAATTTACATTCAATATGAATACTTTCTGGTAATGATTTTGCTAACTTACTAAATTTAATATCTGCCATTGTCTATCTCCTTTGTGTAAAATTAATTGATTTTATCCCCCCTGTTTCCAGGGGGATCAGTCACGACCCTTCACAACAATGCGTTACAGGCCGTCTTAACCATTTTAAGTGTTTCATAATATTACAACACCTCCATTAGGATTTGGCGTCATCCTCGCACCGCGGACACGGTGTTAATGTATATAGTTCTCTATGAGATAGAAAACTATCTAACTGTGCATTAATCATTTGTGCGACTTTTGCATAATCTAACATTTGGACATTACTATCTACATCTTCTTCAAACTCATCCAATAATTCTAAACTATGAACAAAGGCCAGCACTAGGTGTTTAACTACACACCAAACCCCACGCGTAGCGGGTCTCAACTTTACTAAATCATTCATTAACTCTCGACGTAATATGCGCGCACGCTTTAATTGATACCGTAAAAAACTCAACTGGTCATGTAATTCATCTTCTTTGTGAATATTCAATGTTATTGTCTCCGCAATATGCAATTCAACATGTGCCATATTAGCAATTAATAATATTAACTCCATAACTGGCTGACGAACATTATTATCCATCATACTTACCTCCTGAAATCCGGCCAACTTTAATGAATAATGTTTGATAGGATGCCGGCCTATATATTACAAATAATCCAATCTTTAATGAACTCGTTCCATAAACAACGACTTCTGGTCCATCAATCTCAACTACATTTGTATCCTTCGGAGATACAGTTTTCCATTGATAGACACTTGGCTCAATTTCCTGGTAAAAAGCATAATATGAGTTGGCGGCCTTGTCCGATCGAATCAGGCGTGGCCTGTAAATACGATATGAAACCAAATTCATATTGTCCCTAGATGGCATAAATAAACCAACTCCCATCGCAATAACTAAACCAACAAATAAACCAATGATGGAATCCATCAGAGCTGCCTTCCAGCCATTATCCTTATACTTCTTACTCCACAATCCATGAAGCAGAAACAATCCGACAAAAATAAATATTGTAATCATAATATATAACCTCCTTAATTATATAAAGTCATTAATTCTTTTCTCCACTTGGAGCAATAGATTGTAGATGCCCAGCAATGGCGATTAGCGCCGCTTCAATGACATCTAATCGATCGGCATCTACAATCATTTTGCCATAATCATCCATAACTATATAATCTTTAATCTTATCTTTAGCTTCTTCCTTCTTCTTTATTCCAATTAACTTTTTCCATGTCTGAACTGGAATCATATATATATTGGCTCCATCCACTACTGATGAAAGAAAGATGGTGGCAAACTTAATTAACTGTCCGAATATCATCCCAAACGTGAATGCACTCTGTTTGGAATCCGTGGGCATTGAATGTACTTTCTCAATATATACTGTAGTTGAGATGGCGCCACTCTGGATATCATTAACGATCTTAACGCCTTCATGCTGAGATTTGGATTCTTTACTATTTGTTGGTTTCCAAGATAAAATGGTGGCCATCTCATCCAGTATATTCTTATCTTTATTATAAAAACTCACATCCATCTTAAACAATACATTATATTTACCTTTCTCTTTATCTGATGGATGTAATCCCACAACAGCACCATGGCGACCGGGGTCAATTCCAACTAATATCTCCAATACATCTTTGTTCTTTGATTTGTGCATTATATTCCTCCTTATGTTATTATGTTATTTAATTCCTGATGAGCCAAAACCACCTAATCCACGAGTCGTTGGGAATATCTTATCAAAATACTTGAATAAACTCTTACTGAATGATTTCACCAAACTAACTTGGGACTCCATACCATAAACAAATGAGAAGCGCGCCTGTGCAATGCGATCACCATCATATACAATAAACTCATTTTTCTTATCAGTATTCAATAAAATGGCGCCCACTTCATTGCGATAATTAAAATCTACGGTCCCCGGAGAATTAACTAATGTGATACCTGCTTTATATGCGAGGCCGCTTCTTGGACGAATATCCAATGCCACAAATGTCGGCATAGATACTTTCAATCCTGTTGGAATTAGTTTTCTATCTCCTGCGTGAATAACTTCAAATTGTTCTTTTTCTTGCTTATCTTTTAATTCAATTCTGGCGCGGATATCAAACCAATAAGCAGTCAAAAGGCGCCTTCGCATAATGCTCGCATCCACATCATTATCATCAATTTCAATATATGTTTGATGTACATCATATTTCTTATCGGGGAAACACATAACAATAGTCCGTTCTGGTGCAATCACCATAATATCTTTGGTAGGCTGTAACTTATTGTGACAATCATAACAATAATATTCATCATGTTTGTCATCTATTGTATAAACTGGCGCATCACAACAAACACTAATCATGTTTCTTTGCGCGTGTTTTGTGTGCTTATCTTTACTTTCGTTACTCATTTTTTACTCCTTTCAATATATATTATAAAACATTATATTTTATACATTCAACGATTCACCTTAATTCTTCCTTAGGCTTAGACTCGCCTAAAATATACGTTTTGTTATATTTTAGGAAGGTCCTTAATTTAACTTTATATTGTATCTGAATGTTATTCCTTTGTTCTTGTGGACACCAAATAATAATTGATATGGGTCATTTACCATAGTGAGGCTGCCCAACGAATATTCTGTTCCTCCAACGAGGCTGCCATTGAGTAAAATTTCACCTGATACTGTCTGCAGCATCCCGGTATTATGAAAGTGCCCTAAACAAACATAATTCAAGAACTTGCCTTGGTTGGCCAGAATCTCTTTAAATCGCGTGACTGTTCTTTGAATCCCATAGAATGGAATAGAATTCCAACTTCTTATGGAATCCCCATGTAACAATAGGAATTTATAATTGTATATCTCATCCAATGCGAAAAATGACTTTGGAATAATAAACTCGATATTCTTTGCTTTCTGGCACATGAACTCTATATTCTTATACAATATATAATCCCAGTTTATGTAGCGGCGTTTGAATGGTTTCTTTCCGTTGCGGCGCATCTCACCATGATTTCCAACAACTCCAATAAACTTAACAGATTTGAACTTAGCCGCAAACTGAATTAACATTTTACTAATTAACTCTGCGCCTTGATATAACCAATCAATCAAATCTCCGTCTGCGGTTTCAATTAACTCAGTATGAATCAAACCACTAATCATATCTCCCAATGCATATACACGCATTTCCTGGAGATTGTAAGAATGGCGCAAATTGTCCGTTATACTAATGGTTGCTTCTGTTAATTTCTCAACGCGTTGCTGCGCGATATTCATATCATACGCATTGAGGCCACCCATCTCTTCACCGCTAACGCGCTCACCAAAATGAAAGTCAGATAAATTCAACACAGTCACTTCCGTATCCAACTTCTTATTTGGTTTTGTATATACGTTAGTTAATGGTTGGATATATATATTCTTGTTATATATGGCATCAATTAACTTATCTTCAATGGCACCTTCATACAATGCGTGCTTTAGTCTATTCTGTAACTCATTAATCTTCTGCTTATAAAATTCCACTTCCTTATTTAGTTTAACGATAGCACTCATTTCATTTTTCAATTTTTCTTCTTCTTTCTTTGAGATAGGCGGCTTTTTCTTTGTCTTTTTCACACTCTTATCCACAATTTGTTTACTAGACTTCTTACTCATAATAATATTTCCTCCAATAATTATTAAACTTGCTGGTACATATATACAATTGAGTGGTACGATTTGTTTGGTAAAATGCCGGCATGATGAATATCAATGGGGCGCGCTTCAATTTCATACTTAGCATATTTTAACTTATCTAATTCAAATTCTGTCCAAGTTCCTCTTACGGTCTTGGTTGCTTTGAGACGCTTTAACTCTTCTGGAGTTAAGACTGCTTTTCTTGTTTGTTTTTTGTTTTTTGCTGTTTTACCTTTGTTCATAGATATATACCTCCTTCACTGTTTTCATTTTAACTACATGCGGAATAGCCGCAATTCAAACATGTTTTACAACCACTCTCATTCCTGAGCGATGGCGCGCCGCACTCTGGACAAATTTCAAATTGACCAGACTGACCGGACTTGCCTTTATTCATAGTATTCATTTTGATGGATACCACATCTTTATCTGAAACGCCTTTTATGTGATTTCGAATAATATGACCAATTCCAGCAATGATGGACCCAACATATTTGCCGGGCATCCAAAATCCTTCCCCATTCACGAAAGTATTCTCCATCTCATTCAATATAAAATCATAGTTGCGCTCCTTTCGGAACAATGCAGACAACAATCTAGAGATGAATGAATAGATTGGTTGTTGATTACTTCTGGTGTTAATGAATACTTCAAATGGGCGGTGTTCATTACTAAAATCGTTTATTGTCACATAATAACTAAATTTATCGGATGGTGATTTGAGTTTATATGTTTTACCAGCCAGCACCGGCTCCCGTTTCAACTTCAAAGTAGGATCTGGTTGTTCTACTGGTGCCTGCTTTGGTGCTTCTTTCGGAGCGGGCGCTTCCAATACAGACTGAACTTTCTCATTTGGGCGATATGTCGTTACACCCTTAATACCTAACTTCCAAGCCTGCATATACACATCCTTAAAATCATCAAAACTATAATCAGATGGAACATTTATTGTTTTACTCAAACTATTATCTACATAATATTGAATTATCGACATAACACTCAAGTGGTCTTGGATTGTTAAATTATTTGTATTTCTCCAATAATCTGGGGTTGGTGTATCGCCGAAGCGCGTTATCCATTCGAGATAGGCATAATCATACACCGTTTCTTCTCTTATTTCAGTATCCGTCTGTTTGATCTTTCTAACATACGAATCTGAAAAAATAGGCTCCAGCCCGCTAGAAACATTATTAGCAAAAATGCTTCCAGTTCCGACCGGAGCCACAGTGAGGAGAAATGCGTTTCTAATGCCTGATTTTAATATTCCTTCTTTAATATCATTTGGTAATCGTTTAACGAAGCGGCCTTCCACATATGCTTTCCTATGTTCTTGTTCAGATACAACAGGACAGGCGCCTTTCTCGACTGCCAAATCAACGGATGCACTATATGCTGTATCTCTAATTGCTTTCATAACCTTTTTCAAGAAATCTAATGTTTCCTGATGGTCGCCATATGGTAGTTTCATCATAACAAATGTATCAGCGAGCCCTGTTATTCCTAAACCAATGCGGCGCTCAGATTTGGATCTCTCCGCATATTTGTCTGTCGGGAAATCAGTAACATCAATAACATCATCAAGAAAACGTACGGCGGTGGCCACATCTTGCTTTAAACCATCATAATCAAATTCCGGGTTGTCCCCAAACGCGCCACGTACATACTGTGTCAAATTCATACTACCTAAATTACAAGCACCATTATACCCTAGGAATTGTTCACCACAACCACGCTGCACATATCCTTCAGTTACCCATGTATCTGAATCTTCACAATATAAATCATAAACTGTAGCTTCCTTGTGTGGTTGAATGTTAATAATGGTCACAAATGATTCAGGAACTACATCATACACGACATTTTGTATATAATCCTTAATTTTATCTTTATCTTCATGTTCAATAATTAATTTAGTCACCGACAATAAATTTGGACCATCCACCACTAAATTATATTGCACATTAACAGATGCAAATGCACTATACTCTTGTTTAATTTCTGGAGTAATCCCAAAATATAAGAATATCAATCTAATATGGCGTAATATTTCGTAAGACGCGCTTTCAATCTGTAAATAACTACTTATCAATTGTAATTTATTAATATATAAATCTCCATGCAATTGAATTAATTCATTCAATACCCCCAACATAAAATCAACAGATTTGCCATATAACTTATCAATCACGGATGCATCAAATACGTTATTGGCAACAAAATCTTTTCCTTGTCGAAACTCATCCATATTTACATTATTGAGCTTTCCATAATCAAATGATTTATTTTTGATTAATACATCATCTCCTGTACCTAATTGATCAACTCTAACATTCTTAATTGTATGGCGAAGTCT
>Ga0256914_1000392_pt1 | contig 43040 bp, 40 predicted proteins | sample HulkmetaG_FD_191571 | JGI IMG/M metagenome (GOLD analysis project Ga0256914, IMG submission 191571) | Hydrothermal chimney microbial communities from Main Endeavour vent field at the Juan de Fuca Ridge, Pacific Ocean - Hulk | ecosystem: Environmental > Aquatic > Marine > Hydrothermal vents ...
CAACTTGGGATGGCCGCTCCTTGGAGCCGATTCGGAGGTTCGCCGAGGAGATTGATATCGCCCCGGGAATCGTTGTCGGTCGCCTGCAATTCGATGATCGCCTCCCCAAATCACATGGTAACAAGCTCAAAGTCTTTTATCGTTGGAGTCAGGCTTCATGATCATTACGAGGGAAAGATTGAAGCTAGTATAGAAGGCGGAAAGACACACAACCTGTTTTTACGTAACCGCCTCATAAACCCCATCTTTTTTTTCATTCCGCCTGGTGTCATAATGGGCTTCTCCAGAAAATCAACCAGGGAGGAGTCATCATGGCGACCAGGAGAGCTGGCCCCCAATTGTTCGGACAGCTCGGCGTCGCGAACGGGGGAAGCGATGAGCACGGGATTCCCTTAGTTGGTTTGACCGGATTAGAGTCGTTCGAGTACCTCTTCAAGGGCTCCGTCCACCAGGTGGGTGTAAATCTCGGTGGTCGAGATATTCTGGTGACCGAGAGGAGAGAGAGAAGATGGAGAAATCATCTCTGTCCTGGTATTACCAGCCAAGATCGCGTGCTTTTTTCCAGTCCATGATTTTGCCCTGGAAACGGACCGTTTCGCTGCTGCAGCTTTTCGGTGGATTGTTTGCCCGCGTGGTTTTCCAGTCAAAGACGCTGGGGTACTTCCAGGCGCCACCGAGATCCCAGTACACTATGGTCGATTCCCAGCGGCCCACGCACCGTTTTTTTTGTGGGTCATAGTAGGGCGCGATCACTATACGTTCATCCTGGTACTCGACCTTGCTGTATCTTTTTTGATTAGAGCGATCTATGTAGTGATGCTTGTCCCAGGTATCCTGGAAAAAACATTTGCACAGATGGTCCAGCTCGGCTGCCCGGGTCCCGGCCGGTTGTTCCCGTATCCGCTGCAGGGCGACTTCTTTTTTCTCGGCCTCCCGCCTTGGCTGCAGGGTGATCCGGCCACGGATCCCCCAGGAAGTGGCCTCGTCCGATGGCGCGGCCACATGCAATATGGGTCTGAGGTAGGGCTGAAAACCCTCCCTACTGGCCGAAAGTTGATAGTCACCCGGGACAAGTCCCACGATTTTGACCACGCCGTTTCGTCCAGTTAGGCCGGCCGCGTTGAATGTTGGATTTTCGACCCTGACCATGGTCCCAGGCAGGGGGGCATTGTTTTCGCCACTGATCGCCTTGACAAGGAGGAAACCAAGTCTCTGCCGTTTTGCAGTCAAAACAAAACGCGCGTTCCGGGCTGGAGCGATGCGGTTGTCGAGCCAGTCGAGCGATTCAGGAATGGCAACCTCGCATTGAACCACGGCCTGGGGGTCGGCATTGCTTCCGGCAGCCAGGAGAATGTCTTCAGTGAACAGGTGAGAAGGATTTTCCGGCTCCGGGTTGGTCAGATCGATCTGGAGACTGGCCGATGTGCCGGGACGTTCAAGGTCGATTTCCCGGGGCCCGTGTACCTGCCAGCCCTTTCCCCTGAGCAGGGTGATCCGGATGGTCAGCTTCTGGTCGGAGAGGTAACCGCCCCGGTAGCCCTGGGAGACGACATGCGTTCGGATATAGTTGCTCAAAGCCTGGCTGCCCCCGCGTCCCCAGATTTCGACCAGGTCTTCGTGTGGAAAGGGAAGCCCTCTGCGCAGGGCAAAGTGGACAAGGGAAACCAGGGTGAATCGGGCCCGGCCCTCGGCATCCGCGAGCTTGCTGAACTGGCGGTTGGGATGACGGCGTTCGAGCCTGGTACCATCAACGTACAGTTCCAGGGACTCGGTCACTGGAGTGTACATGCCAGCAACGCCGAGCATGGCTTTCAGGTCCGTTACCTTTTCCATGATGGCCTTGCTCCGCTTCCAGTCCTGCACGGCCAGGGACTGCAACCGGGGCACCAGCGATCCGGTACCGGCGGTCGTAAATTTCCCGCATATTCCCTTGCTTCGCTCCAGAAACAGCCTCGCCGCCAGTTTGACAGCCTCTTCGCTTTTGAACTTGTAGGCCAGTGTTTCCCGGCTTACACGCTGTTGGGCAAAGGGACTGGCAGGAGAGGTGAAGATGTTGCAGCTGCTGTCACTCCCAGGACTGTAGATATTTGTCAGGGCCATGTCGTTGATGGGCGAAAAGATGAAGTAATTGCCGGCCCAGGTGACTGATGTCTCACCGGCATCTTTGAGCATCTGGCTGATGGCGACCGGGGGAATGCCGTAGGATGTCAGGACGGTGAAGGCTGTCAGGGCCGCCTTTTCACTGCCGTCCTTGATGTAGGCATTGATAACGCTGTAGGCATCCGCAGCCATCATCGAGGTTCCCAGAGTCGTGCCCAGGGCCTTGCCCAGGCCGCTATGCTGAATAAATGTTTTCACCCGGTTCCAGAGAGAGAGAATCCGGCCGGCTTTGGCGGAACTGTCAAGGAGATGCCCTGTTCTGGCAAGAGTCTCGATGGCTTCAGCCTGGTCCCGCATGTTCATCAGGTAATTTCTGCCAGCCTGACCGAATTCTTCCATGGCCTTGCGAAGGCCGGCCCTATCTCCCTGGGCCACGCCAAAGGCCTTGTACACCTCTTCCCATTGTTGCGCGCCCTGAGCGCCAAGGTTCAGATAACGGGCCAGGTCTGTTTCCCGGTGGTTCTTTTTCAGATTGACCAGGACTTCCATCTTCCGCCGCAGTTCCTGGCTCATGGATAGTTGCCGCAGTTCTCGGCCGCCATTCCACTGTTTTTCGATGCCGGGTTTGAGAAAACGTTCATATCTGTCCAGGTATTTTGCCGTTTTGGTCGCGCTGGTGAAGGGATCCCTGGTTCCCGAGGGCAGAAACAGCACACTGTCTTCGATAAAGGCCCATGCCTGTTTGAACCGGTTGGGCACCTTGCCTTCCAGGTCATTCCAGAAGATTTCCGGGGCAATGGATTGGCGGCGGAGGGTGCCGTCTTGCATCTCGAACCTGAAGGCGGAAGACGAACCGCCAGTTTCCCGGGCGTACCAGTGGATAAAGGTTTTGCCGGTCTGGCCACGGTATCTGTCTTGCCCTGAAGTGGTAAAATGGCCGAATACGTTGATTTTGTTTCGTATGTTTTCTATCTGTCCGGAAGAGTAGTTACGCTCTTTCGCCAGGTTGATGATTCTGTCATTGATGCGCTCCACGAGTTCCCGTTCTTTTTTCCGGTCCGGCAGGCCCAGCGTGATATCGATGTCCGATGTACTGGTAGCCGTCCCGGCCAGCCAGCTTCCGGCACCGAGGAAACGGACCTTGCTCACCGTTTCCGGGGCCTCGCGTAGCAGGACATCCTCAACCGCGGTCCAGAGCAGCTCCCGCATAGCCTGATTGTCTGCCGCTGGGCTGTTGCCGGCTGAAAACAAAATCATGAACATCAGGACAAGTAAACGGATCCGGGCAATCATGGAAGAATCCTCCGTTTGTTCAGGATTTCGGCCCCACGTTGCTCAACGAAAAAAAACTCTCCCGTGGAAATCGGAAGAGACGGTTCCAGCTTGCCGTCCTCGGTCCCTGTCCTGCCGTTATCCGTCGTTATGACCTGTACAGTGGCTTTTCCGCTTTCCGGCGCAGGTTGTTCCTTCCCGTTTTTTTCCCAGGCGAGTCTATGAGGTTCATCCGGTCCATACCCAAGCCACAAGGGAGTATGGTGGGGGCTGCAGCCTGCAAAGTATCGGGTTTTGCCCCCTGGAGAGGTGGTCTGCAGGCAGGATTTTTTCAGATCGTCGTCAGGGAGGGCCGGGTGGTGTATCCGGACCTGCAGGTTGACCGGAAACTTGCTGCGAAGCACAAGGAACGCCGTGCTGTGAAGACTCTTGCTGGAAACAGTGAAGCTGTCCACGATCCGCACCTGCGTACCTGGAGGGTAGCGTGCGACGTTGTTGCAGACGAGATAGGTTGTGTTCACTGGCGAGTTGACAACTGTGCTATCGGCACCCAAGGGATTGGCACCGTAAATGCAGAGTTGCAAGAGTGTGTAAGGGATATTTTTCCGGTCGGCCAGTTCGACCTGGTAACGGAGTTCCAGGGAGTACTTCTCTCCTGGCTGCAGAGAGACGCGGTATAGTCCCACATAGGGATTGCCCCAGGCGAACCGTTTGAGACGCGGAGAGATTCTGTCCAGTTGCAAAGGGGTGGATGACGTCTGCAGTCCGACCCATTGGTTGATCCGGATCGGAGCGATAGTCAGGGCATGGCTGCGCGTGGTTGAAAAGATCAGCGAGCAGAGCAGCAGGAAAAGAAAGATGGGAAATGACTGGTTGCCTGGCGTGTTTCTTGGAAGGTTCTTATGCATGACGGCCTGAACGTGGTTGTGTCATTCGCTTGGCAAAAGGTAGTGGCCGGTTCCTGCGGATTGCTACCAGCCTGCGCTTTTGCTCCCGTGAGGACCAAAAATACTGTTTTCGTCTCACTCCAGAAATTTCTGCCTCCACCGGTCCGCGATGGAGAGGATATCGGTTGTTTTCCCGATACATACATGCTTCCAAAGAACAGATTCGGTCAGGAAGCATGCCACATGCCAACAAGAATAGCTGCCGCCACAAAAGGAAAAACGGAAGCAACCATTACATAGCTGGTACAGCCGTGTCCGAAGATTGTTCGCGGCAGCGTTCCTGCTCCCCTGCCAGGGAGGCACCCCACCAGGCAAAAAGTGGAGGTTTGTCCGGTGGCAGATTCAGGCCAATGACACGAACCGTATCACGGTGGACAATGGTGAGAAAATAATCCTCACCCTGGCGGGTGACGGTTGGAGTGTGCCGGGCCTGGCCGAGTTCCTCGCAAGGGGGCAGGTATTCTTCGGTGCGGATCTGCAGGGCGTCCTGTCTGGCTCTGTCGGGACAGGAAGAGGTCGGTCCAGGTCCGGAAAGGAGTCTGTCCAGAGCGAGGCCGGTCATGCAGCCAAGAGCAAAGACAGCGATGATTTTGAAAAGTTGTCGTACCATATCCGTGCCTGGGGGTATAAGAACAGTGTATGGTCAATTTGGCCGGAAGTCCAGCAAGAGTGTTGGGTGAGCCCCTGAATCTGTGAAGAAATATTTTTTTATTTTTTCAGGATTATGTAATAACAACAGAGAATGAAGAAAAAGGTAGGCGGTATCGATGGTTCGCTTCCACAAGCGAGCCGTCTTTCGGGGGGCCCACAGGGGCGCAAAAAGGCGTTCGGATACAGATTGATGACAATGTGCCATGCCCGGACAGTAACCCTGGCCCGAGACAAGGGCGGTTGGCCATGAAGACACGGAAAACAGTCATCCTGAAATGGATGCTGCCCGTTCTCCTGCTTCTCTTTCTGGGACAGCGGGGAGTGGTGGCCTTGCTGGGACACGGCAAGCTTGAACGCAAGGCAAATCCTCTGGAATTTGCCTACTCATTTCTGGCCTCAGACCTGCTCCTTGCCGATATATGCCGAAAAATTTCTCCTGGCGCTTTCCTGACCGCGAGTATGAGCCGCAGCGGAACGCAGATCAGCCTGATCCGTTCACAATGTTTTTATTATCTTGCCCTGCGCTCGGCCGATGCGGGTTATTGTTCAGAGGTGCAGGCTGTATCGACCTTTTTGCTGAATGGTTCCCAACTGGGCAGAACACAGTGTCAACGGGATGTGGAAGCAGGCAGGACACTGCGGGTCACTGGTGGTGATTCCGAGTGGCTGCTGCGTTTCATGGGTGTTGTCCAGGAACCTGCGGCCCAAAGGAGTTGGGACTCCCTGTACCGTGAAATGCTAAGGAAAGGCGATTTGGCCGTCCGGGCGGGTATGCTGCCGGATTTTTCAGCGCCGGATGGCCGCGTCAGAGGCTGTATTGCTCCGGAAAAAATGGGATGTGGGAACATGGATGATCCCCGGTGGTTCTGTTATGCCAGGCGATGTCTCGATATTGCCGAAGAAGGCCGCCGGGAGGCGTGTCTGGCCATAGCGGATTATCTCAAGACCTATCAGTTTGAAAAACGGCTGGGTCGTTCCTTTTCCATGTCCGGCCATATCCTGGGGTTGCTGGAAAAATACCCCGGGTTGCGGCCGGCGGCAGAGCCTTGAAGGTAGGGGCCAGCCGGCCCGGCATAACGTATGCGGAAGCGTTGGAACGTGCCTGTTACCGGTGGATTCGGCCCTGCATTTTCATTACCGGTGACGCTCTTCTTGATGAAGAGGGAAAAGTGCAGAACCGGATCGTGGTGATCGAGCCTCCGAAAATCAATCTCAACGAGGAGTTTTTTCTGGAATCGGCCTCGGGCAGGATAGTGGATCTGACCACACATGGGGCGTAGTGCTGGCGGGCGAGCAGCTGTCCAGGGAATAAGAAAATGGAGAGAGGGAACCGGTATATCCGGGCAGGCAGGTTTCTCGACGGCACAGGAAGCCCGGTGCGCAGAAACATCCTGCTCACGGTGAGAGACGGCAGGATATCGGCAATCCGTGACGCGACCCCGGGGGCTCTTCCGCGATCAGAACTGATCGATCTGGGACACTGCACCGTTGTGCCTGCCCTGGTGGATTGTTCCGTATTCCTGGTCAGATCACCCTCGCTGTCCGGGTGCGGACTTTCTCCGATCGTATCTCATGTTGGTGAGGAACAGGGCCATCTCCTGGAAAAACATGTCCATTATTGCAGGGTGCATGGAGTGCTTGGGGTGGCAGATCGCGAAGACATCGGTGACCTGCTGTCCCGCCGGCCTGCTGCAGCAAGACAAGCCGTTCCGGTGGAGATCCGCAATGGAGGCCTGCAGGGAGATCTCCTCCGGATCAGCTATTCGCCTGGCATCCACGCCACTGGTACAGAGCAGGACCAGACCGAGGCCGGTTCCTTGCAGCGTCTGGTTCGCACCGCTGCGGGGCGGAGAATCGTTGTGGTGGCCAATGGTAGTCGACGGATCAGAGAGGCCCTGGATGCCGGCTGTGACTGCATTGAACAGGGATACGGCATGGAGGAGGCGCATCTTCGGATCATGGCCGACCAGAGGATAGTCTGGATTCCCTCCCTGGTCAGGGCGAAAAACGGTCTGGACAGCGTGGCAGGAGGCGGCAGTGTCTGCTGCAGGTTTTCCACCCGTTATGTTGCTCCCGGCCAGGCCGATCCGGCTGCCGAGGCATACTGGAGAGATCTGCTCGAGAAGCAGATGTCTGCCCTGGGAATTGCCAGGAGGCTGGGAGTACGGGTCGCCGTGGGGACCGGAGCCGGACAACCGGGTATCCTACATGGCGAGTCGGTGGCCGAAGAGGTAAAGCTCTTTCTCAAGGCTGGTTATTCCCTGGAGGAAGCCATTGCCTGCGCAACGGAAACCGGGGCCCGCTTTTGCCGGATGGACGGGTTGGGCGCCCTCCGGATCGGCAGCCGGGCGACCTTTCTGGTCATCAGGGGCACGGTACGACAGCTTCCCCGCAAGCTCGCCTACTTGGAGATGGTCTACATCCGCGGCAGACCGGACGGAAAATGAACCGCGGATGGTCCGCACGGGACCGGTGGGCACCCGGCCTGCCCGAACCGGCCTATTCCAGGAAGCGGCGGAAGTGATACCACTGCAGGGGATGGGCGCGGAGAGCTGTTTCCAACAGGGCGGCGTACTGCCCGGCAGCCCGGGCAATGGCCTGCTCCCTGTCGTCCCGGCCCGCAGGCCGCACGTGGATGGGATCTGACAGGGTGAAGTGGTACTGCCCCCGGCCGGTGCGGAAGGCAAAGAAGACAAGGATCGGGGCGCCACTGACCAGGGAGAAGACATAGGGTGCCACCGGCAACCGGATACCATGGCCGAGAAAGGGGACCTGCACGGTGCGCTGGTCGCGGTGCCAGACCACGTCGCCGGTCATGGATACCAGGCCGCCGTTGCCCAGCAGTCGGATTCCCTCCACCGCGGCAAGGGGGGATGCCTGGTCCTGCTCCACGCCGATGATCCGCACGCCGGCCTGCCGCAACCCCTCCTTCTGCATCCGCTCGATGCCCTCCTTCTCCTTTTTTCCCATGTAGAGCAGCATCTGCAGGCCGGGATGACGCTGTTTCAGGAGGTGGGCAGCCAGTTCCCAGTTGCCGAGATGGGACATCAGGAGGATGGCCCCGCCATCGGTGATGACCTGTTCCAGTTTTTCCAGGCCGTCGGAGGTGGCGGCGATCTCATGGCCGCTGGCGACGAGGAAACGGTCCAGGTGGATGGTGGTGAAGTTCTGGTATTGCCTGAACGTGCACCAGAGGGGGTAGAGCCCGGTCCGGTCCGGGAAGAGGATCGAGTAGAAGCGGCGGCTCTCCCGGGTGGAGGCGGAAAAGAGGAAAAAGCCGGCAGCGATGATCCGGGCCACCAGGGCAAAGAGCCAGGGGCCGAACAGGGCGGCGCTGCCGGCGAGCAGCCGGTACCAGGCCCCTGGCCGGTTCATGGACGGGGCCTCCTGAAGATGCGGGCGGTGATCAGCCGGGTGAAGGTCCAGCTGTTGCGGAAAAAGTCAACCCAGGGACGGAAGTGGCTTACCCGCTCGCCCCGGGGCTGGTAGATCACCCGTACCGGCACCTCCAGGACCGGGAGCCTGTGCTGCCTGGCCCGGACCAGGACCTCCACCTCGAACTGGTAGCGCCGGGAGCGGACACCGAGTTCCAGGACCTGGGGCAGGGGATAGAGCCGGAACCCGGACTGGCTGTCTCCAAGCCGCGGGCCGCCCGAGACCCGGACCCAGAAATTGGAAAAATCCCTGCCAAAGCGGCTGGTCCAGGGCACGCCTGCCCGGGCCTCCATGCGCTGCCGCCTGCCCACCACGAGGCAGGGCGGCGCCTGGGCAGCGGCGGCGAGCAGGCGGGAACAGTCCCGGGGCAGGTGCTGGCCGTCTCCGTCCAGGGTGATGGCCGTGTCGAAGCCCTGTTGCCGGGCAGCGGCAAAACCGGTGAGCAGGGCCGCGCCCTTGCCCCGGTTTTCTGGATGGCGCAGCAGGACGATGTCCCTGGTCCGGGCAAGCACCGCCCCGGTGTTGTCTGTCGAGCCATCGTCGATCACAAAGATTGTGGTCCCCAGGGGCCTGCAGTCCCGGATGACATCGCCGATCATGGCCCCGTGGTTGTAGACCGGGATGATGATGGCCCAGCGCAGGGTGCGGCCCGGTGTCCTGTCCATGTTCATGTCGTCGGCCCGGTTTCCGTTCCCTGAAAGGCCACTGCCCAGGTGCCCGGTCCCATGTGCACGCCAGAGGTCAGGGAAAGCGGCACCAGATGAATCTCGGCCTGGGGAAGCAGATGCCGGATCAGCGGCAGGACATGCTTTCGGACCCAGGTGCGGTTGTCGGAATACTGGAGCAGGACCACCTGGTCTGTGTCGGCCCGGGCCGTGGCACGCAGGTGGTCCTGGAGCAGATCGAGTTGCTGCCTGCTGTTGCGCACTGTCCCCACCGTGCGGACACCTTCGGCCTGCGGGCTGATCACCGGTTTCATCCCCAGCAGGTCACCGAACAATCCCTTTGTCCTGGAGATGCGTCCCCCGGCGGCCAGGTATCGTAACTCGTCGATGAAGACGAGTTCCATGCAGGAGTGGACGAGTCGGCGGGCAAGACAGAGGGCCTCCTCCCTGCTCGCCCCCTGGCAGACCGCCCGGGCCGTGAGCAGAACGATCAGCCCCAGGCGGCCGGAGGCTGCGCCCGTATCCACGACCAGGAAGCGGTCCTCGGGATCATGTTGTTTTTTCCAGGCCAGGGCCGTGGCCAGGTTGCCGGTATAGGCGGAACCGACACAGAGGTAGAGGACCGTGTGGTGACGATCGACCAGGCAGCGGTAGTGCTGGTGCCGTTCCACGGCAGAGGCCTGGGCCGTGCCGATCCGCTGCCCCTCCCGCATCAGCCGGTAGATCTCCTCCGGATCACAGCACCGTTCCGGCCGGGCCCGGTCCTGGCTGATGATATAGCTGTCGAGCAGGCCGATGTTGTAGCGTCCGGCCAGCTCGTCGGACAGGGAACCGGCGGCATCGGTCAGCAGGTGGAGCCCCTGTGGTTCATCATTGGCGGGCGTTTCCCGGCGCGTCTGGCTGGTGATGGGATGATCGGACCAGTGCAGGATGCGGCCGAATCCGTCGAGGTGTTCGCGCAGGCTGGCCGGTTCCCTGGTGTGGACGTGGATCTTCAGCCGTCCCCGGTCCTGCCTGGCCACCACGGAGTCGCCCAGGCGGCCGAGCTGGTCGCGAACCGGTGCAGAGGGTGTGGAAAGGGCTATTTCCGTATCCACGCAAAAGGTGTCCCCTTCAGCCTGCGGGATTCCGGCGGGCCGGAGCCGGCCGGGAAAGGATTCCAGCACCGGCACCTGGACAGCGTCTGCACCGGCCAGGTACTGGAAAAACGAGGCGAAAAAGATGTACATGGCCAGGGCGCCGGCATCCACGACCCCGGCCCTGGCCAGGACGTCCAGGTGCTGCGGTCCGTCGGCCACGGTCTGCCGGAGCCGGTCGGCCAGGTCTTGGTGAGCGGTAACCCCGCCTGCCTCCAGCGAGGCGGCCAGGGTGTCGAAGACGCTGAGCATGGTGCCCTTCCTGGGGGCAGCCACGGCCTCCCAGGCGCTGTTTGCGCCATGGCGGGACCGTGCGGCCAGCTCTGCCGGCTCCCTGGCCCGGACGAAATGGACGAAAAAGGCGGCAGCGATGTTTCCGGCATTGCCGACAGCGCCGGAGCCGAGCAGGAGGGCGGTCTTGCCGCATTCCGGGTCCCGCAGCGGGGCGAGGCTGATACGCAGGTTGGTGCCGGTATCGCCGTCGGCCACCGGAAAGACGTTGATCCGGTCTATCAGATCGGCCCAACCGGCCAGGGCGCCATACCCGGCCACCAGGGCCTCCTTCAGTCTGTTCATGGGCAGCGGTTCACCGGGGTGTCGTTTCTCCCTCTTTCCTGCACGTGGTCTGCCGGGTGTTCTCAGGGACAGGGCAGCGGCCCTTTATCGCTCGAGAAGGGCCAGGATCGCCTGCCGGTCATATTTGCCGTTTTCCCGGAGCGGCATCTCGTCCACCGTCTTCAGGATGCGCGGCCGGGCATGGGGTTCCAGCTCCTGGCGGAGGTGAGCCTGCAGGGCCGAGGGATCGATATTCCCTCCCTGCACCAGGGCGCCGATCCGGTGACCGCGGCCGCTGTCCTCGGGCAGGGCCAGGACCACACAGTCGATCACGCCGGGATGCGCCCGGATCACCTGCCGCACCTGGTCCAGGTCCACCCGTTTGCCGCCCACCTTGGTCACCCCGTCGGCCCGGCCCCTGAGCAGGAATCCCTGGCCCGCGGCCTCGGCCCGGTCCGCGGTGAGAAAGAAGCCGTCTTCGTCCAGGTCCAGGTCCGGGGAGAGGTAGGGCGAGCTGACCGCCAGAAGTCCCGAACGGATCTGCCAGCGCACCGTGGCAAAGGCGCGGAAACAGGATTCGCCGGCAGCCCGGTTTCTGGTGGCTATGCCGCCGGTTTCGGTGGATCCGTAGACCTCGACCACCTCCACCCTGTTCTGCCTGAAAAAGGCCAGGCTGTCTGATTCGTCCAGCATGCCGGCCGAGGACACGGCCAGCCGCAGGGTGGAGGAGTCCAGGGGATGATTCCGCAGGGCCCGGTAATGGGCCGGCACTGCTGCCAGGACAGTTGCCCGCTGTTCCCTGATCGTGGCGCCGATATCGGCCGGAAATCCGGGCATGCCCGACACCACGCCGGCACCGGAGACCAGGGGGAGCACCACCGAGAAAAGCAGGCCGTAGATGTGCCAGGGCGGGACAGTGGCCACGATGCGGTCCTGGTCGGTTATGCCGAAATGGCGGGCCAGGTAGAGGGCTTCGGCAAAGATGTTCAGGCCGGTCTTGGACCAGACCTGGGGACTGCCGGTTGAACCGCCGGTGAAGATGCGCAGCAGTTCCGCCTCTGGTCTGCAGCCGGATGGCAGCACGCCGCGATCCTCCTGGTCCGGCTGCAGGGCCATGCCGGCCAGGGCGGGCGGCAGCCGGTCCCGGCGGTCGGTGATGATGGTCTGGAAGCCGGTTTGCTTCCGCATCTGCTCCAGGATGCGTCCGGAAAGGCCGGGCGGCAGGAGCAGGGGCGGCCCTCCGGCCAGTCCGGCCAGCAGAGCGGCGGCCAGGAGTGCCCTGTCGTTCGTGGCCACGCAGACAGGGCCGTTTTCGCCGTCTGCCGCCAGTGCCGCGTGGAGGGCGGCTGCCATGCCGAAAACCCGTTTCCGGTCAGGGCCCGGGCAGAGAAAGCTCCCCCTGTCCACCTGCCCGGATCGCGGCAGGGCGAGGATCCCGGCCCACTCTCCCGGATCCGTTGCAGTCCTCACTGTCGCGCCTCCCGGCCAAAGGCCATGGTGGCCAGGCTCCGGTCCCGCGGCCTGTAGGTATTGTCCGCCATCTCCTTTCTCACCACCTGCTGAAACAGTTTCGCCATCTTGATCCGCTGGGGCTCGTCCCGGTAGAAGGTCTCCCAGGCAAGGTCCAGGAGTTCCTGCAGCCGTTCCGGGCTCATGTGCCTGGGCCGAAAGACCACCTGGTCTGCCGAGTACCGGTCCCAGTCATAGGTGAGGATCCGGCCCTGGCGCTGCAGCTCGGCAAAGGCCTTGGTATGCGGAAAGGGGGTCAGGACCGTGAATTCGGCCAGGTCGAGTTCAATCTCCAGGAGAAAGTCGATCAGCTCCATGATAAAGGTCTCGGTGTGGTGGTCCAGGCCAAGGAGGATCGTGCCCTCCACCGCGATGCCGTGGTCGTGATAGCGGCGGATTCGCTCCCTGATATAGTCCGAGGTGTCGAACACGGCCTGGTACACGTACCAGGCCCCGGCCCTGGCCGCCAGGTCCAGGACCTCTGGTTTGTCCTCGATGGGATGGGAGCACCATTTCTTTTTCAGGGGAATCATCTCCCTGAACAGGTCCATTTCCCATTCGGTATCCTGGGCCAGGGAGTTGTCGACGATGAACAGCCGGTTGTTGTCGATGCCTGCCATCTCCTCGATGGCCCGGTCGATGGGCCTGGGCCGGAATCTCCTGCCACCGAGATAGGAGACCGCGCAGGGATAACAGTTGAACCGGCAGCCGCGGGAGGCGTGCACCAGGTCGACCATCTGGACCCCCTTGTAGTTGTAGAGCCTGCGGTCGAGGATGTCGCGGCGGGCCGGTCCCACCAGGGCGATGTCCGGCGGCTTGTCCAGGTAATCGTAGCAGGGACGGAGCCGGTCGTGCCGGAAATCCTCCAGGACCTCTTCCATCCGTCCCTCGGCCTCGCCGAGAAAGACCGCATCCGCGTGCTGCATGGTCTCCTCGGCATGGAGCATGGTGGCGATGCCGCCGAAGATCACCCTGACCCCCTTGCCGCGGTAGATGTCCGCGATCTCCCAGCCCCGCCGGACCTGCACGGTCAGCATCATGGAGATACCGACCAGGTCCACCGGTTCGTCAAAGTCGATGGGTTCCAGGTTCTCGTCGGTGAAATCGACTTCCACGTAGTCGGGCAGGCTGGCGGCAAAGACCACCGGCCCGTGGGGCGGCAGGTGGAACTCGGTCTGCCGGGCCAGCTTGGCCCAGCGGGGATAGATGAGCTTGAACTTCATGGTACATCGTCTCCAGGAGGAGGTTGCACGTCGACGAGGGTCATGCGCAGGGTGTAGGGCTCGGCACCGGCAGCGCTCAGGACCAGGGTGCCGGGCAGTCGGTAGCCCTGGCGGATGCGGCACTGGTCGGCGACAACAGTCTGGGTTGCCGACCGGTCCGGTGACCAGGTATGAATCCGGAAACAGTGGTCGCCGGCAGGCAGGATATCGGTGACCCGGCCGTCAGGGGCCAGCAGCCTGCAGACCTCCTCTCCCCCCAGGCTGCCGTATCGGACCGAGGCCGCCCCGGGCCGGCGGAACAGGGTATGGACATCCCGCATCAACCCTGTCCCGAAACCGGGCCGGTCAAAGGGGGGCACGGCCCGCAGGATCTCGAGTTGTTGTCCCTCCCTGGCCTGGAAGAGGGTCATTCCCTCGGTGGTGGTCAGGATGCAGTCGATGCGCTCCCTGTCGAGCACGGTAACCCCGATCACCGTGCCCCTGTCGTTGCCCCGTTGGAACTCGATCAGGTGGACGAACTGCCAGCGGCCCCGGGGATAGACCGAGGCACAGGCCTGCTCCAGCCCGGTTGGAGGCCCGGAAAGGGGAACGAGGGCCGGCGGTGGGGCAGCGGCACAGCCGCCCAGGAAGGCGAGCGCGACGAGGAGGGGTGGCAGCTTCATGGGACGACAAAGAGCCTTGGATCGACGGGCCGGTTGAGGCGGGCCTGGCTGAAGCTCAGGCTGGTGGTGTCGTCGGCGCCCTCGAAAATGGTCACTGAACGGAGCAGGCCGGGCCGCTCGCCGGGCACCAGTTCGATGGCCGTGATGATCCGGCGCATTCCCTGATCTTTCGGAACCAGGCGGATGCGGCCGTCTTCCATTCGCCGGACAGAAAAGGTGTCGTTTTCCGTGAACCGGCCGTCGAGCCAGGCGCCGATTTTGGTCATGACGATCCGCATGGGGCTGAGATCCATTCCGGTTTCCTCGACCATCCTGCCGCCTGAGCGGATGAACTTTCTCACCTGGCCCTGGTGCATGAGCAGGACAGACCTGAACGGTTCCAGGTACTCCCAGCGCAGTGAATCCGGGGCCTGGAAGATGAACCGGCCTTTCGAGACCAGGGGACGGCCGAGGATACGGAGGTGTTTTTCCTGGGTGAAGTCGGCCTGGACCGATCGGAGCTTCGCCTCCGGCTGCCGGCGGTCCTGGCCGAGGAGGAGGGAAGGGCCGCACCAGGCCAGGACGACGAGGATGAGCAGGAGCCGCCGGATCACGCCATGCCTCCGTTGACCGAGATCACCTGGCCGGTGACGTAGGAGGCTGCATCGGAACAGAGAAAGGCCACCACCCTGGCCACCTCCTCGGGCCGGCCGATGCGGGCCATGGGGATCATCTCCCTGATCCGGTCCCTGGGCACCTCCCGGGTCATATCGGTCTCGATCAGTCCGGGCGCCACCACGTTCACCCGGATGCCCAGGCGGGCAACCTCGGCGGCCACCACCCGGCTGGCCGCGTTGACCCCTGCCTTGGCTGCCGAGTAGTTGGCCTGGCCCCGGTTGGGCACCAGGGAGGAGGCCGAGGACAGGGAGACGATGCAGCCGCTGCGCCTGCGCACCATCAGTTCCAGGACCGGCCTGGTCATGTTGTAGAATCCCTTGAGGCTGGTGTCCAGGACCGCCTGCCAGCTCTCTTCGGCCATCATGAGGAAGAGGCCGTCCCGGATGATCCCGGCGTTGTTGACCAGGATGTCGATACCGCCCAACCGGTCGCCGATCTCGGCCACGACCCGGGAGCACGTCTCGGTGTCCCGGACGTCGAACCGGTTGATCTCGCCCGTGCCGCCGTGTTCACCGATCCGGGCAAGGGTCTCTTCTGCCCCGTCTCGGTCCCGGACATAGTTGATGATGACGTGGCAGCCCATCCGGGCCAGTTCCACACAGGTGGCCCGACCGATTCCCCTGCTGCCGCCGGTGACGACGGCGATCCGCCTTTCCTGCCCGCTGCTCATGATTCCCTCGCCTGGAAGAGCTGGAGCGTGGCGCGGCCGGCCGGGCGGCCGTTCACGCTCAGCTCGCACTCCACCTCCCGCAGGTTTTCAAAGTTGTAGGTATTTTCCGCCCGGGCGATCACCGTGGCGCCCAGGGGAATGGTTTCCACGTGGAATTCCGCCTTTTTCACGGCCACCAGCCAGCCCATCTGGTTCGAGTCCAGCCCCTGGGTCCGGATCCGGTCCCAGCCATTGCAGACCCCGGCAGCCTGGGCCGCCAGTTCCACCAGGATGAGCGGGTCCACGCCGACGGGACCGCTCAGGGGCCAGGAGTCCCTGGCCCGCGAGCGGGTCACGGCCCGGGTGGAGTCCACCTCCAGGACCTCGTCGACGAGGAGCATGCCGTTCCGGTGCGGCAGGAGGTCCTCGATGCGCAGGTCGCCGAGCGGCCCGCCGGTCCTGGATGCGCCATGGTCTGTTTCCTGATTCATTGCCTGCCGGGTACCTCTTTTTTTGGCCTTCCGGAGAAGGGGGCTGGACAAGGTCACGAACTCAGAATATATACCACTGACTGACAATGCTTTCCAGGGCGCCTTGAAAAATTGTTTTTCGCCCGATCCCCACGCCATGCGAACGGTTGTTGCCCGGAATGATCCACGACGGGTGCGGCGAAATCCCGCGCATGCCTTGGTCCAGGGCGAAGAGCTTCGTTTTCTCGGGCCCCTGCACTCGACTGACCTGTGATGGAAAAAGGTTCATGGACACGGACACACTGATAGAGGAATTGAAGGTCAAGCTCATCGATATTCTCAACCTTTCCGGGGTCAAACCCGAGGATATGGATGCAGAGGCCCGGCTGGTGGGAGGCGACCTGGGAATCGATTCCATCGATGTCCTGGAGATGGTGGTCATGGTGGAAAAGGACTACGGGGTGATCATCAACAGCCAGGAGATGGGCGAGAAGGTCTTTGCCTCCCTGGCCTCCCTGGCCGCCCACATACGGGAAAACGCGCCGGCCAGCAAGGAATGAGCGGGCCGGCCTACATCCTCGGCAGCGGTATCGTCACCTGCCTGGGGAGCGGCCGGGAAGCCACCCTGGCCGCCCTGGCAGCGAACCGGTGCGGCCTGTCCGCCCTGGAGGTCTTCAGGCCTCTGCAGGAGGAGGTCCTGCCCGTGGGCCAGGTTGCGGTGCCGGCAGGCGCAGCCGACCTGCCCCGGACCCACCGCCTGGCCCTGGAGGCTGCCGCTCAGGCCATGGCGGCGGCCCCGGGGCCGCCCGACGCCGTCATCGTGGGCACCACCACGGGGGGCATGCTGGAGAGCGAGACCCTGCTGCGCCAGGGGGAGACGGACTGCCACAGCTACCGCTTTCATGGCCTGACCACGGTGGCCGAGCTGCTTGGCCGCCGTTTCGGGTGCTGCGGTCCGGTGCTGACGGTTTCCACGGCGTGCTCCTCGGGGACGGTGGCCATTGCCCTGGCCTTGGAGATGTTGCGCCAGGGGCTGGCCGGCCGCATCCTGGCGGGCGGGGTGGATTCCCTCTGCCGCCTGACCTATTTCGGATTCCATTCCCTGCAGCTGGTGGACCGGCACCGGTGTCGCCCCCTGGACAGGGACCGGCAGGGCATGAACGTGGCTGAAGGGGCGGCCATGCTGCTCCTGGCCGCGGAGCCGGAGCAGGATGATGCGCCGGCCATCCTCGGGGCGGCACTTTCCTGCGACGCCCACCACCCGGCCGCGCCCCATCCCGAGGGGCGGGGCGCCCTGGCCGCCATGCGGGCCGCCCTGGCCGATGCCGCCCTGGCCCCGGAAGAGATCGGCTACATCAATCTCCACGGTACCGGCACCCGGGAGAACGATCTGGCCGAGGCCAGGGCTGTACGCCGTCTCTTTTCCCGGCTGCCGCCGCTGTCTTCCATCAAGGGGGCCACGGGTCATGGCCTGGCGGCGGCAGGAGCGGTCGAGGCCGTTGTGGCCGCCCTGGCCGTGGAGGAGAATCTGCTGCCGGCCAATACCGGCCTGGCAGAGCCGGACCCGGCCCTGGCGCTGCAGCCCCTGCGCAGGCCGGAGCGGCGTCCGGTGGAGCGGGTCCTTTCCAACTCCTTTGGTTTCGGCGGCAACAACGGCTCCCTGGTCATCGGCCGGGCCGGCCGGGTCGGGGCCGTTTCCGGCAACCGCCCCTGGCCGCTGCCTTGGCTGAGCATCCATGGCTGGAGCTGCCTGAGCGGCGCCGGTATGCAGGCCCAATGCCTGGACCGGCTCCTCCGGGGTGAACGGGTGGCAGGGCAATGTTCGGCCTCCCGGTTCGCAGACCGGCTGGATCCCCGCCTGATCCGCAGGCTCAAGCGGCTGCCGGTCATGGCCCTGGCCCTGGCCCTGGCCATGCACGAGGACTCGGCCCTGGAGACCGCTTTCTCCTCGGTCTTTCTGGGTACCGGCTGGGGGGCCCTTTCCGAGACCCATGATTTCCTGGAGCGTCTTGCCGAAACAGCGGAACGGTTTCCCAGCCCGACGGATTTTGTCGGTTCGGTGCACAACGGTCCGGCCGGCCAGGTGGCCATCATGCTCGGGGCCAGGGGCGCCAATATCACGTTCAGCGGTGGGGACGGCTCCTTTGAGCAGGCCCTGCTGGGCGCCTCCCTGTGGCTTGGGGACGAAGAGAGAGGCTGCGTCATGGCCGTGGACGAGGCCCATGGGGTGCTGTCGTCCCTGTTCGATCCCTCGGTGGCCGCATCGGCAGGCCTGGCGGATGGCGGCGGCGGCTTCGTGCTCGGCCGGCAACCGGGCCAGGGACGCGCCCGTGTCCGGCTGCTCTTTCACGGCCGGGCAGATGACGGCCTGCTCCCTGCCGGCCTCGTGCGGAGCTGCGGCGGCCCAGAGGTTCTCGGCCGCACCTGCGGCCTGATCCTGGCCGGTCTTCCCCTGGCCTGCAGGGAGCAGGCAGAAAAGCAGCTGCATGCCCTTCTCCGGTCTGGCGGCTTGCGGGTGCCGGTGGTCCGGTACAGGGAGCTGACCGGCGAGTTCGCTTCGGCTTCGGCCCTTGCCGCGGTGCTTGCGGCCCGGCTGGTCCATGACGGGGAGGTTCCTGCCGGCCTCTGTTCCCCGGGATGTTCGCTTTCCGGACGCCGCGTGCTGGTCCTCGGCCTGGGGATGACCGTTACAGCCATGGAATTTGCCGCACCGTGAACATCCTGCTCGTTTCGCCCAACACGCTGACCGTTCCCTATCCGGTCTATCCCATCGGCCTGGATTACGTGGCCGGTTCGGTCGCCGCCCGCCACCGGGTCAGGATCGCGGACATGAACGTCATGGACCGGCAGGGACTTGCCAGGCTGCTGGCCGCGTTCCGGCCGGAGATCATCGGTATTTCCTGCCGCAACATCGACAATACCGATGCCGGCGACCCCCTGTTCTTCATCAGCAGCTATCGAGAGCTGATCGGCTGGCTGCGCCGGCAATGCCCGGCGGTCATCGTCTGCGGCGGCGCCGGGTTCACCATCATGCCGGAGCGGATATTTGCCGCCCTCGAGCCGGATTACGCGGTTGTCGGCGAGGGTGAGCGGTTCGGTCTCCTGGTGGAGGCCCTGGACCGGGGCGATGACCCGGAATCAGTGCCCGGCGTTATGTGCCGGGCTGAACCCCGGGAACCGCCGCCACCCTGGAGCGGCGGCCAGGCCCGCCTGTTCCGGCCGGAGGCAGACCATCTCGGCCTCTATACCGGCCAGGGGGGCATGCTGAACCTGCAGACCAAGAGAGGGTGCCGTTTCTCCTGTATCTACTGTCCATATCCCCGCATCGAAGGCAAGAGGCACCGCTGTTTCGATCCGGACGAGGTGGCGGCCACGGCCCTGGCTCTGCAGGCGGCAGGGGCCAGGTATCTCTTTGTCACCGATTCCGCCTTCAATGGTGACCTGGACCACAGCCTCCGGGTCGCCAGGGCCTTCAGGAAGGCTGGTCTCGCCATTCCCTGGGGCGGATTTTTCGCCCCGGTCAGGATGCCGCCGGAGTATTTCGCCATCCTGGCCGAGTGCGGCCTGCGCCACGTCGAATTCGGCACCGAGACCCTGTCGCCGGCCATGCTCGAGACCCTGCGCAAACCGTTCCGGGTGGAAGATGTCCTGGCCGCCCACGGGCAGGCACGGGCGGCCGGGATACATACCGCCCACTACTTTCTCCTCGGCGGCCCCGGCGAGAGCGCCGACACGGTCCGGGAGTCCCTGGACACCATTGAGCGCCTGGATCGGGGGGTATTCTTTTTTTTCATCGGCATCAGGATCTATCCCCATACCAGCCTGCACGGCCTGGCCATGCGAGAGGGCAAGATCGACAGGAAGACCGATCTGCTGCAGCCGGTTTTTTACCAGGCCGATGCCATAGACAGGCAGGCCATGGAGGAGATGGTGGTGGAGCGGGCCGGTGGCCGGCGGAACTGGGTTGTCGGTTCGGGCGGGGAACAGGGCGCCGCCATGGTGCAGATGCTTCACCGGCGGGGCCTCAGCGGTCCGCTATGGGAACACCTGCTCTACTGAGGGGCGGGAAACGGCCCGTCCAAACTCCTCCGGGGTAGGTTCTCCGGTTGTACAATCCATGGTCATGTGGTATAAGCATGCGTCCTTTCATGATATGGACCGGTCTCCGGTCCAGGCGGTTTTCAGTGAAAATTGAGATGCAATCCTGCAGATATTTTTTTACATTTTCCCCCGGGGCGGGAACTCGCCCTGTCGTGGCGTCCTGGTGAGGGACAGGCTGAACCGATGCACACCAGGATACGGACCGAAGCGGATTCCCGCTGGTATGCAGGCCATTTTCCCGGTGACCCCATCCTGCCCGGCATTGCCCAGCTGCAGATGGTACGGGAACTCATCTCCGGGGCGTCGCAGGAAAAGCTGAGCCTGGCCGCCCTGAGCCGGGTCAAGTTCCGGAAGATCGTCCGGCCGGGAGAAACACTTGACATTCAGGTGGCTGACGGCAATAAAGACAATCGATATACTTTCAGGATAATGAGAGGAGACGAGGAGGTCTGCTCCGGTATGATCACCCTGCGCCCCTCCGCAACCACAACCGAGTCTTCATGAGTACCGACACCAACCAGACCATCGCCCGAATCGCGGAAATCATCATCAATGAACTGAAACTGGAGGATGTGACCCCGGAGTCCTTTGACCCGGATCTCGACCTGGTGGACGAGGTGGGCATCGACTCCATGGACCTGGCCACCATCGCCCTGGTTCTCAGGGATGAGTACGGGATCCGGATCGACGAGGACGACTATCCCAGGCTGACCACTGTCCGCATCATCGCGGAATACATCGACGACAAGCTGAAAAACCGCGACTGAGAGCAGGTGATGGGAAATCCGCAGCAGGTGCGCTTTGCCGATCTCATCGGCGACCCGGTGATCGGCGCCCGCTGGGAAAAGGTCCGCAAGTATTTTTTCCTGCGGGAATCTACCTATGACATGACCAGCCGCTGCAATATCCGCTGCGAAGGCTGTTACTATTATACCGGTGAAAAGCAGTTCACCGACGACAACCGGGATCCGGACCAGTGGCGCCGGCTTCTGGAGGCGGAAAAGGAGCGGGGCATCACCTTCGTTGTTCTGGCCGGGGCAGAGCCCTCGCTGGTGCCGGACCTGTGCCGGGTCTGCCACGGGGTGATTCCCCTGGGCGCCATCGCCACCAACGGCCTGAAGCCCATTCCCAGGGACATCGACTACCGGATCCATATCTCGGTCTGGGGAAACGACCGCACCAGCCGGGCCATCAGGAACGCGCCGGACATGCTGGTCCGGCAGATGGAGAATTACCGGGACGATCCCCGGGCGATCTTTGTCTATACCTTTACGCCGCAGAATATTGCCGAGGCCGAAGAGGTAACCGGCCTGCTGGCCGACAACAACATGCAGATCACCTTCAACATGTTTTCCGCCCCGGTCGGCTACAGGGGTCCCCTCCGCCACACCGGCGAGTCCCTGACCAGGACCCGGGAGATGATGACCCGCCTGTTGGCCGACTTTCCGCAGACCGTGGTCTTCTCCCCCTACAATATCCTGGCCCATACCGAGGAACAGGGGCTGCACGCCCTGTTCGGCTGCTCCTATCCGCGGATGAATCCATCCACTGCCATCGGCCTGGGCCGTTCGTTCAGGCAGTATCGGACCAACCTGGACTGGGACCGGCAGGCCGCCTGTTGCGTACCGGACACGGACTGCGAGGACTGCCGTCATTATGCGGCCGGCAGCGCCGTGGTCACGGCCAGGCTCTACCGCCATGCCGATGATCCGGTCACCTTTGCCGGCTGGCTGGATTATGTGGATACCTACCTGGCGGTCTGGGTGCGCGGCTACACCAGGGACCAGGACCTCTGTCCGGAGCCGGTGCTGCCGCCTCCCCCCGGAGCGGATGACACCCGGTGAGCGGTGTCGGACAGATGGACCGGAAGGCTCGGGACCCCCGGGAATGTGTTGTCGGCACCGGGGCGAACCGTCAGTGACAACTTCAAGATGAATCGCAGGCACCATGATTACTGTCAGCTCTCTGCTCGATGACCACTGGTATGCACGCTACAAACGGATATCCAGGCTCAACATCCGCAGTTCCATCTACGATGTGACCGACCGTTGCAACCTGCGCTGCAAGGGGTGTTTCTTCTTTTCCTCCGGTGAGCACCAGCGGGCCTCGGAAGAAAAGGATATCGACAAGTGGCACGCCTTCGTGGAGAAGGAGATGGAACGCGGGGTCAACCTGGCCATCCTCATCGGCGGCGAGCCCACCCTCTGCCTGGACCGGATCGAGGCATTCTACAGACGGCTGCCCACCTTCTGCGCCACCAACGGCCTGATCAAGGTGCCGCGGGACCGCTTTCCCGACATGATGGTCGGCCTGTCCCTGTGGGGCGATGCCGAGGACGAGAAGGTCCTTCGCGGCAAGGATACCTTCAGGATTTCCAGCGTCAACTACGAGGGCGATCCCCATGCCTATTACCTCTACACCATCACGCCGAGGCAGCTCGGCAAGATCGAACGGATCATCCGCAGGATCCGGGACGTGGGGCTCAAGGTCCACATGCAGCTCCTTTCCAACGACGAGGGGGTGGACGGTTTCTCCTGGAAGGAGGAGGAGCTGGTCGATGTACGGGCCGAGATGGACGATGTCCTGGATCGCTATCCGGACACGGTGGTCTCCTGCAAGTACTATCACCAGGTCATCACCACCGGCACCATGATGGGCAGGCGGTTCGGCTGGATGGAATGCCCGTCGGTCACCGAGCCGCTGGACCGGCGGGAGCCCCGTCCCAGGCGGCTGACCAACTTCATCCGTTGGGCCTCGGATCTGAAGACCATGCACCGCTGCTGCACCTCGGAAACCAGGGACTGTTCCACCTGCAAGGATGGAGCGGCCCACATGAGCTGGGTCATGGTCAACAAGCGGGCCCATATCAGGACCACCGAGGATCTGCAGAACTGGATCGAGGTCTACGAGATGTTCGCCAAGCTCTATCAGTTCATTCCCTGGTAGGCGCGGATGGACGACAGGGACGCGGTCATCCTGGGGTATGATGCGGTTTCGCCGCTGGGAAACGATCTCGATGACCAGTGGCGGCGGGCCCTGGCCGGCGCAAGCGGCGTCGGTCCCTTGAGCCGGTTTCCCCTGCCGCCGGATTTCCCGGTCTCCATTGCCGGCCAGGTGGAGGAGATCGGCAATCTGGACTACCCCTTTCTCAGCGGTCGCCACCAGGCCGCCTGGAGTTCGCCGGTCTTTCGGTATTCCATGCTCACCGTGGCCAGGGCCCTGGAACTGGCCGGCCTGGACATCACGCCGGAGATCGCCTCGCACACCGCGGTGACCTACAGTTCGGCCATCGGCGGCCTGGACAGTGTCCTGCGCGCGGATCGCCGCCTCCATTCGGAAAACAGGCTGCCCCATCCCTATGCCAATCCCAACTCGTGCATCAACATGGTGGGCGGCAAGATCGCCATCCAGACCGGTGCCCAAGGCCCCATCGTCACCACTGTCACGGCCTGCGCCACAGGCCTGACCTCCATGCTCGTCGGCGCCATGTTCATCCGTCAGAAGCAGGCCGAGGTGTGTATCTGCGGGGCCGTGGATTTTCCCCTGGTGGAACCCATCGTGGCCGGTTTTTATACCATGAACGGGGTCTATATTCCCAAGGAGGGACATGAAGACGATCCGCCGGAGCGGGCCAGCCGGCCCTTTTCCGCGGACAGGCGGGGCTTTGTGATCAGCGAGGGCGCCGGGGCCGTGATCCTGGCCAGCAGGGAGTTCGCCCGCAGCCACGGCCTGGCGTACCGGATCGAACTGGCCGGCTGGTCCATGACCTCGGATGCCCATCACTTCGTGGCGCCCCATCGGCCCACTGTCCGGCAGTGCATGGCCGGGGCCATCGCGGCGGCCGGGATCACAGCCGGGGAAGTGGACGCGGTCAATGCCCACGCCGCTTCCACCAGGGTCGGCGACCGGATCGAGTACGAGGCCATGCGGGATGTCTTCGGTTCCCGGCTGCCGCCGGTCTGCGCTAACAAGTCGCTCTTCGGCCATGCCATGGGCGCCTCCAGCGCTATCGAGTCCGTGCTTGCCTTCCGGGGCATGGAGGAGAAAACGCTGCCGCCCACCATCAACTACACGCCGGATCCGGAAATGGAGATAGACTGCGTGGCGGGGGAAAAACGGCCCCTCGAGCAGGAGTTCGTCCTGAAAAACAGTTTCGGTTTTGGCGGCTGCAACAGTTGCGCCGTGTTCAGGCGGGTGGCTTAGGATGAGACCGGCGGCAAACAGACGGGTGGTGGTGATCGGCTACGAGGTGGCCACCTGCCTGGGCACCGGGCTCGCCAGGACCTGGGAGGCGGCAACGGCAGGCAGGGCGGGGTTCCGCAGGCTGACCCGCTGCGCCACCACCAGCAGGGCCAACGTGGTGGGGGAGATCCCGGACTGGGATCCGGCCGACCTGGAGTATGTGAGCCGGAAGGAGGCATCGCTCTGGGATGCGGCCTATGTCTTCCTGACCATGGAGGTCTGCCGCCGCGCCCTGGAGCATGCGGGCCTGGAGATCACTCCGGAGACCGGGCCCCGCACGGGCTGTCTCGTCGGCTCGGCCCTGAACGGCACCGATGCCTACCGGATCGCCATGGACCGGTACGTCAACGAGGGACCGCTCAAGGTCAGCCCCTACCTCCTGCCCAATGTCTGTGCCAACCTGCCGGCTGGCAAGGCGGGCATGCTGCTCGGTTTCACCGGTCCGATCTTCTCCCCCCAGGGGGCCTGCGCCTCGGGCAATCATGCCATCGCGGTGGGTGCGCGGATGATCCGGGACGGAGATTGCGACTTTGTCCTGGCCGGCGGGGTGGAGACCTGCCTGATCCCCGAGATCATCCAGGGATTTGCCAACATGCTGGCCACCATCAAGGTGGGGCCCAAGGACCGGGCCCACAGGGATCCGGGCCAGGCATCCCGTCCCTTCAGCCTGGACCGGAAGGGCTTTGTCCTGGCCGAGGGGGCCGGCGTGCTGGTCCTGGCTGCCGACGAGGCGGCCCGGGCACTTGGTCTGCGGCCGAGGGCCGAGGTGGCCGGAATCGGCTGGAATTCGGACGCCCATCACTTCACCCGGCCCAACAGGGAGACCGTCACCAGGGCCATGCTGGCAGCCATCGAGGATGCCGGCATCACGGCCGCGGATATCGGGGCCGTCAATGCCCATGGCACCTCCACGCCAAGGGGAGATTCCACCGAGGTGGAATGCCTGCGGCAGGTGTTCGGCGACAGGTTGGCCCGCGTACCGGTTTCGGCGAACAAGTCGCAGGTCGGGCACAGCCTCGGGGCCTCGGCGGCCATCGAGGCGGTTCTGGCCATCGAGGCCATGCAGAAGGGGATCGTTCTGCCCACGGTCAATCATCTGCCCGACCCGGCCTTCGCCGACCTGGACGTGGTGCCGGACGGACCCCGGCGCCATGGGCACGAGTTTGTTCTCTCCAACTCTTTCGGTTTCGGCGGCACCAACTGCTGCCTCGTCTTTCAGGGGGTGTAACGACCATGCGACCAAAACCCTTTGTACCGGAACCGCTGGACATGGCCAACTTTGTCAGGGATCGCAATTCCGGTATGATCTGGCACCGCTGCGAACTACGGACCCTCTACGTCGACACCGACCGTTCGCAGGTGGTCTATCATGCCAACTATCTGAAGTATTTCGAGTTCGGCCGGGCCTCGCTCATGCGCCAGATCTCCTATCCTTACAAGAAGATCGAGGAGAGCGGCTACATCTATCCCATCATCAAGACCGAGCTCAACTACTACTCGCCCCTGTTCTACGACGACCTGATGTATATCCACACCCGGCCAGGCACCCTGGAACTGGTCAAGCTGCAGTTCGACTACCTGATCACCAGGGCGGACAACGGCGAGATCGTCTGCACCGGATTCACCCGGCACTGCGCGGTCAGCAGCAACGGCATCCCCATCGAGATCGACACCAAGACCAGGAAGATCTGGGAAGAGTTTCCCCGCTGATGGATCCGCTCCGGTATCCAGTCATCATCCCGGTTCCATCCTGGTACCATGATCACGCGGTTGGCGGCCGAACCGTGATGCCTGCCGTCGAAATCATGCTCCTCCTGGCTGCCGAGGCGGGCAAGAACCGGCCGGGCATCCGGCTCGGGGAGATGCGGCAGGCCCGCTTTGCCAGGTTTCTCGAGATTCCTCCCGCTGCCCCGCACCTGGAACTGTTCGTCGAGCTGTCCGGCCGGGAGGGAAACAGGATGCGGGCCTCGCTGCTCAGTCGCCGCCGGCTGCCTGCCATGACCAGGCTGCTCGAACACGCCAGGGTGGAGTTTTCCTATTCAGGAGCGGCCTTGCGGCCGGGACCGCGGCCCGGGATCCGGCCAGAGGGACAGGCAGAGCGTGCGGTGCCAGCGGCCACGGTCTACCGGCAGCACGTCCCCTTTGGTCCGGCCTACCAGACCCTGCGCGACAGGCTCCATCTCAACGGTCGGGAGGCCTGGGGCCGCATGCAGGCCCCGCGGCCGCCGGACGACCAGGGCCCCGCCCATGCCCTGGGATCACCCTTTCCCCTGGATGCCGCCTTCCATGCCGCCTGCGTGCATGGGCAGCAGCATGTCGACTTTGTTCCCTTTCCGGTGGGATTTTCCCGGCGGATCATTCATCGTCCCACCAGGCCGGGGCAGGGCTACCTTGTCCGGGCGGTCCTCGCTGGATGCAGCGGCGGCCGGCTGTTCTACGACCTGGTGATCGCCGACATGGAGGGATCTTGTCGCGAGACCGTGCTGGGTGTGGAGATGCGGCGGGTCCTGTGAGGCCGACTTTTCAGTCGTGGTCCGGGCTGGCACCGGGCGGACCGGTCCAGGCAAGGAGGCGTTCCATGCCGACCCTGGTCAGCCAGCGGAAAAAGACCATCGTGTAGGTGGCACCGGCCAGGTACATGCCCAGCAGAAAGACGAGGTGGGACAGGCCGTAGATTGTCGGACAGCCGATCAGGGCGATCCAGGGCTGGTCCAGACGGGCCGCCACCACGCCGAACAGGGCGACTGCAGGCCAGCCGATGAGGTAGCTGAAGGCGATGGCGAGGATGCCGGCAATCACCCTGAGTGTAGGCCGTTCCCTGAAGGCGGAAAGATCGGCCCGCTCTGCAAGGGCGGAACGGACAAAGCCGGTTTGTGCCAGCCGGTTGACGAGGGATCTGATCATGTGGCCATTTTTCTGCAGAAAGGATAGTATGTCTCCCGAGCTTCCGGCAGGTCCGCCGGCCAGCCGTTACCCTTTTCCTGCCGGGAAAGGGAGCGGCCTGCACCGGAGGGAGGCAGGGATACCCGCACCCTGTCCTGCAGCGGGTGGGCGTACAGAAAACAGAATACACCAGAACGATGGCAGGGAGCAACAGGGAAGAACAACGCCCGTCATCTCGGGATGATATCCAGGAGCAGGCCTGGTCCTTTTTCGACCGGGTCTACTGCATCTCCATCCGGGGACGCCGGGACCGGCGCGACCAGGCCAGGCGGCAGTTCGCCGCTGTCGGCCTGCAGGACCGGGTCGAGTTCGTCCTGGTGGATCGGCACCTGCAGGACCGCGAACAGGGCATCTTCGAGTCGCACCTCCAGTGCCTGCGGCAGGGACTGGAAGCAGGGGCCCGCACCATTCTGGTCTTTGAGGATGACGTGTTCTTCCGGAACTTCGATGCCCGGCTGCTGGCCAGGGCCTGTGGCCAGCTGGCCGTCCGGAGCGGCTGGCAGGCGCTGTTTCTCGGCTGCATCACCCGGGGGAGCCGCCGGACCGCCGAGCCGTCCCTGGTGAAGATCCGCTACCAGTGCCTGGCCCACGCTTACGGGGTCAGCAGGAGCCTGGCCCGGCAGATGGTCCGGGAGCGGTGGAGCGGCATTCCCTATGATACCCTGTTGCAGCGTCGGGCCACGGACTGCTACGCCCTGTATCCCATGTGCGCCTTTCAGGGGCTGGCCGGCAGCGACAACCAGACAGTGGCCATCGACCGGCTGCGGAGGCTGTTCGGCGGCCTGCCCTTTCTGCAGCGGACCAACGAACTCTACCAGAATCACAAGGGCATGCTGATAACCACCCACCTGGCCGTTTTTCTCTTGGGCCTCCTGGCTTACCGACTCTGGTCCTCATGACGTCCCGGATCGATTTTCGCCTGCTCCTGCTCTCCCTGCTGGCGAGCGCTCTCTTCGCCGGTCTCGGCCTGTGGCGTCTGGAGATCGACACCGACCTGGTCCGTTCCCTGCCTACAGGGGACAGGGTGGTTGCCGAAGGGATCGAAATTCTGGTGCATCACCCGCAACATGACCGGATCGCCGTGGATATATCGGTCACGCCGCCGGACAGGGATGTCCTGCTGGAATGCGGCCGGCTCCTTGAAGCGCGACTGCGGGACAGCGGTCTTTTTCTCCAGGTAGGCAGCCGGGAGATCACTGGCCTGATTGCCGAACTGGCAAGCCAGGTGAGCGCAAGCCTGCCGGTCCTCTTTTCGCTGCAGGAGCTGGAAGAGCAGGTCGCCCCCCGGCTGGAGGAGGAGTGGGTCAGGCAGCGGCTGGAGCGCCTTCTCGCGGATCTGGGCGGCATGGAGGGCATCGGCCAGGCCCGCTTCGCAGCGCTGGATCCCTTGGGACTCAAGGACCTGGTCCTGGCCAGAATGGCCTCCCTGGTGCCTGCCGCCGGCCGGGCCACGATCCAGGACGGTTTCCCCCTCTCTGCCGATGGCCGGCACCTCCTGGTCACGGCCAGGCCCCGGTCCAGTGCCACGGATACGGCCCTGGCAGCAAGGATCGAGCGGTTGCTGGACACCGCTGCCAGGGATTTGTCCGCCCGGTTCCGTTCCCGGGAGATAGAGGTCATTCTGACCCCTGTGGGAAGCTACCGGGCCGCCCTGGACAACGAGCGGATCATCCGCCGCGACGTGCGGCTGGCCCTGGGGATGGCGACCCTGGGCATCGCGCTGCTGCTGCTTGCCTCCTTTCCCCGTCCCCTCATCGGCCTCCTGTCCCTGCTTCCGGCCATGGCAGGAACAGCCACCGCCCTGCTGGTCTACTCTCTGCTGTATCCCAGCCTCTCTGTCATGGTTCTCGGTTTTGGCGGCGCCCTGATCTCCATCACCGTGGACCACGGAATCGGCTACCTCCTCTTCCTGGACCGGCCCCACGACAGCACGGGCAGGGAGGCGGCCCGGGAGATACGCTCCATCGGTCTCCTGGCCGTGGTCACCACCATTGGCGCCTTCCTGCTCCTGGCCTGCTCGGATTTTCCTGTTTTCGCCGAACTGGGCCGGTTCACGGCCATGGGAATCTTTTTCTCCTTCCTCTTTGTCCATGCCGTCTTTCCGGCCATCTTTCCCCGCCTGAAAGCGGGGAGCCACCGGCCGCTTCCCCTCCAGGGGCTGGCCGACCTGCTCCATCGGGGCGGCCGGCCAGGAGCGGCGGCAGCCCTGCTGCTTGCCTGTGTCATGCTTTTTTTCGCCCGTCCCCAGTTCGAGGTCAGTCTCCAGTCCATGAACACGGTCAGTTCCGGAACCAGGGAGGCGGACCAACGCTTCACCCGGGTATGGGGTGATTTTTCCCGGCAGGTGGTTCTGGTCCATACGGCAGCCTCTGTTGGAGAGCTGCAGGAACAAAACGACCGGCTGCTGGCCGCCGTCCTTCGGGAGCAGCGGCAGGGGGTGCTGGCGGATTGCTTTCTGTCCTCCATGATCTTTCCCGGCCGGTCACTGGCAGCGGCCAACCTGGCCGACTGGCACCGGTTCTGGAATCCGGACCGGAGGGAACGGTTCAGGAGTATCCTGGTCCGGACCGGGGAACGTCTCGGTTTTGCCGCAGGAGCGTTCTCGGGATTCCTGGCTTTCCTGGAGCCCGGATACGCCATGCCGGCGCCCGGCATTCCGGAACGCTTCCACCGTCTCCTGGGTATCCGGCAGGAGGCGGACGGCAGCGGCTTGAGCCAGTATGTCAGCCTGGTGCCCGGACCCCGGTACGAAAGCGAACCATTTTTTGCCCGGTATGGAGAGAAATACCGGCTCTTTGACGGCGACTATTTCGGCAAGCGGCTTGCCGGGCTGCTCTTTTCCACCTTTGCCAGGATGATGTTCATCCTCGGCGGCGGCCTCGCGGTCCTGCTGCTCTTCTTCTACCTGAGCCTGCGGCTCACCCTCGTTACCCTGGTGCCGGTCGTCTTTGCCTATGTCTGCACCCTGGGAACCCTCCACCTTCTCCACCGGCCCCTGGACATACCGGCCCTGATGCTGTCCATCGTGATCCTGGGCATGGGTATCGATTACGCCATTTTTTCCGTCCGCGGCTACCAGCGCTATCGCCGGGAAGACCATCCGTCCCTCGTCCTGGTGCGAAGCGCGATCTTCCTGGCTGCCGGCTCCACCCTGATCGGTTTCGGCAGCCTCTGTTTTGCCGAGCATTCCCTGCTGCAGAGCATCGGCCTCACCTCCCTGCTCGGCATCGGCTATTCGCTCCTGGGGACCTTTTTCCTCCTGCCGCCGCTGCTCCGGGCCTCATTCCGCGGCCAGGGGGCCGGGCCCCGGAGCCGGGACCTCGTGACCAGGGTCCGGGCCCGGTACCGCACCCTGGAGGCCTATCCCAGGATGTTCGCCCGGTTCAAGCTGCGCTTTGATCCCATGTTCGCCGAACTGCCGGACCTGCTGGCCCGGCGGCCGCTTGCCAGGGAAGCCGTGCAGACAATCATCGATATCGGCTGCGGCTATGGTGTGCCGGGATGCTGGTTTCTGGAGTCTTTTCCCCGGGCCATCCTCTACGGTATCGATCCCGATCCGGAACGGGTGCGGGTGGCCGCCCTGGCCGCCGGTGAGCGGGGACGCATCGTCACCGGCAAGGCGCCCGGCCTGCCGGAAACGCCGGACCCGGCCGACCTGGTGCTCATCCTGGACATGCTGCATTACCTGGACGACCGGACAGCAGCCAGCCTCTTCCGGAACTGTGCCCGACGGCTGCGGCCGGGCGGCATGATCGTGGCCCGGTTTGTCCGCAGGCCAGGCGGCCGCCCGTCCCTGTCCTGGCGGCTCGAGGACTTCCGGGTGAAGAGGGCCGGCCACAGGGCCTGGTACCGGACAGCGGACCAGGTGGCAGAACTCATGGCCTCGGCCGGGTTGCGGACCGTGTACAGTGCCATCTCGGCGGCAGACACGGAACTGGTCTGGATCGCGGCCGAACAGGAGAGCCGGACAGGAGATCATGGCAGATAGGCAGGAAACACGGTTCTCGCTGGGCGAGAAGCTGGGCATGGCGGCTGTGGCGGCTGCCATGCTTCTGGCCCTGGTGTCACCGGTTCTGGCCATGGTGCCCCTGGCCGCCTTCCTGCTTCTCTGCCTGCTGGCCCCCTTTGTTCCCGGTTTTTCCTTTTTCCTGCCGGTCATCAGCCATGGACGGCCGGAGAGCGGCGGGGTCGCCCTGACCTTTGACGACGGCCCAGATCCGGACTCGACCCCGGTGCTCCTCGACCTCCTGGCCCGCCACCGGCTCAAGGCAACCTTTTTCGTGGTGGCGGAAAGGGCGGCCCGCCACCCCGGCCTGGTCCGCCGGATCGTGGCCGAGGGCCATACCGTCGGCAACCACTCCCTGCGCCATGACAATCTCCTCATGCTGCGCAGGCAGAAGACCCTGGCCGGCGATATCCGCGCGGCCCAGGCCATCCTCGCCGGCCTGGGGGTGCGGCCGCTGGTCTTCCGGCCGCCGGTGGGGATCACCAATCCCCGCCTGGGCCGGATACTGGCCAGGGAAGGCCTGGTCGCCGTCAATTACAGTTGCCGGGCCTTTGATCGCGGCAACAGGAACATTCACGATCTTGCCCGCAAGATCCTGCGGAACCTGAAACCGGGCGACATCATCATGCTCCATGACCTGCCGCCCGGCAGACGGCAGGAAAGGAGGCAGTGGCAGGACGAGCTCGAACTGCTCTTCCGGCGCCTGGGCCAGGAACAGGTGGTCCTGCCCCTGGCCGAGCTCATTGGCCGGCCCGTGATGGGAGAGACCCGGCCGGGCCGGTGAGCATGGCAATGAGGTGGAATGTCTTCACGAATTCTTGATGGTCTCTGGGAATCGGTAGCCCGGCTTGGCCAGGTGTTCAGCAGGGGCATGCTGACCTCCAGGCCGGCAGGAGTACGTCGCTACCTCGGGCACGCCATTGGCGAAAACGTAGCGCTGGCTTCCGCCGTCCTGATGTGAATACGGAGAGTAAGATAGCGGGTGGGTCAGCCGCTCTCCATGGTGCCGGCCTGATCTGTCCGGCCCAGGGGCAGGGTGACGCATACTTCGGTGCCGCCCTGTTCCCGGTTGCGGATGTCCAGGCTGCCGCCATGGTCCTTGACGATCCGTTTGACCAGGGCCAGGCCCATGCCGGTACCGAAGGTCTTGGTAGTGAAAAACGGGTCCGTGATCCGGTCGATGTTGATCTCCGTTATCCCGCTGCCGGTATCCCGCACGTAGATCTCCACCACGTCTTCCAATTTTCGCACCTCGAGGATCAGCTTGCCACCTTTGGGCATGGCCTCCACGCTGTTGCGGATCAGATGAACCAGCACCTGGCTGATGAGACGGGGATCGATATGGAGGACCGGCTCGTTTTTCTCGTCCAGCAGGAGCTGATGCTCCACCCCCTGCTTCTGCATGGACGGGTAGTGCAGCATGACCGATTTCTGGATCAGGGCGTGCAGGGGAACCTCCTCCTTGACCGGCTTGATCTGTTCGACAAAGCTGAACAGATCCTCCAGGGTTGCCTCGATCTTGGCCGCTTCCCTGGTCATCATGTTGAGAAATTTGAGCCACTGGGGATCCTCGGTCTTGCGGGCCAGCAACCTGGCCGTACCGCCGATGGAGGTGATGGGATTGCGGATGGAGTGGGCGAGCTGGGCGGCCATGTGGCCGATGGCGGAGTACCGTTCTGCCTCCAGCAGCAGGTCCTTGTTTTTCTCCAGCTCCTCGGCCATGGTCTCCAGCTGGCGGATCTTTTTTTCCATGGCCATATAGAGACGGCAGTGCTCGATGGCCAGGCTTGCCTGGCTGGCAAAACTCTCCAGGGCCTCGATCATCCCGGGGGTGATGGGCTTGCCGGTGACAAAGTGGTCGGCAATGAGAACGCCCAGGGAGCGGCTGGGAGAGAAGAGGGGAACAATCACAAAGGAATCTGTCTGCAGCAGACCGATCAGCTCGGGCGATACCGGATAGCCGCATTCCCCGTTCACCACGTTGATGGGCTGCCGTTCCCGGGTGGCCCGGATCAGGATGTGGTCCGCATCTGCCGAGTCCACCCGCAGAGCACGGACGATCCTGTTGACTTCGGCATCGCCGGGGAAGCAGTGTTCCCGTATCCGGTCGATGATCTTGTGGAAGCGCAGGTCCCTGTCCCGCATCTCCTGCCAGATGCGTCCTGCCTCTTCGCGGCAGCCCGGACCGATGGCCATCCTTCCTTCCAGGGTTTCGCCGTTTTCGTCGAACAAGGCGAGAAAGGCCCGGTTGAACTGCAGTCCTTCCTCCGCCGTGATACCGACCAGGATGGCGAGCAGAATCTCGTCCAGCTCCACCATGGTCAGGTAGGCGGTGTTCATTTTCATGGTCAGCTCGTGGAGCAGTTTCAACCGGAAGTGGGCCTGTTCCAGCTGGCGCTGGTAACTGCGGTTGTTGATGGTCAGGCGGCGTTTTTCCAGGATCTTGCGGACAGTCTTGAGCAGTTCGTTGAAGTCCACCGGCTTGGTCAGGTAGTCGTCCGCTCCCTGGCGCAGGCACTCCAGGGCGATCTGCAGGTCGGTGACCGCCGTGAGCATGATGATCGCCGTGTCCGGAGACTCTCTCTTGATTTCCGGGAGGAGCTGACAGCCGTCTGCATCGGGCAGGCCGATGTCCAGCAGGGCCAGGGCCACGGTCTCTTCGCGGATGGTCCGACGGAGTTCTCCGGCCGAGGAAACGGTCTTGACAGAAAATCCTTGATTCCGGAAAAAGTCCCGTAGTAACAAGACAATATCCGGATAGTCATCCACCAGGAGAATAAGCTCGTTCTCTTCGAGGAGCTGTTCCGGTCCAGGTGGGGCAGGCAGGATGTCTGACTCGCTTGTCTGTGGCATGGGGGTTCTGTATCGACTGCTCAACTGATTGTCTATACTGTCATCTTTACCCGTCAGGGGGAGCAGTGTCAAGATGGATGCACCACTCGGGGATTGCCTGCAGGCCGGGAGCATGGTAAGGACAACGCATAACTGCACAAAATGGAGACACCATGCAAGAGATCGACCGGAGAGAAGGTGTTGCCCCCCAGGCGGAAGTCAGCGATACTGAGTTGCTGCGGGTCATTGCGGATTTCCTGGAGATGGGGCATGTGGAAAATATCGTCGCCATGTTCAAACAGGAGCGGAAATATTACGGCTGGACCGGGAGGCTGCTCACCGATGAACGTTTTGCCGTTCGTCTGGGCGTCTCTGTCCTGTTTGAATATCTGCGGGAAGAACGTCCCGAAGAGATCGGCCTGGCCGTGCCTTCCCTGAAAGAGCAGCTTGAGCACGAGGCCGCCTGGGTGCGGGGCGAGGCGGTCAGCGTCCTGGGAATCATCGGCACCAGGGAGGCCCTGGACGCCGTGCGGACCATGCTCGACGATCCTGCCCCCCAGGTGCGGGAGGTGGCCCGGGATATCGTGGAGACGGATGGCTGAGACGAGAGAGATCTTTGCTCCCGGGGGACTTCTGGCATCGCATCTTCCCGGGTACGAGGCGCGGCCCGGCCAGGAGGAGATGGCGGCCGCCATCGATGCCTTGTTCCACCAGGACGGGGACCTGCCCCATCACCAGGGCGAGGAGGCCCGCTGCCTGGTGATCGAGGCCGAGACCGGGCTGGGCAAGACCCTGGCCTATCTGGTGCCCGCTGCCCTTTCCGGCCGCAAGGTGGTTATCTCCACCAACACCAGGAACCTGCAGGACCAGATTCTCAACAAGGAGATTCCCTTTGTCCGCCGCCTTATCGTCCCGAACCTGCGGGTGACCTGTGTCAAGGGCAGGCAGAACTATCTCTGCCTCTACCGGTATCACCAGCTTAGGGCGGCCAGCCGATCCGGGCTGTTTGAAGATGATCGGCTGCAGCAGCTCGAGGAGTGGATCGGGACAACCCGTTTTGCCGACCGGGCCGAACTCGCCTGGCTGCCGGCCAGCTCTCCCCTGTGGCAGAAAATCTGCTGCCAGTCCCATTTCTGCCTGGGCAGCGACTGTCCCCACCATGTTGCCTGTTTTCTGAACCAGCTCCGTCGGGAGGCCGCTTCCAGTCAGCTCCTGGTGGTGAACCACCATCTTCTCTTTTCCGACCTGGCGGTCCGGCGGCACGGCTATGGCGAGGTCCTGCCACGGTACGAATCTGTGATCTTTGACGAGGCGCACCATATCGAGCAGGTGGCCACCACCTTTTTCGGATTTTCCTTTTCCAGGTACCAGGTTCTGGACCTGCTGGGTGATGTGGAACGGAGCGCCCAGGCCGGCCTGGGCGGCGAAACGCAGAAACGTCTCCTGGGTGAGGTGCATGTTCTGCACGGTCTCGGCCAGCGGTTTGCCGACCTCTTTCCCACGGAACGGGGCCGGTTTCCTCTGGCAGAACTCCTGGCCCGGGACGAGAGGATCCGCCAGGGCGGCGATGACCTGCTTACCGCCCTGGAACGGCTGGCCTCGATCCTGGAAGAGCTGGACGGGGGCGAGGAACCCTGGGAACAGTACTGTCTGCGCTGCGGGGATCTTGCCTCCCGCCTGGAGCGTATCCTGGAGCCGTCCTTTGATGACCTGGAGCCAGAGGATGTCCGCTATGTACACTGGTACGAGCGGAGCGAACGGAACCTGTCGCTTTCCGTCACGCCCATCGATATCAGCGAGGACCTCCACGAGACCCTGTTCCAGGAGGTGAGCCATTGTGTCTTCACTTCAGCCACCCTGGACACCGGCGGCGAGTTCCGCTACTTCTCCCGGCGGCTCGGCCTGCCGGAGACAACGGCGTACCTCACCTTTTCCTCGCCCTTTGCCCATGACCGCCAGACCCTGCTCTACGTGCCGGAGCAGGCGTTTCCCGCACCAGGCAGCCCGGGCCATACGGCTGCCATGCACGAGCGGATGGAGCGGCTGGTCCTCCTGTCAGGCGGCCGGGCCCTGCTCCTCTTCACCTCGTTCCAGGCCATGGAGCTGGCCTATCATCATCTCGAGTCGCGTCTCGATTTTCCCCTGCTCCGCCAGGGCACCATGTCCCGGCATGAACTGCTGGACCGGTTTCAGCGGCAGAGCGAGTCGGTGCTCTTCGGGGTGGCCAGCTTCTGGGAGGGGGTCGATATCCCGGGAGAATCGCTGAGTCTCGTCATTATTGATAAATTACCGTTTGAAGTCCCCAGTGACCCTGTTATTATGGCCCGCATCAACAGGATAAAGGCGGCAGGCGGCAATCCCTTTTTCGAATTCCAGGTGCCGCGGGCCATCCTCACGCTCCGCCAGGGAGTGGGCAGGCTCATGCGGCGGGCCGACGACCGGGGCGTGGTGGCGATCCTCGATGTCAGGCTGTTCACCAGGGGATATGGACGCCGTTTCCTGCGGAATCTGCCGCCCAGCCCGCTGACCAGGAGGCTGGAGGAGGTGGAGAGCTTTTTTGCGAGATCGGATGATGGAGACTGAGCAAAACCGGCTGCGGTCATTTGCCGCCAGGACGGCCGGACAGACGGAAGAGGCCATGCGGAGGGACCTGGCCGTCGCTCTGGACGGCAGTGATCCGCTTCTGCGGGAGATCCTCGAATACGGTCTCTTCAATGGCGGCAAACGGGTCCGGCCCATGCTGGCCATCATTTCCTCGCGACTCTGCGGCCGGGATGATGGAGACCTGTACCGGCTGGCGGCAGCCTTCGAATACCTCCACGTGGCCACCCTGATCCATGACGATGTGATCGACCATGCCTCCCACCGGCGGGGCCTTCCCGCCCTGGGCGCCAGGTACGGCATGGCTGCCGCCATCCTGGCCGGAGACTGGCTGCATGCCCGGTCCATGTACCTCATCGGGCAGCTCCTGGGCAGCGACGGCCTGGAGATCTTCTCCCGCACCACCACCGGCATGGTGGACGGGGAGTTTCTGCAGCTGCGGGCCAGCGGCGACTCCGATGCCGACGAGGAGGTCTACTTTACTGTCATCCAGCGCAAGACAGCCTCGCTCATCGGTTCGACCTGCGAGCTTGGCGCCCTCTATGGCGGTGCCGGTCCGGCCGAGCGTCAGGCCCTGGGCCGGTTCGGTTTCAACATGGGCATGGCCTTCCAGATCGTCGATGACCTGCTGGACTATCTGGGCGACCAGCAGGCCACGGGCAAAGCCGTCGGGAACGATTTCGTGGAGGGCAAGATCACCCTGCCGTTGATCCATGCCCTGCGCCATGCACCGGCGCAAACCAGGGACCTCCTGGTCCGGCTGATCCGGGAAGAACGGACTCCGGATTCGGCGTTCCGGGTACGGGAGATCATGATCGAACTCGGTAGTTTCCAGGCGGCCAGGAAGCGCGCCGAAGAACTGGTCTCCGAGGCCCTGGCCTGTCTCGATGTCTTTTCCGGCTCTCCCGGAAAGGAAGACCTGGCCGTGCTCCGGGCCCTGGCCGCCTATATTCTCCACAGGGACCGGTGATCGTCGTGCGTCTGGTGTTTTTGCCCGTTCTCCTCGTTGTTCTGTTCCTGGGCCCGGTGCCTGTTCCGGCGGATCAGACAGGTTACCGGGAAGAGCTGCCCCTGGGAGCAACCATTCCACCCGCCGACACTGTCTCCCTGACCGCCGAGAGCATCCTCTTTGAGGAACCCTATCCTTCCGCCCTGCCCGAAACGGTGGACTCCGGAGAGGCCGGGACCGGTTGCCGGGAAGAAGTCGGTGACGGAGCAACATTGCCCCGGGTGGCCATCATCATCGATGATATGGGATATCACAGGAAGATCGGCAACCAGCTCCTCGACCTGGGGATGAACCTGACCTATTCCTTCCTGCCCGCTGCCCCCCATGCCAGGGAACTGGAGGAACGGGCCTGGCAGCAGGGCCGGGACATCCTCATTCACCTGCCCATGCAGCCGCGGGATACCAAGTGGAATCCCGGTCCAGGAGCCCTGCTGCTCAACCAGCCTCCCCGGGATCTGCGCCGGATCTGCCGGCAGAATCTTGCCATGGTCCCCCATGCCATCGGCGCCAACAACCATATGGGTTCGCTGTTCACCGAGAACCGCAAGGCCATGCGCGTGGTGCTTGCCGAGCTGCACAGGCAGGGATTCTTTTTCATCGATTCCCTGACGACCTCCCGTTCGGTCGGTAGGGAAGAGGCCCGCAGGCTGGGTATGAAGACGGCGAGCCGGGATATTTTCCTGGACAATATCCATGACCGGAAAAAGGTCTGCAGGCAGCTGGAAAAGCTGGTCAGCGTGGCACGCAGGCGCGGCTGGGCCATCGGGATCGGGCATCCCAACCGGGCCACCCTGGAGGCCCTCACCAGGTGCCGGGAGCTGCTGCAGAAAAACGTGGTCATCGTCGGCGTCCATGAGCTGGTCAGATAGCATGGCTGCGCCGGTCTTTCCCCGGCCTGCCGGACAGCGGCGGGATGATTGCAGCAGTCCTGGTCGGCCGGTACTGGGAATGATCCTCAAGGGCTACCCCAGGATTTCGGAATCTTTCATTTCCAACGAGATCCTCCTCCTGGAGGAACAGGGCATTCCCATTCGCATCTTTTCCATGCGCCATCCACGGGAGTCGTTCTGCCATGCCAGTGTAAGCCGCATCCGGGCCAGGGTGGACTATCTGCCAACGGACCTGTTCGCCGATTTTCCCCGTTTGCTGCTGGCCGCGACCCTCCAGGCGGTGAGTCGTCCGGCCCGGTTCCTGGCCGCCCTGGAAAAGGCCGGGGAACGGTTTGGCCGCACCCGAAGCCTGGGGACGGTGAAACACCTGCTCCAGGCCGCCTACCTCACCAGGCGGTTTCTTGGCCCTCGATCCGGGGTGGTTCACCTCCATGCCCATTTCGCCCACTCGCCCACCTCGGTCGCCCTGTTCGCCTCCATGCTTTCCGGGCTGGAATTCAGCTTCACGGCGCATGCCAAGGATATCTACACCTCCAATCCCGGGCAGCTGCGGGAAAAGATCGACCTGGCCAGCCTGGTGGTCACCTGTACCCGCTACAACGTCCGTCACCTGCGCAGCCTTGCCCCCCAGGCCACCACGGCCGTCCACAGTATCTATCACGGCATCGATCTCAAGCTGTTCCACAACGACCATCCCTGCCTCCGGCCCGTGGAACCGTACCGGATCCTCACCGTGGCCAGGCTGACCGAAAAGAAAGGTGTTCCGGTCATCCTGGAGGCGCTGGCCATCCTGCGGAAGCAGGGGGTATCCTTTGAGCATGTCCTGATCGGTGACGGCGATGACCGGGACAGGATCCTGGGCCAGGTTTTCGAACTGGATCTGCAGGATCGGTGTCTCTGGCTGGGCACGAGAAGCCACGAAGAGGTGGTCCGGGAATTTGCCCGGGCAGATCTCTTTGTCCTGGGATGCCGGATAGCCGCCAACGGGGACCGGGACGGCATTCCCAATGTCCTGGTCGAGAGCCTGGCCATGGGCCTGCCGGCTGTGGCCACCACGGTTTCGTCCCTGCCCGAGATCATCAGGGACAGCGAGACCGGTCTGGCGGTTCCTCCCCAGGACCCCGAGGCCATGGCCAGGGCCATCCACCGGTTGCTGACAGATCAGTCCCTGCGCGAACGGGTCATCAGGCAGGGCAGGGAACTGGTGAAGGCCTCGTTTGACAACAGAAGATGTGTCGCCGAGCTGGCTGCCCTCTACAGGTCGGCCATCCCGGCCCTGGCAAGCCCATGAGCCGTTCCCTGCAGATCGCTTTCTATGCGCCCTTCAAGCCGCTGGATCATCCCCGTCCCTCGGGAGACCTGGTGATCGGCCGTGGTATTGCCGACTGGCTGCAGGAGCAGGGGCATGGTATCCGGGTGCCTTCCACCTTCAGGATGCGCTGGGTGTATCGTCGGCCCTGGCGGCTCTTCCGGGCGGCAGGCGAGTATCTTCGTGTTTTGAGCAGGGTGCGGCGACAGCCTCCTGATCTGTGGCTCACCTATCACTGCTATTACAAGGCCCCGGATCTGTTCGGCCCCGGCATCTGCCGCCGGCTCGCCCTGCCGTACGTGATCATCCAGGGCAGCTTTGCCACCAAGTACCGGCGGCGGATGGCCACCCTGGCCGGCTACTTGCTGAACCGCAGGGCCCTGCTGGCGGCAGACCTGCACATAACCACCAGGCAGCGGGACAGTCGCAACCTGCGGAGGCTGATCCCGGAAGAGCGGATGGTCTGGGTCAGCCCGGGCTTGCACACGGAGCAGTTTCCGGTGGATGTACAGGCTGGACGGGCGATGCGCAGCCTCTGGCAGGCGGGTGACCGGCCGGTGATCATCAGTGCCGCCATGTTGCGGCAGGACGTGAAGAGCCAGGGGATCGAGTGGCTGCTGGCCAGTTGTCACCGGCTGCAGAGGCAGGGCTATGGTTTCCTCCTGGTCGTCGTGGGAGACGGACCGGAAAGGCAGCGCCTTGAGCGACTGGCCGGTCGGCTGTTGCGGCCGGGATCGGTCCGGTTCGTGGGCCGGGTGGAGCGGCGGGAGATGCACCGCATGTATGCGGCCGGGGATCTCTTTGTCTTTCCCGGCATCAGAGAATCGCTGGGCATGGTCTTTCTCGAGGCGCAGTGCTGCGGGTTGCCGGTGGTGGCCTTTGCCAACGGCGGCATACCCGAGGTTGTCAGGCACGGCAGGACCGGTCTGCTCACCCCCCTTTTCGAGGAAGAGCCCTTTGACAGGGCAGTGGCCACCCTGCTGGAGAACGGTGAGTTGCGCAGGGCCATGGGAAGACGGGCCGCCGAGCACGTGCGTGCCCGCCATGACCTGCGCCGGAATTACCGGCGCCTGGAAGGCGCCCTGTTCGACCTGGTCGGGAGGCGGCAGGCGTCATGAACGAAACGGTCTTCGGGTTGATTCGGCACAGTGTCACGCTCTGGAACGAGGAGAAGCGGATCCAGGGGCTGCGAAACAGCCCGCTGTCCGAAACCGGTGCCGCAATGGCCCGCCGCTGGGGGGAGCAACTGCAGGCCATCCCCTTTGCAAGGATCGTCAGTTCAGATCTTGGCCGGGCCCGGCAGACGGCGGACCTGATCAACGCCACCCTTGCCCTGCCCCGGGAGGAGGATCCCAGGCTAAGGGAACAGGACTGGGGCCAGTGGAGCGGCCTGACCCTTCCGCAGCTCTACAAACACCACGGGGAAGCGGTGCGTCGTCAGGAAGAGGCAGGCTGGGATTTTCTGCCGCCCGGCGGCGAGTCCAGGCGTGCCGTTCTGGCCAGGAGCAGGGAGGCCCTGCTGGAACATGCCGGAAACCGGCCCGGTGAAACCATCCTGGTGGTAACCCACGAGGGTGTCCTCAAGTGCCTGCTCTACGACCTGCTTGGAAGAAAATTTCTGCCCCGGGAACCTCGGTTGCTCACCGGCTACCATCTCCACCTGTTGCGGAGCGATGGCCGGTCCCTGTGGCTTGATTCCCTGAATCATCTGTCCCTGCATGACGATCGTCCATGAAGATCCTCGTCTACTGCCAGCATGTCCTGGGCATCGGCCACCTTTGCCGCATCCTGGCCATCCTGCGGGCCCTGGATGACCACCGGATCACCCTGGTCCTGGGCGGGCCGCCGGTGGACCTGGAGTTTCCGGATCATGTCCGGGTCGTCCAGCTGCCACCCTTGCGCATGGATGCGGACTTTCAGAACCTGCAACCGGTGGATCCGGCCGGCTCGCTGGACCAGGTGCGCACAGCGCGCCGGCGGCAGCTGCTGGAACTTTTTCGTGGGCTGCAACCCGATGTGCTGCTCATCGAACTGTTCCCGTTTGGCCGCTACGCGTTTCGTTTCGAACTCGACCCGCTTCTCGAAGAGGCCCGTACTGCAAACAGGGCCATTCCCGTGGTCTGCAGCGTGCGGGATATCCTGGTGGAACGGGACAATGCCGAAAGGTTCGAAAACCGGGTGGTCAGCCGGCTCAACAGGAATTTCGATCTATTGATGATCCACGGCGACCCGGCGGTCCTTACCCTGGATGAAACCTTTTCCGGCCTGGACCGCATCCATATTCCCATCGTCTATACCGGTTACATCTGCGAGACGGCAGCGCCGGGCAGCAGGGAAGAGCTCCGCGGCAGGCTGGAGATTGCTCCTGGAGAGGTCCTGATCGTCTGCAGTGCCGGCAGCGGCAGCGTGGGACATGGCCTCCTCGAGGCCGTGGTTCGGGCTGCCCGCCTCCTGCCCCGGGTCAGGATGCAGGTGTTCACCGGTCCCTATCTGGATCGGCAGCATGTGGACCGGCTGCGGCGGCTCGCCCCGCCATCCTGCCGCATCGACCGGTTTGCCGATGATTTTCCCGTCTGGTTGGCAGCCGCCGACCTGTCGGTTTCCATGGGAGGGTACAACACCACCATGAACGTGGTCGCTGCCGGTTGCCCGGCCCTGATCTATCCCTTTGCCCAGAACCGGGAGCAGCGGCTGCGGGCAGAGCGGCTCCAGGGCCGGACAGCCATACGTCTTCTGGACGCCAAGGACCTGGACCCGGAACGGCTGGCCCTGCTGATGAGCGACACGATGACCGGCAAACGGCAGGAAAGCGATGTGGCCCTTGACGGGGCAGCGGCAGCGGCCAGGCAGCTTTGCCGGCTGCAGGAGGCCAGGCCGTGAAGCCGGTCGCGTCTTCCCTGTGGAGAAGCCCCCTGCCGGTCGGCTGGCAGGAGCGGCTGGATCGGCTTGCCGCATCGGCGCAACAGACCAGGGTCTTCTTCCGGGCGGACGATATAGCCGTGGCGGATGAGCGTTTCCAGCAAATGATGGCCCTGTTCCGCAGGTACGAGGTGCCCCTCTGCCTGGCAGTCGTTCCGGCCTGGATGGACCAGGGTCGGTTGGCTGCCCTGCAGCGGTTCGACCTGGCCGATCCCCTCTGGTGCTGGCATCAGCACGGGTTTGCCCATCAGAACCAC
>Ga0256914_1000393_pt1 | contig 42986 bp, 39 predicted proteins | sample HulkmetaG_FD_191571 | JGI IMG/M metagenome (GOLD analysis project Ga0256914, IMG submission 191571) | Hydrothermal chimney microbial communities from Main Endeavour vent field at the Juan de Fuca Ridge, Pacific Ocean - Hulk | ecosystem: Environmental > Aquatic > Marine > Hydrothermal vents ...
AGATTTGCCGGATCCAGAAAGGCCTGTAAACCATAGATTGACACTGCGGTGACCATTGAGGGTCTCACGTCGGGGACGTGTTACAGCGGCCTTATGAAATATTACATTGGGAGATTTTGTCATTAATAGTGGAACCTCATATTCATTATTTCACTGAATCAAATCTTTTCTTTTTTGGCGATGGACGCACATGGACTTTCATGGACAGTTTTTCGGCCCTGATCAGGCCCGATAAACACACCAGGCAGCTCAAAAATAGCTGCCTCCTTGTTGTATATTAACATGCCGAAGGCATATGGGATTTTCTTTAATGGCCGGTCGGGCATGAAGAAAGTATTCGTCCATGTAAGTCCATGACCGTCCATGGCCAAAAATCCCTTGATCTTGGATGCCTTTTATTTTCAGCAAGTTATTTTACCGAGACTAACCCTTGCGGCCATATATATCTTCCAGACGGACTATGTCGTCTTCCCCGAGGTATGAACCACTCTGGACCTCTATGAGCTCCAGGGGAATCTTGCCGGGGTTTTCAAGGCTGTGAACAGTGCCAAGGGGGATAAAGGTAGACTGGTTTTCTGTAAGAAGGATGGTTTCATCACCTTTTTGGATCCTTGCTGTACCTTTGACTATGATCCAGTGCTCTGCTCGGTGATGGTGCATCTGTACAGAAAGTTTTGCCCCTGGCTTGACAATTATCAGTTTTACCTGGAAACGGTCACCGGACACAAGCCCTTCATATGATCCCCAAGGACGGTACACCTTAGAATGGAATAGATATTCCTCCCGCCCTTCCCTTTTGAGATAATTTACTATTTTTTTTATGTCCTGAGAGCGCTTTCGGTCTGCCACAAGAACTGCATCTGGTGTTTCAACAACAACCAGATCATGTACCCCAAGGGCTGCTAAAAGACGTTTATCAGCTATAAGAAGGGAATTTGTTACCTCTTCTACTATAACATCTCCCTTGAGTACATTATTGGAGCTGTCTTTGGGAGTAACATTCCACAGGGAATCCCAGGAGCCAATATCATTCCAGGAACTTTCAAGTCCAACAACCACACCCTTATCTGTTTTTTCCATTACCGCATAATCTATCGAATCAGACGGGCATGCGTCAAACGCTTCTGAATCCAAGCGTAAAAAATCTAAATCCCTGGCAGCCTTTTTATAAGCCTTATCGCACCAACCAAAAATTTCAGGCTGTAACCTTTCAAGCTCTGCTAGATAGGTATCTGCCCTAAAGAGAAACATGCCCGAATTCCAAAAATAATCTCCAGACGAAAGATAATCTTCTGCATGTCTCTTATCTGGTTTCTCAACAAATTTTTCTATTTGATACAAATTTTTTGAAACAACGCGCCCCTTTTTTATATATCCATAACCTGTCTCTGGAGAAGTAGGCTTTATACCAAAAGTTACAAGATCGCCTTTCAAGGCTGCATCCATGGCTACTATTATAGCAGCCTGAAACCTTCTAAAATCTCCCAAGAGATGATCTGCCGGAAGAACCAATATAATTGCTTCCGGATCTTCCTCGAGACATCTGAAGGCAGCAGTGGCTATGGCAGGAGCAGTGTTTCGCCCAATAGGCTCCAATATGGTATCAAGCGGGCTAATGCCCACCTCTAACAACTGCTCTGCCACCATAAATCTGTGTTCATGATTGCACACTACTATAGGAGAAGTGCTTCCCTCCAATCGTAAAGCCCTCTTAACGGTCTGCTGTAAGAGGGTATCTGGGCCTGTGAGACGTAAAAGCTGCTTCGGATAGGCTGCTCTCGACATAGGCCAGAGTCGGGTTCCAGATCCGCCGGAGAGTATTACTGGAATAAGCCGCATTTTCACCTCTCTAATATCTTTTCAGCCATGAACGGGATGGACATATTAGACGGATTCCCTACTCGTTCCGAGGGCACATCTCGGATTTACCATGAATGAATTCCGAGCAAGTCAAAAAACTGCAGAAAGAAAATGCCCTGATGAAAGATGAAAGTTTCTCAAGGTTTCTGCTGATATTTACGTAATGCCTGAAACCTAAATCAGGACGCAGGCCCTTTACCCTTGGCTGACCAGGATCGAATTCCCAGGGATGACAGTAGAATATGAAGGCCCCCTTCTTTCCGAGGATCCTTTTGACGCCCCAGTTGAAAAGACTAAGCGGGTACAGCCTAAAATATCCCCCACCACCCCAAGGGATGGTCCTGTGAAAAAGACTTACGTTTGATATAGGGATTTCATAAAGGCCGCTTTCATTCATCAAAAGCACTGGGCCGACTGGTAGCCAGCTGCCATCCAGCTTGCCATAACGCCCGTGCATGCAGAAACTGTTAAAACTTGAATCATAAGAAAAATGGAGCTTTTTAAGGAGTTTTACCAGCCGGGCCGTGATGGAAAAACTTGGTGCCCTGTAGCCTGAGACCCTTTTCCCTGCAAGATCCTCCAGCAAGACCTTACTCTTGCGCAGATCTTCCTCTAGCTGTCTTTCTGAAAGACTAGTGCATAACTGGTGTCTGTAACCATGAGATGCAATTTCATGACCGCTGGAGGCAATCTGTTTTACCAGGTGCGGAACCCGCTCTGCAGTCCAGCCAAGAATGAAAAAGGTTGCCCTGATATGGTGTTCGGCCAGCTTTTCCAGAAGCTTTGCAGTACTTTCCTCCACGCGCAGCTGACAGGAATGCCAGATGGAATGGGGAAAATGAGTGCGAAGATTCTCAACCTGAAACCAGTCCTCAAGGTCAATGGTGATTAAAATGGTTTTGGCATTGGATTCAGACACTGATTATCAGCTTGATATCACATTGGAAAACTGTTTTTTAGCCATGGACATACATGGACACACACGGACGGTTTATCGGCCCTGACCAGGCCCGACAAACACCTCAGGCAGCTCAAATAGCTGCCACCTGGTAGTATATTGCCATGCCGAAGGCATGTAGGGTTTTCTTCTTGCCCGGTCGGGCATGAAGAAAGTATTTGTCCATGTAAGTCCATGTGTGTCCATGGCTAATTCAACCCAGATTATGCAGCTCGCAAGTTTGCTGAAGATGCAAGGCATCAAGGGCGAAGACATACTTGGGTATTTCAAGTCCTTGATAACGCAGTAGATTCTGTAAAATTGTGGGCCCCTCGCGGCTTCAAATGACTGAGACATAACGCTGGATAAGACTTCACCTTTTGGGTAAACGGATTGTCTGTATGGATTGGAGCCAACCATTGAATTATTCAAACAAAATCCTTTTCTCAGGCATTTGAAGTGTATAATTTGGGTTCAAAGTTTTTAAGAAAGCTCTTTGCTATTTCCTGCCCACTCCTGTATATCTAAAGCCCAACTCCTGCATGGTCTCAGGATCGTAGACATTTCTCAAATCTATAAATACAGGCTGTCTCAACAAGCTTTTTAGCCTTTCAAGGTCCAGGGCACGGTACTGGTTCCATTCTGTCATGAGGACGGCAGCGTCGGCTCCATCGCAGGCCTCGTAGGCATTTTCAGCATAATAAATGCCTTCTGGGAGATATTTCTTGGCCTCTTCCATGCCCTTTGGATCATGGGCCCTTATCTTTGCACCTTTCTCCATTAGTGCTGGAATTATTGATATAGATGGTGATTCCCTCATATCGTCAGTTTCCGGCTTGAAGGTGAGCCCCAAAAAGGCAATGGTCTTTCCTGCCTCTGAACCTCCAAGCATGTCGCGGATCTTTTTGACCATCCTCGCCTTCTGAGCGGCATTTACCTCAACAGCAGCCTCCACCAAACGCAGATGCTCCCCGTATTCCTGTACGATGCGCATGAGAGCCAATGTATCTTTAGGAAAACAAGAGCCACCATAGCCAGGGCCCGGATGCAAAAACTTAGGCCCTATCCGCCCATCCATCCCTATTGCCTTTGCAAGGGCTGTTACATCTGCTCCAACGGCCTCGCACACGTTGGCGATTTCATTTATAAAGCTAATCTTTATGGCTAAGAACGCATTGGCCGCATATTTGGTAAGCTCTGCAGTCTCGATAGTAGTACAAACGATTGGAGTCTCAATGAGATAAAGGGGCTTATAGATATCTCTTAAGACTTTTTCGGCCCTGGCTGACTCAACGCCTATCACCACCCTGTCAGGCCTCATGAAATCGTTTATTGCTGCGCCTTCTCGCAAGAATTCAGGATTTGAGGCAACGTCAAAATCCGCTCCTGGATTTTGCTCCCTGATAATCCTTTCAACCTGGCGTGCAGTGCCTACAGGCACCGTGCTTTTATCTACAATCACTGTGTAACCATTTAGATGGCTTGCAAGCTCCCTGGCAGCTCCATAGATATAGGTAAGATCTGCATATCCATCCCCTCTCCTGCTGGCTGGAGTGCCAACCGCAATAAAGACTGCATCTGCACCAGGCACGGCAGAGACAAGGTCAGTTGTAAAGCTTAACCTGCCCTCGGCCACATTTTTTTCCACAAGGCGCTTTAAACCAGGCTCGTAAATAGGTATCTGCCCAGCATTTAATTTTTCTATCTTCTCTTCGATTTTGTCCACACAGATGACATGATGGCCAAATTCTGAAAAACAGGTGCCTGTTACAAGGCCTACATACCCTGTGCCTATCATTGTTATATTCATAAGGTTTTACCTATATACCAAGTTTTTCCTGCACACTTCTGACAAGTTCAGGGTCTGCAGGCTCAGAGATCTTCTCAAGGGCCTTTTGACGCGAAACTCCCCCAGCCCTGACAATTCCAGCCATTTCCCATGCATAGGGATGAAATCCTAGGCGCTCCATATGCACCTTATTGGCAAAGGCATTGAGCAGACAGTTGCTGGAGTTGGGGTCTGTATCCGGAGGCGATTTCCAGCCAATGGCAGATAAGTGATCCTTTATTTTTTCCTCGTCATAGGGGTGGAAGGCCAGAGGATGGACATTTATTGGAAAGGACGATGCCGGCCTATCAAGATCTTTGCCAGTCGGATAAAAACGGGATAGGTCCTCCCCGGCAATCTCTTCAAGCTTCGGCCAGAAACTCTTCATGGTCATGGCAATCATCCGCGGATTGGTCTGCATTACAGAAGACTGAACCGGGGCCTGGCCTGGAGACCAGCCAAAACCTATAAAAGGAACCTGTTTCTCAAGGGCTGTCTTGAGCAGGATGGCCTTCACAAAACCTATGCAACAGGTACAGATGGAACTTGCCCTCTCCAACGCCTTTGGCGGGAAGATGTCTTTCTTGGCTGTTTCCGAAAAGATCTTTCTCAATATCTTGAAACTAGGCCTTATGAGCAGATGATCCACATCCAGCACATCAACCATATGCCTGATATTTTCCAAGGCAAACGGAGAGACGAAACCATTATCAAATGTTATGGCGAGAACCTTGAGGCCGTAATCCCTCCGAAGGATCTCAAGGGTGTAAGAGCTGTCCTTTCCACCACTATAGGCCATGATAAGATCATAAGCTCCCTTTCCCTTACGTTCGTCAAGAAGGCGCTTGAATTTCTTACTGTACCTTTCCTGATTGGCGATCCGTTCCTCGTGTTCAGTTGCCTTCTGACAAAATGAACAGATACCATGCTCATCAAAAGAAATGCCTGGAAATTTCTCATTTAAAATGCATCTCTTGCAGATCTTCATCTAGTTTTTCCCTTAAAAGAAATTTTTTTATCTTTCCTGAAGAGGTCTTTGGCAGAGCATCCACAAGGATGATCCTGTGGGGCACCTTAAAGCTAGCAAGATTTTTTCTGCAATGGCGAAGAAGCCCTTTCTCATTGATGCGATGTCCATTTTGGGAAACGACAAATGCTGCTATCCTTTCGCCGAGGATACGGTCTGGCAGGCCAACCACTGCAACTTCTGCCACATTGTCGAACTCAGAGATAACTTCTTCTATTTCCTTGGGGCTTATCCTGTGGGCACCGCTTTTTATGAGTTCGCTTTTCCTGCTTTTTATGTAGATAAAGCCCTCTTCATCAACTGTTGCCAGATCCCCAGTATATAGCCACCCGTCTTTTAATACCTTTGCTGTTTCTTCTGGCTGCCCCCAGTAACCGAGCATTATGTTTCCTCCCCTGGCGACAATTTCACCTGTTTCTCCAGGAGCCACCTCATCTCCATTCTTCTTGACCACCCTGAGTTCAACTCCAGGAATTGCCTTTCCAACAGAGCCCTCTTTTTCAAAAAGGAGTTCAGGCCGAAGATAAGAAAGCCTAGCTGTGGCCTCTGTCTGCCCGTACATAATAAAAATATCCGTATCAGGAAGCACTTCCTTTAGCTGCCTTGTAACCGCTGGAGGCATAGGGCCGCCTGCCTGGGTAACGTAACGAAGATGCGACCAGTTCATGTCTGAAAAATTCGACCTGTGCAGCAACATGGCAAAAGTGGATGGCACTCCAGCAAAACCAGTTACTTCCTCATGGCTCATCTTTTCCAAGACCTTGTTCGGATAGATAAAGTTGTCTTCTATATAAATCCTGGCCCCGGCAGCCAGATGGGTATGAAGGATTGAGCTTCCATACGAATAAAAAAAGGGCAGAACTGAAACAATACTGTCTTCTGAGGAAAGACGCAGATACGATATTATAGACTTGGTATTGGAGGCGATATTTCCATGACTTAGCATTACTCCCTTGGGCCTTCCTGTTGTGCCTGAAGTATAGATAATACAGGCTAGCTCACGAAAGTCTGGTTCTGAAAAAGGACCACTCTTTGATGGTCTTTCTGCGCTAACTTCGTCTGTAAAAATCAGGGATATGTCTTTAATGGCTCTAAGGGCGTATTTTTTTGCAAATCTCTTGTTTGTAACAAGTACTCTGGGCCTGCAAGAGTCCAGTATGTAGCGAATATTTTTTTTTGTATTATCTGTGTTAAGAGGTACTGCTGCAGCCCCAGCCTTCATTATACCAAGGTAGGAAATTACATAATGAATAGAATTTCCAAGGAGGATGGCAACCCGCTGGCCCTTTGAAATACCCTGTGTTGATAGCTTTTGTGCAAAGGCCTTAACAGCACGGGATAAGTCTCCGAAGGATATGGATCCATTTCTGTCCTCAAGGGCTATCTTTTCAGGAAAGCTGCTGGCAGATTTTTCAAAAAGATCCAGGAAGCTCACTTTTGTTATTTTTATCGTAACTGCCCATACGACACCTTCTGATCATCAACTTTTATTTTATCATTCAGCTTAAAAGGTGCCGGAATACGAACAAGAAAGGCACGAGAGGCGTCCTGCCTTCACTTCAAGTAGCAGACAACGCAGTAGGTGCGGTATCATGTGAGGAGATACCTTTTTTCTCCAGATACTTGCAAAGATTGTTTATGGAATCGAGGTTTTCTGGAATGAGTTCTTCATCATCTACCTTGATCTCAAAGGTTTCTTCCAGAAATTCTACAAGCTCAAGCACTCCGGTTGAATCGATTATTCCCTCTTCAAGAAAGGAACTGTCGTCCTTAAAATCCTCCGAATCCTCTCCCATCAAAAAATTCTCTACTATAAACTTCCTTATAAGTTCCCTGATCGACGACACAGCAATGCAACCTCCTAAAGATCGATTATTGGTAAGTTATACCACCCTATAGGCGCCCTCCCAAAACTAGTAATTTTGTTTCCCCAAACAGGCGCTTTATAAAAAAATAACCACAGACATGTTCTTGATATTTCAAGGATTATTTTTCAAGTACAACGCAGCTATTGGACAAAATAACAATTTTAGAGGTAGCCCTATTTTTTAAAATTCTTGGAGTCTTTGCTATTTTTCTCAAACTATTGAGCCTTAGACTAATCCTTTTGAGAGGCATTGACTTCCTTTTTTAATCTCTCTATTTCCTTTAGTATCTCTTCGTGTTCCCTCATCTTGCGCTTCAAAAAACTCACTGTCACCCTTGCCTTTTCCTCAATTCCTTTTGGTGTAAGGATATATGAATAGGCCTTCTTGTTACCATCCCTGTAAAACGCCAAGGCCTTGACCCATCCCTTTGACATCAAGGCCTTGAGGCAATAATTCACCTTTCCAAGGCTTATGCCAAGACTGTGGGCAATCGCCCTTTGACTTAGGTTGGGATTTTCCTGAAGAAGCGTAAGAAGCCTGTAACGAAGACCGTCATCAAGCATAAATCAATCGTTACCCAAAAAAGAGAGGCTACCGCCATCTGGGTGATAAGACACCACTATTTGTGATTTTTTTGCCCATTGATTATAGATATGTTCAAAGATTGAACACATCAATATTTAAAAGGGGTGTTGATTATTTGTCAACAAATAAAGACAGGCTACATTACAGGCTCATAGCCTTTATTTTGACATCGACAAGGCTATCTGAAAAGATTAAAAAACTTGCCCTGACTGTTTCATTAAAACCTCCGCTGGCTTCTTTCCACCGCATTAATCAGGTCATTCTTTAATCATTGCGGGATATGCCATTTGGTTTAAACTAAGACAAAATTTACATTTACTAGGCTGTTAAAAGTTGAGTACAAAAAAAGGAAAAGAAAACAAGACAAGCTTCTACAAAGAGATAGCGGCCATAGTCGTGACAGGCTTTGATCTTTTCTTGTTTGCTGCACTTCTTAGTTACACGCCAGATGATCCAAGCCTCAACCACTATACTGTCGCAAAGGCAAAAAATTGGATGGGGCCTGTAGGAGCACATATTGCCGACTTTCTTTTCTCCTTATTCGGAAAGGCGTCTTGGATCTTGATACCTTTCTTGACTGGGGCCATGTTGGCTCTCGTTGTAAAGGACTTCAGATCAATATGGAAAAGAAACGCCTTTCAGATAGTATCAGGCTTTATACTGATCTTTATTAGCAGCTGCATGTTTTTGGGGCTTTTAGATCCCCAGGCAATGGAAGGAGGAATCGCAGGTAATGCTATGTCCTCTTTTTTTTCCAAATGGTTTGGTATTCCTGGAACATTTCTTATTTGTGCCATTGCCGGCCTGTCAGGGCTCATCTTATCATCGCCGTTCTGTCTTGCTGAGGTCTTTTCCTCTTTCAGAAAAATTTCCCTAAGAAAAAAATCCAACCAACAGATTCAAAATTCATCGCCTAACAAGAAGGAAATTCCAGAATTAGAATTTTCAGAAAACGGTTTGAAGATCAATGCTCCCCCAAAGAGGAAAAAGGCAGAGAAAGACAATACTGCATCAAAGGAAGAATCAAACTTTGATATCAAGCCTGTCACGGGTGAATTCACTCCACCTCCCTTGTCGTTTCTCCAGGAGCCACCTGACTCAGAAACTGAGATCGACAGGCAAACTTACGTGGAAAACTCAAAGGTTCTAGAACAGAAGCTAAAGGATTTTGGTGTAACTGGAAAGGTAGTTGAAATATGCCCTGGCCCCGTTGTCACAATGTACGAATTTGCTCCTGCTCCTGGAGTCAAAATCAATAAGGTTGCAAGCCTGGCTGATGACTTGGCATTGGCTCTGAAAACCCACAGCGTCAGAATTGTAGCCCCGATTCCAGGAAAGGCCGTAATAGGGATTGAGCTTGCAAATCCAGTAAGACAGATGGTGTATCTGAGGGATATCCTTTCCAGTGACGTATTTCAAAAGGGAAAGGGAGAACTTCTTCTCGCCCTGGGCCAAGATATAGTCGGACAGCCAGTAGTTGCAGATCTAGCAAAGATGCCACACCTTCTTATAGCAGGGGCAACAGGGACAGGCAAAAGCGTTGGACTAAACGCCATGATCTGCTCACTCCTGTATAAGATGGGCCCAGACAAACTAAGACTCCTCATGATAGACCCTAAGCGTATAGAACTTTCTCTCTACGAATCAATCCCGCACCTGATTCATCCTGTAGTTAGCGAGCCCAAGGAGGCCACTAGGGCCCTCAAATGGGCTGTTATGGAGATGGAAAGACGCTACCAGCTTCTGGAAGAGGCCCACGCAAGGAACATAGCGGGTTACAACAAAACGGCTGAAGAGCCCTTGCCACTCCTGGTGGTGATCATCGACGAGCTTGCTGACCTCATGATGGTCTCATCAAAGGAGGTTGAGGCGTCCATTGCAAGGCTTGCCCAGATGGCCAGGGCGGCAGGCATACACCTTCTCATTGCTACCCAGAGACCATCCGTAGACGTACTCACTGGCCTCATAAAGGCCAATTTCCCTGCACGGCTTTCTTTCAAGGTCTCGTCAAAGGTGGATTCCAGAACGATACTCGATGTTATGGGCGCTGAGAGGCTTCTTGGAAATGGAGACATGCTTTTTCTGCCGCCAGGTTCCTCAAACCTCGAGAGGATTCATGGTGCGTTTATTTCAGAATCAGAAATTCTAAAGATTGTGGAATTCTTAAAGGCCCAAGGTGAACCTGATTACGACTTTTCCGTGGTTGAACCAAATCCAGAAGAGGCAGGGTCTGGAGAACCAGACGGCAAGGATTTCGTTGACGAGAAATATGACGAGGCCGTAGAAATAGTTACAAGTTCTGGCCAAGCTTCCATCTCTGGGCTTCAGAGGCGACTGCGCATTGGCTACAACAGAGCTGCGCGCATGATAGAACAGATGGAAAAAGATGGCATAGTAACGCCTACTGATGGAATGGGCAGGAGACAGGTCATTGCCAGAAACTATGACAACATGTGAACTTCTGGCCCCTGCGGGAAACCTTGAAAAATTAAAGATCGCCATCCATTACGGGGCTGATGCCGTCTATTTTGGCGGGAAAGAATTCAGCCTGAGATCTAGGGCAGGAAATCTCACCAGGGAAGAAATCCAAGAAGCGATCGGCTATGCAAGGAGACATAAGGTAAAGACCTATGTCACTGTCAACATATTTGCCAGAAACCATGATCTTACACCCATCAAGGACTATTTGGACTTTCTCTCAAAAGTTGAGCCCCATGCAATCATAGTCTCTGACCCAGGGGTCATAAGTCTTGCCAGGAAATGTGCCCCAAATCTTCCAATCCATCTTTCAACCCAGGCAAATACCACCAACTATGAAAGCGTGCATTTCTGGCAGAAACTGGGCATCAGAAGGGTGAATCTTGCCCGTGAGCTGGGACTAAAAGAGATAAAGCAGATCAGGGAGAAGACCAGCCTCGAACTGGAAACCTTCGTGCATGGCGCCATCTGCATATCATATTCCGGACGCTGCATGCTTAGCCTATATCTTGCTGCCAGGGATGCAAACAGAGGCAATTGTGCTCATCCTTGCAGGTATGCCTACCAATTGCAGGAAGAAAAAAGGCCTGGTGAATTTTTTCCAGTGGAAGAAGATGGACGTGGGCTTTATATCTTTAACAGCAAGGATATGTGCCTAATAAGAAGGATACCCGAACTCGTTGCATCAAGGGTTGATTCCCTAAAGATAGAAGGGCGTATGAAAGGGATATTTTATCTTGCAACAGTCGTACGAACATACAGGGCTGCACTTGATGAGGCCCTCGGCTTGAAAACCACACCCTTTTCTATAGCTAAGGCAGAACGAGAGCTTTCCTTAATTAGTTCAAGAAAATATACAGAAAACTTCATAGACGGCCCTCCCAACGAAAAAGACATGCTTTATGAAGGTCCAGAAGTGCTTCAGCCCTATATCCCAGTGGCAGTGGTAATAAAGGGAGGGAAAATGGCTACAGTCAAGATGAATCATGTGCTAAGCCCTGGTGATGAGCTTGAATACATGAACAAGGATCTTAGTGAAACAAGAATATTTGTCGACGCCATCTACGATGCAAAGACTAACAAACGCCTCGATAAGGCCACGGGAGGAGAGCTTGTAAGGATAAGATGCAAGCCAGAAATCAATTTTGAACCTTTTGCCTTGATAAGAAGGAAAAATCTACCAGCACCTGTCCATCAAGGCGACTAATGGGCATGACTTGGCAGGTCTCATCTGAACAAAATCTTTCATGGACAAATATCAACTCGAGATCCATCAACCTCAAAATGGCTACCGCTATTCTGTTGACTCCATCCTGTTGGCTGAATTTGTCAATCTCAGGCCAAAGGCGAAGGTGCTCGAGCTGGGAGCCGGGTGTGGAGTAATCGCACTTATTGTTGCCAGAAGGTTTCCCGCCTGCACCATTCAAGCAATAGAAATACAAAAAGGCCTCTTTGAATTTCTGAAGAAAAACATAGAAACCAACCACCTGATGGACCGCGTGCAGCCGATATGGGAAGATATCGCTAACGTGAAAACTATTTTTGAGCCAAATATGTTTGACCATGTAATCACAAATCCTCCCTTTAGGGAGCCTGTCTCTGGAAGGCTCTGCTTGAATGCCCAAGAGGCTTTGGCGCGTCATGAAATTATCATCGATCTCGACACCATTCTAAAAGCAGCCTTTTTCGCGTTAAAGGCCAAGGGCAGGTTTTCCATCATTTATCCGGCAGAAAGGCTTTCATTTCTTTTTTTCTCCATGAGTCAAAACAGGATTGAGCCCAAACGACTCAAATGTATTCATCCATCCCAGGAAGGCCAGGCACGCATGGTGCTTGTTGAAGGTGTGAAAGAAGGAGGAACAGAACTGAGGATTCACCCTCCCCTATTTTTAAACCAAAACGTTAACGATCCTGCGGAGTAAATCCTCTTTTATAACCCCCTTTTTGTAGTAAATAGGCTTGGGCATATTCCACAGAAAAGAAGATTAAATTCTGATTTGGCAATTGGGCCTTATAGGTGTTATTTTAAAGTCTTTAAAAAACGGAGCATGCCATCTAGCCACTTTGAACTTGGAGGATCTTTAAATTGACCCGAAGATATATGCCTATTCTCTTATTGAGCCTTTTTGTCCTTGCAGCTTGCGCACCCAAGAGCAATACCATTACTGCCCAGGAAAAACACGAAAGGATCGTGGAAAACTATGTAAAGCCTATCCAGCAGTCCCCGGAAGAGAACCGGAAGAAGATAAAGCAGGACCTTAAAAATCTTTTTCCAGAAGCAGGTACATGCCCCATCGATACATCAAAGGTAGACCCAGACTCAGACCAGGGTAAACTGGACATGGCACTGGAGCTTTGTAAGCTTTCGCAGGATCTGTGGGCAGACGGCGACAAAGACGGGGCCATAAAGGTGTTAGACGATGCCTATAGCCTTGTGCTCAGCGTAAAAAACGAACAAGAAGATCCAGACATCACCCAGCAAAAGGACGACCTCAGATTTCTTATTTCCAAGAGGATACTTGAAATCCATGCATCACGATTCAGGACCACCAAGGGTTTCAAAAATGCCATTCCCCTCACCGTTAACAAGTATGTACAAAGGGAGCTCGACCTTTTCACAGGCAAGGAAAAGCAATTTTTTTTGGCAGCATACAACCGATCTGGCAAATACAGGCCCATGATCGTAAGGGAACTGAAAAAGGCAGGGCTGCCTGTGGAACTTTCGTGGCTACCATTAATAGAAAGCGGTTTCAAAGTAAGGGCCCTTTCCAGAGCAAGGGCCTTGGGGCTTTGGCAGTTCATTCCTTCCACAGGTTACAAGTTCGGACTCAAGAGAAACATTTGGGTGGATGAAAGACTAGATCCAGAAAAATCCACCAAGGCTGCCATAGCCTATATGACAGAACTCCATGAAATATTTGGAGACTGGTCCACTGTGCTCGCAGCCTACAACTGCGGGGAAAGGACTGTCTTGAAGGCCATAGACAGACAAAAGATCAACTATCTCGACAACTTCTGGGATCTTTACCAAAGGCTCCCAAGGGAAACCGCAAGATATGTACCCCGCTTCATAGCAACACTGCTCATTATCAAAAATCCTGAAAAATATGGTTTCGACTTGTCTGATCCAGAGTCTCCCATTCCATATGAGACGGTTCACGTTAGAAAACAGATGCAGATCAAAGACATAGCCAAGGCAATTGGTGTCTCTCCAGAAACTCTTGCCGAACTGAATCCATCTTTGCGCCACCAGGTCACCCCAGAAACAGGTTTTGAGCTCAAGGTTCCCAAAAAATACAAAGGCATCCTACTTGCGAAGCTTCAGGAAATACCCAAATGGACACCTCCCAAACCCAGATACTACGCTAAGAAACGCACCTATGTCGTCAAGCACAAGGTTAGAAGGGGGGAGACCCTTTCGCGTATAGCAAAAAGATATCATACAAGCATGAAGGCGATAAAACGGGCCAGCAGGCTAAGAAGCAACAAGATCAGAATCGGACAGATCCTCAGGATACCTGTACGTTCTGCCAGATATGCTTCGTATAGAAAGAGCAAAAAGGCTAAGACTAGAACGTACGTGGTAAAAAGAGGTGATACCCTCTGGGAAATAGCTCGCAGATACAATGTATCTGTTTCAAAGCTTAGGCGTGTAAACAAGCTTTCTTCCAACTGCTTGTTCATCGGCCAGATACTCACCATACCAAGAAGTGGTTGATTTTAAGGAGTAGATTGTGGCAGAAAACAGCAGGTGTCTCCTCGATGCCAAGGAGATAGACCGAACACTGGCCAGGATTGCACACGAAATAGTAGAAAAAAACAAGGGAATAAAAGACTTATGCCTTGTTGGCATAAGGACAGGAGGAGTGCCCCTGGCGTTCAGACTTCAAAAAAAAATCAAGACCATAGAAGGCACGGCCCCTGACGTTGGAGTCCTTGATATCACACTCTACAGAGACGATTGGAGCACCCTGAGCCAACACCCAATTGTTAGAAGCACTGATATTCCCTTTTCCATCGATGGCAAGGTCATAGTTCTAGTGGACGATGTGATATACACTGGCCGGACCATTCGAGCAGCACTCGATGCACTGACCGATTACGGAAGGCCAGGAAAAATCGAACTCGCTGTCCTAGTAGACAGAGGCAGGAGAGAACTTCCCATACAGCCCGATTTTACAGGAATAAGCCTTTCTACGTCCATGGATGAACACGTAAACGTATATCTGGAAGAAATCAGCGGTAAAGATGAAGTCCTGATCGAGAAGGTATGAGGGTTTGCTTCATCAATATTGCCCTTATCCATTTTCAGATATTAATCTTGCAAGTTATGAATGAAAAAAGTCATACAAATATTGAGAAAGGATAACTGCCATGGTACTGCCCATTGCAATCACCATGGGCTGCCCGGCAGGAATAGGGCCTGAGATCATCCTCAAGGCGCTCAGCAGCACCCCTGGACTGCCTCATGTAGTAGTGATAGGAGACCTTGAGATACTGAAAAGGGCCAGGGATTTTGCAAAAATTGGCGAACTGGAATTTAGTATCTGGCATCCTGGAGAACACGTTTCACAAAATCAGGCCCCAAAGGTGGTCCATGTCTATCCTGTCACAAATCTTTCTACTGACCAGATATTGCCTGGGAAACCCTCTGCGGAAACAGGAAAGGCGTCTTTCGCCTACCTTGACACTGCCATAGATCTTTGTCTCACTGGAAAGGCGTCTGCCATAGTAACAGCTCCTATTAGCAAGATTGGGCTAAAACTCGCCGGTTACAACTGGCCTGGACACACAGAAATCCTGGCAGCAAGGACCAAGAGTTCCAACTTCTTGATGATGATGGCTGGCACAAAATTGAACGTAACCCTTGTCACAATCCATGTGCCTATCTCCCAAGTGCCATCCCTGATAACCATAGACAACATCCTTATGACCATCCAAATCACCTGCAAGGCCTTAAAAAGGGATTTTGCAATATTAAATCCCAGGATCGCAGTCTGTGGCTTGAACCCCCATGCTGGAGAAGGCGGAATGTTCGGAACAGAAGAGATAGATATAATTGAACCAGCGTGTCAAAAGGCAAGAGCCTCAGGGCTTGATATCGAGGGCCCGCTGCCACCAGACACGGTGTTCTACCAGGCCAGCCATGGTGATTTTGACGCAGTGGTTTGCCTCTATCATGATCAGGGGCTTATCCCCTTTAAGCTACTCCATTTTGACGATGGAGTGAACGTGACATTGGGGCTTCCAATAGTGCGGACTTCAGTGGACCATGGCACTGCTTATGACATTGCTGGCACCGGAAAGGCAAATCCTAGTAGCCTTGAGTCAGCCATGAGGCTTGCTGCCAAAATCGTTTCGAACAGGGCCAATTTTCACAATTCATGAAAAGTCCAAACCCCACTGGGGCAGACACACAAGAACTGGTCCTTGAAATCAAAAGGCTTCGGAAGACCTTTGGCCAGAGACAGGTCTTAAAAGGCCTTGACATTCGTCTTCGTCCTGGCCAGTGCCTCGCCCTTCTCGGGCCAAATGGTGCTGGAAAGACCACTACCATAAGAATTGTTTTGGGCCTTGTCATAGCGACGGATGGCGAAATAAAAGTTTTTGGCAAACCTCTTCCAAGGTTTCTCAGGGATGTCAAATATGATATCGGTGTCGTACCTCAAATGGACAACCTAGACCCTGACCTTTCCGTACTGGAAAATCTTCTTGTGTATGCCAGCTATTTCAGAATAAAGCGAAAAGTGGTCAGAGAGCGAGCACATGAGTTATTGTCCTTTTTTGCCCTCCATAACAGGAGAGATGAAATCATCCAAAACTTGTCTGGGGGCCAAAGGAGAAGACTTCTTCTTGCCAGGGCCCTGATCAACAAACCAAAACTTTTGATATTGGATGAACCCACGATAGGGCTTGATCCACAAGCCCGTTTGCTTATTTGGGAAAGGCTAGAGCATCTCAGAAAAAAAGGCACCACCATGCTACTAACAAGCCATTACATGGAAGAGGTAGCCCGGCTGGCCACCACAGTAATCATCATCGACCATGGAAAATCCATTGCAAGAGGCCGTCCCGACAAGATAGTAAAGGAGATGCTTGGAACCGAGATCATGGAATTTTCAGGTTCAATGGAAAAACTCGAAGGGCTTGAAGATCTACTCAAAACATGTGACGTACTGGCAGAAAGGGTGGACGACAGGCTGTTTGTATATGTAAAGAATGGATGCCCTGAACTAGACTATGCAACGAGAGATTTCCCCATGGTGGTAAAAAGACCTGCCACGTTGGAGGATCTATTTCTAAAACTCACAGGCCGAAAACTGAGGGAGACCTGAGCATGTATCAAGTCTGGCACAGAAATTTCAGGGTATGGCTCAAACACATACAGGCAAGCCTTATTGGCAATCTGGGGCAACCCTTTCTCTTTCTTCTTGCAATGGGCTATGGATTAGGACGCTCCGTTCCTGAAATCGAAGGGCTTACGTATCTTCAGTTTATCGCTCCTGGCCTTGTGGCCTCGAGTGTGATGTACGGTGCCGCCTTTGAAGCAACCTATGGATCTTATACAAGACTATCCACCCAGGGGACCTTCGAGGCAATACTCATGACTCCTATCTCTGTCCAAGAACTTGCTATGGGCGAAATATTGTGGGGTGCAACCAAGGGACTTATCGGTGGTATTATTATGCTGGTGACACTACCCCTTTTCGGTGTCACACCGTCTATATGGTCTGCAGCCCTCATTCCCGTACTCTTTGCAGAAGGCATAATCTTCTCGGCCCTAGGGCTCATAATGACTGCAGTCGCTACTAATTATGACTTTTTCAACTATTTTACATCCCTTGTCATAACCCCGCTTTTTCTCTTTTCTGGCATATTCTTCTCATTAAAGGCCATAGGCGACCCCCTTCGGCAATTTCTCTATTTCCTGCCTCTATCCAGCGTTGTAGAATTGTCCAGGACCTTTTGCTACGGACGTCTTGACTGGAACATTGGCCTTGAACTTTTAAATGTCTCTTTCTTTTCAATAAGTTGTACAGTTATTGCGATATTTCTGTTGAAAAGGCGCCTTATACAGTGACCATCTTCCAACTAAAAGGGATTGAAGATACCAAAAGGCTCGCTCTTTGTATTTCAAAAGTTGTCAGGCCAGGCGATGTCATACTACTTTCTGGAGATCTAGGTGCAGGCAAGACAACACTCACTCGTTTTCTGGCACAAGGCCTTGGCATTGACCAAAGGGAAGTGACAAGCCCAACCTTCAACTTGATACATGAATACCTCGATGGCGACTTGCCCCTCATCCATGCAGATCTATACAGGCTGGGTGAAGGTAGTGACATCTTTGACATGGGTCTTGAGGATTATCTCAACAATGAAAATATCCTCATTGTGGAATGGAGCAATTTTTTATCGGGACCAATTTCCTCCGAATTCCTCGAGATCCGTCTTGCTATAGAAGAAAGTGAGCGCACAGCTATAATTGACAGTAAGGGCAGTGGTTGGATAGAAAGGATCAGAAAGATTGAAGGCTGCTTTGAGAAAGGAGAACCCTAAATGAAGGCCCTGGTCTTAAGTGGAGGCAAGGGAACAAGGCTTAGGCCTCTTACACACACTATTGCCAAGCAGCTTGTACCTGTGGCCAACCGACCTATCTTGGGTTATGTGATGCACCATTTGAGTGAAGCCGGTATCCATGATACAGGCGTCATCGTTGCTCCTGAGACACAGAATGAAGTCAAGAATTATCTTGGAAATGGCAATGCATGGGGGCTTGAAATCACCTATATTACTCAGGAAAGGCCTTTAGGGCTTGCCCATGCAGTAAAAACGGCCAGGGATTACTTAGGGGACGAACCTTTTATCATGTATCTTGGAGATAACTTGCTTGGAAGCGGGATATCTCATGCTGTGACCGCCTTTGAAACTGAAGGCGCTGACTGCATGATATTCCTGAAAAAGGTTCCAGACCCAAGGGCCTTTGGCGTTGCTCAACTTGATGACACTGGCAATATCATAAAACTTGTGGAAAAACCCAAAAATCCACCTTCCGATCTAGCCCTTGTGGGCGTATATCTCTTTTCAAATGCCATCCATGAAGCCATTGACAACATAAAGCCTTCCTGGAGGGGAGAACTTGAAATCACAGACGCCATTCAGGAGCTGATTGACAAAGGCAAAAAAGTCAAGGGTGAGATACTCGACTCATGGTGGCTAGATACTGGAAAAAAAGACGATTTTCTCGCGGCCAACACTACAGTTTTAGACCAATACATTAAAAGATCCATTAAAGGGCATATAGATGCCACAAGCACGGTTGAAGGTAGAGTGGAAGTGGCTAAAGGGGCCAAAATAATCAACAGCACAATCAGAGGGCCAGCCGTCATCGGCAAGAAGACTATCGTGGACAACGCCTTCATAGGGCCATACAGCAGCGTGGGAGACAGGGTAGTCATAAGAAATTCTGTGATTGAACACGTGGTGATACTTGAAGGTTCGATTGTCGAAGGGGTTGTGAGATTGGAAGACAGTCTCATAGGACGAAATGCCCGGGTAGTCAAGGGTAAAAGGCTTAGGGGCGCCCTAAGGCTCATGATTGGAGATCACAGTCATGTAGAGATATAAACCGGTTTAAGTAAACTTTTTCAATCTTTGCGGTTGTATAATTTCCTTAAAAAACTTTGAGTTAGCCATGGACACACATTGACTTACATGGACAGGTAATATACTGCAACGTGGCGGCTATTTGAGTTGCCTGGCGTGTTTATCGAGCCTGATCAGGGCAGATAAACTGTCCGAGTGTGTCCATGGGCTAAAAACATTTGATCGTGGATGCCTTTGTTTCTTTATTTTCAGTAAGTTATTTTTGTCGGAAACTTGAATAAATTTTCTGGTCAATTTTTGGATTTTCAAGCAAAACAGTTCTGATTAGAATTTTTTTCTTTATTAATCTTATCATGTACATTACAATACAAAGTGCCTTCCAGAGGTTACATATTGTATTCGGTATCAGAAGCTTTTGGAGATGAGTCAATTCATTTCAGGGTTATTCTGTCCGGGGCCATTTGTACTTTTGGAATATTATCAAGCTTTTATGGAAAGGAGTACCAAGGTAAATGGCAGAAGGTAAGGTAAAATGGTTCAATGACAAGAAGGGTTATGGTTTCATTGAAATTGAGGGACAGGCAGACGTCTTTGTGCACTATTCAGGAATAGTGACAGACGGCTTTAAATCACTCAGGGAGGGAGAATCAGTTACCTTCGACATTGAAGAAACAAGCAGGGGGCCCCAGGCTGTAAACGTCCAAAAGGCTTAACTGAGAAACAAACACGATTAACACATCCAAAAAGGCGCTTATTAAGGCGCCTTTTTTTATTTCAAATGGCATCTTCCAGATTCACCACTGTGCAAGTCATGGTATGCTTTATGGCTCCTATACCCTGGAGTCTCTGCATCACTATATGGGACAGCGAATCGTGGGAATCTGTCTCAACTTGAGCTATTATGTCATAAGGGCCCATGATCACATCGAGATGTTTGATCTCCGACATCTTTCTAAGGTCTTTAACCACGTCCGTGGTCTTTCCTATCTGGGTATTTATGAGAATATAGGCCTTGATAGACATCTTTTTTCCTCCTTTTCTTTTTAAGCATGATCTCAGCCACGAGATCCATGCCAAACCTGATCAAAAGTCCTGCTGCTATCCACGTGACCGGCCTCGTGAATAACCTCTTCCTCTTTAAGGTCATTTTAGGCCTATCCTATTGGTTTGTAGTGCAAGAAGCACCTGCGCACGACAAACATCCACCTAGGAACAGTTTTTTCTTGACCCAACCCATAGCGTATCTCAACAGTTCTTTTTCATCCCTTGAAATCCTTTCTATAACCTCGGGATCCTCCATATAACGTTCCAGATTGGGCCCTTCTAGAAAATTTTGTTTGAATGAATCGATATCGTAACAACCCATATAAAATATATCTATCTGGTCGGCTGTTAGGTGTTCAATCCCTGCCTCTGTTTTGGCCTGAAGAAGCTCGCCAAAAACATCGTTCATCTCGTTATATTCATCCAGTCCCTCATTTTCCTTCCATTGCCGCACAGTCCAAGTCTTACAGTCCCTGAAGCCAAGACAATCTGGCTCCCTCACTATGAAAAAGAATTCCTCAACACCTTCCATATCCTTGCTGCGCCTCGCCATACGGGCAAGGGGATATGTCCTGCAAGCACCTGGACGGGCCTCATAGATGGTGCAACCCTTGCCTTCTTCAAGAAATGGACATTTCAGATAAGGCCCCTCCATCTTCAGCATGACTACCGGAAGGCCAGACTCAAAACCCACATGTACGGACGTATATCTTTTGAGAAAATCCCCTGACTTCAAACCGAGCCTGTTTTTCAATACCATTATGTCATAGGGCATTAAAACCAGATTCAAGTCGTGGCAGCATTTGGTAAAACATTTCTTTTCGGGGGTACATGAAAAACAGAAGGTATCATCATCTTTCAATTTTTTGGATCCATCCATATATGCTTCAGGGCCTTCAGACATTGCTCACTCCTTTATTCCAAAGTTATTTTATTGTCCTTATTCTACTTCAAAAACGATGCGTTGGCAGCTCCAGATACTCGAGCCACAAGAAAAATATCGAAAGGCTTTCTCAGATTATTCAGATTATAGATATGAAAATGGCACTCAAGCGAAAGGCCAAGTTTTTCTCAAGGCCACCCCTAAGATAAATGTCGTCCTCTATCCTCGTCAACATCTGGGTCATTATAACCTCAAAACCCATGTTGATATAGCCATCTTCTCCAACCTCGTTAGTAACAAAGAGAAGTCTTCCTGAAACGTCCCGGTATGTCTTCATGCGCCAGTTCACTTGCGCCATATTGCTATATAGCCTCTGGAGACGCCTCAAGTCTATTTGGCACCCTGTGAGAAAAAAGGTGCCCCCAGTGTCATATGCCTCGTCTATGCTCCTTTTTAGGCCTAACCCCAGAAGAAACACCCTGTCGGGAATTATCGGATTTGGCGAGAACGCTTCATCGAGCAACTGATGGGAGGCCATTTCTTGAAGGTTTGGATAAAGCATCTCACCCTGCCCAAATATGGCTGAAAGTTTGATTTTCCATCTCTTGTGGTCTGGCTCATACCTAGGATTTTTTGCATATAACCTCTGCACCAGTTCCTCGATACACTTATAATATCTGCCAAGGTGATAAGCTATTATCTTAACGTCTGGCCCGCAAACCGCATCTCTGCAACCCTTTCGAAAGCCTGGTGTGCATCCAGAAATGACAACCATTATCATAAGACAGGCAGCCAGCATGTCTTTAAGATGCATCCTAGACCTAAACGAAGTAGCTGAGAACATAGTTTGAAATATAGCGCCCCCTTTTTGTAAGGGCCAACCTCTTGTTTTCTGGAAAACGCCTAATGAGCCCATCCCTTTCCATGCGGGAAATGATCTGTCCATAATATTTCAAGCAATCCAGGCCGAACCTATTGGAGAATTCATCAATGTCCACCCCCTGATTCATCCTCAAGGCCATTACGAAGGCCTCTCTGAATCTTGCTTCTGAGCCGAGTTTCTCTATCTCGGCAACTGGCAACTGCCCCCTCTGCAACGCTCGAATATAACCATCAAGGCTGGAAACGTTTCTGATCCTCTTTCCCCTTAAGTATGAACAGGCTGAGCAGCCTATTCCAAGATATTGCCTCCCTGTCCAATAACCGATATTGTGCCGACACTGAAAGCCTGGCCTTGAAAAGTTGGAGATCTCATATTGTTCATATCCGTGTGCCAAAAGGGTTTCTTCCACTAGCTCTGTAAGAGCAAGCCTTGTTTCCTGATCCAAGACAGAAATTTCACCTCTGTCAACTGCCCTTTTCATGGGGGTGCCATCCTCAAAACTCAATTCATAACAGGACACGTGTTCAGGCTTAAAGCCCAAGGCCTTTTCCAAACTGTAGGCAACTCTAGCCTCGTCCTGCCCTGGTATTGAATAGATAAGATCAAGGCTGAGATTAGATATGCCTGCTTCTCTTACATCACGCACGGCTTCAACTACCTCTTTAACCCCATGCACCCTACCAAGCGTCCTTAAATCCTGTTCGTCCATGGATTGAACCCCAAGACTCACCCTGTTCAACCCCTTGTCTTTTAATGCCTGCACCAAATCCAAAGTTACAGAATCGGGATTGCATTCCATTGACAGCTCAAGGCCTTTATCTTGGATGTCGAATAGGTGAAATGCCGACTCCAGGAGTGTGCCAATATATTCGAGGGGGACAAAAGAAGGAGTGCCTCCACCAATATAAATGCTGTCAAAAGAGACAGAGGCGAGCTGACAAGAGGCGGCACGAAGTCGCATCTCCTTTTCCATGGCATCAAAATATCGTTTTATTACCCCGTCTTGACCCACAGTATAGGAAACAAAACTACAATATCCACATTTCTTCCTGCAAAAGGGTATGTGAAAATAAAGGCCGGCCAATTTATCAGATCTTCTTCCCCTGGCAGAAAAGAAATTTTTCTACACTTTCACTCCTTGAACTCTTTGGTTTGAATAGTTTTACAGAGTCAAATAAAGCAATAAGATCCTTCCTGAAAATGGGGAGATCCTCTCCTTCAAAGACCTTACAGAAAAAAAATCCCTTTCCCTTGAGGGTGGAGATAGCTATATCAAGGGCATAACGGGCAAGCTCCATGGACCGGTAATGATCCAGATCCTTCCTGCCGCTGGTACTAGGAGCCATATCACTCAACACCACGTGAAATTTACCAAAGCGATCACAAAATTCCTCTGGATTCATGGAGAAGATATCCGTCTTGATAAATTCTATATTCGGTCCATGCACTTTGAGCCTGTGAAGGTCCAGGGCAGTAACCCTTCCCTTGGGGCCTATTATCCTGGAAACATATTTGGTCCATGAACCAGGTGCAGCACCAAGGTCCAACACTGATTGGCCTGAACGCAGAAATCTATACTTTTGTTGCGCCTCTTGAAGCTTGTATACGCTCCGTGCGGGATAGCCTTCCTGTTTTGCCCTGTGAAAATAATGATCTTGTACCTTTTTCATATCTTAACCAATGGGTCACAAAAACCTTTTCAGTCTGGAACAATGGTGTCCACCACGTGACAGGCCAATGTATTCCGTTTATCTGCAATATGCCCAGAAAGGCCTATCTTAAGCCTAAGCAGACATCCCGAGCATGTAGTGGTCAGAAGCCTCACGTCTTCGCCTATACTTGCAATGGTTTTTTTAAATATTTGAGCTGAAAGGTCAGGCCTTGCAAAACCGAATAACCCTCCTTGCCCACAGCACCCTGATTGACCATATCGAAATCCCTTGCCCAAATTGCGCTCAAGAAGGCGCAGTGGATCATCACCCTTAGAAAGGTCATAGCGTTGATGGCAGGGCATTTGAAAAGAGACGATCCTTCCAGATGTGCAATTTGCCGGCCGCAAGAACTCAAGGGCTGCCTGAGAAAATTCCATGACCTTTTCAGAAATGGCAGAAGCACGATGCCACTCTTTGGATCCTTTCTCAAAAACCTGGGGCCATTTCTTTATCATGGAGGCACAAGAAGCGCATGCGGTAAGAAGGATGTCGAACTCTTCGTTCTCAAGTGCCTCAAGATTCTTACTAATCGCCCTTTTCACGTATCCTGTTGCGCCTGCAGAAAAGGCAGGCAAGCCACAACAAACCTGATCTACAGGAATTGAAATTTGGCCATTAAATATGGCTGAAACCTTTGCGGCCACTTGGGAAAACAACATATTTTGTGAGCACCCTACAAAAAAGGCAATTTGCGGGACAGGCTCCTTAAATTCAATATGGCGGGCCTTTTCAAGGTATCGCCTAGTCCACTCACTGGGAGAAGCAAGAAAGGGGGGGTTGTGCCTTCCCAAGAACTTGGTAGCGCTTTTATAGCCTTGAAAAATCGTCTTCAATGATCCTGTATCGGATTTGCCGACCTTGTCACTGCTTGGTATGAGATCTGCTGCCTTTATGGCAAATTTGGCAAGATTTTGATGGGAAAATAAATTATACACCGGATAGGGCAAGGTGCGGAAAAAACGATGCACAGCCCTTTGCGAACGGATTAACGCACAGACATCTGCCCCGGAAGTGCAAACCGCACTGCATGCACCACACTGAAGACATGCCTTGATGGTCTCTCTAACCAGACCTTGTCCTCTATCGATGCCAGAAGCATGAATAAGATAATTTTTCCCCCTTGGCGAAAAACGCTCCTTTAACGTTGCCTCATACACTGGACAGACACTTAGACATGCACCACATCTGACGCACTTGTCATCAATCATATTAGTGGCCATGGAGACCGTAACATCTGATTGCCTGGAAATAACCATAACTGAAAGGCCCTAATCTTGGCTCTGCCACTGAAGTCATCCCTTTCGGAAAAACAAGGAAGATGACCGCCACCTAAAAAGGCGCTGCAAGAATAAGGGTCCAGTATCTTTTGCCTCTTTGATCCATCACGCACGAAGCGCCCATTTCCTGGAAATCGGGGAACATCAGATTCAAACAGTGGTGAGGACTCTTTATCCAAGATTCAACTGCTTCATCCACATCTTTTTGCCCCTTGGCGAGATTTTCCCCTAGCACCCGTGGTTGGTAACCAGTCTTCTGGACTCTGTCCAGCATCAAGGAATTGTCTGAACCCTCGTGGCTAAACAGGCCGTGCTTGGCCATATCATTAGAATGTATTAAAGCGGCCTGGGCAAGCCTGGAGTTCCACCTAAGTGGCCTAACCTTTTGACAAAAACGATAACCGCACCGCCTCGATTGTGCCCTGGCTTCATTGACAGCAGAAAGCATCCTACTTTTAAGCTCCCTTTCTGCCATACAATTACCTAAATGCACAGCACCTCGCCTTGCAATCTTGGATATTACGACTAAATCTCCAGCAGTTGAAATTGCAGACTGGGAAAGAAAAACAAGAGCAAGGCAAAATACAACTATGGCCCTAAAAAAATCCATGCCAAAGATTGCCACCAAGGTATCCAAGATGCAAGGAGTCAGTGGCAGCCTATACGAAATTCGCCATTTAGGTCCTTTGGCAAAATAAGGAGGCTTATACCCATGTGGGCTGCCTGTTTGCACAGTACCTCCCTGGCCGTTATATCATTCACGTATTTGGTGTCGTACTCGGCATCAAGAACAGGCTTGCCATTTTTGACAAAGGGCTCAACCTTCTGACATTCATCATATTGAAAGCATTGTTCTACAAGTGCGAAATCGAAATAGGCTTGGAGCTCAAGGACCTGATCCAGGTCATTTTTAAGTCCAACTGAAAGCCCTCGTTCATGGGCGCTCATAGCAACAAACCTGTTGAAATCGATCTGGTCAGAAGCGGTGAGATAGAAGCCGGTATCGTTAAAACAGCCGTCTACATTGTCTGGCTCCACCCCATCACAACCCTTTTCCACGGCAAGATCCAGCCGCTTGAGTATAATGTCTCTCACATTGGAAGAACGTATATCCAACCATCTCTCTCCAGGCCAACCGTCCAGTTCATTCCCAAGATCCTCTTCTTTGAAACTGTGATAATCTGGCCTCCACTCCTCTCCAGATCCTGCTGAAAAATAGCATATGACCTTCCTGCCCTTTTCATGAAGGGTCTGGATGAGTCCTTTGTCGGCATCAAAAAGGTCCACATCATAGAGTTCAGCCTTGTGGTTTGTATTGATTTTGCCTTGTAGCTGCCATTGCCACGTGATTCCAGGCTCTGGCCTGTACCATCCTGTGGTGCCAGGAGAAGTTACTGTCATCCAAGGCCCATCAGGAACATCTTCAGGCTCAACGAACTGCCAATCCACCTGATCTATATCCCCAAGGCCCAGATAATCCCTTACGGCAGGGGAGACGTCTATGCCTGCATGTTGATTGATACTGTTTCCGGGACGGCTGGAGCCGAAGACATATTCCCAGTCGTCTTCACCAAAAGGTCCAACATCTTCCCACTGTGCATATGCGGTACGGTCTCCTTTGATTATCTTGACCCACCTGTCCTTCAAGATAGATTTACCCTGGGATGTTTTTTGAGCCACGTCTGCCCAATATATGTATGAAATCGCCTCTGGCTTTATGGCACCATTGTCATCGAGGTCATTACAGGGAAGTGCTACATAGAATGGATTCTCCCTGGGAGCGAAAAGGGCTGGAAGATATCCAGATCGATTGTTTGGTTGATCAACTCCGCCATAATGTGTAACCCAGTGTTCATCCCAGGCGCTCGATACATTTGAAATTCCCTGGTTATCAGGGCCTGCCTCTTCACCAATCCAGAAGATAGTAACGGTTATATCTCGATGGATGGGATAAAGCCTTTTCATGTCACCTAAAACCAGACAGTTTTTGTCTGCATCCCATACAAATCTTGCCCTATAGGAGACATCCGGCCCTGAGTCTTTATCCGTTGCAACACCTATGATCATGAGATCACCATCATTATTTACCTTGAAAGACGCATTTGACAGGTCTATTCCAATGGCAAAGGATAAAGAAGTAATGAGAAATAACGTCAATAAACCTGACAAAATTGAGACATATATGGATCTTGCTATCATCAATGACAACTCCTAAAAAGCACGGGATCGAGTATCAACCCATTAACACAATGATAAATACAGTAGAGAAAAGACGGGGAAAAAGACTGCAAATTGTATTCCCAAAGAACCCTTATAAACGAGGGGTCAAAACATTAGGTTAACCACCGAAGGCAAATATTTCCGGGTCTATTTTGGGGAATATAGGATTTGTCATTTCGAGATTTTCCAACCTGCACAAGTTTGAAGGGGCCTGCCTGTCCTTGTCCCAATAGATGGAAGCTAGGATCCAGAATCGTTCAAGGTCTTCAAAATAGTATTCCTTCATCCGATCCACGAAATGACCATTTGATATCACAAACGGGATATCACTATTCATGGACTGAAGAACTTCCCTTGAAGCCTGTGCCACAATACGTCTTGCGGTTTCGTTACTGCGTTCATTGTCCCTCATGTGGGAGGCCATGGCCACAAGTTCCCTTATGGCCTCGTGGGTGTGGCGATGCATCCAAGAAACCGAACCATACATCCATTTGTCAAAGGTGCCCTTGTCCCCCCATGACGAAGGATTCAAGAAGACCTCCTGATTTCTGGGATAACGGCTCAAATAGCTGCTGGGCGTGATAAGCTCCGTTTCGTTTTGATTGTAATAAAGCTTCTTAAAGAGAAAATACAGGAAGTCTGTCCCTTCGAACCAGTGATGACCAAAGAGTTCAGCATCGTACATGGCCACGACAAGTGGCTTTTTCCAGAACCAGTTCTTTATGTATTGAAACCTGAAATTTCTTGCCTCCATGAAATGCTGGGCATGACGCGCCGCCTTCTCAAGGGCCCACTGCCTCACATATGGCTCTTTATAATCGTTCGTCCGGGTGGTGATCCTGTTGTAGCGTAACGGACCCCCTTTAAAATGAAAATCCAGATAATCCGGATCTCCTGGATAACCCTCCTCACCGCTCCATACCTGCTTGCCTGTTTCAGGATCACGTGCAAATGCAGCCACATCGCTTCCTTTGACGTACACCGGCGCATGGGTCCCAAAGGCTGCCGGACAATCTGCCAGGGTCACTGCATGGGTTTCTGTAAAAAAATACTTCAGGCCCGCCATTTCCACAAACTTCTCAAGGCCAGGCACATATGCACACTCGGGAAGCCATATACCTTTTGGGCTTGTACCAAAGGTCTCTTCATAGTCTGTGACGGCAGTTTCGATCTGTCCTCTGATGGCCTCAGGAAATGCGGTGTGAAACGGCAAAAAGCCATGTGTGGCACCGCAGGTTGAGATCTCAATATAGCCTGCATCCTGAAACCTTCTAAATGCCTTTGTCAAGTCACAGTCATATTTCAGGAAGCAGTCCCTTATTTCCAAAAACCTGTTTAGGTGCATCCAGGCAGTATTGTGATATTGCATGGCCTGGCGCCTGGTCCGATCCACCTCTGCCCTGGCAAGGTTCACGTGGGCATCTATGTAACGAAGGAATTCTTCTTGAAGAAGCGAGTCCCTCATCATGTTAGTGAGCGTGGGAGAAATATCCATTGAGATACGAAAATCCACCCCTTCGTTCACAAGGTTTTCAAACATGAGTATCAGGGGTACATAGGTATCTTTAACTGCCTCATGAAACCACTCAGGCGGAAATCCCAGAGGCTGCCAGAAACCGGTTTCACCGTAAGATACCCTTTTTCTTATGTAGGGAAGATGTGCATGGAGGTGAAGGACCAAAAGACCAATGGAGTTTTCTGCTGTCCCCATTACTGATTCGAGCTTCCTGTTGGCAGGATGGCCACTGCCTGGATGGACCTCCCTGAATTCAATGGGATTGTTGCCGTGGACGAGTCTTGGCGTCTGAATGGAATTTGACACATCTGTCAAATCTATTACCTCACCTTTGGCAGTAGCGATAAGCTGAACCCTGAAGACCTTGTCTGGCTCCAGATCGAGATACCAATTGTCCACGAAGCCAAGATGCACTTCGATATCCTTATGCATCTGATGGTAAAGCTTGCCTGCCCATTCTTGATAAATCTTGATATACGTCTTGACCTCAGCACCTGCAGAATCAGACAGTTGAGACAGCCTCCTGGAAAGTCTCTCTCTGTCCAGGTGCCAATAGGTATAAGCCCTTGTTTCATCAATTGGTATTAAGACGATAGTATCTGGCCTCGAAGGGATGGAGCTGAGGGTTGATGCGATAAGATCTAATTTTTTCCCGGCTGGCTGAATGTTTAGCGAGATCTTGGCCTGGTAGGCCCTCCCGTCTTTCAGGTTTGTAAACAGCCAGTCTGTGGCCCCTGGCAACAGGACGCCTCCCTCACCTTCAACTAAACTGGGGCCACGGTCATGGTATTCCAGCAGGGAAATCTCAAGTTGTGTGTCTTCCCACGAATAACCATCGGGTTCAAGGACTGTCTGGCTGATCCTATCCCAGTCGCTTTGAGGTATTTTCCACCAGGCCCTAAGCTGTACGGTATCTTCCTCCCATATCTCTCGCTTTAGTTCAAAATATGGGGCATCGGCTGGAATCTCTATCCTGGTAGAAAATAGCTCTGTAATGGTATCCGGCTGTTCAAAATTTAGGGAAAAGATGATCTTGAGTACTGATGGATCTGTGAGATTGGCTTGGAGCCGACCGGTTTCGTCCCTGGTGTCCTTTTTGACAACGGCAAGATTTATCTTCCGCAAAGAGCCCATGATGACCGTATAATCGGAAGGGCCAACCCTGATCCATTCCTCTTCTGGAAGGTCCATGGGCTGGTCTGGATTTCTCAAGCAGTGGACAAAAAGGTCGATCTCACTATCCCAGTCCACCCCTGCTGCCCTTTCCACCTCATTCCTCACCCGCTCCCAATCGATATCCGCCCAAGTGAGATGATGCCTCAACTCATTTTCAGATACCAGGTTTACCTTGGGTGTATAGTGACAATCAGTGGCCATATAGAGCTTGCAATGCTCCCTGATAACAAGCTTAAAATCAAATTCTCCACTGTGCAGAATGTAGAATTCTGTTGAATGGAGATCCGTACATTTTTTTTCGAAGACTGGATAATCTTCTCCAGGACGAAATATCTGGACCCAGAGATCCTCCATGGCTATATTTACTTGCCGTGAAATGGACTCATCCCAGGAGGCTTGCACCAGATCTCCAGAGACCTTGATCTGGCAGTGTTCAAAATGATAATCCCTGCAATGGACAGCAGATATCAATGGAAGTGGAGAAGACATAAATTTTCCCTCAAGTTAAAGACTTAAGTCAGGGTTAAGGACCGGTCTCTAATATGCAAGGCAATAAAGTATAGGTCAATAGAATTTTTTACTGAAATAGTTTTTCAGAGATAAATACTCCGTCATTCCTGGATGTCGAAAAGGGTAAAGGGGGCGCAATCGGGCGGCACGGCTGTGAATGTCACAACGTCCCTTTTGGTCGGATGGGAAAAAGTAATTTTGTAGGAATGAAGCGCTATCCCCCTACCCTCCAAAAATTTTTCTTTGCTTCCATACTTGAAATCTCCAAAGATAGGGCAACCGAGCATTGCCATATGAATGCGTAATTGGTGTGGCCTTCCTGTCACGGGTTTCAACAAAAAGCCTCCAAATCCTTGTTTGTATGCTAACAGCTGCCATTTGGTAACAGAATATTTGGATCCAGCTTCACCTTTTGCAGATATTCTGGCCAAATTCCTCTTTCTGTCTTTCATAAGGTAGTTTTTTATCATACCAGAAAAGCCGTCTGGCCTCTCTTTGGATATTGCCAGATACTGCTTTTTTACCCTTTGTTCGCGAAGTTGGGCAGACAATCTAGAGGCAGCCTTAGAAGTGGTGGCAAAACAAACAAGTCCTGAAACTGGCCGGTCTATCCTATGAATAACAGCAAGAAACACATTACCCTGTTTGTTTCGTGAGTGTTTCAAATAGTCCTTTCCCCATTCCAAGAGGGAATAGTCCTTACTGGAGTCTGGAACTACTGGCATTGATGGAGGTTTATTTATCAAAAGAAGGTGATTATCCTCAAATATTACTTTTGGATGTGTTATAATTTTTTTTATTTCCATTTGCCTGTTAGTTATGCTAATTTTTCCTGGATTGCAATATTAATCGAGTATGGAGATGGATTGTATAAACTTTTCCTTTAGCAGCAGAATAAGCAAGCTCAAGGAGCAGTTGAGGCGAAGCAGGGCCGCCATGGAATTTCTGGAGAAATTTTCCAGGGGTCTTCTTGCCATATCCGACCAGAAACAGTTATTCCGGTTTTGCAATATTTGCGCTGCTGAATATCTCAAACTCGATTTTGCCACTCTCCTCTTATGGATTCCCGAAAGACAAAGCCTCCTGATCAAAGATACTGTTGGATTTCCAGAAGATATAATCGATACCTACTACCTTAAACAGGGTGAAGGTCTTGCCTGGTATTGTTTTTCCCAGGGGAAACCGCAATCGGTCGTTGATTTTTATAAAGAAAAGCGCTTCAAGATCCCAGATCTCGTATTTCAACACCATATCCGTTCAGCCATAGCTGTTCCAATGCTCATGGAAAGTGAAGTGGCAGGGGTAATGATTGGCCATACAAAGAAAAAGAGGTGTTTTTCATCCCTGGATAAAACCATGTTCCAGGCCATAGCGTGCCAGTCCGCAGTCGCCATTCATTGCCAGATCCATCAGCAGAGAAGAAAAGAGACGGAAGAACGCTATGCCAGGATATTCAATATGGTTCAAGAGGCCCTTTTTATCCACGATGCCGATACAGGAAAGGTGCTTGAAACCAACAAGGCGGCGTCCAAGTTATTTGGAATGAGCAAAGAGGAACTCCTCAGATCCAATCCAGGACAGCTTTCAAGTGGTATTCCGCCTTATACTGAGGAGGAAGCGTTTAAAAAGATCCAGTGGGTTATGAAACACGGCCCGCTGACTTTCAGATGGCATTCAAAGCGGTGCGACGGAAGCCTTTTCTGGTCCGAAGTCTCCCTTTCTCCTGCAACCATCGCAGGCAGGGATAGAATCATTGCTGTAGTAAGAGATCTTACCCACAGGTTGAACACCGAAAGGGAAATAGCACGCAGGGCAGCAGAATTTGAGGCCATCTTCAATTCCATCAGGGACATAGTAGTCTTCATGGACAAGAACAGAAGAATATTGAAGATAAATCCATCTGCGTTGGAACTCACAGGATTCACAGCAGAAGAAGTACTTGGGCGCCCGTCAAAAGATTTTTATGTCAACCCTGAAGACCACCAAAGGATACGATCGCGTTTTTTTACTACAGATGGCCCCCGCAGCACAAAGCCCTATAGTGCATTACTCAAGAAAAAGGATGGCTCCCTGCTGCCTGTCGATATCAATGGAGGGCCTGTCAAATCAGACGATGGGGAACTTCTGGGATTTCTCGGAGTAGCAAGGGACATGTCCAAACGCATTGCCATGGAAAGGCAGATGCAGCATGTTCAAAAACTTGAAAGTCTTGGTGTGCTTGCTGGCGGAATTGCCCATGATTTCAATAACATTTTAGTAGCAGTACTTGGCAATGCAGACCTTGCCATGGAAAAATTGCCAGATAAATCTCCTGCGGCAGAAAACATCAGGGCCATAATATGTGCTGCACACAAGGCCTCAGACCTTTGCCGTCAGATGCTTGCCTTTTCGGGCAGGGGCAAGTTCCTCACAAAAGACGTTGACCTAAACGTGTTGATAAGAGAAACTCACGACATGTTAAAGATGTCCGTCAACAAGAAGGCATCTTTGCAACTCAATCTTTCAGACAGGCCCGTGTTGGTGAAGGCAGATCCTTCGCAACTGCAACAAGTCATTATGAATCTTATCATCAATGCCTCTGAGGCCCTCGAAAACAAAATCGGAAAGATAACCGTCTCCACTGGCATATCCTATTTCAACGCCAGCCAATTGAAATCCTTTACAGCCTCAAATGGCCTCCCTCCTGGACGCTATTGTTTCATCAAGGTTTCAGACACAGGATGCGGCATGGACGAAAAAACGAGGCTTAAAGTCTTCGATCCCTTCTTCACCACCAAATTCACTGGACGGGGCCTTGGTATGGCTGCCGTTTTGGGAATCATAAGGGGGCATCATGGAGGAATAAAGATCAACAGCAGAAAAAACAATGGAACCACTGTATCCATTGTCCTACCGGCAGTTGAAGACAGTGATGAAAAGGAGCCTGAAAAAAGGGCCAATTCCTCAAATCCCGGACCTTTCAAGGGCACTGTTTTGTTGGTGGATGACGAGTCAACGGTAAGGGATGTTGGCACCCACATGCTTGAATTTTTGGGATTTTCGGTTATCACTGCAAAAAATGGCCAGGAAGCCATCAAGATTTTCGAAAAACACAGAGAGGATCTGGATGTGATAATCATGGATCTCACCATGCCAGAAATGGATGGAATCGAGGCCAGCCGCCGCATACTGCAGATGGAACAAGGGGCCCGTATACTCCTTTCAAGCGGCTATGATGGAGACGAGGTGACAAAAGCCAGTTCAAACCTCAATATTAAAGGATTTATTCATAAGCCCTACAAGCTTTCCAGTTTGCGGGAGGTATTGGTGGACATATTTCAAAAGGATTCTTCAAACCGGGAAAAAACCAAAGAAGATGAATGAGTCTGACATTTCTCCAAAATCCCGCCTAGTGGCACTGCTACTGTGTATCATCTTTGGTGCCCTGGGCTTTCACAGGTTCTATGTAGGCAAGGTTGGAACAGGTCTTTTGATGCTCTTGACACTTGGAGGCTTTGGCATCTGGGTACTTATAGATACGATCCTCATTCTCACAGGCTCGTTTACCGACAGCGAGGGACGTACTGTATTCAGGTGGTTCGAGCCTGGCTCCATTTAGACACTCTCCATCCCCTCTCAGCAATATCTCAGCCATCTGGAGATGTTGGTGTAAAATCCACTGGTTTCGCTACAGACAGTAGTCAAAGATACGTGCCTGTAAATAAAAAAAATTTCACATTCGACATCCCCAAACTGAGAAAACATGCTACAATGCAAAAAAATTACTTACGGATTTAGAAGATGAGCAGTCCTGTCTATAAGGCTTGCAGAAAAGAAAAAAACCCCATCAAGTGTTATATGCGTTCACTTAAGGTAAAACTTATCTACAGCTTCGCCATCGTCTTCATAGTGACAGCATTATCATCTCTTGCCGCCATCTATTCCATATCCAAGGTGGAAGACAAGATGGAGCTTGCTGAACTGCTCGACGTGCTCACGCAAGAGATACTTCTTGTTAGACAAAAGGAAAAGAATTTTCTCCTCTATGGCAATATCCAGGAATTGGAAGAAGCCCAAAATATCCTGGCAGACCTTGAATCTCAGATAGTCCAGCTCGATCCGGACAGCATGAAGTATTTTCAGAATACACCGAAGGAGATAGAAACCTATAAATCCCTCCTGAAAAAGATAACCTCCAGAAACATCCCTGACAGGATGGAAAACAACCTGAAACTTGCCCTCAGGGAACAAGGCCATCAGCTCATGGGCGAGATCCTCCACACCACCAAAAAACTCAAAGATCATCTGGATGCTCAGGTGCTGAGATACAAAGAGATCTCCTTTCTGTTGCTGTGGATCGCCATTCCCATAGGACTGCTGCTTTGTCTCTTCCTTGCAGACTGGATCCTGGAACCCATAGAATATGTCAGAAAAAAGGCCATAAAGATAATGAGTGGCGAAATAAAGGCAATTCCATTGGAACCAGTGGCCTATAAATGTCTTGAATGCGATGGGTTGGTGCGCTCCATAAACAAGATGCTCGACACCATCGAATCCAAACAACAACAACTCGTCCAGTCTGAAAAACTTGCTGCAATAGGAAAGGTAACTGCTGGAATTGCACATGAAATCAACAACCCCCTGAACAATATCAATCTAACGGCAGAAGTTCTCCTGGAAGACATGGAAGAGATGACCCCTGAGGAAAGAAAGGAATTTATAAAGGATATCCTTGTACAAACAGAAAGGGCCAGGGAAATAGTCCACAACCTGCTCCAGTTTTCCAGAATGAAAAAGGCTGCCATCAGAGAAAAGGTAGACCTTGCAGATCTCATTCAAAATACCTTTGCCCTTCTGAAAAATGAGCTCAAGATCACCCATACCAGGGTGAAGTCCTCTTTCCAGAAGGGTGTGGCCTTTGTACTAGGCAATCCCAACCAGTTGCAACAGGTGCTTGTTAATATTATCCTTAATGCAATACAGGCCATGGGAGAGGGAGGCAGCCTTGAAATAGAGCTTGAAGTGGACAAAAAGGACCACAAGGCCCTTTTGTCCATCACTGACAACGGGCCGGGCATACCTAAAGACGTGCTAGAACATATCTTGGAACCCTTCTATACCACCAAGAAAGACGGCACAGGCCTCGGCCTTTCAGTCAGTTATGGCATAATCAAAGACCACAAAGGCAATATCCGCATAGAAAGCAAGGAAGGCAAAGGGACCAAGGTCATCATTGAACTGCCACTAATTGAAGAAGAGGAAAAAGCACATTGAAGAAGGGGCGAAAAAAAAAGGAAATAGCCGCTTTCCGCATCTATGTCATTGACGACGAAGACATAACTGTTCAGCGGCTTGTCAGGGCCCTAAGGACCTCTGAAGAAGATTCGGATGTAGAAGGGTTTATTCTTGCTGCTGAGGCCCTGGACAAGATCAAACAGGTACCTCCAGATATCGTCATCTCTGATATCCGGTTGAAGGATGCAGACGGCATAGACCTCATGAACAAGATCAAGGCCCTTGCCCCCCACACCGCCATAATCCTCATAACGGGGTATCCCTCCATTGACCAGGCAGTTCAGGCCACTAAAAGAGGGGCCTTCTACTATCTGGCAAAACCATTTTCATTATCGGAACTAAGGAAAACGGTTTCAGATGCCAAAAGATTCTTGACAAGCCAAAAACAAAAGGACCTACTCCTTGAAAAAATTAGAAAAGATGGACGGTTAGGAGAAATAATTGGCACTACTCCTGAGATGCTCAAGATCTTTAAGACCATCAAGCAGATCGCCCCACTCGATTGTAACGTACTGATCAAGGGAGAGACCGGTACTGGCAAGGAACTAGTGGCAAGAGCCCTTCATACCCACAGCAAGAGGAGTGCCGGACCTTTCATGTCATTTAATTGTGGGGCCTTCACTCAAGAGCTCATCGCCAATGAACTTTTTGGCCATGAAAAAGGAGCCTTTACAGGTGCTACAACCACAAAACTCGGCCTTCTTGAGACAGCGTCGAGGGGCACGGTGTTGTTGGATGAAATTGGAGAAATGCCCCTGTCCATGCAGGTGAAACTTCTGAGGGTCCTCCAGGAGAATACCATCTTCAGGGTAGGCGGTACCACCCCTGTAGAAATAGATTGCCGCTTTATAGCTGCCACAAACCGGGATCTTGATAAAATGGTGAAGGAGGGGGCCTTCAGGCAGGATCTCTATTACAGGCTCAAGGTGGTAACCCTTGAGATTCCACCCCTTAGAAAAAGAAGGGCCGACATACCTGCACTGGCAAGCCATTTTGCCAAGAAGGCCGCCAAAAAATTTGGGAAGGCCGCCCCCACTGTTGGGAGCGATTTTGTGGAAGCCCTCATGACCTACCCATTTCCCGGCAATTGCAGAGAACTCGAACACATGGTGGAACGGGCTGTTGCCCTTTCGCACAAAAAAAGGCTCTCAGCCCAAGATCTTCCCCCTGATCTGTGGTTGATCCAGGAACCAGAGACTAAAAGCAAGGCCGCAGCCCCTTTGAAGAACATGGAGCTTGACTATATCTATGACGTTTATAAAAAGACCGGCTTCAACCAGACTGAAACTGCCAGGATACTTGGCATCTCAAGGACCACTTTGTGGCGCAAACTACGCCAGATGAACATAAATTCCAGGGTCCGGGGAGAAGATAAAAAGCGAAGCTGACGTCATTGCTTCCATTCCAATCAGCTCTTTGACTTTGCTGCCCTCAATACGGCTTCCTTCAGCTCATCCAGACGGAAAGGCTTGACCATAAAATCGAAGACCCCGTTCTTAAAGGCTTCTTTTGCGGTTTCTGGCTTGGCATAACCAGTAATGATTATAACCCTGGCACCTGGATTGATCCGTTTGGCCTCTCTAAGAACCTCCATACCATCCAGTTCTTCCATCTTGAAATCTGTCACCACTATGTCAAAGGGGTTCTTTTCCATAAATTGCACAGCAGCAAGGGAATTGGTGAATATTTCCACATCAAACCCCATCTTACCAAAAATCTGTTTCAGCCTTCTTCCAACAATAGGCTCATCATCTATAATTATCAAACGAATAGGCCCTGCCTTTGATTCTGTCATGAAATACTCCCCTACTCGATATAGTATCCTTATGGCCTTTTCAGTTAAGGCTAAGAAGGATTTTGAAAGATCGCACTCCCCTTCGAGATCACAAACTGGCTTCTAACATGTTTACAGAAAAAATACTATCAGGGCAATAGTGTTCATGATAGGAATCCATCAATGGAGAGCCACATCGTACTCTCCTCTCAAAAAGGCTTCCAGGTACCGCTTTATTTGTGCATCACTTTCCATATGCACATCGAGCTGTCTGGTAAAGCCAATAAGTCTACCAAGTATACCTAATATATACTCCATGTCCTTTCGCTGCATATTGCCCATGCGTGCAGTTACCACATCTCCTTTTGTCTTAACATTCAGATCGTATGCCTTTAATATCTCCGATATGAGTTTGGCCCGCCTTGACCGCTTTGTGATGTCTGTGGCTCCTCCAAGGAACCTGAAATATATATGGTTGTCCCTAGGGAAATCACTACAGTATGCATCCACTATATTGAAGTGATATCCAAACCTTAAACTCAAATTTACGTATTCTCGTGTAATTATTGCTATATTGTGGCCAGAATATTGTCCATCAAGGGCATCAGTTGGTGCATTAATCATGCTCGTAACCATATCCCTGAAGCTCACATCCATGACCGTGGTATGCCAGACCCCAGGAGCTGTCATTCCTTCCAGAAGGGCCTTGAAAGGTATGGACCTTATATGTTGAAGTTCACAGTGGTCTTCTGGTGCATCGTCAGAAATGCCTCCACCAAGATCGATACAGAGGATACCCGCAGGGATTGGCAAATCCAATCGTTTTGTTATGTTCCCCTTTATGAGCTGTTTTTCATCCTTGCCAAGTTCTATGAGTTCTTGAACCGCCTTTTCATGGATAAAGCGCAAGATGTCGTGATAGGTCTCACAATTTTCCATCCTGAACTCCTCTATAAGAGGATCCACGAGATTCAATGGGGCCACTGCATTCAACAACCTCCTCAAAAGCCGAAAATCCCTGGACTCAAAAACATTTATTGCACGCGAGTTCCTATAGACGAGAAGCTCTCGCACCTTGCCCTTGTAAATCTTTTGATCTTCAGCATCCACTGTCACTTCCATGCCATCATGAACCTTGTCCAGGATCCCCTTTACGTTCACCAAACAAGGCACACCCAACTCTCTGCAGATAGTGGCCATGTGGCTAACAGGTGTCCCGACCTCTGTAACTATGGCAGAGACCTTTTTCATCACCTGAACAAAATTTGACATGTCCCTAGGGCTAACGAGCACCGCCCCTTCTGGAATGTTATCAAGGTCTTTGAGGGTCCTGACAATCTTGACTGGCCCATAACCAATACCCTGCTGCGCTGTAAGGCCCTCTCCGCTGGAAATGACTTCATATTTATCTTCAAGATCCAGCAACGCCCGTTCTATGTACTCATCTTGCTTGACTAGAAGCTCCCTGGACTGAAGTATCAATAGGTTGTCATTGGTATCAACCGCCCATTCCACATCTTGTGGACGATTGAAGTAGTTTTCAAGCCTGATTCCCATTCCAGCAAGGGCCAACACCTCTTCATCCTTAAGACATGGTTGTTCCTGAAGACTTAAAGGCACTTCTTTCTTCTCGAGGCCTCCTGCCCGGCTCAGATAAAGGGCTTCTTTCTTCTTTCCTATCTCCCTTTCTACTATCTTTAGGCCACCCTTCTTGGAAACACGAAAGGTGTCAGTGGGCATCTTGCCATCCACGACAGCCTCCCCCTGCCCCCAGTTACCCACAATCACCATATCCTCTGAAAGAGAATCAAGGGGGTCCACTGTATAGAGAACCCCGCTGCTCCTGGCATCAATCATAACCTGGCATAGAGCAGCAATGGACATCTGGCCTTCTCCTTCGAGAACTGTACGCCTGTATTCTATAACGTGTTTTCCAAAAAGGCTGGCCATCACCTTTCTATATGCAAGAAAGATATCTTGTGCCGTTGCCCTCACATTGAGGACCGTGTCAAACTGGCCTGCAAAGGAAAAATCCATATCCTCTTCCTGGGCGCTGCTCCTTACTGCCAGATACGGCCTGCCAATGCGATCAAGCTCCATTTGAGAAAGAGCAGCTGCGATATCGTCCAACAAACGAGGAGGGGGTTCAATCCTTACAATCTTTTCCCTCACTTGGCGCCGAAGCGTCTCTATTTCGTCATGATTCACCACAGGTGAGGCAATTAGTCCTTCCAACCTGTCGATCATATTAGCCAGTCCACTATATGCAATGACATCATGGTAGGCCCTGGTGGTGATCACAAACCCATCAGGCACTGGTAATTCCAGGTCTCTGATTATCTTGGCAAGATGCCTAGCCTTTCCACCTACAATGGCACTGTGGACCCTTGTGATCTGCCTTAAAAGGATCACTGGAGGGCCGTTTCTATCCTCCCGCTGTTTCAGAATTTCAAGGAGATGGCTGGTAACCCTGTCGTAGACCTCATAGAGGTCTTTGTATCTGTTGTCACACAATGCATTCAAGGCATGAACGCTTCTTAGAACGGCCTGGGACAGTTTCTCATAGGATTCCTCTATATATCGCCTGTCAAAGATGTAATCACCGCTAAGCTTTTCACCCATATCGGCAATTATCTCAAGGGCAGCTTGATTTGAACGAAGTACCTTTTTGAACTGTTCAAACTTGGCCTTTATGGGTACATCAGGGCGTGTTCGCTGTAACCCTAAAGAACCCTTTATCTTATCAAGTATTTCCTGAAAAAATTCCACTAAATCATCTCTCCTGAGAAAAAGAAAGCCCCAGCCTTTTGGTCCATACGGCAAGGCAGGGGCTGATTAGCTATTAATGGAAGGTGCTGCTCGTTCAATAAACTTATTTAATGTCCGCCACCTCCCTTGAATACCATGCCGACGCCAAAACCTGCAATTATCGCCACCACAATAGCGATAATACCATAAACTGCAGGTTTTTCGAAGGCCATATGTGAAAGGAGCTCTTCAATACCTACCCTTTCATCCCTGATCTTTGCCTGGGCCTTATCCATAACCTTGCCATCCTTGATGGCAAAGACCTCTACAATATACTCTCCTGGTGGGGCCTCAAAGGGCCAATCTATCTCAACACGATAGGTGTGGGTCGCTGGATCGACCGTGACTATGCCAGATTGTTCCAGATAGAGATGCTCCACCTTTTTAAACTTCATGAACTCCTTAAGCCATTTGTCCCTATCTAGATTCTTGAGTTTGCTCTTTATTACAGCCTTTTTCTTTAGGGAATCAAAGCCGATGGAAAGCTCTTCACATGTCTCTGGAGAAAGGAGTTCGTGTGTGTCCTTTGTAGAATAGACCAGATAGACCTTAGGGACATTTTCAAAAACCATCGTGCCAAGCTTCATCCAGAATATACCGCCTGCCTTACCCTTGTATTTGAGATGTTCCTCGGACGGAGGCGAATATATCTGAATAATGACGTCTTCCGTATTCAGCCCCTCCCCGTTGATGGTCACCTTAGTGCCATGATAACCAAGGCTGATAGGAATCTTTCCTGGTGTAACCTTACATGTCAGGGCCAGGGCCTGACTGCTCAAAAATGTCCCAAGGCAAAACACTGCCATCAATAACCATGTATATGTTTTGATCTGTTGTTTCATGATCAATGCCCTCCTCCGTGTGCCAGTAACAAGGATGGTTCAAGCACCAGGCCAAGAATCATCTTCACTGTTACACCAAGGACTATCATTGCCAGCAATATCTTGAGCTGGTCGCCGTGGAGCTTTTTGCCAAGTGTAGTGCCCACTTGAGCACCTATTGTAGAACCAGCAAGCAACAGGATGGCGAGAATGATATCGACTGTATGGTTTTGATATGACTGAAGAAAAGTTACCTCAACACATGTAAACATGATCTGAAACAGGCTTGTCCCAACAACCACGTGCATGGGCATGCGAAGGAGATAGATCATAACTGGAACCATGAGAAAGCCACCACCAACACCCATAATGGCAGCAAGCACACCCACAAAGATTCCAAGTCCAATAGGAAGAATTGCAGAATGTGTCACACCTGACTTTTCAAAATGAACCTGAAAAGGCAAGGAAGATAACATCCCTTTCTTCTTGGCCTTCTCTTTTTTCTTGTCCTCAGCGGCCTTTAACTCGGCCTCAGACATAGAAGCTGCAGCCTTTTGTTTCTTTAGGGCGTTGAGGCTCTCAAAAAACATGAAGGTACCCACAACACCTAACATGATTACATAGGTCATCTTAATGAGAAAATCCGCTCCCCCTGTGGCTCTCAAGACCTTGATCACGTGAACACCTAGGGCACCGCCAGTAAAACCGCCTACAAGGAGCAAAAGCCCCATCTTGAAATCCACATTACCAAGGCGCCAGTGGGCCAGAGTACCTGAGGCAGACGCTGCAACAATCTGATTGGCATCTGTGGCAGCAGCTACTGTCGGTGGTATCCCAATCATCATGAGAAGAGGGGTCATCAAAAACCCCCCGCCTACCCCGAAGAGGCCGGATAAGAGCCCGACCAGCAAGCCAAGGCCCACGACGAGCCAAAGACTTACACTGGTTAGTGCAATTGGCAAATAGACATACATTATCAAACCCTCCTAATTATTCTTTTATCCCTTCGAGTTACAGGCGTCCTGCCCATTCAGGACAATGCCTGTGGTATATATTCCGGGACACTTCTCCTTCCTGAAACAGTTATCATGCAAAGACCATTTCAATGGGGTATAAGCTGCAATCTGAACTGATCTGCTTCAGCACCTTTTTGAAATCCCGTTCGCTCCATGGTCTTGCTAGAAACACAGTCAAGTCGTCGCCAAGATACCAATGTCTGCTTGTGCAAATCTTTTTCACCAGGCCTGGCAACCATTTCTGTTTTTTATCAAAATCTTTTTGGTCCATGGTCCCCATTATGAGACACGTGATCTTGTTGGAAACCAGAAACTCGACCAGATTTTCTTCATCTTCCTCGTCTATCAAATGATAGGAAACCTGTACCCCTTCAAAATTTCCCAAACTCGATATCAAATACAAAAATTCTGCAGGGGAGCAAGTCTGCCACCGGTCTGAACCGTCTATCTCTGCCTGGTGCTGTTTGTCAGGCATCAAGAGAACAGACAAGAGCTTTGCTTCCATCCTTTTGGCAAGCTTTACTGCGCAAAAACTTGCATACAAATCAGAATTACTACCATCTGCCAGAAGAGCTACCCTTTTCCCCATTCCCTGAATCGCCACCCTCAAGCCTGCCTTATGATAAATATTATTCCCTTTTATTACGCAGACATACGTTCAGCACTATCTTAATGAAATATAACTGCAAAGGAAATGCCACGTCATATAAGCTACTGTTATTAAAAAATTTATTTCTATAAATAGCAGTATATAGCCAGAACTCTGTGCAAAAAATAACAATGAGCTTGTTTCATTCAGAAACAAGCTGCTATAACTCTTTAATATAAAAGGATTTTTTAGTTGTAACACCTGTTTCTCTTCTAAACACCCACTCGACATCTGAA
>Ga0256914_1000394_pt1 | contig 42963 bp, 34 predicted proteins | sample HulkmetaG_FD_191571 | JGI IMG/M metagenome (GOLD analysis project Ga0256914, IMG submission 191571) | Hydrothermal chimney microbial communities from Main Endeavour vent field at the Juan de Fuca Ridge, Pacific Ocean - Hulk | ecosystem: Environmental > Aquatic > Marine > Hydrothermal vents ...
GCCCGGTCCCCCTTTTTCACCAGGTCCTGTTCCCAGAAGGCGTAGACCCCGTAGGAATGGTCCAGGTCCTCCTCCTTTCCGCCGGCCCTGGCCAGGGGGGGTGTCCTGTCCTTCCTCCACCATCCCCCCAGGTGGAAGCCGCCCTCCTTACCCGGTTCCCCGTAGGAATAGGCCGACTCCCCGAGGAAGAGAGGCCCCTGCAGTTCCCGGAAGGCGGCCGCCGGAGACCGCCCTCCCTTGGGCCTGCTCTGGAAGACCCCGAACCGCAGGGAGAGCCGGGGATGGAAACGGCAGAAGAGGGCCGCCCCAAGGTCCTGATTCGGGAAGGTGTCCATGGGGACATGGGGCATCACCGCCGCCGAGGAGTTGAGAAATTCCTGGGCGAACCGGGAATACCCGAAATCCGCCGAGTCCTCCATTTTCCCTGCCTTCACCTGCAGGTCCTCCCCCAGGAAGGACTGGCGGATCCAGAGTTCCGACACCTGCTGGAAATCAGGCGCCTCCATGTTGGAAAGGGCCTGGTAGTCCCCGGTGAACCGGGGCGTCAGAGTCCGGCCCGCTTCCTTCTGCAGATGGAGGAAGGCCTCCCCGCCGTCCCAGAGCCCGGCCCGGCCCGTGTCCAGCCGGCCGTATATGCTCCAGTCCCAGCGCTGCACCCTGGCGTGCTTCGTCTCCAGCCCTCCCCGGAGGTTCCAGAAGACCTCCCCCGTCCATACCGGTTCCAGCTGGATGCCCCGCCTCGCCAGGGAAGACCGGATCCCACCCCAGTCCCCCAGGAGGTAGGGGCTCTCCCGGGGTGCCCTGGCCGCCCCTGTGACCCGGGCGTCCCCGGGAGGATCCTGCCCGCCGGGGATCCCTTCCTGGGCCCGGGAGAGGGCCGCCCCCCAAAACCAGAGAACCCCAAGAACCAGGCGGGCGAAAAACTTCACGGAAAACTCTCCTCGTCCTCCCGGGCCTCCCGAAGCCACCTCGGCCCCGGGGTGGACCCCACAAGGTTCGGTTCTGAAAGAAACCTCACCCCCTCGCCGGAATTTCCTCACCCCGGCCGGGGCCTCCCCGCAGGGCCCCCTTTCTCCTCCGGGGGGGCTCCGACCCGGTTGCGCCCGCCCCCGGAGGGGGATAAGGTCCTCGATCTTCACGCCCTTTCGGCGGTCCCCGCGGGAGCAAGAAGAATCGAGAAAAGACCATGCGCGCCGGCCAGAGGAAACCCGACGAACCCAGGGAAGTCCGGATCACCCGGGCCTTCACGGCCAGTTCCCCGGGCTCGGTGCTGATCGAGGCCGGCCGAACGCGCCTCCTTTGCACCGCCACCGTGGAGAACCAGGTCCCCCAATGGCTCAGGGGAACCGACTCGGGCTGGGTGACAGCGGAATACGCCATGCTTCCCGGCTCCACGGGCCAGCGCAAACCCAGGGAGTCCCGCACGGGAAAACCCGATGCGCGCTCCCTGGAGATCCAGCGCCTCATCGGGCGCTCCCTCAGGGCCGTCACCAACCTCAAGGCCTTCCCCGACAAGGCCGTCTGGCTCGATTGCGACGTCCTGGAAGCCGACGGAGGAACCCGCACCCTGGCCGTCACGGGCGCCTGGGTGGCCCTCCACGACGCCTTCGCCTGGATGGAGGACCAGGGTCTCCTGGAATCCTGGCCCCTGCGAACCCAGGTGGCGGCCGTCTCGGTGGGTCTGGTCGGCGGCCTCCCCCTCCTGGATCTGGACTACCAGGAGGACTCCCAGGCCGAGGTGGACCTGAACGTCGTCATGACCCGGGAAGGGGAGTTCGTGGAGATCCAGGGAACGGCCGAAAGGGAACCTTTCCCCCGGGAGGCCCTGGACAGGCTCCTGGACCTGGCCGAAAGGGGGATCCGGAAGATCCTGGAGGTCCAGACCCGGGCCGTAGCCCCGGCCTGACTCCCCCCCGGGGAGAGAGCCCGAACTTCCGGAAGGAGAAAGGCAGGAAAAAACCGAGGAACCCCGAGAATGCCCGAAGAAACTCCCTCCACCCTCTCCATCCTGGCGGCTACCCGCAACCAGGGGAAACTCCGCGAACTGGCCCGGGCCCTCTCGGGCCTTCCCATCCGGCTCCTCTCCCTGGAAGCCTTCCCCCAGGTCCCCCCCCTGGAGGAAGAGGGCCGGACCTTCGCCGAGAACGCCCGGTCCAAGGCCATCCAGGCCGCCCGGGCGGCGGGGCTCCCCGCCCTGGCCGACGACTCGGGCCTCGTGGTCCCCGCCCTGGAGGGGGCCCCGGGAGTCTACTCGGCCCGCTTCGCCGGCCCCGGCGCCACCGACGCCGACAACATCCGCCTCCTCCTGGAGCGTATGAAAGGCGTGGAGGACCGGAGCGCCTGGTTCCAGTGCCACCTCTGCCTGGCCGATCCAGAAGGAAGGATCCTCTGGGAGGGAGAAGGCCGTTGCGCCGGAGTCGTCCTGGAGGCGCCCCGGGGGAGGGAGGGCTTCGGATACGACCCGGTCTTCCTCTACCCTCCCGCCAGGGCGACCTTCGCCGAGATGGGCCCCGCCGAGAAGGAGAGGGTGAGCCACAGGGGCGCGGCGGTCCGGGCCTTCCGGGCCGCCCTGGAACAGGGGATTCCCGGCCTGGGAAAGGGGAGATAGCGCCCGATGGCGTCCAAGAGGGAGATCCGCAACTTCTGCATCATCGCCCACATCGACCACGGGAAATCCACCCTGGCCGACAGGCTCCTGGAGATCACCGGGACGGTCCAGCCCAGGGAGGCCAAGGCCCAGATCCTGGACGACATGGACCTGGAGAGAGAGCGGGGGATCACCATCAAGGCCCGGGCCGTCTCCATGCACTGGAGACACGAAGGCAAGGAATACCTCCTCAACCTGATCGACACGCCGGGCCACGTGGACTTCGCCTACGAGGTCCAGAAATCCCTCCAGGCCTGCGAAGGGGCCCTCCTCCTTGTGGATGCGGCCCAGGGCGTGGAGGCCCAGACCGTGGCCAACGCCCACCTGGCCGACAAGGCGGGCCTCAAGATCATCCCCGTCCTCAACAAGTGCGACCTTCCCCACGCCCGGCCCGACGAGGTCCTCCTGGAGATCGAAGAAGCCCTGTGCCTCCCCGCCGAAGAGGCCTTCCAGGTGAGCGCCAAGACCGGCAAGGGCGTGGAAGAGCTCCTCCGGGCCCTCGTGGACCTGGTCCCCCCTCCGGGGGGCGACCCCTCCCCCCCTCTCCAGGCCCTGATCTTCGACGCCGTCTTCGACGAATACCGCGGTGTGATCGTCTACGTCCGCCTGGCCCGGGGGAGCATGCGCCGGGGCGACAAGATCCTCATGCTCGGCGCCGGAACCACCTACGAGGTCCTGGAAGTGGGCCGTTTCACCCCCAAGATGACCCCCGTGGACGCCCTGGAGGCCGGCGAAGTGGGCTACGTGATCGCCAACATCAAGCGGCTCTCCCACGTTCGTATCGGTGACACCATAACCTCCGCCCACGGCGAACGGGCCCCCGCCCTCCCGGGATACCGCCCCCCCCGCTCCATGGTCTTCTGCGGCCTCTACCCGGTGAATCCCGGCGACTTCGAGAACCTCCGGGCCGCCCTGGAGAAACTCAGCCTCAACGACTCCTCCTTCACCTTCGAGCCCGAGAGCTCCGACGCCCTGGGTTTCGGCTTCCGCGGGGGCTTCCTGGGGCTGCTCCACATGGACATCGTCCAGGAACGGCTGGAACGCGAGAGCGGCCTGGACCTGGTCCAGACCGCCCCCACGGTGCGCTACATACTCAAGCTCAGGAGCGGGGAGGAGAAGGCCATCCAGTCCCCGGCGGACGTCCCCGACGGTTCCCTCATCGAGGAGTGGCGGGAGCCCGTGGTGCGGGCCTCCCTCATCCTCCCCTCTGACTTCGTGGGTCCCGTAATGAAACTCTGCGTGGAGAGGCGGGGGCATTACGTCAAGACGGAATACCTCTCGAGCCAGAGGGTCCTTCTCGTCTTCGACCTTCCCCTGGCGGAGATCATCTTCGACTTCTTCGACAAGCTGAAATCCATCACCCGGGGCTACGGGACCATGGACTACGAGCTCAAAGGCTACGAGCCGGCGGACCTGGTCAAGCTCCGGATCCTGGTGGGAGGAAACGAGGTGGATTCCCTCTCGGTCATCGTCCACCGGGAACAGGCCGCCCGGAAGGGCCGGAAGATCATCAAGAAGCTCCAGAAAGAGATCCCCCGCCACCTCTTCCAGGTGAGCCTCCAGGCCGCCGTTGGAGGCAAGATCATCGCCAGGGAGAACATCCGCCCCCTGGCCAAGAACGTGACGGCCAAGTGCTACGGCGGCGACATCACCCGCAAGAGGAAGCTCCTGGAGAAGCAGAAGGAGGGCAAGCGCCGCATGCGCCAGGTGGGCCGGGTGGAGATTCCCCAGAAAGCCTTCCTTGCCGTCCTGGGGGGAGACGAGGAAGATTGAGCCCCGCCCCGGGATCCCAAGCGAGGAGACCATGGACCCAAGAAACAAGACCAAGAAGGGCGACGAAGGCGAACCGGCGCCGGTCCGGGAGAACCTGGAGAGCCTGGCCGTCGCCGTGGCCCTCGCCTTGATGCTCAAGTTCTTCCTCCTCGAGGCCTACAAGATCCCCACCAGTTCCATGCAACCCACCCTCATGGGCGACGCCCGCCGGGGCGTCTTCGACAGGATCCTGGTGGACAAGCTGGCCTTCCTCCTGAGGGAGCCCCGGCGCTGGGAGGTGGCGGTCTTCAAGTATCCCCTCAACCAGGCCCAGAATTACATCAAGCGCATTTGGGGGCTTCCGGGCGAATGGATCCTGGTCCGGGGGGGCGACGTCTGGAAGGGCGAGGACGGCGACTTCCTCCCGGAGACAAGGCCCAGGAAGATCCTCAGGAAGCCCACGAGGCTCCAGGACCACCTCTGGCTCTACGTATACCATTCGGAGGATCTCCCGGGATCCCTTTCCCGGGTGCTCCGGGAGGACCCGGGCAGGCTCACCCTCTCCCCCGCCGGGAAGGACGCGGTGGAAATGGCCTCCCGGGGATCGGGCGGAATGGCCCTCTACTTCCGGGACGTCCAGGACCGGGACGAACACGGCTATCCCGGGGACGCCATCGGGGCAGTGGCGGACCAGATCCAGGGGGAAGGGGGATTCCTGGCCGCAGGCTTCAACTACGTGGGCGACCTGAAGGTCTCGGCCGACGTGGAGATCCTGGAAGGCTGCCGGGCCCTGGTCCTGGAGGTGCAGGAACGGACCTCCATGGAGACCCTGGCCTACACGGCCCGGATCCCCGCCGGGAAAGGACCCGCCAAGGCGGCCCTCCAGGTGAACGGCCGGGTCGTCCGGGAGGCATCCCTGGAGAGGCCTCTCGCAGCGGGCACCAAGCGGCGGGTGAGCCTCTCCAACTGCGACGACCGCCTCGTCCTGGAAGTGGACGGGAAGGTCCTTCTCACCTATCCCTATCCCTCCAAGGGGGATCCCCTCGTGGGGAGCCGGGTGGGCCTGGGACTGGAGGGCCCCGGCCGGGCCCGGATCTCCCGGTTCCACCTGGACCGGGACATCTACTACACCGACCCGAGCGCCCTGGCCTCCAGGCCCCAAGGGGCCTGGTTCCACCTGGGCCCCAGGGGATTCCTCATGCTGGGGGACAACTCCCGCCACTCCGCCGACAGCCGGGAGTGGATGGCCCTCTACCTGAAGGATCCCGCCACGGGCCGCCTCATCCGGGGCAACTTCCGTCCCGGCGGGTTTTCCGAGGACGCCGGCCAGGATCCCCTCAACCCGGACTGGAACCCCGTCTTCGTGGCCCCCGCCAAGTCCCTGGTCTTCACCGACGACCAGGGGGAGGAATACGTGCTCAAGCCCCCCATCCCGGGACGGGGGAGGGAGTGGCTCAACCGGGCCGAACGGTGGGTCGAACAGGGCGGAGGAGGGAAGATCGAGCGGGTCTTCCAGGTCCCCAGGGAGTTCATCGTGGGCAAGGCCTTCGCCGTCTTCTGGCCCATCGATCCTTTCCGGGGCGTCTTTCGCCTCCACTTCGTGAACTGATGGCGGGACAGGAAAGGCGGGAAAAGTTGTTCACAAGGGCCTTGACACTCCCCTTACCGACTTCTCTCGCCCGGGATTTCGGCCTTTCCCGGCCGTCGGCCCCGGAAAAATGTCTTCCCGAGACCAGGAGAGGAACTGGTTTTTTTCTTGCTTTCCCCTTTGCCCATAAAGGGTTACGTCAAGACCCCCTTTTCCGTTTTTTCCCCGGGCCCCGGCCCGTCCGGCCCCCTTCCCGCATGGTCGCCCCCACCCACCCTCCCGGGCCCTGGCTTTCCCCAGACCTTTCAGACCACTTTTCCACGAGTTTTCCACAACCATGACCCCATCAGCCGACCTCCTGGAAACCCGAGGACTCGTCAAGATCTATCACCGGACCCGCGTCGTGAACGGCGTCTCCCTGAGAATGGGGCCCGGAGAGATCGTGGGTCTCCTGGGCCCCAACGGCTCGGGGAAGACCACCACCTTCCGGATGATCGTAGGCATGATCACCCCCTACGAGGGCCAGGTCTTCCTGAGGGGCAAGGACGTCAGCCGCCTTCCCATGTACAAGCGGGCCCGCCTGGGCCTGGGTTATCTCAGCCAGGAGCCGTCCATCTTCCGCCGGATGACCGTAGAGGAGAACATCCTGGCCATCCTGGAGACGATGCATCTCTCCCGGCGGGAGCGCCTCCAACGCCTGGAGGAGCTCCTGGAAGACCTGATGATCACCCACTTGAGGAAGAACATCGCCGAGACCCTCTCCGGAGGAGAGCGTCGCCGCCTGGAGATCTCCCGGGCCCTGGCCACCAGGCCGGCCATCCTCCTGCTGGACGAACCCTTCTCAGGCGTGGATCCCATCGCCGTAGAGGAGATCCAGGGCATTCTTCGGGAGCTGAGGGACCGGGGGATCGGGATCCTCCTGACGGATCACAACGTGAGGGAGACCCTCAGGACCACCGACCGCTCCTACATCATCTTCGAAGGCCGAGTGTTGAGGGAAGGGAAGGCGGAAGCCCTCATCAAGGACGAGGAGGTCCGCCGGATCTACCTGGGATCCACCTTCGAGGAGGGCCTCACCCCCGACGAGATGGCCGGCCTGGCCGACTCCTGACCCCGGCGGGAAAGGGGGGCCGGGGAATAGGCTCAAGGCTTCGTCACGGGGAAGACGAAGAAAGGATTCCTGGAACCTCGGAAACTTTCTTCCAGGGGGAGCCTTGGCCAGAGACCTCAAGGAAGCGGCGGGAAAGCAGATCGGCCTGTCAGGTAGAACGGGAAGAAGAGGATCCGCCCCTTCCATGGAGGAGATCACCGGCTCCGTCCTGGTGGTGGACGACCAGGAGTGGGCGCGGACGCCCTTCTGCAGTTACCTCAAGTACCACCAGATCCACACCTTCGAGGCCTCCTCCTACAAGGAGGCCCTGGTCCGGGCGGAGATCCCCGACCTCTTCCTGGTCTTCTGCGACCTGGTCCTGGAGGACGGGAACGGCCTGGACCTGATGGAAGAGATCCAGAGCAAGCACCCAGGCGTGGAGGTGGTCCTCTTCACGGGCCGATCCGACCTCTCCATGGGGAGCGAGGCCCTCCGCAGGGGGGCGTTCTTCTTCCTCTCCAAGCCCTTCGAGCTCGAGACGGGCCTTCTTTTGGTGCGCCGGGCCTGGGAGGTCCGGAGCTGGAGGAACGCCTACGACACATTGAAGACCGCCGTCACAGGCGACCAGGTCATCGAGATCATGCGTTCCCTGGCCGAAGCGGTGGATGCCAAGAGCCCGTATACCAGGGACCACTCCGAGCGGGTGGGCTGCCTGGCCCGCAGGCTCGCCAGGGAGATCCACCTCCCCGAAAAAGAGGTGGACACCACCTATTTCGGCGCCCTCCTCCACGACCTGGGAAAGATGGGCGTTCCCGACGCCATCCTGAACCTGGAGGACTCCCTGGACCAGGAGCAGAGGGAACGGATCAAGGAACACACCATCCTGGGGGAGAAGATCCTGGCCCCCATCCTGGCCCTCCAGCACCTCAGGCCCATCCTCCGGTCCCACCACGAGAACTGGGACGGAACGGGCTACCCCGACGGGCTGAAGGGCGAAGAGATCCCCCTTCCCGCCAGGATCGTCCGCATCGCCGATTCCTACGACGCCATGACCTCCATCCGGCCCTACCTCAAGCACCCCATGACGGACCAGGAGGCCCTCCTGAAGATGGCGGAGAAGAAGGGCACCCTCTTCGACCCCGACCTGCTCGACGCCTTCCTGGCCATGATGTTCCGGGCCCTCTGATCCCGGTCCCCGGGGAACCGGCCTTTCATCCCCCGTACAAGTCTTGATTCCCTGGACCCGGGGCCTAGACTTGCCTTCGTTCCCATCATCCTTGGAGAGCGAAACATGCGAATCATCGTCTGCATCAAGCGAGTCCCCTCCACGGAGACCCGGGTGAGGGTCGGACCCGACGGCAAGACCCTGGATCCCGCCGACGTGGAATACATCCTCAATCCCTACGACGAATACGCCGTGGAAGAGGCCTTGCGGATCAAGGAGGCCCGGGGCGAAGGCGAGGTCACGGTGATCTGCCTCGGCCCGGGCAACGGTACCAAGGAGATCCGCACGGCCCTCGCCATGGGCGCTGACAAGGCGATCCACCTGGTGGACGAATCGCGGGACAGGGACGCCTGGTCCACGGCCCGGATCCTGGCCGAGGCCCTGAAGGGGATGGAGAAGGACCTGGTCCTCTTCGGAAAGCAAGGGGTGGATTTCGACCAGTCCCAGGTGGGTCCCCGCGTGGCCGCCCTCCTGGGATGGGGTTGCGTGACCGGCGCCGTGAAGCTCGAGATCGGCGACGGAAAGCTCACGGCCGAGAGGGAGATCGAGGGAGGCCGGGAAGTGGTGGAAGCCCCCCTCCCGGCGGTGGTGACCGCCCAGAAGGGACTCAACGAGCCGCGTTACGCCTCCCTCAAGGGCATCATGAAGGCCAAGAAGAAGCCCCTCGAGGAGATGGCCTACGAAGACCCGGGGAAGGGGATGGAGATCGTCTCCATGAGCCTTCCCCCGGAAAGGCCGCCGGGACAGGTCCTGGGCGAAGGGCCCGAGGCGGTCCCCCTCCTGGTGGAAAAACTCAAGAACGAGGCCAAGCTCCTTTGATCGGGTCCTTCCCGGGGGAATGAAGAAGAACGAGGTTCCACGATGAGTGATTCGGTCCTGGTTTTTTGTGAGCACAGAGAGGGAAACCTGCGCAAGCCCTCCCTGGAGGCGATGAGCGCCGGGGTACGCCTGGCCAAGGAGCTGGGCGGAACCGCCGCGGCCGTGGTCCTGGGGACGGACGGGTCGGCCATGGCGGAGAAGCTGGGCGCCCTGGGGGCGGCCCGTGTCCTGGCCTGCCCCGACGAGTCCCTGCAGAAATACACGGGAGACGGATACGCCAAGGCCCTGGCCGGCCTGGTGAAGAAGGAAGCACCTGCGGCCCTCCTCTTCCCGGCCTCGGCCCAGGGATCGGACCTTGCCCCGCGGACGGCGGCCCTCCTGGACGTGGGCATGGCCTCGGATTGCATCGACCTCGATGTGGAGGGCGGAGCGGTCCGGGCCCTCCGTCCCATCTACGCCGGCAAGGCCCGGATCCTCGTCAGGTCCAAGGGCACCCCCTTCGTTGCGAGTTTGCGGCCCAACGTCTTCCCTATCGAGGAGACCGGTGGAGGGGCTCCCGCGGTGGAGACCTTCACGGCCGGGCTCTCCGAGGGAGACCTGAAGGACCGGGTGAAGGAGGTCCTGGCCGCGGCGGGCGGAAAGATCCCCCTGACGGAGGCAAAGGTCATCGTCAGCGGCGGCCGGGGCATGAAGGGGCCGGAGAACTTCAAGATCCTGGAGGAACTCGCCCAGGCCTTCGGGCCCGAGGCGGCCGTGGGAGCCTCCCGGTCCGCCGTGGACGAAGGGTGGCGCCCCCATTCCGACCAGGTGGGCCAGACGGGGAAGACCGTCTCGCCCCAGCTCTACATCGCCTGCGGCATCTCCGGTGCCATCCAGCACCTGGCGGGGATGTCCTCCTCCAAGGTGATCGTTGCCATCAACAAGGACCCGGACGCACCGATCTTCAAGGTTGCGGACTACGGAATCGTCGGCGACCTCTTCGAGGTGGTTCCGGTCCTCACCGAACAGGTGAAGGCGGCCAAGGCACAGACCTAGGCTCGGAACCGGTTTCCCCGGATCTCCCAGGGGGGGAGGGAAGGGAAGAAGCATGACGGGCGGTTACCCTCTTTCACGATCCCTCTACCCGGCCTTCGGAACCCGGAGGATCCTGGAACATTTCGAGTCCCATCTCCTCCTCCTGGATGCTTCGGGAAGGATTCTCCAGGTCCAACCCGCCCCCCTCCCCTCCCTGGCCCCGGGAAGCTCCCTTCCCCATCTCCTTCCTTCCCCGGCCCTCCGGGACCGCCTCCTCCAGGCCCTGGCCGAGGGAAAGGCCCTCCTCCTCACGACGGCACTCCCGGCGGGCCGGGAGAAAAGGCCCGTGGACCTCCGGGTCTTCCAGGGGCCCAAGGGGGCTGGACGGCGCTGGGTCCTCCTCTCCCCGCCCAAGGGGGGATCCCAGGTCCGGCTCTCCGGAGTCGACGGCCTGGGCCTCCTCCTCATGCACGAAGTGAACAACGTCCTCACCACCCTGGCCGGATTCGCCGAATACCAGATCTCCGCCGGCTCGGCCCGGGGCGAGGTCAAGGATGCCCTGGAAGAGGCCCTGGCCCTTTCCAGGCGCTCCGCCGGCATCCTGGAGTTCCTCAGGAACATGCTCCGCCGGAAGGACCTGGAGGAGCCCCCCAGCCGGGAGGACCCCAACCGGCCCCTCCAGGACGTCCTGGAGGCCACGGGATGGCTCCTGGGAAGGAAGCACCGCCTGGAGAGCGAGTTCCGGGCCGACCCCTCCCCCCTCCCTCTTCGCTCCAACCTCCTCAGGATGGCCCTCCTCAACCTCCTCCTCAACGCAGGGAAGGCTCTGGGCTCCTTTCCCGGAACCCTCCGGGCGGAAACGGTCGAGGAAGAGGGGTGGGTCATCTACAAGGTTCTCGACTCCGGCCCGGGAGTTCCCAAGGACCTGGAGGACCGGATCTTCGAGCCGGGAGTCTCCGGGGGGACGGGCCTGGGCCTGGGCCTGGCCCTGGTGAAGGACGTGGTCCTTCTCCATGGAGGATCCGTCGAGGCCCATCCCCTCCCCGAAGGAGGGCTGGAAGTCACCCTCAGGATTCCCAGGCCCTCTGCCTAGGACTCCGGGCCGGCTTTCTCCTTCCGCCCCAGGCCCCGGCCCTTCCGGCTTTTCCTCGGCGGTTCCACGAGCTGGGTCCCGTCCCCCCGGGCCAGGAGGATCGCCAGGGGCCGCAAGGCCTCCACGTGGATCCCGATCTCGTGGAAGCACACCATGATGGGCGTGGCCAGGATCAAACCCACGGGTCCCCAGAGCCATCCCCAGAAGATGGCCCCGAGAAGGAGGGCCAGGGGATTGATGGAGGTGAGGCGTCCCACGATGGTGGGAGTGATCAGGTATCCCTCGAGGGTCTGGAGGGCGGCGTAGACCAGGACCACCGCAAGAGCCGCGCCGTACCCGTCGAACTGGACCAGGGCCATCACCACGGGAGGGATCCCCGCCAGGGTCGCCCCCACGAAGGGGATGAAGTTCAAGAGCCCTGCAAGGACCCCCCACAGCAGGGGGAACTCCAGGCCCATCAGGGCCAGGGCTGCCCAGACTACCAGGCCCAGGCCGCAATTGATCATGGTCACCGTGGCGATGTACCGCCTGAGCCGGGTCTCCACCTGGCCCACGAGACCGCTTCCTTCCTTCCCCAGCTCCAGGCCCGTCGCCAGGGCGAGGCGGCGCTCCAGGTTCTCCAGGTCGAGAAGGAGGAAGATGAGGAAGAAGGCGATGAGCACCAGGTTCACCACCAGGTTGAAGACCTCCCCCAGACCCTGGAGGATCCAGCTCCTGGCCTCCTCCAGGCTCATGAGAGAGATGTGGACGGCCTCGTCCTTCCCGGTCTCCTTGCCCGGAAGGGCGGGCCTGGAGGCCGGCCTGGTGCCCGGCCCGGCCTCGGCCTTTCCCTGGGAGGAGCCGCCCTTCCCATCCTTCCGTCCCAGGCCGAGCTTTCCCGCCAGGGACTTCACGTCCTCCAGGCGTTTGAGAAACCTGGCCTTGTAGCTCCCGGGAACGGGTGCCCCCTTGGCCATCCCCCCCGGGAGGGAGTCCGTTCCTTCCCAGCGTTTCAGGAAAGTCGTGCCCTGGGCCGCCACGCCGGAGACGACCCACTCCAGGACCACCTCGGCCCCCACGAGGATCACCAGGACGGCGAGAAGCCTGGGAAACCGGAGCCGCTTGTTGAGGAAATCCACCGGGGCGGCGAGAAGGAGGGCCAGGAAGAGGGCGAAGGCGAAGGGCACCAGGATGGGCTGGGCCAGGGCGCAGACCACGAGAAAGAGCACGATCCCCGGAAAGAGCCCGAATCCGCCTTTCATGCCGCCTTTCCTTTCCTCCTCCCGCCTCTCTTCCCCCAGGGGGTCCTCAGACCCGGTCCTGGTCCTTCCCGGCGATCCAGACCCGCATGGAGTTGGTCGTCCCCTTCACGTCCAGGAAGCCCGCCACCATGACCAGGAGATCCCCCGCCGCAACGGCCCCCTCCTTCATGAGGGCGTGATCGGCCGCCACGAGGAGATCCTTGGGATGTTGGACCTCCGAAGGCGACAGCCTGGCCCGGATCCCCCAGAAGAGGGACATCTTCCTCTGCACCTCCTCGTCGGGAGTGAAGGCGTAGACGGGGATCCGCAACCTGTATCGGGCCACCTTCCTGGCCGTGGAGCCCGACCGGGTGAAGACCACCATGGCCTCGGCCCGCAGTTCCGCCGCCGCCCGGCAGGCCGCGTGGACCACCACTTCCGCCACCTCCTGGTCCGAGCCACGTGCAAGGGCGGGCTCCACCGGTGGCATGGTGAGGGTCCTCTCGGAGAAGCGGGCGATCCTGGCCATGGTCTCCACCACCTTCACCGGGTGCCTGCCCGCGGCGGTCTCCCCCGAGAGCATGAGGGCCGAGGTTCCGTCCTCGATGGCGTTGGCCACGTCCGACGCCTCCGCCCTGGTGGGCCTGTTGGCCTCGGTCATGGATTCGAGCATCTCCGTGGCCGTGATCACCGGGACGCCCTTCTCCCGGGCCCTCTGGATGAGCTGCTTCTGCACGATGGGCACCCTCTCCGCCCCCAGCTCCACGCCCAGATCCCCCCGGGCGACCATGATGGCGTCGCTGGCCTCCAGGATCTCCTCGCTGGCACGGACCGCCTCGGGCCGCTCGATCTTGGCCACCGTCCCCGCGTGAGATCCGGCCTTGCGGATTCTCTCGCGGAGGTCCAGCATGTCCTCGGGCCGCCGGACGAAGGAGAGGGCCACGTAGTCCACCCCTTGCTCCAGGCCGAAGGCCAGGTCGGCCAGGTCCTTCCCGGTCAGGCAGGGAAGGGAGAGGCGCGTTCCTGGAAGGTTGACCCCCTTGTGGGGAAGGAGGGTCCCCCCCAGTTCCACCCGGCACCGGACCCGCTCCCCCTCGATGGAGAGGACCTGGAGGGCCATGGTCCCGTCCGCCAGGAGGACCCGCTCACCTTCCCGCAACTCCCCGGCCAGGCCCGGCAGGGTCACCGGGATGGACTTCCCGTCGGGAGAGGTCTTCCCTTCCACGAGGAAGACCTCCCCACCCTCGACCAGCTCCACGGGCCCGCCTCCCGGAAGATCGCCCACCCGGATCTTCGGCCCCTGGAGGTCCTGCAGGATCGCCACGGGCCGACCCTCTTCTCTTGCGGCCGACCGGATCCTTTCGAAGACCTTCCCGTGGAAGGCGTGGTCCCCGTGGGAGAAATTGCACCGGAAGACGTCCACACCTGCCCGGATCAGGGCCCGGATGGTCTCCTCTTCCGAAGAGGCGGGCCCCAGGGTCGCCACGATACGGGTATACCTGGGCCCCTCGTCCAGGGGATCCTTCATGGTCTCCTCCATTCTCTCAGCCCTTCGGGCCGGCCTTCTTCTGTTCTTTCCTCGCCCACCAGGCCTTCCAGAGGCCCATGGCCCGCCTCCTGGCCGCAGGGGACCCGTTGGGATCGAACCCGAAATTCTTCCCCGTCAGGGTCCTCAAGCTGGCCGCCGCGGCGGCCCGGATCATGGGCTCCTTGTCGGCCAGGGCCCGGATCAGGGGTCCTACCGCCTCGGTGAGCCCCATACGCCCAAGGGCTTCCGCCGCGAGCCTCCGGACCCAGATGTCCGGGTCCGAAAGGGCCCGGGCCACCAGGCGGACCGCCTGGGGGGAGGGGATCTTCTCCAGGCTCTCCACGGCCTTCCACCTCCGGTCGGGCTCGGAGCTCTTCAACTCCTCGGCCAGGCCGGCCAGCTTCTCCCCGGGGGCGGCGGGTTTCTCCTCCCCCGGGGCCTCCCCCTTCGCCTCGGCGGGAGGGGATTGGGAGGAAGCCTGGAGGCGATCCAGCCTTCCCGCCAGGGTTTCCATTCCCTTGGAGAGATCGAGCAAGGTCCGGCCGCTCTTCCCCACAGCCGCCTCCAGGGCGGAGAGCCTCTCGGCCAGGGAGAGGAACTTCTCCTCCATGCCCTTCTCCCGCCCGAGGAGTTCCTTCCGGAAGGACTGAAGGGCCGATTCCAGGGAAGCCACCCGGGCGCTCACCCCGTTCCAGGTCTTCCCCGCCTCTCCCAGGGCGCCATCCAGCCGCCGGAGATCCTTCCCCACCTCCCGGAGGGCCTCCGCCCGGGTCCGGGCCTCTTCCGCCCGCCCCTCCTCCAGGGCATCCATCCGGGCGAGGACCTCCCGCAACCCCGCCCCGAGCTCCCTCTTCTGGAGATAGACCAGCCCGGCCGAACCGGCGGCGGCGGCCAGGGCGAGGAAGGCGAAGAGGGCGGCCCACCTGGCCGAGGGAAGGGGAGGGACCAATTTCCTCCTGCAACGCTGGCAGACCCGCCGCCCCTGGATCTCCACGGCCATCCCCCGGGCCAGCTCCTTTTCGGGGATGGATTCCTGGCAAAGGTCGCAGAAAAAGACTTCCGGTTCCCTGGGAGGAGAGTTTTCTTCCATGGAAGGCATTCTAACTTGGGAAAGTCCCTCCGCCACGGCCGCACCGGTGGAAGTTGACCCTTTCCCGGAAGGGGACTATGTTCTCCCCCTTCACAAGGAGAGGCAAAGGATGAACGAGCCCAAGACTTCGACCCCTCTCGAGGAGATCGCCGACAGGCACGTCCTGGAGATCCTTCAAGCGGCGGCGGCGAGAAGGCCCGAGGACCTGGAGATCCTCTTCTCCCTCGGAGACCTGCTCACGAGGATGGGGAAGATCGAGGAAGGGCTCCAGGTGGACCTGACCCTGGCGAGACTCCAGCCCAAGGACCCCACGGTGCGCTACAACCTGGCCTGCAGTTACGCCTTGCTGGGAAGGAAGGAAGAAGCCCTGGAAGAACTCAAGAGGGCCGTCCGCCTCGGATACGCCGACCCGGAACACATGCGGTCCGACCCCGACCTGGAGTCCCTCAGAGGGGACGATCGCTTCGAGAAGATCCTGGCCCGCCTGGAACGGAGGGCCACCTAGGGGGCCGGCCCTCCCCCGGCCGGAAGGGGCGGAAGGGCCGGGAACCCGAGGATCGGGCCGGGTTCCCGGCGCCCGGAAAGGGGGTCCCTCAGCGGGAGCCGCCGGCGGGAGGCGCCGCCAGGGCCCCGGAAGAGCGGTCCACGGGGAAGACAGGCTTTCCCGCCTTCCGGTTCCACCACTCCATCCACTTGCGCGTGGCGTTCTCCCTGGCCACCTGATCCGTCCCGTTGGGCTTGTAACCGAAGTCCAGGCCGCTCCAGGCCTTCAGGGCCTCGTGGCAGTAGAAACGGAACCTGGGATTCCGGCTCTGGAGCCCCATGATCAGGTTGGGCACGCCCTTGTCGTCGCCCATGGTGAGGAGGGCCCGGGCCACCTCCATCGCCACGGTCTGGTCGGGATCGTCCAGGTATTTCTGGAGGAACGGAATCACCCGGGTGTCCCGGATCCTACCGAGGGTCCAGGCCGCCTCCGCCCTGACCTTGGGATCCTTGCTCTTCATGGCCTGAAGGAGCTGGGGAATGGCCTCCTCGCCGCGGGCGGCGAGCCAGGCCAGGTTCATGACCAGGGTGGTGCCCCTCTGGTAGGGGATCTGGTCGATCCTGCGCTGGATCTCGGAACGGAGAAGCGCATTCGGCTGCTCGAACTGCCCGAGGTCCGGGCCAGCCGGGGCTCCGCACCCAGCGACCAGGCCGAGAAGGAAAAGCATTGGGGCCGTCCGCCTCATCTCGTCGTCTCCTCTCTTGAAGGACCGCATCCCTGCCGGGATCCCTGTTCCCGGTCTGTCTCGGATGTGCCCATGGCATCGGCCTTTCCCCCCTCTCGGCTTGAGACGACTTGCATACTTTTCCCCTCCCTCGGGCCTGCCGGCCGCCCTGGACCCCCCGTTTTTCCTGGATTCCAGGGATGTTGTCCTTTTCAGCCCCTCCGGCGGGCCCTATAATCCAGGCCGGCTGTTCGATCGAACCCGATTTTCCTCTTTTCCCCAGTTCTCAGTCTCTCCAAGGAGGAGGCACTCCTATGAACAAGGGCGAACTCATCGAATCCGTGCAGAAGGCCCTGGGCCAGGACGTCTCCAAGGCGTTCTCCGAACGTTGCGTGAATGCCGTGATCGACAGCATCACGAAGGGCCTCAAGAAGGACAAGACCGTCCAGATCATCGGCTTCGGCACCTTCACGGTGAAGCAGCGCAAGGCCAGGACGGGCCGGAACCCCCAGACCGGGGAGACCATCACCATCAAGGCCTCCAAGAGCGTTTCCTTCAAACCCGGCCAGAAGCTGAAGAGCTCCATCAACTGAGCCCATCCCCCTTCCCCCCCCTCCCCGGTCCGGCGGACCACCCTTCCGGAGGGGAACGGGGGGAGAAGAGGGCGGGAAAATCGAAGAATCCGGGTCCCCGGCCCCCCTTTTTCCCGGGGGAGAATCCCTTCGTTCGGGCCTTTCTCCCGGGACCCCCCGGTGATCCCTGTTTCGGGCGGAGGGGAGATCCTTTTTTCCTCTCCTCGGACCTCGACCCCTTCCCCGGAGGAATGATTCTTCCTTTTCCCCGGGGGATTCGCCGCCTTTCCCCGGTTTCCCCGCCAGGGACGAGACTTCCCGGGGTGACCTCCTCGAAAAGGAGGCCCACGAATGAGCCGGGGACCCCCCCTTCCGACCAGGGAATCCCTGTGCCGCCAGGGCGGCCGGGCTTTCGAGGAAAAGGGTGTCCCCGGAGGAGGCCCTCCCTATACTGGTCCCTCCCTTTCTTCCAAGGGGAAGTTGAGGAGGAAGGAAGAGGGTGGATCCCAGAGAGAAATGGCCAGAATCTCCATGAAGAACAGGAATCTCGCCGAAGGTCTCCCGGCAGGGTTGATCTTCCTTCCCGGCATCGCCGGGGCCCCCCAGAACGAGAAGGTCGGTTCCAGCGCAGGAGCCGCCCCTTCGGCCGTCCAACACCAGGCCGGCGCCCCTCCCCGGAAGGCCGGCACCCAGCAGCCTCCGGTCCAGGGAGGAAAGAAGACCCCCCCTCCCTGCGCCACGAGCAACCCCTCCTTCCTGCTCATGATGCTGGCCATGGTGGCCTTCTTCTACTTCTTCATGATCCGCCCCCAGCAGAAGCAGGAGAAGCAGAGGAAGGCCATGCTCGCTTCCCTCAAGAAGAACGACAAGGTCGTCACCACCTCGGGGATCTACGGGACCGTTGCGGCCCTGGACGAGCGGACGGTGACCTTGAAGATCGACGAGAAGGGTGACGTGCGGGTCAAGTTCGACCGGTCCGCCATCTCGGGAATCCTGAACCGCCCGGGGGGGAACGAGGACCAGAAAAAATAGGAGAGGGACCCACTTGGGGAAGGAGGAGACCTGGAAGGCATCCCTGGGAAGGCGGGGCGAGGAAGCGGCCCGGGCCTTCCTGGAGAGTAGGGGTTACCGAATCCTCGCCGTGGACTTCCGCCTGGGACACAGCCAGGCGGACATCCTGGCCTGGGAGGGGGGGCGCCCGGTGGTGGTGGAAGTCAAATCGACCTGGGGAGAGGGACGTCCCGAGGCGAGTTTTCGTCCCGCCCAGGCCAGGCGGCTCCTGGCCCTGGGAAAGGCCTTCTTCCGCGGCAGGGGAGGGCCGGTCCGGCTGGATCTCGTAACGGTCCACTTCTTCCGGAAAGGTCCGCCCCGCCTGGATGTCTTCCAGGACCTCCGCCTCCTTCCCTGAGCCCCGGTCCAGTAGAATCCCCTCCCCGGGCCGGGCCGGAGGAGATTCCACCGCGCCACCCGGAAGGATCGATAAAAACAAGGAATCCCGACGGCCTCGAGCAAGCCGCACCGGAGCCCAGGTTCATGATCCGGATGTTCCGCCAGTTCGTGCCCAAGAGGAAGGCCCTCCTCCTCCTTTCGGAGACGGCCATCCTCTTTTTGTGGCTCCACCTGGCCTCCTGGTGGCTCTTCCGGGAAGCCTGGTTACGGGGAGACGAGGCGGTGCGCCACATCCTGCCGAACCTGGCCGAATTCCCTCCCCCCTGGAGCCCTTTCTTCTGGCGCCTGGCCGTGTCGGCCTTCGCCGTAACCATCCTCTGCCAGGTGGCGCTCTCCTACAACGACCTCTACGACTGGAAGCTCTCGGCCAACAAGCGGGAACTTCCCCAGCGCATGATCAACGCCGCCGGGGCATCCCTCCTCACCCTGGCCCTCCTGGTGCTCCTCTTCCCCTCCCTCTTCCACTTTCCCGGTGTAGTGGTCACCAATATCATCCACGTGGGAAACGCCACCCGGACCTTCTCCCAGGGGACGTGGAAGCTGATCGTCCTCGTGCTCGTGGGTTTTCTCTTCCTCCTGGTCTGGCGGGTTGCCCTCCACTTCTTCTTCTACAAGTGGGAGCTGGGGGAACGAATCCTGGTGCTGGGCACGGGCAGGCAGGCCCGGGACCTGGTGGAGGAGATCGAACGCCGGGGCGATACGGGTTACCAGGTGGTCGGCATGGTGGGCCCTCCTCCCGCCGGGAAGAACGCCTCCAATCCGGCGCCCTACCTGGGGACCCCCAAGAATCTCCCAGCCCTGACCCGGGAGAACCGGGTGAGCCGGGTCATCGTCGCCCTGGAGGACCGGCGGGGCGCCCTCCCGGTGAAGGAACTCCTGGACTGCCGCCTCTCGGGGGTGATCGTGGAGGAACTGGAATCCATCTACGAGAGGGTCACGGGCAAGATCAGCGTCACATCCCTCAGACCCTCCTACCTCATCTTCGGCGAAGGCTTCCGCAAGACCCGCATGGTCCTGGCGGTGAAACGCCTCCTGGACGTGGTCTTCTCCCTCTCGGCCCTTGTCCTCTCCAGCCCGGTCCTCCTGGCGGCCATGATCGCCATCAAGCTCGATTCCCCGGGAGGGATCTTCTTCAAGCAACCCCGGGTGGGCCAGGACGGGGAGACCTTCTGGATCTACAAGCTCCGTTCCATGAAGGTGGACGCCGAGAAATACTCGGGACCGGTCTGGGCCAAGCGGGCCGACGACAGGATCACCCGGGTGGGGCGCTTCCTGAGGGCCACGAGGATCGATGAAATCCCCCAGATGTGGAACGTCCTCAAGGGGGAGATGTCCTTCGTGGGCCCCCGGCCGGAACGTCCCTTCTTCGTCCAGGAACTCAGCCTGGTCATCCCCTATTACGCCCAGCGCCTCACGGTGAAGCCCGGGATCACCGGCTGGGCCCAGATCAACTACCCCTACGGGTCCTCCGTGGAGGACGCCCGGGAAAAGCTCCAGTACGACCTCTACTACATCAAGAACATCGGAATCCTCTTCGACATCACCATCATCCTGAAGACCATCCGGGTCGTGCTCTCCAGGAAAGGGGTCTGAACCCCTCCTACTCCGAGGAGGAAACCCTGAAGGAAGGGAGGCCCATCTTCTCCGAGACCTTCCCCGCCGCGAAGTGGAGTTCCTCCGGCCGGAGCCGGAAGAGGGAGGCCGCCGGATTCTCCCTTCCCGCCCTCCCGAGAAGGGGGAGGGCCTCCCGGGCCAGGTCCCGAACCAGAAGAGCGTATCCCACTTCGTGGACCTCGCCCTTCAGGTCCGCTCCAACCGGAAGAGCCCCGGACGCCTGGGCCAGGGCCAGGTAGGGCCAGCGGGTCCGGGCCAGGGCCGCCGCCTGGGCCCGCCTCTCCAGTTCGGCCTGCACCCTCTTTGGGTCCAGGTTGCATCTGAGGAGCAGGCCCGCCACCCTGCCCAGATGCCTGAGGGGCGGCAGGAACCAGGCCGCGTCGGCCAGGTGGCCCAGCTCATGGAGGCGGACGATCTCGAAGAGCCGCTCTTCCAGGCGGGGCCCCTTCCTCTCCAGGCCGAGGATCCTGCACTTGGCGGCCAGGTCGCTCGGTGCGAAGGTGCCCTCCGGGCCCAGGCCGGGCCCAAGGGGCTGCTCCAGGGCCCGGGCCTCCCGGGCCCTGCGGGCCGAAGTCCTCACCTGGAAGGCCCATCGCCGCACCGCCTCCAGGTCCACCAGGTAGAACCGGTCCAGGGCCAGGCCGGCCAGGTCCACCGGCACTCCTGCCGGCTTCAGGCCCTCGCCCTCGAGGAGCCAGAAGGTCACCTCCCTGGTGCGCCCCTCCAGGGAGAGGAGCTCCTTTCCCTGGGTCACGATCCGGCCGGTGAACCCCTGGGGAGGGAGCCCGGCCCTCCTCCCCAGGAGGAGGAGCCTCCCCCTCCGGAGGAAGAAGGAGGGAAGGCCCGGGCCGGTGGGATCCAGGTAGACCCCGAGCCCCAGGACGGAGACCACCCTGGGCCTGCCTACCAGGTCCTTTCCCAGGAAGGCCCTGGTCGACTTCCGCAGTTCCGCAAGGAGTCCCTCCAGGCCGGGCCTCTTGTCGTTCCCTGCCCGCGCCAGGGCGAGTTGGAGGAGTTCCTCCAGGAGGAGGACCTCCCTCCCCCGGGCCAGGTCCCGCCGGGCCTGCCGGGGAAGTTCCCCGCCCTTCGAGCGGACCCACCCGGCCCAGGCCTCTGCAGGAAGGACCCAGCCGGCCCGGGCGAGAAGACCGGCCAACCTTCCGGGAGGAACCTTCCCCGAGGAGAGGGCCTCCTCCAAGGCCGCCCGGGCCTCCCCCGGCCTTCCCCGCAGGGGAACCCCGGCGGGCCTCCACCGGACCAGCTGGGCCAGCCCCTCCTTCCACCGTCCCATGCCGAAGAGGAGGGAGGCCAGGCGGATCCGGTCCTCGGCGTCCAGCCTTCCCAGCCCGGCCCCGGCCTTCCTGAAGGCCCTTACGGCCCGGACCCCCTCGCCGGCTTCCGCCCTGAGACGGGCCAGCCTGAGGAGCCCCTCGGGGCAGAGCCCCTCCGCCCGGGTCTCGAGGAAGGCCCGGAAGAAGGAGGGAGCCCTTCCCGGGTCCCTCCGGAGGACCAGGGAGAAACGCTCGAAGAGGAAAGGGGTTCCAGGCTCCAGGGCCAAGGCCTTCCCCAGGGCCAGGATCCCCTCGCTCCCCCCCCTGCTCATGGCGATCTCGTACCAGGGCGAAGGATCGCCCGGCCTGAGTCTTGCGGCGATCCGGAAGTGAGCCGCCGCCTTCCCCAGGCCCCCTCCCGGCGCAACCCTCAAGGCCCGGCCGAGGGCCAGGTGGAAGTCCGCCTCATCCGGGTCCAGGGCGAGGGCACGGGAGAGGGCCTCCACGGCATCCTCCGCCCTTCCCATGGCCAGGAAGGCCCATCCCAGCCCTCCCCAGGCCCGGGCGAAGCGGGGGTCCAGGGTGAGGGCCTTCCGGAAGAGGGCGGCCTGCCGGGCGGGAGGGAAGGAGATCCGGCCCAGGAGATACCATGCCTCGGGCCTCTCCGGGTGCTCCCGGAGGAGACGGCTGTACTCCTCGAGGGCCGGCCCTGACCGGAACCACTCCCGCATGGCGTTCTGTCTCAGCCTGTGGGCCTCCACGTCCCAGGGTCTTCCCCGGAGGAGCTCCTCGGCCAGGGCCAGGGCGGCCGCTGGGTTTCCTTCCCGGAGGAATTTCCCTCCCTCGAGGAGTTTCTCCCTCTCACCGGGGGAAAGGGCGGCCCCTCCCGCCCGGGGGGAAAGGGTCCGGTCCGGCCCGCCGGCGCAGGAGGAGATCCAGAGGGGCGCAAGGAGAACCGCCGGAAGGAGGATGGCGGCCCTCCTCATCGGGAACCGGACCTCCCGGGGAACCCGACCAGGCGAAAACCACCACCGGCGGCCTCCCACTTCACCACGTCCACGGGAAGGGTCTCCTCCATCCCGGAAGGCCCCAGCCCTCCCAGGGGCCCGGGGGCCTCCGATCCGCCGATGAGGCGCGGCCCCAGGTGGACCTCCACCTGGTCCAGGAGGCCCAGGTCGTGGAGGGATCCCAGGAGGCGGCCCCCTCCTTCGCAGAGGATCCTCTGCCAGCCCTTCCTCCGGCGGACTTCCTCCAGGGCCGCCGCCAGGTTCAAGGGCGAGGGGAAGGAGAGGACCTCCACTCCCCTCTCCTCCAGGGCGGCCCGCTTCCCAGGCTGAAAGGAGCCCTCCTCGGCCAGGAGGACCACAATCCTTTCCCCCGCCCCCTTCACCAGTTTCCGGTCCAAGGAGATCTCCAGCTCCGGGTCGGCCACCAGGACGGCCGGGTCGGGCCCTTCCGCCAGGCGGACCGTGAGTTCCGGATCGTCTGCGGCCACCGTGCCGGACCCGACGAGGACGGCGTCCACCCGGGCCCGGAGGAGATGGGCCCTCGCCCGGAGGGCCCGGGGGGTGATCCACCGGGAAGCCCCCGTCCGGGTGGCGATCTTCCCGTCCAGGCTCATGGCCCACTTGCCGATCACCCAGGGCCGGGCCATGGTGAGCCACCGCAGGAAAGGACCGGCCGCCTGGAGACAGGCCTCTTCCCGGATCCGGGCGATCACTTCGACGCCGGCCCGCCGGAGGATCTCCAGCCCCCTTCCCCTGTGCCTGGGATCGGGATCCACGGCCCCGCAGACCAGGCGTTTCACCCCTTCCCGGATCAGGAGGTCCGTGCAGGCCGGGGTCTTCCCCGTAGTGGAGCAAGGCTCCAGGGTGACCACCACCGTGTCGGGCCGCCGCCCCCTCCTCCGGGCGTCCTCCAGGGCCGCCGGCTCGGCGTGAGGCCCCCCCCAGAAGGCGTGCCACCCCTCCCCCACGACCTCCCCCCCTTCCAGGGCGAGGGCCCCCACCCTGGGATTGGGCTCCACCTCGCCCGCGCCCCGCCGGGCCAGGTCCAGGGCCCTGTCCAGGAGGGCCTCCCAGTTCACCGGTCCTCCTCCATCTCCCCGGCCAGGCTGACCGGCGAGGCCGAGGTGATCCGGAGGCGGACCAGGTCGCCGGGCCTCAACCCATCCCGGGCGGGGAAGTGGGCGATCCTGTGGTGGACGGTCCGCCCCGTCCACCTGTCGGGGTTCCTCGGGCTCGGGCCCTCCACCAGGACCTCCTGGAGCGTTCCCACGAGGGACCGGTTCTTTTCGGCCGAAATCCTCTCGTGGAGGGCCAGGGCCTCGGCGTGCCTCCTCCGGATCACCTCGGCCGGAGGAGGCTCCATGGCCGCCGCCGGCGTGCCGGGCCTCGGCGAATACTTGAAAACGTAACACTGGGAGAAACGAACCTCCTCCATGAGGGACAGGGTCTCCCTGTGGTCCTCCTCGGTCTCCCCTGGGAAGCCGCAGATGAAGTCCCCGGCGATCTCCACGTCGGGGGAGCCCTCCTTCACGGCCCGGACGGTCTCCAGGTACTTCTCCCTGGTATAGCCGCGCCGCATGGCCCGGAGCACCCGGTCCGAGCCCGACTGGGGCGGCAGGTGGACCCAGCGGGCCAGCCTGGGAAGCTCCCCGAAGAGGGAGGCCGTCTCCCCGTCCAGGAAGAGGGGATGGGAAGTCACGAAATGGAGGCGTTTCAGGCCGGGCAGGTCGTGGACGGCCCTCAGGAGGTCGGCGAAACGCTGCCGGGGGGAAAGGTCCCTTCCCCAGGCGTCCACGGTCTGGCCCAGGAGGGTCAAGTCCACGGCCCCCGCCTCCAGGACCTTCCTGCACTCCCGGAGGACATCCTCCTTGGAGCGGCTCCTCCAGGGCCCGCGGACGGAGGGGACGATGCAGTAGGCGCATCCCATGGAGCATCCCCGCTGGACGGCCACGAAGGCCCTGGGTCCCACGGGGACAGCCCGGGGGTCCCGCCGGTCCGAATCGGGGTCCCCCCCTCCCTCCAGGGCGGCCACCCGTTCCCCCGAGAGGGCCCGCTCCAGGAGGGCGCCCAGCATGTGGAAGTGCCCCGTTCCCGCCACGAGGGAGACCCGGGGGTAGCGCTCCAGGAAGGCCTCCCCGTGCTCCTGGGCCATGCATCCCAGGATACCCAGGACCAGGCCGGGGCGGCGGTCCTGGAGGGGATAGAGGGCGGCCAGGCGGGAGACCACCCGCTCCTCCGCGTGGGCCCGGACGGCGCAGGTGTTGAAGAGGACGGCATCCGCTTCGGCCGGGTCGTCCACCAGGAGGAAGCCTTCACGAAGCAAGCTGGCCTCGGCGATCTCCGAGTCCAGCTTGTTCATCTGGCAACCGAAGGTGACCAGGGCGACCTTGGGGCTCTTCAAGTCCTTCTCCCTTCCGGTCCGCCCCGCCCGCCGGGCGGGAGACTCACCCCCGGAAGAGTTCCCGGCTCACCACGACCCAGCGGGGGATGAGCTTCTTCACCGGGTTGCGGTAGACCTCGAACTCGTCCCCCCTGCGGATGAAGGGAATCACGTATTCCCGGACCTCCTTGTAGACCTTCAGGCCGTCCCGGTAGATGTAGGCGGAGAGCCCCTGGATGCAGACGTCGATCCGGTCGGCCAGCCGGTCCAGATCCTCGAAGATGATCACCGCGTCCACGCTCTTCCCGTCTTCGAGGTTCCCCCTGAGCGAAATCAGGTTGGCCAGTTTCCGCCCTTCCTTCTTCTCGATGGCCCTGCGCACCTTGGGGCGGAAGACGGCCCGCGCCGTCTTCTTGGTGTCCGTCTCGGCCCGGGCGAGGAGGTTGAGGGGCCGGGCGGCTCCCGTGTCGTTCTTGATGGTGACCACCACGTACCACCAGGTGTGCCAGGAGTTGTAGCCCGTCTTGAGGGAGATGGGCTTGAGCTTTCCCGAGGTCACGTCCAGGGACCACCGCCCCTGGGCGGAAAGGAAGGGTGAGGCGAAAAGGGCGAAAAGGACCGAAAAGGCCAGGATCTTCTTCATAGGGCTCCCGTCCGTGGCTGGAGGATCTTGGAGATCATGGGGAACGTCAATCCACCTTGAGCTTGGTGAGGTCACACTTCTTGGTCTTGATGGGGGACTCGGGCCCGACCTCCACGTTGTCGGCTTCAGGGTCCAGGAGGCCCTTGTCCTTCCAATCCCGGTAGAGGAACTGTTGAACCATCCCGCCCCCGAAGAGGACGTTCATCGTGCCCGGATGGTTGGAGCCGACTTCGTTGTCGTCCGAGGCGATGGGCTCCAGGTTGGAATTCCGGATCCTGGGATAGTTCTTGATGTCCCTGCCGGCGTAGTTGGTGTCCAGACTCGACAGCTGGTCCAGGGGCGGAGGCCACTCGTCGGCGGTGAGGGCCTTCTGGTACTGGGGATCGTCCCCCCTGACGGAGGGACAGAAGTAGTAGCCGATCTCCGTCTCCGTCCCCTGCCAGATGTTGGAATCCCTGGTGGGAGCGTAGAGGAAACGCACCCCCCCTTCCCGGGGCCAACCGTGGTGGTTCTCCCGGTACTGGGTGAGCATCTCGTAGAGATGGGAGAGGTTCTTCTTGCAGGCGAAGTTGTACCCCGCCTCCCGGGAGGAGAAGATCCGGGGAAGGAGCACCGCCGTGAGGATCCCCAGGATGGAGATCACCACCAGGAGTTCCACCAGGGTGAAGCCTCTTGGACGTCTCAATTTCCACCTCGCCAGTGTCGGGGACCAAGGGAACGTAACATGGTAGTCCCCCCCCGCCCCGGGGGCAACCGATCCCGGGACGGGAGCCCTCCTCAGAGGGCGCCCTTCAAGGCCTCCACCTTGTTCAGTTCCTCCCAGGGGAAGCCCTCCCTGCCGAAGTGACCGAAGGCGGCGGTCCTCTTGAAGATGGGCCTCTTCAGACCGAGCTCCTGGATGATGGCGCCGGGGCGCAGGTCGAAGACCTCCCGGACGGCCTTCACCAGGGTCTCGAAGGGGACCTTCCCCGTGCCGAAGGTCTCGGCCCAGATCGAGACGGGCTCGGCCTTGCCGATGGCGTAGGAGAGCTGGATCTCGCACCGGTCGGCCAGGCCGGCGGCCACCACGTTCTTGGCCACCCAGCGGGCGGCGTAGGCGGCGGACCGGTCAACCTTGGTGGGATCCTTCCCGGAGAAGGCCCCGCCGCCGTGGCGGCCCACACCGCCGTAGGTGTCCACGATGATCTTCCTGCCCGTGAGGCCGCAGTCCCCGTGGGGCCCGCCGATGACGAACCGGCCCGTCGGGTTCACCAGGTACTTGGTCTCCCCGTCGAGGAACTCCGGAGGAATCACGGCCCGGACGATCTTCTCCCGCACGTCCCGCTCGATCTGCTCGTGGGTGACGGCCTCTCCTTCCCAGGAGTCCAGGTGCTGGGCAGAGAAGACCACCGTGTCCACCCGGCGGGGCATCCAGGCCTTGTCGTACTCCACCGTCACCTGGCACTTGGCGTCGGGGCCGAAGTAGGGAATCTCGCCCTTCTCCCGGACTTCCTTGTGCTTCTCCATGAGCCTGTGGGCGTAGTACACGGGGAAGGGCATGAAGGAAGGAGTCTCCTTGCAGGCATACCCGAACATCATTCCCTGGTCGCCTGCACCCTGGTCGGTGAAGAGGCCCTTGCCCTCGTCCACTCCCTGGGCGATGTCGGGACTCTGCTTGTCCAGGGCCACCAGGACCCCGCAAGCCTTGTAGTCCATCCCGTAGTCCTCCCGGGTGTACCCGATCTCCTTGAGGGTGTCCCTCACCAGGGCCTGGAAGTCCAGGGAGGACTTGGTGGTGATCTCCCCGGCCAGGACCACCAGGCCCGTGGTCACCAGGGTCTCGCAGGCCACCCTGGAGTCGGGGTCGCCGGCGAGGCAGGCGTCCAGCACTGCGTCGGAGATCTGGTCCGCCACCTTGTCGGGGTGCCCGCAACTCACCGACTCCGATGAAAAAAGTCTTCTCTCTTCGGCCATGTTCCGTCCTCGGGTCTCCTCGTTCCCCTCGCCGAAGGACTGGGTGTGTCCCGCTTCCCCGCCCGGGTGATCCCTCGACACCCCGGGAGGAAGCGGGGGTATCCTAGAACATGGCCCGGTCCCGGTCCAAGGGCCCCTTGGGAATCCCCTCCTCTTTTCCCAGGGGGGAGAGGGAGCCGCTCCGAGGTGGAAGCCATCCACCTTCCTCCAGGGCCTGGAGGGTCCTCCTGGCCGCCCCTTTCTGAGCCAGGATGACCGCCCTGGCCCGGGCCCCCAGTTCCTCCCTGGCCCCAGGCTCCCGGACGAGACGTTCCAGTTCCGAGAGAAGGGACTCCTCGTCCTCCACCTGGACCAATCCCCGGGCCTCCTTGAGGAGAGTCACGTCGGCGTGGAAGTTCCAGGTATTGGGTCCCACCAGGACGGGTCTCGCCATGGCGGCGGGCTCGAGCATGTTCTGCCCCCCCCTGCTGGTGAGGCTCCCCCCCACGAAGACCAGGTCCGCCACGGAATAGGCCTTTTCCAGGTCGCCGATGGTGTCCACCAGCAAGGTGGAATCCGCCGGCAGAGGATCCTCGAGGCGCCCCGAACGAAAATCGGTGAGCCTCTCGGCCCGGGCCCCCATCCTGCGCAGGGAGGAAAGGACCCCTTCGCCCCGCTCGGGATGGCGGGGAGCCAGGACCAGGAGGATCTTCCGGCCCGTGCGCCGCCGCAGTTCCATCGCCGCCCGCTGGAGGACCTCCTCCTCCTCCCCGTGGGTGGACCCCCCCACCAGGACGAGCCGCCCGTCCCCCTTGCCGGTGATCCGGGCGAATTCACCGTCGGGGCGGGGCTCCTCCCGTACCACAAGGGCGTCGTACTTCATGTTCCCCGTCACCCTGACCCGGGCCGGATCCACGCCGAGCCCGAGGATCCGGGAGGCGTATTCCTCGTTCTGCATGCAGAAGAGGTCGATGCAGTCCAACTGGGGAAGGATGGGGCGCACCTTCCGGTACCGCGAAAAGGACCTCCGGGAGATCCGGCCGTTCACCACGATCACCGGGCACCCCCTCCTGCGGGCGGCGGTGACGAAGTTGGGCCAGAGTTCCAGTTCCATCAGGAGGACCAGGTCCGGCCTGATCCTGGCCTGGGATACGGAAGGCATGAACCAGAAATCCAGGGGAAAGTAGACCACCCGGCGCCCGGGAAAGAGCCGCCTGGCCAGGCCGTGGCCCGTGGGAGTGGTGCTGGAGAAGAGGATCTCCAGGTCCGGACGCCTGTCCTCCAGGGCCCGGACAAGTGGGATGGAAGCCTTGATCTCCCCCACGGAGACGCCGTGGACCCAGGCCAGGGGCCCGGAAGACTCCCTCCTGGCGGGGAACCCCACTCGGTCCAGGACCCCCTCCCGGTAACGCTTCTTCGTGGCGACCCGCCAGACCACCCAGGGAGACCAGGCCGTGAAGGCCAGGAAGTAGAGGAGGTTGTAGAGCCCCAGGGCCGGGTAACGCCAGAGGCTCAATCCTTCTTGTTCCTGCCGCAACACTTCTTGTATTTCTTCCCGGACCCGCATGGACAGGGGTCGTTGCGGCCCACCTTCTTCTTCTTCCGGGTCGCCGTCTCGGGCACGGCTTCGTTCCCGGCCGGAAGGGGCGGCGGGGACCCGACGCCGGGGGCCTGGGACGCCGCCGGCTCCCCGAGGGGCTCCTCTTCGGAAGGGGCGGGACCCGTCTCGGGAACGGGCTCGAGCTGGACCTTGAAGATCAGGTCGGTGACCTCGTCCGCCACGGACTCCAGCAGGCGCTGGAACTTCTCGTATCCTTCCTTCTTGAATTCCGTCTTCGGATCCACCTGGGCGTACCCCCTCAGCCCGATCCCGGCCTTGAGGGCGTCCATGGCCCATAGGTGGTCCTTCCACTTCCTGTCGATCGTATCCAGGAGGAGATAGCGCTCGATGGTGCGCATGGCCTCGGGGCCGTTCTCCTTCTCCCTCCTCTCGTAGAGGGCCTCGGCGCGGGAGAGGATCTCCTCGAGGAGGGCCTCGCCCTTGTGGGCCTCCAGCCCGGAGAGATCGAAGTCCGGGCCGAACTTGTGGGCCAGCCAGGCCTTGAGCCCCTCCATGTCGGGTTCGCCCCTCTCGGGCATGAACCCTTCCACCGCCTGGGAGACGACCTTCTCGATCATCTCCCAGACCTTGTCCCGGGTCTCCCGGCCCTCCAGGACCTCCTGGCGTTCCCGGTAGATGAACTTCCTCTGCTTGTCCATCACCTCGTCGTATTCCAGGAGGTTCTTGCGGATCTCGAAGTTCCGGGCCTCCACCTTCTTCTGGGCCCGTTCGATGCCCCGGGAGACCATGGGGCTCCGGATCACCTCGCCCTCCTTGAGGCCCAGCTTCTCCATGACCGTCTTCACCCAGTCCCGGGCGAAGATCCGCATCAGGTCGTCGTCGAAGCTGAGGAAGAAGCGGGTGGAGCCCGGGTCGCCCTGCCTGCCGGCCCGCCCCCTGAGCTGGTTGTCGATACGCCTGGCCTCGTGGCGTTCCGTTCCGATGATGTGGAGCCCGCAGGGGGGATCGTCCCACTCCCCGTACTTGGGGTAGCAGCACTTGATGTAGGGTTTCCCCGAGCCGCATTCACAGGGAGCCTTGTTCCCGAGGACGCACTTCCGGAACTTCCCGCCCCGCCAGTTCTCCGGGTCGGCCTGCTTCTTCCAGCACCGGGCGCAGTTGTCCGCCCTCTCCGGGCGGTCGCAACCGATACAGCACCAGGTCTCGCCCGTCTCGGGATGGATGCAGCTCTTCTTGACCACCCCCTCGCCCAGCTTGATGTCCGTGCCGCGGCCCGCCATGTTCGTGGCCACCGTGATGGCCCCGTACTGCCCGGCCTGGGCCACGATCTTGGCCTCCCGCTCGTGGTGCTTGGCGTTCAGCACCTCGTGCTGGAGGCCCCGCCTGGAGAGGGCGGCGGAGAGGCGCTCCGACTTCTCGATGGAGGTGGTGCCCACCAGGATGGGACGCCCCATCCCGTGGATGCGATCGATCTCCTCGACGATGGCCTTGAACTTGTCCTTTTCGGTCAGATAGATGTTGTCGTCGTGGTCCCGGCGGATGAGGGGCCGGTTCGTCGGGATGGAGACCACGTCCAGGTTGTAGATCTTGGCGAACTCCGCCGCCTCGGTCATGGCCGTGCCGGTCATCCCGGCGATCTTGTCGAAGAGGCGGAAGTAGTTCTGGAAGGTGATGGTGGCCAGGGTCTGGTTCTCCTCCCTGGGCCGGATCCCCTCCTTGGCCTCCACGGCCTGGTGAAGGCCGTCGCTCCACCGGCGCCCGTGCATGAGGCGCCCCGTGAACTCGTCGACGATGATGATCTCGTCGTCCTTTACGACGTAGTGGTGGTCCCTCTTGTAGATGTTGTGGGCCCTCAGCGCCTGCTCGATGTGATGGGGCCAATCCATGTTCTTGCCGGAGTAGAAGCTGTCCACTCCGGCCAGGCGTTCGGCGTATTCGATCCCCTCGTCCGTCAGGAGGCAGAGCTGCTCCTTCTCCTTGATCTCGAAGTGGACACCCGGCTTGAGCCGGCGGGCGATCCGGTCGGCCAGGAGATACTTCTCCGTCTTCCCCTCGGGGGGACCGGAAATGATGAGGGGAGTCCGGGCCTCGTCGATCAGGATGGAATCCACCTCGTCGATGATGGCGTAGTGGAGGTGCTTCTGGACCTGCTCCTCCACCCGGAGCTTCATGTTGTCCCTGAGGTAGTCGAAACCGAACTCGTTGTTCGTTCCGTAGGTGATGTCGCAGGCGTATTCGGGATGTCTCTGCCAGGGGTCCATGTCGGACTGGATGGCGCCCACGGTGAGACCCAGGTATTCGTATACGGGGGCCATCCAATCCCGGTCGCGCTTGGCCAGGTAGTCGTTGACCGTGACGATGTAGACACCTTTGCCGTCCAGGGCGTTCAGGGAGGCCGCCAGGGTGGCCACCAGGGTCTTCCCCTCGCCCGTGACCATCTCGGCGATCTTTCCCTGGTGGAGGACGATGCCGCCCATGATCTGGACGTCGAAGTGACGCATCCCGAGGGTCCGCCGGGCCGCCTCGCGGGTCATGGCGAACATCTCGGGAAGGGCGTCGTCCAGGGTGGCCTCCCCGGACTGGACCTTCTCCCTCCACTCGGCCACCCGCTCCTTGACGGCCTCCTCGGAAAGGTCCCGCGCCCAGGATTCCAGCTCGTTCACCTGGTGGACCCTGGGCCAGAGGGACTTCACCACCCTCTCGTTCTGGGACCCGAAGAGGTTCTTCAGGAATTGTCCCGTCTTGTTCCAGTAAGCCGAAAAGTCGATCATCCCCGCTGCCTTCCGCCGAAGCGGTGAAATCCTAGGGTTCCTGGGGCCCGGCCTCCCGGGACGGTCTCGTCCCGGACCTCGCCGTCCGCCGGGGCCGAAAGCGCCAGACTAGGAGCCCCCCTCTCCCTGCGCAAGGCCGCCCCCTCCACCTTTCTCTTCGAGGAGGTGGCGCACCACCTCCAGGAAATCCTCCTCGGAGAAGGGCTTGCGCAGAAAACCCGAGGCCCGGGCCATCTCGGATAGGCTGATGGGACCGCCCGTCACGAGGAGGACGGGGAGCCTGGATGTCTCCTCCTCCCGCCGGAGCGCGTCCAGCACCTCCATTCCCGAGAGATTGGGCATCTCGTTGTCCAGGACCAGCAGGTCCGGCCTTTCCGCCCGGGCCGCCTCCAGGGCGGCCCGCCCGTCGAAGACCGCCCGGGAGCGGTATCCCTTGGCCCGGAGCAAGGTCACCACGGCTTCCGCCGCATCTTCCTCGTCGTCTGCTACGAGGACGTAGGCCTCCTGAGAGACCTGTGGCCCCTCCGGGTTCAAGGCGGCGAGTTCCTGGAGCATCGTCTGGGTGGGGATCCCCTCCTCCTCCCAGGCCTGCTCGATCTCCCGCTTCAACCGCCGGTTCTCTTCCTTGAGGGCCACCCAGGCCTCGTAGTCCGGAGCGTTCACCGGAACCTCGATGTCGTCGTGAGTGTCCACGACGAAACAGAACTCCCCGGGGAAGAGATGCTCCTGGAAGACGAGCTTCATGTAGGGATAGTTCCTGTTCCCCAGACGCATGACGTAACGCCTGAGGCTCTCCCCCCCTTCCTTGGGGGTCTCGTCCAGGAAGAGTTGGAGGATCTTCTCCGGCGGGGCGTCGGGTGGGAGGTCCAGGGGAGGCTTCTTCTTGCTCCTGTCCGGGTAGGCCTTCTGGAAATAGATCTCCAGGGCCCGCTCCAAGAGGTCCAGGGTGAGTTCTTCCAGCCTCACCTGGTCCCTCCCGGACCGCCGGGAAGGGCGGAACCGACCATGGAGGAGAGGACCAGGTCCTCCTCCACGACCAGGCGTTCCAGGTCTTCCAGGATGCGGGCCATGGCGTCGGGCCGGGTCAGGCTGGCCGTTCCCACCTCCACGGCCCGGGCGCCGGCCGCCAGGAACTCCAGGACGTCCTCGGCCGAGGAGATCCCCCCCGCCCCCACGACGGGAAGGTCCAGGGCCCGGGCCGTCTGCCAGACGATTCTCAGGGCCACGGGCTTGATGGGAGGCCCCGAGTAGCCCCCCACTCCCAGGGGAAGGCTGGGACGGCCGGCGCGCCAATCGATCGCCATCCCCAGGAGTGTATTGGAGCAGACGATGGCGTCGGCTCCGCCGGCGGCGGCGGCCCGGGCGATCTCCACGGGATCGGTCACGTTGGGAGAGATCTTGGCCCAGAGGGGCTCCTCCGCCCGCTCCCGGACGGAGCGGATCACCTCTTCCACGACCCGGGGAGAAGTGGCGAAAGGAAGGCGCCCGCCCAGGACATTGGGACAGGAGAGGTTCACCTCCAGGGCGGCCGCCCCCTTCCCGGTGAGTCTCTCCGCCAAGAGAGCGAATTCCTCCCGGCTGTCTCCCCCAAGGTTCACCACCAGGGGGGGGCCGATCTCCAGGGCACGGGGAAGGATCTCCTCGAGGAAGACCTCCACGCCGGGATTCATCAGACCGATGGAATTGAGGAGACCACCCGAGGTCTCCACCAGGCGGGGCATGGGGTTGCCCGGTTTGGGATGGAGGGTCACCGTCTTGGTCACCAGGGCGGCCGGGAGTCTCCCTTCCAGGAAATCCGTGGCTTCCAGGCCCGCGCCCCAGGTTCCCGAGGCGTTCAGGACGGGGTGGGCCAACTCCAGGCGCCCCAGGGAGGTCCGAAGCCTGGAAGCCGGGTCCAAGGAATGTTCATGGAGTTCGTCCACCGGGGGTGCTTCCTCTGGGCGGGTTCCGCCCCTTCCGCCTTCTCTCAAAGGTTTCCGGCCGCCCCATCCTTTCTCAAGGGCCCCATGCTAGAGAAGGCCTTTCCGGCGCTCAACGGGAAGCCTGCTTTCCTTTTCCTCCCCCCCCTCTCCCTTGCTGGAAGAGAATCAGAAGGATCACCCCAACGAGGATCATGGAGTCGGCGGCGTTGAAATCGGGCCAGGGATGGAAGGGCCGGAAGCCCAGGTCGACGTGGAGGAAGTCCCGGACCGTCCCGGGGTTCCGGAAGAGCTCCACCAGGTTCCAGGTGAAGCCTCCCGGCCGGTTGGAGAAGTTGTCCACCAGGTTTCCCACGGCGCCGGCGCTCACCAGGCCCAAGGCGAGCTGGGGCAGCCTCTTTCCCCTCTCGAGGCGGAGGACGAAGGCCAGGACGAAGAGAAAGACCACCAGGCGGATCCCCACGAGCAGTCCCGACATGCTTCCCCCGATACCCCAGATGGCGCCGGGGTTCTGGGTATGGGTGATCCCGAACCAGTGGTCCAGGACCCAGCGGACGGGAGGCTCGCCGGGCCGGAAGGGAATGGAGAGCCCGAAGGCCCAGGACTTGGTGGCCAGGTCCAGGACCAGTCCGGCGGCGAAGACGAGGAAGAAGAGGCCCTTCCCCTTCCAGGTCCAGCCCGCCTTCCCACCCACGCCGGATCAGTTCCCTCCCCTGGAGGCGGACCCCTCTTCGGGCTCCTCCTCCTCGGGGGTGTCGTTCCAGACGACCTGGCCCTTCTCCACCTTGGTCTGGCAGGGCACGCAGAACTTGGCCCAAGGCAGGTATTCCAGCCGGGCCTTGGGAATGGGCTGGTCGCAGAGGAGACACTTCCCGTAGGTCCCCTTCTCGAGCCTCACCAGCGCCCGGTCGATCTCCTGGAGGGTGCGCCCCACGTTCTCGATGAGTCCCAGGTTGAAATCGTGGAAGAAGGTGTCCGATCCGTGGTCCGCCATGTGATCCACGGAAAACTCCTGCTCCCCCGCCTGGCGGGCCTCTTCCTCGATGGAGGAAAGGTCCCCCGACAGTCGCTCCCTGTAGGCCAGGAGGGCCTCCCGGATCTTCTCCAGGTCCTTCTTGGTCAACTTCTCGTTCTTCTTTCCCGTCTTTCCCGGGTTCTTCTTGGAGGGCATGGTCCGTCCTCTCGGATCCTGTCGCCTTGAGCGAGGCCTTGACTCCTCTCGGTTCCTATCCCCTTTTCTCCTTGTTTTCCAGGGCCTTGCCCCGGCAGGGGATAGCCCTGAATAATACGTCGAACCGGCCGGAATGACAACGAAAAGATCCCGGACGGGGAGGAGGGAGGACCGGCGGGGAAGGGCGGTGAACGTGGGCGGGGTGTTACAGAAAGAGATCCTGGCCTTCCGGGACTACCTGGAGGTGGAGGCCGGCGCATCTCCCCACACGGTGGAGTCCTACACCCGTGACTTGGAGCGCCTCCAGGCCTGGCTCGCCCGCAAGGGTGTCGCCCGGACGAAGGATCTCACGGGAAGCCTCCTCCAGGCCTGGGTCCTCTCCATGAGACAGGAGGGCCTTTCCCCCCGCACGGTGGCCCGGGCCCTCTCGGCGGTCCGGGGCTTCCTCCGTTTCCTCCAGGGAGAGGGAAGCCTGGACCAGGATCCCTCGGGAAGCCTGGGGGGTGGCCACCTGCCCCTCTCCCTGCCCCGCACCCTCTCCCGGGAAGAGGTGGAAGAGATCCTGGACGCCCCTCCCCCCAAAGGAACCCCCCGGGCCCTGGCCCTGAGGAACGCCGCCTTCCTGGAACTCCTCTACTCCTCGGGGGCCCGGGTGTCGGAGGCCCTCTCCCTGGAACTCTCCCGCCTTCGCCTGGACCTGGGATCGGCCCTCTGCACGGGGAAGGGCAGGAAGGAGCGGGTCCTCCAACTGGGACCTCGAGCCGTGGCAAAGCTGGAGCGCTACCTGCAAGGGGGAAGGCCCCTCCTGGCGGCCAAGCTCCCTCCCGGCGGGGATCCGGGCCTGGTCTTCCTGAGTCGAGGGGGAAAGCCCCTGGACCGGCACCAGGCCTTCCGGATCGTGGCGGCCGCCTGCAGGCGGGCCGGCCTGGCCGCGGCGGGCCCCCACGCCCTGCGCCACAGCTTCGCGACCCACCTGCTGGAGGGGGGGGCCGACCTGAGGGCCGTCCAGGAGCTCCTGGGCCATGCAAAGATCACGACGACCCAGATCTACACCCACGTGGAGGCGGACCGCCTCAAGGCCGCCCACGAGACCTTCCACCCCAGGGGATGAGGGCGCCCCCCATGAATATACGGGTCAACGGATGGCCCGCAAGGAGGAGCATCCCTCCGGAGAGCCCCCGGAGAAGGAGAAAGGGAACCTTGCCTTGAGGAGGAAAGGAGCCGAGAGTAGGGCCATGAATCCAGGCCGGATCCGCAAGCTCTCCGGGATTCCCGATCCATTGCGCCTTTCCCGGTATGAGGGCTCCCCCGAAAAGGGACCGAGAATCCTCTTTTTCAGCGGGGGCACGGCCCTCCGGGGCCTGGCGGCGGAACTGGCGAAGTATACCCACAACTCCATCCACCTGGTGACGCCCTTCGATTCCGGAGGGAGTTCGGCCGCCCTGCGGAGGGCCTTCGGAATCCTCTCCGTCGGGGACCTGCGGAACCGCCTCTGCGCCCTCTCCGATCCCTCGCCCGGCCCGCACCAGGCCGTCAGGAGCCTCTTTTCCCTCCGGTTTCCGAAAAAGGCCCCGGCGGGAGAGCTGGAGAAACAGTTCCTCCTCTACCTGAAAGGGGAGGACCCGGCCTTCCATTCCGTGGGAAAAGAGGAGAAGGAGCTCCTCCTCTCGGCCCTGGAAGCGTTCCACCGGGCCAGGCCGGAGGATTTCGACCTTCGCGGGGCGAGCCTGGGAAACCTCTTCCTCGTGGGAAGCTACCTGGCGGCGGGAAGGAGGATCGAACCGGCCCTCTTCCTCTTCGGCCGCCTCCTCAAGACCCGGGGGCGGGTCCTGCCCATCGTGGAAGGGGATTTCCACCTCGCCGCAAGGCTCGAGGACGGCACCCTCCTGCTGGGACAGCACAGGATCACCGGAAAAGAGTGTCCGCCGCCTTCCTCCCCCATCGAGGAGATCTTCCTCTCCGAAAGCCTGGAAGAGTTCCGGCCCGCCTCTCCGATCCTCGCGCCTTCCACGGCCAGGCTCATCCAGGAAGCGGATCTAGTCTGCTTCCCCATGGGAAGCTTCTACACGAGTCTCCTGGCCCACCTCCTGGTGAAAGGAACGGGCAGGGCCGTCCTCTCGAACCGATCCCCGAAGGTCTACATCCCCAATACAGGAAAGGATCCCGAGGAGAGGGGCCTTTCCCTGGCCGGGGCCGTGGAGAAACTGGCCGACTACGTCCTCAGGGACGCCACGGAGGGTGAAGAGGGGCTTTCTCCCCTGGACCTGGTCCTCCTGGACTTGTCCTCCGGGGCCTACGCGGGAAAGATAGATGAAGCCAGAATCCGGGACCTGGGAGTGACGATCGCCGATCTCCCCATGGTTACGCCTTCGAGCAGGCCCTACCTGGATCCCTCCAGGGTGTCCCGGGTCCTCCTCTCCCTGGCCTAGGAGGCGCCGAAGAAAGGAAGTCCCATGAAATCTCCGGACCGCGGAAACGCCGAGGCAAGGGGCCCGGGGAACATCCCCTGGCAGGAGACTTTCTTCAAGAACACGGGAGACCTGATTTTCATCCACGCAATGGAACCGGAAGGCCTTCCCGGACCCCTCCTGGAAGTGAACCCCGCGGCCTGCCGCCTCCTGGGATACTCCAGGGAAGAACTCCTGAAAAAGAACGTCCTTGATTTCATCGCCCCCGAGAGAAAGCCCTTCGCCAAGGAGAGGACCGCCCAGATCCTGGCCTCGGAGAGGAAGATCTTCGAGACCATCCTGGTCTCCCGCTCGGGAGAGCGGATTCCCGTGGAAGTGCTCTCCTCGGTGATCCGGCACGGAGGGGAGACCATCGTCCTCTCCGTGGCCAGGGATCTCCGGCCCTGGGAGGAGACCAGGAGGAAGGAGAGGGAGCACAAGAAGTTCCTGGAAGACGTCTTCGAGGCCATCCAGGACGGGATCAGCGTCCTGGACAGGGACATGGTCATCCTGAAGGTGAACCGGTGGATGGTCCAGAAATACGGATTCCGGGGGAAGATGGAGGGTCGTAAGTGCTACGACGTATATCATGGCAGGGACTCGGTGTGCCCATGGTGCCCCACGGTCAAGGCCATGGAGACGGGCGAGGCCCAATGCGCCGAGGTCCCCTTTCCCTTCCAGGAGGGGGGACCGGGCTGGATGGAGCTCACCGCCTACCCCCTCGAAGACGAAGAAGGGAACGTCACCGGCGTCATCGAGCACGTCCGGGACGTGACGGAGAAGAAGAAGGCCCAGGAGGCCAGGGACCTCCTCCTGGAGGCCCTGGACCAGAGCGGAGAGATCCTGGCGCTGACGGATTCCGAGGGCCGCATCCAGTACGTGAACCGGGCCTTCGAAAGGGTCACGGGCTTTACCAGGGAGGAAGCCCTGGGAAAGACCTTCGCCCTGGTGAAGAGCGGGATCCACGACGAGAGGTTCTACCAGGGCCTTTGGACCACCATCCTCTCCGGCGGAACCTGGACGGGAAGGTTCCGGAACCGAAGGAAGGATGGAACCCTCTATTTCGAGTACGCCGTCATCTCCCCCTTGAGGGACAAGGAGGGGGAGATCCTGGGTTTCGCCAAGTCTTCCAGGGACGTCACCCGGGAACTGGCCTTGGAAGAGCGGCTCCAGCAGGCCCAGAAGCTGGAAGCCGTGGGAACCCTGGCGGGAGGGATCGCCCACGACTTCAACAACCTCCTTCTCGCCATCATGGGGAACCTGGACCTGGCCCTCCTCGCCAAGGCGGGGGAGTGCAAGGGCCCCATCGAGGAGGCCCGGAAGGCGGCCCTCAGGGCGGCGGAGCTCACCCGCCAGCTCCTGGCCTTCAGCCGCCGCCAGGTCCTGAAACCCGTGGACATGGACCTCAATCCCCTGATCCGGAACCTCCTGGCCATCCTGAGGCGGCTCCTGGGGGAGAAGATCGAGATCGATTTCATTCCCAGCCATTCCCCGGGCACGATCCACGCCGACCCCGCCCAGATGGAGCAGGTCGTCATGAACCTGGTCCTGAACGCCCGGGACGCCATGCCCGAAGGAGGCAAGATCACCATCGAGACGGAAAACGTGGTGATCAACGGGGATTTCACGAGGAACCACCCCTGGGCCCGGCAGGGCCGGTATCTCCTCCTGAGCGTCACCGACACGGGGGAGGGAATGCCCCAGGAGGTGATGGAGCACATCTTCGAACCCTTCTATTCCACGAAGGAAGTAGGAAAGGGGACGGGCTTGGGGCTGGCCACGGTCTACGGAATCGTCCAGCAGCACGGGGGGATGATCCACGCCTACAGCGAAGTGGGAAAAGGGTCCACCTTCAAGGTCTACATTCCCATCGTGGAACGGCCCGCCGCCGCCGTCGGCCCGAAGCTCCAGGGGCCCGTTCCGGGCGGGAAGGAGACGATCCTCCTCGCCGAGGACGATCCCGCCGTGAGGGACCTGATGACCCGGGTCCTGGAGACGGCGGGGTACGCCGTCCTGGCCGCCGGATCCGGGGGGGAGGCCCTGGAACTCTTCCATTCCAACAAGGACAAGGTCCACATGGCCCTCCTGGACGTGGTCATGCCCGGCAAGGGAGGAGCTTCCCTGGCAAGGGAGTTCCGCGCCGAGAGGCCGGGCCTTCCCATCCTCTTCACGAGCGGATATCCCTCCCACGCCATGGGGGAGAGGCTGGATCCCGAAGACGAGGCCCGGCTCCTCTCCAAGCCTTTCGATGGGGAAACCCTCCTCCGAAAAGTGAGGGACTGCCTGGAGAAACGCTGACTCCCCGTCTCCACCGGGCGGAGGGGAAGGAAGAGAGGAACGGGCCCTCCTTCCCCGGAGGGCCGCGGTTGCCCCGGGCGGCCATCCCTGTTTCAATGCCCCACCTCTCCGCCCGGGGGCTTCAGGCGGTTTCCCCCCGGTTCTCCGGAGAGATCCCCCGGAAAATTCCAGCCAGGAGACCGGTTTGTCCCTCTTCGTCCTCCTCTTGCTCCTCCTTCTCCAGGCGGGACCGTCCTCGGCCCCGGCCCAGGGGAGTCCTTCTCTCGGGGAGAAGGAGTTCCCCCGGCACTCTTCCGGTGAGAAGAGGAGGACCCGCTCGGTCTTCGTGGAGAAGGGCCCTCAAATCGACGGGATCCTGGACGATCCCTGCTGGAGGGAAGCCGCATGGATCGGCCCTCTCCGCCAGGTGGAGCCCGAGGAGAACGCGCCCCCCTCGGAGAAGACACGGATCCTCCTTTGCCACGATAAAGACCACCTCTTCCTCGGGATCCTCTGCTTCGACAGGCACCCCGGGAACATCAGGGGCACCATGAGGGAGAGGGACGCCCGCCTGGACCCGGACGACCGGGTGGAAATCCTCCTGGACACCTTCCACGACGGAAGGTCGGCCTACTTCTTCCAGATCGGGGCCGGCGGCTCCATCGGCGACGCCCTGGTGGGCGCCAACGGCCGGGCCTTCACGAAACAATGGGACGGAATCTTCTACGGTCGGTCCAGGATCACCCCGAGGGGCTGGGAGGCCGAGATCTCCATTCCCTTCGCCACGATCCGCTTCGATCCAGCCTCCCCCGCCTGGGGATTCAACGTCCAGCGCCACATCAAGGCCAAGAACGAAATCGACCGGTGGAATGCCCCATTCCGGAACCGTCCCTTCTTCGTGGTCTCCAACCTTGGAGAACTCCGGGGGATGCGGGAGATCCGCCAGGGCACGGGAATCTCCTTCCGCCCCTACGCGGCCCTCGAGGCTCCGAGAGAGAGGGGAAGGGGGTCGCACCTGAAGGCCGACGCGGGAGGGGATCTCTTCTTCAGCATCACCCCATCCTTCACCGGGGTCCTCACGGTCAACACCGATTTCGCCGAAACGGAAGTGGATGCCCGCCGTTTCAACCTCACCCGTTTCCCCCTCTTCTTCCCCGAAAAGCGGGACTTCTTCCTCGAAGCCCAGCCCTCCTTCAGCTTCGGTTTCGCCGGGAACGACCTGATTCCCTTCTTCAGCCGCAGGGTCGGCCGCGGCGCCGACGGGAGACCCGTGACCCTGGAAGAAGGGGCCAAGCTCGTGGGAGGCCTGGACGGATTCGGTGTCGGTTTCCTCGGGGTCCACACCGCGGGAAGGGGGGAGACTCCCCCAAAGGACCTGGCGGCCTGCAGGCTCACCCGGTCCATCGGAAAGGAATCCAGCCTGGGAGTGATCGGCACCCTGGGCAACCCGGAAGGAAGGGAGGACAACTCCCTGGGCGGAATGGACCTGGACCTTCGCACATCCACGTTCCTGGGCGACAAGAACCTCTCCCTCAGGGGCTACGCCTTGAAGAGCGAAACCCAGGGAATCCGCCGCCGCCAGTGGGCCTACGGGACGGCCCTGGGCTTCGAGAACGAACCCTTCGGGTTCCGGGGGAGCGCCGAGGAGATCCAGGAGGGTTTCCACCCGGCCCTGGGCTTCGTCAGGCGCAAGGGAGTGCGCCGCTACAAGGGGGGAATCTGGGGAAAGATCCGCCCCGGGGGCGGAATCCGGTGGATCTCCCCCGGGGTGAGCCTCAAGTACCACGAAAAGGCCCCGGGAGGAAGGACCGAGGACTGGGTCCTGGGGATCACCCCCGTGGACGTGACCCTGGAATCCGGGGACTCCTTCCTCTTCACCTTTCCCGTCCACTACGACTACCTGCCCGAACCCTTCCCCATCCATGAAGGCGTAACCATCGCCCCTGGAAGCTACCGGACCGCCTACGCCCAGGTGCGGGGCCGAACGGCCGACAAGAGGCCAGCCTCGGGAGGTTTCAGCCTGGCCCGGGGCACCTTCTATTCGGGAACCCTCACCAGGTTCACCGCCGACTTCACCTTCCGCCCCGGCGCCCTTCTCCAGGCCGGTCTCACCTACGACGTCATGAAGGTCGTCCTGGAGGAAGGAGACTTCCAGGTCCATATCGCCGGGCTGAAGACCACCTTGACCCCCACGCCCGACCTGGCGTGGAAGAACTACCTCCAGTACGACAACGTTTCGGGATCCCTGGGGCTCAACTCCCGCCTGAGGTGGATCCTGGAGGAAGGAAACGACCTGTTCCTGGTGTTCAACCAGGACTGGGACGCCGGCGGAGGGGTCTTCTATCCCCAGGACCGGAACATCGCGGTCAAGCTCTCCTGGACCCTCCTCTTCTGACCCCCCGGACGCCGGCCGGGGCGTCCAGGGCCGCCTCCCTCAAGGGCCTCCGGGGGCTTCCGGAGGCCGGAGCCGCTCCCAGAGGGCCCGGGCCACGGTCTCGGGAAGGCCCGGCAGGGCGAGGAGTTCGGAAAGAGAGGCCTCCCGGACCGCCTGGAGACTCCCGAAGTGCCGTAGAAGGAGCTTCTTCCTCGCCGGGCCAAGTCCCGGGACCGAGTCCAGGATCGAGGTCCGGCCCGACCGGAGTTTCCTGTGGTAGGTCACGGCGAACCTGTGGGCCTCGTCCCTCATCCGGGCGAGCAACCCCGCCTCGGGGGAGCCTTCCCGGAGGGGAAGGCTCCCCTTCCTCCCGGGAAGGACCAGCCGCTCCGGCACGGGGCCCCGGATCCTGCGCCCCCGGCCGGAACGCCGGGCGGGCCGGGCCTTGGCGATCCCCGCCAGGCGGACTCCCCCCAGACCGGCCTCCTCGAGGACCTTCTCCACGGCCCGCACCTGGGCCGCTCCGCCGTCCAGGACCACCAGGTCGGGGAGCCCGCCTTCCTCCCCCACGGCCCGCTTCAGGGACCGGAGGACGGCCTGGGAGAGGGATGCGAAATCGTCCTGGCCCGCCAACCCGGTGATCCGGAACTTGCGGTATCCGCCTTTGTCGGGCTTCCCCCCCCGGAAGGTGACCCGGGAGGCCGTGATACAGGCACCCTGTGTGTGGGAGACGTCGTAGCAGTGGATCACCTCGGGTGGGGCGTCCAGGCCGAGGAGATCCCCCAGGCGCTCCAGGCCCAGCCTGGCCGCCTCCTCGCGGGTCTTCCGGGCCCGCAACTGCTCCTCGGCGTTCCTGCAGGCCAGCTCCACCAGTCCCGCCTTCTCCCCCCTCCTGGGGAGGAGCAACTCCACCTTGCATCCCTTCCGGGCGGAGAGCCAGGCCTCCAGGGTCTCCCTGTCGTTGGGCTCCAGGGGAAGGAGGATCTTCTCCGGAATGAACCTCCCCCGCCGGTAGATCCCCGACAGGGCGGCCGAGAGGATCTCCTCGGAGGGGAGGTCGGTCTCCAGGAAGAAATGCTCCCCCCCGGCGATCCGGCCCTCCCGGAAGGAGAGGATGGCCACCAGGGCCTCCCGGCCCGAGCGGAAGAGACCGAAGGCGTCCCGGGTCTCCCCCGTCCCCCTGGTCACGACGCCGGCCCCGCAGATGCGCTCCAGAGCTTCCGCCCGCTCCTTCAGGACCTGGGCCCGTTCGAACTCCAGGCGCTCCGCGGCGGCCTCCATCTCGGCCCGCATGGCCCGGG
>Ga0256914_1000395_pt1 | contig 42934 bp, 25 predicted proteins | sample HulkmetaG_FD_191571 | JGI IMG/M metagenome (GOLD analysis project Ga0256914, IMG submission 191571) | Hydrothermal chimney microbial communities from Main Endeavour vent field at the Juan de Fuca Ridge, Pacific Ocean - Hulk | ecosystem: Environmental > Aquatic > Marine > Hydrothermal vents ...
TCCATTTCTGCCCGCCCGGAACCAAGTCCACTCCCACGGCGAGCGTGGTCTTCGGGAATCCCATCCAGAACCCCCTCAACCCCATGGGATGCCGCCTCCAGACCTGCTGGCGGGAAGTGGATCTCTCCCTGTCCCGGTTGAATCCCTTCGATTTCGACCTGGACGTGGAGGCCATGTGGTGGGCCCCCTTCCGGCTGGGGCAGATCTTCTACGACGTCTTCGACAAGGTCTCCCTCTACCTGGCCCACTCCGAGCACAGGCCTTCGCCTTGCGTGGGTATGGGAAGCTCCCTTCCCCAGTTCCCCAATTCGGGCCTTTCCACGGTCTTCCGGGACAACTACGTGGACCGTTCCCAGCCCGTCGTGGCCTTCGAGAGCCAGAAGCTGGAGATCCGGAAGTCCCTGGCGATCTTCGAGCCCCACAACAAGTGGCGCTACCTTCCCTTCCCGGAGTTCAAGAAGCCCTATCTCACCTTCAGGGACGAACGCGACATGCGCCTGGGCGGCGGGAACACCGAGGCCGTGCTCTCTCCCTTCCTGACGAAGGGTCTCACCACCCTCTCCAAGCCGAATTTCCGGGGAAGCACGCCCAACACCCTTCCCGTGATCGCCCTTCCCCTCCTGGCGGACTTCTTCGTCTGGCCCGACGATCCCCTGGTGAACGGGAAGACCAACGGCGCCAACGGGTGGCAGATCGCCCTCGCCATCCAGTCCAACCCCAGGCCCAACTTCCGGGTCTACTCGGGCGGCGGGTACAGGCCTCCGGGGTATCCCAATCCTCCCCTGAAGCCGGGGGGGCAGCCGGTCTACATCGAGCCTGACAACCAGACCACGGCCCAGGGCGGCTTCGTGCCCTCCACGGGCGCCAGCACTCCTCCCGGGGACAACTCGGTCTACTGGATCCGGGTGGACTTCCTCAAGAGGATCTCCGTCCTCACCTTCGGGTTCGTGAAGATCCACGACCCCAACAAGGCGCCCAATTCGGCGAATTACAAGGACCCCAGGTTGGCCAACTTCCCGGCCGCCGCCAGGCCCCAGGTCTTCGACCTGGTCTTCGAGCCGCCCCTGCCCAAGATGCCCCAGGGGACCCGGATCGTTCCCCAGTTCCGTTCGGCCGAGGAGGAGGGCATGGGCTCCCTCGCGGGGAACATGCTGAACCCCCTGGCCGCCTGGGAGGCCCACATCTTCTCCCAGTCGGAACTCTACTTCCTGGGCGCCTCGGACTACCTGGAGAGTCCCAACGATCTCCTGGATCCCAGGAAACTGAAGAGCACCAAAGGGGCCCCCATGGACCCTTCCAAGGTAAACTATTTCAACTGGCGGCTCATCTTCGAGAACAACGTCGAAGTGGAGCCTCCGGTGGCGCCGGTCCTCGATTCCATGGGAATCGTGTACCGTTTCGATCGTTGACGTGGAAAAACTTGGTGACAAGCGATGCCCCCGGCCCGGAATGGGCCGGGGGCGGACAGAGAGGAAGCCAGGTATGAGCAGCCTTCTTAGAGTGTTGAGAGCGGGGGCCCTCGCCGGGGCGGGGGTGGTCCTGTTCTTCGGGTGCAGCGGCGGTACCTCGAGCAAGTCCGCAGGGCTCAAGGGCTCGGGCGGGGCCTTCTTCGTGGTGGACACCGTTCCCAAGAACCAGGGGACGGTCTTCCTGAACCAGCCCATCGCCGTGGAGTTCACCCAGGACGTGGACCTGACGACGGTGAGCCTCAACTCCTTCTCTTTCACCGCCAGGGACCCCAGCTCGGGGAACCCCCTGGGTGAGACGGTGGTGGGGGAGTTCCGCTACAAAGTCGAGAACGGCGTGGTGAACCGGAGGATCGTGGAGTTCCTCCCCAAGTTCCCCACGAACAACTTCTACGACAACGGCGGGTTCAAGCCCGGCCGGCGCTACGACGTGGAGATCTCCGGCGGCGCCGTTCGCGGGACTCCGACGATCCGTTCCCTCGACGGGAAGTCCCTCCAGGCCGGGGCGTCCTTCACCTTCTTCACCCCCAAGGGGACCACGCCCCAGGAACTCTTCATGGACTTGAAACCGGGCGGGCCCAACAAGGTCGCCCTCTCCCCCGAGGGGACCACGGAGGACCTGAACTTCTTCATCCAGGCCAACGAGCCCATCCGCCTGGTCTTCAACCAGCCCATCAACCCGGCTTCCAACAACTTCAACACCGATCGGATCTTCCTGGAGTACTACGACCCCGATCCGACCTACGCCAATCCCCCCAGGATGACCCGGATCCCGGTCCAGCTCAAACTGGTGGCCAACCTTCCCTCCCGGGCCGAGGTGGCCATGACCCCCGTCGGGGTCCTCCCCAGCAACGCCGAGATCCACGTGATCGTCGAGGCCTCCTTCGAGGACATCGCCGGCGAGTCCAACGTCTCCGATCCGGCCTACAAGAGGATCTTCGGTTCCTTCAAGACCAAGAGGGCCACTCCCTTCCAGTACGACGCCCTTGTGGAGGACTTCCGGGACCGTTCCCGGATGAACCTGGAGGCGGCCTTCATGGAGCCCCTGGCCGACTGGAAGGACGGCCGGCTCAAGGCCTCCTTCTCCTTCGGGGGGACCATGACCCTCTTCGACTACGAGCCCCAGAAGGACGTGGTCCTCAATACCGACTTCACCCAGGTGGTTCCCAAGCAGGGAGTCCCCTTCACCGTCTCGGGCGGTGTCTTCCACTTCCACGACATCAAGATCCCCGCCGGCGTGACCGTGAGGGGAGAGGGGCACAATCCCCTGGTCTTCCTCGCCTCGGGTGAGGTCGTGGTGGAAGGGACCATCTCGGCCGACGGCGGCGATGGAACCATCGTGGACACGGTGAAGGGCGCCGATACCCCCGTTCCCGGCGGGAAGGGCGTGTGCGGCGGCGGAGACGGCGGTGCCGGCTCCCCGAACCGGACCGACTCCTCCCCCAAGGGTCAGGACGGTTACGGCCCCGGCGGCGTGGTCGGCGGCGGCGGCAAGGGCGGCCACACGGGATTCGGCTCCACCGAGCCCATCGTGGGCGCCGGCGGCGGCGGCGGGAGCATGGCCACCTTCGGGGACATCCTCCCGGGCCCCCAGGGGGACATCGAGAAGGGTAAGGGCGGTCCCGGCAAGGGCACGGACGCCGTGATCGGGCAGAACGCCCCCCTGGGCGGAAACCCCGGCCCCCTGGTCTTCAAGGACAAGGATCCGGACAACAACTTCTATGGAAGGGACGTCCGGGACGTGAACGGCCGGCTCACCGTCGTCAACGGCGAGCTCCAGGCCCCCGTGGCGGGCCAGGGCGGCGGCGGCGGCGGTGACAAGGTCACGGGGAACTTCCCCAGCGGCTCGGCGGGCTTCTTCAACAACGAGAAGGGCGGCGGCGGCGGCGGCGGGGCCGGCGTGATCATCATCAAGGCCATCGGTCCCATCACCGTCACCTCCACGGGCAGGATCTCCGCCGACGGAGGAAACGGCGGCGGCGGGGAACTCAACGGGAACTGCAGCGCCGGCGGCGGCGGCGGCGGAGGCTCGGGCGGGATGGTGATCCTCATCTCCTCGAGCAGGATCGAGCTCAAGAACAAGGTGAGCGGATTCAGCGTGACCGCCGACGGCGGGATCGGCTCCAACGGCATCGGCAAGACCGGCTTCTGGAGCAAGTACGAACAGGCCCGGAAGAAGGCCAAGAACCGCGGCGGGTACGGCGGTCTGGGAATCGTGGAACTCATGGCTCCCGATCCCTCCCGGGACATCATCTACACCGCAGGCCAGGTGAAGCCCGACCCCATCAAGCTCCCCGCCACCTTCGGCGCCCTTTCCCGGGTCCAGTCCAAGTGGATCTACATCGGCGCCGTCCAGAGGCAGACGAGCAACCCCACGGCCCCGAGGTTCCTGGACAACAGCTCCGCTCCCGGGAAGTTCGGTCCCGAATACCGGTTCTCCGGGATCCACACCCAGGGAGTCCAGGCCGGTTACGTGGACTACCGGACCGAGGTGACCCCCTCGGGTGCCAGGGGCTGGGTGAACTTCCGGACCCTGGCCCAGGCCGTGGTCCGGGGCGCCGTCCCCGCCGGGGGAGGTTCCTCCTTCCACCTGATCGAGACCACCCAGCCCACCCTGGGCGTCACCAACTCCCTGAGGGGCGCCAGGGCCCAGGTCGTGGACGCCTCCGGAGAGGTCCGGGGCGAGTGGCTGGTCACAGGGAATACGGCCAACCAGCTCTTCCTGGATCCCTCCACGGGTCCCGCCCTCCAGACCGGTTTCGCCGGGATGAGGGTCAAGGTGATCTCGAAGTACTTCGACCTGTGGACCCGGGGCAAGCCGGGCCTTCCCATCCTCGTGGAGAACCAGAAGGCCGTACCCACGGCGAACGTGCGGATCGGTTTCGCCGCCTGCCGGGGGTTCGACAAGGACGGGAACCCCATCGACAGGTATCCCGCCACGGGCTTCGCCTACGACCTGGAGAGCCTCCAGGGCAGGGAGGCCATGTGGAAGGACTCCAAGGGCGGCTACCTGGCCAGGCCCTACTTGATGTTCGACGTCCTCTTCAATCTTTCCTACAACCCCGAGAATCCCTCTCTTCCCAGGAACAAGGGAGGGGTGAGTCCCGAGAGCCCCTTGCCGGAGCTCCGGTACCTAGTGGTTCCATTCAGGTTCTGAGAGGTGCGGTTTTTCCCTCCCCGGGTCCGGCCGGACCCGGGGAGTTGGGTTAATCTTTTCCTTGGGAAAGGGAAGGGCGGGTTGAGCCCCCCCCGACCCGAGTTTCCCGGGTTGACACGAGAGAGAGGGTTTTTTTCCATGAGATGGATCAAACTGAGTGGCCTCGCCGGACTTTGCGTTCTCACGGCTTTCCTCGGGGCTTGCAGCGGAGGAACTTCGGGAAAGTCCGCCGCGGTGGGGGTCAAATCGGGCCGGACCAACTTGATCCGGGTCGATTTCGGCCGGTTGGTGGATGTCTATTCCTGGGACAGGAAGAGTTCCTCCCAGGCGGCGAAGGATCCCTCCCACCGCAAGGAGGTCCTCTACGAACGGGACGTGGTGATAGGCCAGGCCATCACCTCCGATGAGCAGAACTACCTGCTCCGCGAGGTGGACCCGGTGACCGGGAAGGCCCAGCTCCTCGTCAAGTGGGACAGGACCCTCGAGGCCTCCCAGTTCCAGGCGGCCTTGAAGAACGCCGAGAACGCCGTCGAGAGGGTGGAGCCGGCGAAGTTCTCAAAGAACACCGCCATCAGCCCCTTCGACAAGGTTCCCAGGAACGCCGCCTTGAAGCTCACCTTCGGGGCCATCCTGAACCTCCCCAAGGATTACGCCATCCAGAATCCCGGGTTCATCCAGCTCCTGGAGATCACGGGGAACCCCGAAACCGATCCGCCCACCAAGGCTTTCCGGTCCCTTCCGGCCAGGGTCGTGATCAAAGGCAACACCGTGGTCCTCGACCCGGTGATCGTCGGGGCGGAGGAGAAGGAGCAGCCCGGTCTCAAGCCCAATCCCTACGGGCTTCCCGCCAGTTCGACCTCCAAGGGGGCCAACATCCGGATCGCCATCCCCGTGGTCGACAGGCTCGGCGGGTTCCCCATCAAGCTCACGGGGGACGTCATCCCCGAGGGCGGGAAGGACAGGCGTGGAAGGCTTTCGGTCATCCGTGACTTCCGTTCGGGGAACAAGGACGACGACAACAACGGTTTCCTCTTCGACGAGACTCCGCCCCACATCGTGGGCCGGTTCCAGTTCGGGATCCTTGCGGTGGACACCGAGAACAACAGGCTCACCCTCAACAAGAGGGCCAGGCTGGTCACCCTCCGTTCCCGCAAGACCGGCCCCGGCGGCAGGAGCGGCGACATCATCCTCCAGGAGGTGAAGTCCCCCAAGACCGGGGAGATCGTGAGGATCAAGGCCGAGATCGACGATCCCACCCTGCAGGACAGCCCCAACAACGCCGTCGTCACCGTGAGGGTGAACACCCTGGAGGGCTTCGACTCCAAGGGGAACAGGGTGACCTTCCAGGCCGACGATTCCCCCCTGGGGGCGGATTGCAACGTGAAGGTCCTCTTCGACGCCGACCAGGACGATCCCTCCCTCTTCCTCAGCTTCTCGCCGGCCACCTCCTTGAGGAATCCCGCTTCCAAGGTGAGTCCCATGGCCTCGGTGACCATCACCTTCTCCGAGCCCATCGCCCCCGATTCCCTGAGCGCCTTCGATACCCTCCTGCTCACGACCTCGAGCAATCCCACCCGGGTTCGGGATCCCAAGATGGGGTCTTCCACCATCATCGTGGCCAACATGGTCCCCGATCCTTCCACGGGCATGTCCATCCGCCTCATGCCCCCTCTGGGCTTCAACCACGAGGAGGGGAAGAGCGAATGGGTCTACCTGATGGTCATGTCTCCCGAGAAGGGCCGGGCCGTGACGGACCTGGCGGGGAACAGGGTGGATCTCCGGAGCAAGAAGAAGGACGCCCTGGTGGCGGGATTCACCCTGGATCCCGAAGCCCAGACCAATGCCGTCGCCAACATCGTCCACCGCTTCCTCAGCGCCGACGAGGACGGGACTCCCAGGGAGATCCCCGATTTCGGGCCCGTCCTGGACTTCTGGGGCCAGTTCAGCATGAAGGATTCCCGGCTCTACGCCTCTCCCACGGTTCGGTTCGTGAAATACGCCGAGGAGTCCACCCTCCGGGCGATCTTTAGGGGCGACAAGGGTGAGTGCATGAACAAGGGGGTCCCCATGGCGGGCTTCCCCCTCTACATCACCCCCCGGAACGTGTTCCAGCCGCCGCCTCCCTACAGGCAGACTCCCACGGGCGGCGTCTTCGAGCCCTTCGACATCTTCGGCTCCCGCCTCCAGATGACCTACAGGGAGGACGACTTCGGCCTCTCCTACACGGACCCGGCCGACATGGAGCTGGACGTGGAGCAGATGAGCTGGGCTTCCTTCATGGGGAACCCCATCCTCTATGACGTATTCGACAGGGTCACCCTCTACCTGAGCCACTGCGAGCGCAGGCCCGACCTCCGGGCCCAGGTGGTCTCTCCCCCGCCGCCGGCTCCCCCGCAGTGCATCCCCGACCCCACGTCCTTGAACTCCGGCCTCCAGACCACCTTCGCCGACAACGTCCTGGACGGGTCGGCCCAGGTCCCGGTCTTCGAGGACGTGGAATACGCCATGAATCCCAACAACAGCTTCAAGAACGCCCAGGGCATCCTCTACCTGCCCTATCCCAAGTTCCAGAGGACCTATACCTGGAGGGACCGGCGTCTCTCCAAGTGGGACACCAAGAACGACAAGGCCGTTGGGCTGGGCGGGATCTCCGTGCCGGGGAAGGAGACCACCACGGACGTGCCCAATCCCTGGTACGACATCAACCCCAACTCCAAGGCCAAGCTTCCCCTGGCTCCGCCCAACGGGGACGCGGCCTTCCGGGGCGACGTGGTGGACGGGTTGCACCCCATCGCCCTTCCCCTTCTCATGGACTTCCTGGTCTACCCCGACGATCCCAACAAGCACGGCGGCAGGTCCACGAGCCTGAACCGGGCCATGATCGCCGTGGTCTGGTATCTCTGGCCCGGAATTCCCGGAATCAGGCCCCACGGGTACTACCTGAATCCCGGAAACGTCATGGGCAGGAACCTCCCGGGCATGCGGGCCCACACCACGGGCGGCGTGAGCCCCACGGGGGTGAAGACCATCGTGGATCCCAAGAACACCTTCAAGGCCAAGGGCGGCTGGATCGTGGATCCCTCCCTCAGCTGGATCAACGGCCAGTTCGCCGGTCCCTACCAGGCTCCTCCCGTGGACGACCACGTGCCCTGGGCCAGGATCGACCTGCTGCGGAAGATCTCCATCGTCACGGGCGGCTTCGTGGACCTGACCAGGCCCAACAAGAACAAGATCGCCGGCACTCCGGTGAACGGCACCCCCGTATGGGACGCCAATCTCTACAGGCCCACACACTTCGAGGTGGTCACCGAGCCGCCCTTGGAGGACATGCCCGGGGGAACCAACACCCTCATCGAGTGGAGGGGCGTGGAAGTGCTCCCCAACGACGAGGTCTACGACCCGGCGGCGGCCAATGCGCCCGACAAGAGGGGCAACCTCCTGAACCCCCTGTATGCCTGCGACGCCTACAGGCTGGCGGCCATCAAGGGCCACACGATCCACATCGACGCCAAGGGCTTCACCAATTACCACAAGGATCCCCAGGATCTGGTGGGAGCCAACGGTTTCGGCCCGAGGTACGTGAACTGGAGGATCGTCTTCACCAACAACACCACCTCCGTGCCTCCCCTCAGGCCCTACCTGGACTCCCTGGGGCTGGCGGTGAGGTTGGGCAAGAAACAGTAGTGTGAACCTATCTCTCCCGTGTGGGGGGCCCCGGGAAGGACAGGACCCGGGGCCCCCCCTCTTTCCCGGGCCTTCCGGCCGGGCCTCTTGGTCTGAGGGGGGGCGGGAGGACCGGGTGGGGCGCCGGCGGGTGGGGGCGGTGAAGGCCGATTTTTCCTCCTTTCGCTACGGCTTTTCGTAAGATAGACGTCATGAGACTCCTTCCGGCCCTCTTCCTGGGACTGGCGGCCTTCCTGGCGGGTTGCGCCAGGGAGGATGTCTCCTTCCAGGTCGTGAACTCCGATCCGGGCCCGGGGGAGAAGATCTCCCTCAACAGGGAGATCTGGCTGGGGTTCTCCCGGCCCGTGGATCCCACTTCCGTGAACGAAAGGACCATCCGGGTCCTGGATTCCCGTGGGATGCCCGTTCCCGGCTCCTTCCGCGTCCTGGGGCGGTTCGTGGTCTTCTCCCCCAGGCCTCCCCTTACGCCTTCTCTCATGGACGGAGGATTCCGGCCCGGGGCGGAATACCTGGTGGAGGTCCCCGGCTTTCCCCTGCTCGACACGGTGCGCGCCCGGGGGAAGGATGGGGGGACCCTGGCAGGGACCTTCCGCCTGAGCCTTCACACCGTCTCCCTCTCCGAGGACGGCCGGGACGGGGAGGTCCCTCTCCTCATGGACACCGACTCCCCTTCCAAGGGGGCCGTGCCCCTCCTGGAGGGGAGAAAGGGGGGGGCTCTCTTCCTCCTCAACCTCCAGGCGGGAATCAACCCCAGGATCACCTTTTCGGAGCCTTTGGATCCCAGGTTCCTCGAGGCGCCCGGTCCTTTCCTCCTTTCCACCCTGGAAGGCAAACCCCTGGGGATCCAGGCTCTTCGTCTTCCTTCCAGGGGGGTGGCCCCGGAACTCCTGGGCCGGGTCCTGGAACTGGTTCCCGCCGAGCCCCTCCTTCCGGGGAGGAACTACCGCCTGAGGATCCTTCCCGGGCCCTGGCTCTACGACTACAACCGCAACCCCCTCGATCCGGGCACGCCGGGCGGAAAGGCGGCGGAAGTCCTGGTCCGGGTGGAGCCCCGCCTGGGAGAGGAGTTCTTCCAGGATCCCCGGGGTTGCAGCCTGGAGACTTCCCCCGGCGAGGCCTGGGGATGGTGGGGGGAAGGGGCCTTGACGGCCTGCCTCCTTCCCGAGGCGGGGGAGGGCTCCTTGGGGGTCCTCCACCCCAAAGGGGACCTGGAGATCTTTCCAGGAGCCCGCCTGGAGGTGGAAGAGGGGCGTTGGATCCGGGTCGAAGGCCGGGACCTCTCCTTCTCCAGGATCGAGATCCCCCGGGGGGTGACGGTGCGCTTCGCCCGGGGCGGCCCCTGGATCGTCCGGTCCCAGGGGCCCGTGAAGATCGAAGGGACCCTTTCCGTCCCGGGGGACGGGGCGGACCTGCCCCAGGGCGGGATGCTCCTCTCGCCGGGAGAGCTCATGGAGAGGCGCAGGAAGGTCCTGGCCGGGGGAGGGCTGATCCTGGTCTCCAGCGGGAACCTCTTCCTCGACGGAGTGGTCCGGGCTCCGGGGAGCGGTCTGGTCCTGGTGAGCGGAGGGCGGGTGCTCCTGGGGAGGCATCTCTCCCTGGAGGGCGGGTGGCTCGAGGCGGCCGACCGGAGCCGGCCCTTGCGTCCCGGTCCCTCGGGGAAGGCCGACCTGGTGACCCGACTTCTTCCCGACCGGAAACACCAGGGGTGGGTCTCCTTCCCCCTCCAGGTGGAAGCGGTCTCCTCCTTCCGCGAACTTCCCAAGGGCGAGGGGCCCCTCCGCCAGCCCCTCCTCCAGGTCTTCCCCGAGAAGGAGGGGAAGGTCGTCCTGACCCTCCAGGGGGCGCCCGAGGATCCTCTTCACCCGGGAAGGCCCGATCTGTCCAGGCTCAGCCCGGAATACCCGCCGACCCACGTGGGCGCCCTGGAGGGGATGCGGTTCTTCCGTTTCCGGATCCGCCTGCTCGTTCCTCCCGGTCCCAAGGCCATCGTCCCCAAGGTCACGGCCTTCCTCCTGGACAGGATGAACGTGGAGCCCGGCGGGGGGAACCGTTAGAATCGCCGCCGGTTTCGGGGAAAAGGAGCCGGGGCGGTTCCTGGTCTTCCTTGCCGATTCCGGGGCGCATCCTTGGACTCGATCTACCTCATCGTCCTCCTGACCTGGGCGGGAATGGCCGGCCTGGCCTGCGGTTCCTTCGCCAATGTCCTGGTCTACAGGATCCCCAGGGGCGTGTTCTTCTCCATGGGGGGGCGCTCCCATTGTCCTCTTTGCGGGGAGGCCATCCGCTGGTGGGAGAACCTTCCCCTGGCGAGCTTCTTCCTCCTGGGAGGGAGGTGCCGCACCTGCAAGGGTCCCATTCCCTTCCGGTATCCCCTGGTGGAGGCCCTCTGCGGGGCTCTCTTCCTCCTCGTGGCCTGGCGGGCCTGGGGGCCCGATTCCCTGGGCACGAAATACGCCCTCCTGGGTTTTCTCCTCTCCCTCTGGCTCACCGCCGCCTCGGTGATCGACCTGGAACACAGGATCCTCCCCGATTCCATGACCCTTCCGGGAATCCCGGCGGCTCCCTTCCTGGCCCTCCTCTCCCCCTTCGGTCTCGGCTGGCCCCAGGAGGTCTTCGGGGGCACCTGGGGGGTCCTGGCGGCGGGCCTGGCCGGAACCCTGGCCGGGGCGGCCCTTCCCTGGCTCACGGGGATCCTGGGCAAGGCGGCCTTCCACAAAGAGGCCATGGGAATGGGGGACGTGAAGTTCCTGGCCTTCCTCGGCGGGCTCCTGGGCCCCCTCGGGGTGGTGGCGGTCTTCTTCCTGGCTTCCCTTTTCGGGGCCCTGGTTGGTATCTTCGTGGCCCTGGCGCGGCGGGACCACTACCTGCCTTTCGGACCCTTCCTCGCCGGCGCCTCCTGGGCGGTCATCCTGGAGCGGGACATCCTGGCCCGCCTGGGAGAACGGCTCATGGAGGGGATGGTCAGGGGCCCCGAGATCACTCTCATCCTCCTGGCCTTCACTTTCCTGGCCCTTCTGGCCCTCTTCCTCCTCAGGAGGAAAGGCGCCCCGGGAATGGACACGGACTCGAACGAGAATCAAGGAGCGGAATCATGAACAGAGCAGGTTTTCTTCCATTCCTCCTGGCGGGAGGGGCCCTCCTCCTGGGCGGGGGCTGTACCGCCAAGTACCAACAGCGGATCATGGACCTGAACGAGGAGATCTCCCGTCTCCAGTCCCAGATCTCCGATCTGCGCCAGCAGAACAGCGAGATCCTGGCCAAGCAGAGGCGGCTGGTCGAGGAAAACCAGCGGCTCCTCCAGGAGAACAAGGGCCTGGCCGAAGCGAGCGCCCGGAAGGCCTCGGCCACGGAGAAACTCCAGAAAGAGCTGGGGAAGGACACCCATGTCTCCTTCCGGCACGGGATGATCAGCATCGGGATCCAGTCCACCGTGACCTTCGCCCCGGGCAGCACGACCCTCACCCCTTCGGGGAAGAGGGTCCTGAAGAGGGTGGCCCAGGTGCTCAGGAAGCGTTTCCCCGGGCGCTGGATCTACGTGGCGGGCCACACGGACAATACGCCGATCCGCAAGACCAAGAAGCTCTACAGGAGCAACCGCCACCTCTCGGCCGAGCGGGCCGACAAGGTCGCCTCCTACCTGGTCCAGTGCGGCGTCCCCGCCGGGGAGCTGGTCGTGGTGGGCTACGGCGAGAACGACCCCATCGCCTCCAACAAGACCGCCGAGGGAAGGAAGAAGAACCGGCGGGTGGAGGTGATGGTGGGACCTCCCAAGAAGTAGTCCCTCCACCGGAGGGGGCCCCGGGACCGGGGTCCCCCCGGGCCCCGGCTTCCCGCCGAGGGGAGGCCCGGCGGGCCTTCCGCCGGGAGAGGGCGCCGGGGCGGGCATCCAGGTTGCAATCTCCAAGGCCGAAGTCCTATATTTTGCCCCTTCCCGGGCCCCGAGCAGGCCCGGATTCTTTTCTTCTCCTCAGGAGCTTGACATGGCTTACGGAACCAAAGACTTCCGGAATTTCGTGCTCCTCGGTCACGGGGATTCGGGAAAGACCGCTTTCCTGGACGCCCTGGCCTTCAAGGCGGGGGCCTCCTCCCGCCACGGGTCCTCGGCGGAGGGAACCAGCATCAGCGATACCGAACCCGAGGAGGTGGAACGCAAGCACACCCTTACGTCCCACCTCTTCTTCCTTCCCTACAAGAAGGCGGCCTTTCACGTCTTCGACACGCCGGGCTACCCCGATTTCATCTCCGAGGCCATCTCGGCTCTCCACGCCGTGGAGACGGCCGTCCTGGTCGTCTCCAGCGCCGGCGGGGTGACCTTCAACGCCAGGAAGCTCTGGAAGGAAGCCGGAAAGGCCGGCGTGGCCCGGGCCATCCTGGTCACCCGGCCCGAGGCGGAGAACACCGACTTCGACGCCCTCGTGGGGGAACTGGTCCAGACCTTCGGGGACGTCTGCGTGCCCGTGACCTACCCCGATGCCAACGGGAAGGCCTTCTCCAAAGTCCTGCGCGTTCTCGAGGGCGAGGGTGACAAGGCCGGGGACTACAGGGCCACCCTGGAAGAGCGGGTGGTGGAGGTGGACGAGGCCTTGATGGAGAAATACTTCGAGGAGGGCTCCCTCACGACGGAGCTCCTCGAGGAGGCTCTTCCCAAGGCCATGACGGCGGGCAAGGTGGTTCCCGTCTTCACCGCCGTGCCTCCCGACCTGGCGGGAGTGGAGGAATTCCTCGAGTTCGCCGCACGCTTCTTCCCCAGCCCCGTCCACAGGGGGGAGATCACGGCCCTTCCCAAGGAGGGGGAAGGGGAGGTGAAGGTGAGTCCCCAGGAGGACGGGCCCTTCGCCGCCCAGGTGGTGAAGATCCTCTCCGATCCCCACGTGGGGAAGCTCTCCTTCCTCAGGGTCCGCCGGGGGGTCCTCCAGGCCGATTCCTCCCTCTGGAACGTGCGGACCGGCAAGAGCGAGCGGGTGGGCCACATCCTCAAGGTCCACGGAAAGGACCGCAAGCAGGTGGAGAAGGCCGTGGCGGGAGAGATCGTGGCCGTGGCGAAGGTGGAGAGCCTGGAATACGGCGACACCCTTTGCGATCCCGAGCATCCCCTCCGCTTCCCCAAGCCCGAGCAGCCCCAGGCCATGGTGGCCCGGGCGGTCTTCCCGAAGAAGCGGGGGGACGAGCAGAAGATCGCCGGCGCCCTCTCCCGGATCTCCAGCGAGGATCCCACCTTCCTCACCGAGCGGGAACCCTCCACCGGGGAGCTCCTGGTGAAGGGCCTCTCGGAACTCCACCTGGCCGTCCAGATCGAGCGGATCAAGAACCGGTACAAGCTGGACCTGGAGGTCCGCCTTCCCAAGGTGCCCTACCAGGAGACCGTAACTTCCAGGGCCGAGGGACACCACCGGCACAAGAAGCAGACCGGCGGAAGGGGCCAGTTCGGCGAGGTCTTCCTCCGGATCTTCCCCAAGGAACGGGGCGAGGGCTTCGAGTTCGTCGACAAGGTCGTCGGGGGGAACATTCCCAGGCAGTTCATCCCCGAGGTGGAGAAGGGGATCGTGAACGCCATGAAGAAGGGCGTGATCGCCGGATACCCCGTGGTGGACGTGGGGGTGGAGGTCTACGACGGAAAGCACCATCCCGTGGACTCCGACCAGTTCTCCTTCCAGATCGCCGGCGCCAAGGCCTTCGCCGAGGCCTTCGAGAAGGCCAAGCCCGTCCTCCTGGAGCCGATCATGAACCTGACCATCGAGGTGCCCACCAGGTTCACCGGGGACATTACGGCGAATCTGAACACCAAGCGCGGCAGGCTGACGGGGATGGAGGCCCAGGGCGACATCCAGGTCATCCAGGCCCAGATCCCCCTCAAGGAGGCCATGGACTACTCGGCCCAGCTCCGCTCCATCACGGCCGGCGAGGGCTCCTTCACCATGGAGTTCAGCCACTACGAGCCCGTTCCCGGGAACATCCAGCAGGAGATCGTGGAGGCCTACAAGAAGGAGAAGGAGTCGGCTTCCTGATCTCTTCTCTTCCATCGCCGCCTTCCAGGCGGGACGGTCCTGGGGCCGTCCCGCCTGTTTCTTTCTGATCCATATCCTTCCTTCGCCCCTCCCGGGCGTCCCGGAGCCGGACCCGGGGCCGGGAAAAAAGCCGCCGGCGGGCCTCCCCTTGCTCAACCTCACCCGGCGGCGGGGCCGATAGGTTGGCGGGAACGGGCCCGCAGTCCAACCGGAGGGAAGCGATATGATCACGATGGAAGAGCTGTTGACCTTGATGGTGGAGCGGGGAGGTTCGGACCTCCATCTTTCCGTGGGGGCCCCGCCCAAGATCAGGATCGACGGCAAGCTCGTGGACACCGAGTTCGAGACCCTCACGCCCGAGGTCACCCAGAAGCTGGTCTACAGCGTGTTGAGCCCCGACCAGGTGGCCCGGTTCGAGAAGGACCTGGAGATCGACTTCTCCTTCGGTGTGGGAGGATTGGGGCGTTTCCGCACGAACGCCTTCATGCAGAGGGGCACCATCGCGGCGGTCCTCAGGATCATCCCCTTCGAGGTCTACTCCTTCGAAGACCTGGGCCTTCCCAAGAAGGTCTGCGAGAGCATCTGTTCCCTCCACAAGGGCCTGGTCCTGGTCACGGGGGCCACCGGGTCGGGCAAGTCCACCACCCTGGCGGCCATGATCAACTACATCAACGAAACCAGGGAATCCCACATCGTCACCATCGAGGATCCCATCGAGTTCCTCCACAAGAACAAGAAGTGCCTCCTGAACCAGAGGGAGGTGGGATCGGACACCAAGGCCTTCAGCAAGGCCCTGAAGTCGGTCCTCCGCCAGGATCCGGACGTGGTCCTCATCGGGGAGATGCGGGACCTGGAGACCATCGAGGCGGCCCTGACCCTCTCCGAGACGGGTCACCTCACCTTCGCCACCCTGCACACCAGCGATTGCGTCCAGACGATCAACCGGGTGGTGGACGTCTTTCCCTCCCACCAGCAGCAACAGATCCGGACTCAGCTCTCCTTCACCCTCCAGGCGGTCTTCTCCCAGCAGCTCCTCCCCCGGGTTTCCGGTCGGGGAAGGGTGCTGGCGGCTGAGATCATGGTGGCCAACCCGGCCATCCGGAGCCTGATCCGGGAGAACAAGGCCCACCAGATCTACTCCATCATCCAGACCAGCGGGAAGCTGGGGATGAAGACCATGAACCAGTCTCTCTACGAGCTCTACAAGGCCAACGCCGTCTCCTTCGACGACGCCCTGTCGGTCTCCACCGATCCCGCCGAACTGATGCGCCTGATGCAGAGGTCCACCACCAGGGTCAGGTGATGAGCACTCTCTCCAAGAAATTACGGACCATCCTGGTGAGCTCGGGGACCCTGTCCCCCGAGAAGGCCGACGAATACGTCGCCAAGGCACGGGAGGAGAAGAAGACCCTCCAGGCGGTCCTGGTGGAGGCGGGAATCCTGGAATCCAGGGAGATCCTCGGTCTCATCGCCCAGGCCGCCAACATGGTCCCCGTGGACCTGGAGCGGATCCAGCCCAACGAGGAGGTCCTGGAGACCGTACCCCAGGAAGTGGCCGTGGACTACGGCATCCTCCCCATCGACAGGGTCGGGGACGTCCTGACCTTGGCCGTTGGAAACCCCTTCGACGTATTGAAGCTGGACGACATCCGGATCATCACCGGGTGCCAGCTCAGGCCCGTCGTGGGGGACGAGACGGCCATCCGGGAGGCCATCGGCAGGTTCTACAAGTCCGCCGAGAGCCAGATGGACGAAGTCCTGGGGGACTACGACGGCAACGACGTGGAACTCAAGGAGGACGATCTCGGGGACGATTCCCTGGACCTCTCCGACCTGAGCGACGAAGGCTCGCCGGTGGTCAAGCTGGTCAACATGATCATCTCCAAGGCCGTCAAGGAGAAGGTCTCCGATATCCACATCGAGCCCTTCGAGAAGAAGGTGAAGGTCCGCTACAGGAAGGACGGAGTCCTGGTGGACGTGATGCAGCCGCCCAAGAAGATGCAGTCGGCCATCACCTCCAGGATCAAGATCATGGCGGCCCTGGACATCGCCGAGCGGATGAAGCCCCAGGACGGCAAGTTCCAGATCCGGTTCGAGGGAAGGGCCATCGACTTCCGAGTCTCCCTCCTTCCCGTGGTCTACGGGGAGAAGGTGGTGATGCGTATCCTGGACGGAAGCAACCTTTCCCTGAGCCTCAAGGACCTGGGTTTCGAGGAGAAGGCCCTCAACGACTACGCCGAGGCCATCAAGAAGCCCTACGGGATGATCCTGGTCACGGGGCCCACCGGTTCCGGTAAGTCCACGACCCTCTACTCGGCCGTGAAGGAGATCGCCAAGCCGGAGATCAACCTGGTCACCGTGGAGGACCCGGTTGAATACACCATGGAGGGGATCAACCAGGTTCCGGTGAACCCCAAGCGGGGCCTCACCTTCGCCGCGGCCTTGAGATCCATCCTCCGCCAGGATCCGGACGTGATCCTCCTGGGCGAGATCCGCGACACCGAGACCATCCAGATCGCGGTGAAGGCCGCCTTGACGGGCCATCTGGTCCTCTCGACCCTCCATACCAACGACGCCGCTTCCACCGTGACCCGTATGGTGGACATGGGCCTGGATCCCTTCATGGTGGCCAGTTCCACCATCCTGATCTGCGCCCAGAGGCTTTGTCGGAAACTCTGCACCTACTGCAGGGAGCCCATCGAGACCCCTCCGAAGGAGAGGCTCCTGGCCCTGGGCTTCACCGAGGAGGACCTGAAGGAGGACATCACCATCTACAAGGCCGCCGGATGCCCAAGGTGCAGCGGCGGCTACAAGGGACGTTTCGCCCTCCTGGAGACCATGCCCATCACGGAGGGGCTCAAGCGGATGATCGTGGAGAGGGCGAACGTTCAGGACCTGAAGAAGAAGGCCATCGAAGAGGGGATGATCACCCTCAGGCGTTGCGCCGTCCTCAACGTTCTCAGGGGCAAGACGTCCCTGGAGGAGATGCTCAGAGTCACCATGGCGGATTGACGGGGGGAGAAGGAGGTAGCTCGAAATGGCCAAGAAATTCAAGTATTCGGCCAGGAGTCAAGGGGGCCGGAACGTGTCCGGTACCATCGAGGCGGCCACCGAGGCGGAGGTCATCGCCGAACTCCGGAAGAAAGGCCTGGTCCCCATGGAGATCAAGCCCGCCGGAGGCGGCTTGAGCTTCAACATCTCCCTTGGGGGGAAGAAGGGCGGCGGCGGGGCGGCCAAGGCCGGCGCCAAGAAGGGCGAGGTCGTCCTCTTCACCCGCCAGCTCTCGACCATGCTGAGTTCCGGTATTCCCCTCCTGGAGGCACTGGAGGTCCTTGGGGAGCAGGCCGAATCCCCCCAGTTCCGGGCGTGCCTCCAGCAGGTCACCGAGGACATCCGGGGCGGGGCGGACCTCTCCATGGGGCTCTCCCGGCACCCCAAGGTCTTCAGCGACATCTACGTCTCCATGATCAAGGCCGGCGAGATGTCGGGCCAGTTGGACATCATCCTCCAGCGTCTTGCCGAGTACCAGGAGGCCGCCCAGAAACTCAAGGGGGAGATCAAGTCGGCCATGACCTACCCGGTGGTCTCCCTGGTCCTGGTCTTCGGCATCGCCGGGTTCCTGATGGTGGGGATCGTGCCCCAGTTCAGGCCCGTCTTCGACTCCCTGGACATCGACCTTCCCGGCATCACCCAGGCGATCCTGAACGTGTCGGACTTCTGCAAGGAATCCTGGCACATCATCCTGGGCGGAATCTTCGCCTTCTTCGCCGGGATCACCCTCTTCAAGAAGACCCCGAAGGGAAGGTACCTCTTCGACAAGATGATGCTCAGGATGCCCATCTTCGGGCCTCTCTTCCGGAAGGTCTCCATCTCCCGCTTCGCCCGCACCTTCTCCACCCTGGTGAAGTCGGGCGTCCCCATCCTCGGGGCCATGGAGATCGTCTCCGAGACCACGGGCAACATGGTCCTCTCCCAGGCCATCGACCAGGCGAAGGAGAGCGTCAAGGAGGGTGACACCCTGGCCGAGCCCCTGGCCCGGTCCCAGGTGTTTCCGCCCATGGTGACCAAGATGATCGGAATCGGCGAGCGGTCCGGCTCCCTGGAGAACCTGCTCGAGAAGATCTCCGAGTTCTACGACGAACAGGTCTCCCAGGAGGTGAAGGGGCTCACCTCCCTCATCGAGCCCATCATGATCGGGATCATGGGTGTCATCGTCGGCGGGATCGTGCTCGCCATCTTCCTGCCGATTTTCAAGCTCCAGGAGAAGCTGGGCCACTCCGGCTGAGAAAACGGAAAAGAAGGGATTCATGGAAGACAAGGGAAGAATCGCCCTCTACGGAACCGCCGCGGTGGTTTGCGCCGCCCTGGCGTGGGCAGGGTTCATCAGGAAGGCCGAGGCCGACCCGGGAACCCTGGTCCGTTCCGCCCAGATCACCCTGGATTCGGTGCGGATGATGCCCAGGATCTGGAAGGGCGAGCCGAATGCCCTTCGACGTAAGATGCTGGCCCAGGCGGAGGAGAACCTCCTTTCCGCCGAGCGGCAGGTCAGGGCGGCCCTCGCCGGCGGCGGGGGCGTGGAGGGATGGAAGGGGGAGGACCTTGCCTGCATCCTGGAATTCCTGGGATACGCCCGGCTCCTCGGTGACGACAGGGCCGGGGCCCTGGACTACTACAGGAAAGCCCTGGAGCAGGAGGGGTGCTCCCCCGAAAGGCGGCGCTCCCTGACCTTCTCCCTGGCCCGGATCCAGTTGGACCGGGGAAAGCCCCGCGAGGCCAGGGAGTGGCTGAATACGCTGGAACCGTCGGTCCTCACCAAGGCGGACCGGGCGCGCTGGAACCTGATGGTGGGCGAGGCCCTTCTCAAGGAGAAGGCTCCCCTGCCCGAGGTGCGGCCCTACATCGACGAGGCCTGCTCCTGTTCGGGGGGCGATCCCGAGGTTGAGGAGGCCTGCGGCCTCTTCTACGAGCGGGCCGGAGACGCAGGAAAGGGGGCCGAGTGCCTCGAGCGTGCCGGATCGAGCCGCCCCTCGGCCCTCCTTCACCTGGCGGAGCTCAAGTTGCGCCAGGGCGATGCCGAAACTGCAACCAGTGTCCTCCTGGTCCTGGGGAAGAAGGCCCCGGGACTTCTCGAGGCGGCCCTCGAGAGGAAGGAGTTCCGAAAGATCGCCCGCGATCCCAGGCTCAAGGCCCTGGGTGAGGAGAAGGGCCGGAAGTGACCGGTTCCTTCCGGCGGGCGGGAAGAAGGAGGAGAGGACAAGGGAAGAGGTTCGGGACGTTTTTTGTTTCCCTAAGAAAAGGAGCTCTCGAGATGAAGAAGAATGTCCACGGTTTCACGCTGATCGAGCTCATGATCGTGATCGCCATCATCGCGATCATCGCCTCGATCGCAATCCCCAACCTGTTGGCCGCCAGGATCAACGCCAACGAGACGGCCGCCATCGGGACCTTGAAGAACCTGAGCGCCGCTCAGGGCCAGGTCCAGGCCAGCGCCGCCATCGACGTGAACAACAACGGCCAGGGCGAATACGGTTTCTTCAAGGAGCTGTCCGGCACGCTGGGAATCCGGAACGCCTCCGGTGCCGCCACGACGACCCGCATCAGCCCGCCCGTGGTCTCCCGGAGCTTCGGCAACCTGGATGCCAACGGCCTCCTCTCCAGGTCCGGCTACTACTTCCGGATCTTCCTGCCGGACTCCAACCTGCACGGCGTGACCGAGACCCAGACCGGCTACGCCGCCGTGGATCCCCAGTACGCCGAGACGACCTGGTGCTGCTACGCCTGGCCGGTGAACCGGGGCAACTCGGGCAACAGGGCCTTCTTCGTGGACGCCTCCGGTGACGTCCTGGCCTGCAAGAACACCACCGCCCGCTACAGCGGAAGCACCACGACGCCCGCCTGGAACGCTGCCTACCTGAACGGCGTCACCACCATGGCCGGCACCACCGCCGTGGGCCACACCGCCAACAACGGCGAGGTCTGGACCCTGGTCAACTGATCCAGGAAGACAAGAAGAGGGACGGAGAAAAGGGGCGCTTCACGCGCCCCTTTGTTTTTTGCTTTCCCGGCCGGCCGTCTTCCCCCCCGGCAGGCCGCTCCATACTTCCCATGCCATGGGGGGATGGGAGAAAAACCACCTTCAAGGTAGAGGGGCACCTTGGCCGAAGACCTCCTTGTGACGGCGGCAAAGGAGATCCAGTCCAGGGAAGGCCTCGCTCCCTCTCCAGTCCTGGAACCCGGGAGGAGACGGCGGGGGAAGGTCTGGACCACCCTCACGGTGGTGCTTCCCGCCCTGGACGAGAGGGCCAACCTCATTACCCTCCTTCCCCGCCTGAGGGAAGTCCTCCAGGCCCAGCCCCACCTGGCCTGCGAGATCCTTCTCGTGGACGACGGTTCCGGCGACGGCACACCCTCCCTGGCGAGGGAATTCGGTGCCCGTGTCGTGAGCCACCCCGAATCCCTGGGCAACGGCGCAGCCGTGAAGCGGGGAATCCGGGAGGCCCGGGGGGATTGGATCCTCCTCATGGACGCCGACGGCCAGCATCCCCCCGAGGAGATTCCCAGGCTCCTGGAATACCTGGGGGATTACGACATGGTCGTGGGGGCCCGGAAGGGAGGCGGGTCCTTCCACAGGAACCTGGCCAACCGGGTCTACAACGGCCTGGCCAGCTACGTGACGGGCAGGAAGATCGAGGACCTGACCAGCGGTTTCCGCCTGGTCCGCCGCAAGCCCCTCCTCTCCTTCCTCTACCTCCTGCCCAACACCTTCTCCTATCCCACGACCATCACCCTGGCCATGATCCGGGCGGGCTACTCGGTGAAGTACGTCCCCTTCCTCCCGGCCCGGCGGAAGGGGAACTCCAAGATCCGGATCTTCCGGGACGGATCACGGTTCTTCCTGATCCTCCTCAAGATCACGACTCTCTTCTCCCCCCTCAAGGTCTTCCTCCCCCTGGCCTTCTCCGTCTGGACCCTGGGGGCCCTCTACTACGTCTACACTTTCCTTACGTCCCACCGTTTCACCAACATGGGCGTCCTCCTCCTGGTCCAGGGGTCCATCCTCTTCTTCCTGGGGCTCGTCTCCGAACAGGTGGCGCAGCTCCGGTACGAACGGTCCAGCGAAAGAGGCGAGAGGGAGTCTTGAGAGTCCTCCTTTTCGGGACGGTCGATGAAGGACCGGGCTACCCCCGGATCAGGGCCCTCGTCCGGTCCCTGGAGCTCCTGGGCGCCCGCCTGGAGCGGCTGACCCTCCCTCCGGGGTGGAGGGACAGGGGGAGGCTCTTCCAGGGGCCTTTGAAGCTCGCCGCCGCGGCTGGGAAGGTTCTTGCCGCCAGGCGCCGCCTTCTCAAGGAGGGCCGGGAACTTCCCCCTCCCGACCTGGTCCTGGTGGGGTACCCCGCCTACGGAACGGCGGACCTGGCGAAGCGGCTCTGGCCGGGTGTGCCGGTCCTGGTGGACCTCTTCCTCTCCCTCTACGACACGGTCTCCCTGGACAGGAGGCTCTGGCCCGAGAGGGGGGTGGGTGCCCGCTTCCTCCAGGCCATCGACAGGAGGACCTGCGCCGCCGGCGACCTGGTCCTCCTGGACACCGAGGAGATGTGCCGTTTCGCCGCGGAGCTCACGGGTCTTCCCCGGGAGAGGTTCGATTGGATCCCCTGCGGTGACCCCGATGCCCCGGAGTGGCCCGAGCCCTACCTCCCTCCCCGCCCGGGGGAAGCCCTGAGGCTCTTCTTCGCCGGGACGGGGCCTCCCTTGCAGGGTGTGGGCACCATCCTGGAGGCCCTGGTCACCTGCAAGGCACCGGTGGAGCTCACCCTGGTCGGCGGAGGAGATGGGGCGCGCCGTTTCCGCCGGGGGTACCGGGGCGGACGGATCCGGTTCGTCGAGGACTGGCTCGACAGGGAGACTCTGGGAAGGGAGATCCGGGAGAGCCACTTGTCCCTTGGTATCTTCGGAACCTCGGGAAAGGCCGACCGTGTGGTCCCCTTGAAGGTCTATCACGGCCTTGCCGAGGGAAGGCCCGTCCTGACCGGGGACTCCCGGGCTGTCAGGAGGCTCCTTCGCCCCGAGGAGGAGGTCTTCCTGGTCCCCCGGGGGGACCCCCGGGCCCTGGCGGCCAGACTGGAAGAACTGCGGAACGCCCCAGGCAGGCTGGAGGAGGCCGCACGGAAAGGGTGGAAGGCCTTCCGGGACCGGTTCTCCCTCCCCGCCCTCGCGGCCCGGTGGAGGTCCATCCTGGAAGGACTCGGCATCGAGGCGCCTGGGGGGGGGGCGGAAGTTCAAAGGCCCGGGAAAAGGGAGGAATCCCCGCTGGAGGCGGTTCGATGAAGGCGGCGAAGGAAAGGCTCCTCTTCCCGGCTCTCCTCTTTCTCCTGGTCCTTCCCCTGGTGGCGGACCTTCCCGCCCTCCAGGCAGGCTTCACCTTCGACGACCTCCATTCCGTCTCGCGGAATCCACACATCCGGAAGCTCGAAAACATACCCCGCTTCTTCACCGATCCGACCTGCTTCAGTTCCATACCCAGGAACGCCATGTACAGGCCGGTCCTCCTGGTCAGCTACGCCCTGGACTTCGCCGCCGCCGGCCTCTCCCCCTGGTTCTGGCACTTGACGAACCTCCTCCTTCACGGGGTCATGGGGATCCTGGTCTTCCTCTTCCTCCTTCGTTTCCTTCCCCGGAGAGGGAAGGCGGGGGGGAGCGGGGACGGTGAACCGCCCTGGAGGGGGGCGGCTTTCGCCGGGGCGGTCCTCTTCCTGGTCCACCCTTTGAACGTGGAGGTCCTGGGACACGTCTCCTCCAGGTCGGACCTTCTCATGGGGGTGTTCCTCCTGGGGGCCCTCCTTTCGGCGGCGAAGGCCCTGGAACCCGGGCAAAAAGGAGGAACCCTTCCCTTTCTCTGTCTCTCCTGGGTCCTTCTCGCCGGGGCCCTCCTGACCAAGGAGCCGGCCGTGGTCTTTCCTGCGGCGGCCTTTCCCTTCCTCTTCTTCGCCCAGGGGATGGAGGTTTCCCGGGGTGAGAAGTTCCGCAGGACCGTGACGGCCCTTGCCCCGGCGGTCCTCCTCGCGGCCGGTTACCTGGTCCTCCGCAAGCATCTCCTCGGGGTGGCCGCAGCCAGGCTTCCCGCCTGGACGGGGGGCACCGATCCCCTCACCGGGGGAGGCAGGGACATGGTCACCCAGCTCGCCACCCAGGCCGTGGCCCTTGGCAAGGCCGTGGAACTTCTCTTCTTTCCGGTCCGGCTGAGCGCCGACCACTGGATTCCCCTCCAGGACTCCTTCTTCCGGGGCCCCGTCCTCCTGGGATTCGGGACGGTCCTCCTCTTCCTCCTGGGAGTCCTCTGGTTCTCTCCCTCCCGGAGACTCTCCTGGGCAGGGCTCGCCTGGGCGGGGTTGCTCCTGGCCCCTTCCATCCTGGTCCCCCTGAACCAGGTCTTCGCCGAACACCGTCTCTACGCCGCCGGTCCCGGCCTGGTCCTTGCCCTCGTCCTGGCCGGAAAGGGCCTGGCCGCCGGGCTTCCCGCCCTCTCGAGGCGGGCCTACCCCAGGTGGGCCGGGCCGGCCCTCCTCGTTGTGGTGGTCCTGGTCCTGGGGACAAGGTCCTTCCTCAGGTGCAGGGATTGGAGGAGCCGGGAGGCCCTCTGGCGGGCCACCCTGGCGACCGACCCCCGGTCTTTTCGGGCCTGGGCCCAGTTGGGCCAGGTCCTGGGAGAGAAGGGGGACGACCAAGGGGCCCTGGAGGCCTTCCGCCGGGCCCGGGAGCTCTACCCCGAGAACGAGGGGATCACGGTGAACCTGGTGGAATACCTGGTCCGCCGGGCGACCCGGGAAGGGAGGGCCGACCTTTGCCGGCAGGCTCTCAGCCTGGCCGGGACCCAGGTCCGGCGGACTCCCTGGAAGGTCATGCCCCGGGTGAAGCTCTGCCGGTCCCTCCTGGCCCTTTCCTTCCTGGAGAAAGACCGGGCCTTGGCCCGCCGGGGCGTGGAGGCGGCCGAGTCGATCCTCTCCTTCACGGCTCCCCTGGATCGGACCTTCGCCATCTGGGCTGCGGCCCTGGACACGGCTGGCGAAGGGGATGCGGCCCGGGTCCTCTGGGAGTGGGGGAGCCGGATCCTCCCCGGAGTGGGGAGGAAGGCCCGGCTCGCCTGGGCGGACCTTCTCATCAGGCAAGGGGACCCTTCCGGGGCGAGGAGGGCCTTGGCTCCCCTTCTCTCCGGTCCGGCCGACCCGGAAGTGCGGGCCCTGGTCCGGCGGCTCCGGCTCAGCGGCACTTCTCCCGGAGATACTTCAGGATCTCCTGGCGCGTCCCCTCCTCGACGGTGACCTTGAGGGCTTCCTCCAGGAAGGGCTTGAGGGTCCTGGGAGGGAGGACCTCCGCCAGGGAGCGGATGATCTGGCGGGTCAGGTTGGGCGAGAGAGGGCGGAAGAGAACGGCCGCCCGGAAGGACTCCAGGTTCCGCCGGAAGAAGAGCTTCACCAGGTCCTTGCAGATCTTCTCGAGGTAGGGATCCTTCCTGTCCAGGAGGGGGACGGCCTGGAGGATTTCCTGCAGGGTGGAGAGGTCCAGGGTGTCCCTGTGGAGGATCTTGTAGATCACCTCACCCCGGGCCTGGTCGGTCGTCTCCTCCAGGTAGGTCTGGACCAGGACGGCATACCCGTCGAGGCTCCTGTGGTCGTTCTCCTTCACGGCCGCTCTCAGGGCCTGGACTCCCCGGTCCCGGGAGACCTCCAGGAGCTTCCTGGCGGCGAAGATGCGGGCCTGGGTGGAGTAGGTCCGGCCCAGGAGGATCTTCTCCGCCACGTCGGCGGCCCGGTCCGGATCGATCAGGGCCAGGGCGTCCAGGATGGCCTTCCTGTAATACTTGGCCCCTGCGTGTTCGTCCGGGGCGAGGGCCTCCCTGGCCAGGGCCTCCAGAGCAGGTTTCCCCAGGGCTTCCAGGGCCTTGACGGCGGTCATCTCCCGGTCCTTGCACTGCTTCACCTCCTGGGGGAGGCAGAGGGTCTCCTCTTCGGTCCAGAACCGGAGGAACTTCAGGATCTCCGGCAGGGTGGCCTTCTTGGGGTCCCGGGAGAAGTAGGAGAGAGAGGTGATCTTCTCGATCCTTTCCAGGCGGGAGGTGATCTCCTTCTGTCCCTTCTCGAGATTCTCCAGGGTGGGCATCACCAGGAAGAAGAGCACCAGGAGGGGCGGGATCAGGGCCGCCAGGGTGAGGAGAAAGAAGCCGCCCAGGAGGGCGGGTGTCCCGCTTCGAGTTTCCCGGGCCTGGATCGAAGGTTGGTTGGATTCCATCGGTCTCATGGGCGTTTCCGCACACTCCCTGGCCGTTATCGCACTGCCTTCCCCGGCCAGCCGGGCCGGAAAGGCCATTCTGAGGTAAAATTGAACGCCTGGAAAGGCTGGGGCCTCGTTGGCACGAGGATTGCATCCTCGAACCAGCTAGGTACGGCCACCCGCGAAGAGTGTGCCAACCTCGGTCTTTTCCGGCTTCCCGGCGGGAGAGATTCCAAGATCTTCCCGGCCGGGGCAAGGCAATGTTTTCCAGAGTCCTTCGGGGCTTGTATATTGAAAAGGTTGAGTCCCTCGCCTCGGAGGGGAGGGTGGATCCACAGGCTGAACACGCGAGGTTCCTGATGAAGCTTCGACTTCCCGGCTTCCTTGGTCTCTTTGCTCTGGCTCTCTTCTTCTCTTCCTGCAGCAGTGGAGGGTCCGGTTCTTCCCGGGTGGCAGGGGCCGCGGGCAGCTGCGCCGGGGCTCCGGCGGGCAGCTTCTGCCTCACGGGGTGCAACCTGGGATGCAGCGGCGGGGGGTGCGGCGTCACGGTGATCGCCGTGAATCAGCAGCTGATCATGACCTTCAACCGGACGGTGGACCCGGCATCGGTGAACACCTCCACCTTCTCCATCAAGACCAGCACGGGGAAGAGGCCTTCCGGGGAGTACACCGTTCGGGACAACATGGTCATCTTCACCCCTTCGGTGGTGGTGAGCTCCAACAAGACCTCCTTCGGCTTCGACCGGGGCGAGACCTACACCCTTCACATCCCGGGCCAGGACGAGGGAGGGGATACCATCCGCTCCTCCAACGGGTTCAAGCTCTACAAGGGGCTCCTCTGCACCCTGACGGCCTCCCTGGGCGTGATCGATCCCAACAACGCCCCTCCCGAAGCCAGGATGATCGTTCCTGCCAAGACCAAGGACGTGGATCCCGACACCCTCATCGTCCTGGAATTCTCCGAGCTCCTGGCCATGAGCACCGTCACCAACCCGACGGCCGTGGACGTCTACGTGAGCATGGGCGGCGGGATCCCCACACTGGTCCAGTGCCAGCGCTTCGCCCAGGCCGACCCGGTGAGCCAGAAGGTGCAGCTCACCCTGAAGCCTTCCATCCTCCTTCCCCCGAACTCCACGGTGGAAGTGCGGGTGAAGGGGGAGATCCGGGACCTGGCCGGCAAGCCGGCCAAGGCCCAGGTCTTTACTTTCCAGGTCAAGGACACGGGCGCCGCCATGGTGGAACTGGCCGAGGACTTCCACAACACCAACATGAGGGACGAGGCCGCCACGGGCGCCAAGTGGGGACCCTCGGCCCTCTCTCCGGGACAGATCGGCGGCAGCGGCATCCTGGGGCCTTTCGACAAGAACATGTTCGCCGGCGTGGAGCCCAAGGGGGGCGTCCTGGTGTTGAGCACCGATTCGGTTACGGTCAAGGGTGAATACACCCTCACGGGCCAGGACATCACCGTCACCGACGGGGTCTTCGAATTCGAGACCTTCGTCGTTCCCAAGGGCCTGACCATCCGCTTCCAGGGAGCCAACGTTCCCAAGATCCTGGTCCGCGGAGAGGCCCGGATCGACGGAAAGATCGAGGTGAACGGGGGCAACGCGCCCGTCCACAACGGTATGAGTTCCGTTCCCGGAAAGGGCGGGGCCTCCAACTGCGGCGGCGGAGCCGGGGGCGTGGGCGCCCAGAAGATGGGCAACGGCCAGGACGGGGCTCCCGTGTCCTTCCCCAAGGGGAGCGCCCGGTACAACTCGGCCGCCGCCAAGGCGAGCGCCGGCAAGGGCAGCCCGGTCTTCCCCGCCTCGGCCTCCCTGGTGACCTACAACGGTTTCGGCGGCTGGGTCTCGGCCCAGGTCGCGGCCGGCGGCGCGGGGGGGAGCAACTTCACCCAGGGAACCAAGGGCTACGGAACCCTTACGGGCTCCTACGACAAGAAGTTCCTCAAGACCGACGTGCCCCCCGACAACAATCCGGGGCCGGTCTTTCCCTACCTTCCCAAGCTGGCCAACGAGCCCAGCATCCTCCAGTTCCTGGCCGGCGGGTCCGGCGGAGGCGGGGGCGGCTCTTCCCCCGTGGGAAGCATGAAGTCCGTGTCTGTCGAGTGGCACACCGGCCAGGGCGGCGGAGCCGGCGGCGGCGCCCTTCTGATCCGGTGCGGAGGAAACATCGTCATCGGCCAGACGGGGATCCTGGAGGCAGCCGGCGGGAATTCCCCCAATCCCCAGGCCGCCCAGCGGGCCATGCCCGGCGGAGGCGGTTCGGGCGGGAACATCCTCTTCCAGCTGGGCGGGAAGTTCTACTCCCAGGGCAAAGTGTGGGCCCCCGGCGGAACGGGCGGAAAATACACCGAGATGGTCTTCTACGGCGGGGGAACCATGTCCCAGGGCGGGAGCGGCGGCTACGGGTATCTCCGGGTGGAGGCCAATCCCAAGCCCCTGGTGGGCGAACTGGCGGGCTTCACCCCGGCGCCCACGGAGAAGAACGTCGGGCTCCTCACGGACAGCGATTCCATCACGGGAGCCAGGTCCCTCTTCTACCAGACCAGGCGGCTCATGCCCTTCTTCGATCACTACGAGATCGAAGCCGAGGTGAACGGAAAGCCCCTGGTCTACTCCGACGATCCCCGGAAGGGGACCCTGGCCCGGTTCGATCCCGGCAAGGGCACGCCCGTGGCCATCTTCCTCCAGGGAGCCCAGGTGGACAGCCAGGGTCAGCCCGTATCCGGGACCTTGACCAAGTGGGTCACCCGGTGCGCCGATCTGAACGAGTTGAAGAATTGGTTCGGCGGGAAGCCCACGGCCCGGCCCACGTCGGTCCGTTGGATCCTGCTCTTCGACAAGTCCGTCGTCCCCGCCCCTGGGCGGGTGGTGGTGAAGAAGGTCACCATCTTCGCCAGGGGATGAGGGAAGTCCTTCGAGGAAGGTCGAGTCGAGATGGCGGCCAGGTCGAGCGTCGAGTGGAGGGTGGGCGGAGAAGGCCCGTCGGGTCTTGCTCCCCTCCCGGCCGCCGGGCTGAGGTTATGTTTCTTGAGACACGGTTTCGTTTTCCCGTCCGGCGGGGCCCTTCGGGCCTGGAAGAGGGCGGGGGACGATCGAGCATGAAGCGGGGGACGCAGTGAAGCTTCTTCCTGGAACGATCGGTTTGGCGGTTCTTCTCGTCGCCACCTTCGGGTGCGGCGGCGGTTCTTCGGGAAGCGGGAAGGTGACCAACCTCTCCGGCATTTGCGGGGGCCCCAGGTCTTTCTGCCTGGCATCCTGCAACCTGGGATGCACCCCCACGGGGTGCACCATGACGGACATCGCCGTCAACCAGATGCTGATCTTCCGTTTCAACAACGACGTGGATCCGGCGTCGGTGAATTCCGACACCTTCTCCATCAAGACCTCCTCGGGCATTTCGCCTACGGGGAAGTTCGTGGTCAACGGCCCGACGGTCTTCTTCGTCCCCGAGATCCGGGAGGTGGGCAACCAGACCTTCTTCGGATTCCAGAAGGGCGAGACCTATACCATCTTCCTCCCGGCGGGCCCCAAGGCTCCCAAGAGCATAGTCTCCACGGGCGGTGTGGCCCTCCAGAGGCCGGTGACCTGCACCGTCCGGGTCAGCAAGGACGTGATCGACCTGGACGGGAAACCCCCCGAGGCCAGGATGGTCGTTCCTTCCCAGACGACGGGAGTGGACAATCACACCCAGATCGTCCTGGAGTTCTCCGAATACATCATCGCAAGCACGGCCTTGAATCCCGACGCCGTGGAGGTGGTGGTCTACCAGAAGGATCCCGCCACGGGGATGCGGGTCCCCACGAAGCGGGAGGTCCAGGTGGACCAGCTCAAGAACTGGGCCCAGCTCACCTTGACCCCCAAGGCGGTCCTTCCCGGGGACATCAACGTGATGGTCACCTTGAACGCCGTGATCCGTGACCTCTCGGGGAAGACCATCCGGCCGAAGAGCTTCTACTTCCGGACGGCCAAGGTCAACGTCAAGCCCGAGGCCATCGCGGAGACCTTCGACGACAACGCCAAGATGGATCCTCTCAGGACGGGCGCCCTCTGGGGCGGCGGTTTCCTCAAGTCGGGCCGGATCGGCGGCTCGGGGATCCTGGGGGACTTCGACTACCGGGTGGGCTCCAAGAAGATCGGTGATGTCTACGTCTTCGACACGGACGACACCACCATTCCTGGCTCGGTCTCCCTGGACGGCCAGGAGCACCGGATCACCGACGGGGTCTTCGAGTTCGCCTCCTTCCACGTTCCCGCCGGGGTCACGGTCCGGTTCGTGGGCACCCATCCGGCGAAGATCTTCGCCAGGGGGAACGTGAACATCGAGGGGATCCTGGACGTGAGCGGATTCGCTCCCAAGGAAGTGGCCAAGTGGAACAGTACTCTCGAGGCCGGCGTCGAGGGCGGCAAGGGCGGCCCTGGCGGCGGCGACGGAGGCGACGGGGGGAGCGAACCCGGGAAGGGAACGCCCGAGGGCAAGGCGGGCCGGGACATGCCCGTTCCCGCGGGGCACCCCAAGAAGGGCCAGGAGATCGGAACGGGCGGCAAGGGAAGCGCCGAGCATCCCCTCAAGCTGGACCCCAAGCAGGTGAAGCTCGATTACTATACGGTGACCTGCATCCAGCTCTCCGCCCCCGGCGGCGGCGGCGGATCGGCCACGCCCGGAACCATTGGGCGCCTGCGCCAGATCAGCCTCTCGGCCAAGCACGGATCCCTGGTCAGCCCATCGAACTCCTTCCACTTCCTTCCCCTGGTGAGCCAGAAGAGCTCCCTCTTCCAGCTTCTCGTCGGCGGTGCCGGCGGGGGCGGCGTCGGGGTCTGCCCCTGGGGCAGCTTCAGCACCTCCTCGCCCACCTGGAACCGGGGGAACGGCGGTGGGGGAGGAGGCGGTGCCCTGGCTCTCAGGGCGGGGAACAACCTGACCGTCCAGGGCACGGGTTCCGTCCTGGCCAAGGGCGGTCTGGGCGGCGGCGCCGGCCAGAACTCCGGGAGCGGCCTCTCCCCCGGCGGCGGCGGAGGGGGCGGATCCATCCTCTTCCAGGCCGGGAAGTTCCTCCTCGTGAACGGCCGGGTGGACGTGCAGGGTGGTGCCGCGCTGGTCTCCAAGGACCTCTATGGAACGGTGGAGATGACCTCCGCCAAGGGCGGCGACGGTTACTACCGGGCCGAGATGGACCCCGCTCCTTCGCCGAGCGTGTTCAAGAGCGCCGCTCCGGCGCCCTCCTCCGACAACGTGGGCAAACTCACCGATACGGATCCCGTTACGGGGGCCGAATCCAAGTGGTTCGCCACGAAGAGGATCTTCCCCAAGTTCCGGTATTACGAAATCAACGCCCTGGTCGGCGGAAAGCCGGTCCTCTTCACGGACAACCCGGCACACCCCAATCCCTGCATCTTCGGGAAGACTCCCGTGGCCTTCTTCATCCAGGGAGCACAGCTCGACGACAAACAGAAGATCGTGGAGACCACCAAGACCTGGTGGGTGAAGGACATCGAAGACCTGGTCGATCCCAACAAGAACGGCGGTGTGGGCGTTCCCCAGGTCTTCCGCTGGGTGGTGCTCCTGGACAAGCGCTTCACCGGCGGCCAGGACGTCCAGGTGGACCGGGTGGCCGTGGTGGTGAGCGACTGAGGCCCCCTTCTCCTCTCCCCTCGTGGTTCAGGGGCGGCTCTCGGGCCGCCCCTTGCCATAGAACCCCTCTCCAGGGTTGGATGGTGCCATGAAGATCCCGGAAAAAGCCCTCCAATGGATCCGCGGGGGGAAGAGCTTCCTGATCCTGGGTCACAAGGGACCCGACGGAGACTGCCTGGGGTCCATGTCGGCCTTCCTGGGCCTGGTCCGGAAGGCGGGCGGAGAGGGGAGGCTCCTCCTGGAGAAATCTCCGCCGGGCTGGTTCGACTTCCTGCCGGGCCTGGAGGGGGCCCAGGTCTGGGAGGAGAGGCCCGAATTGCCCGAGGCGGAGGTCCTGGTCCTCCTGGATTGCCACCGCCTCTCCAGGGTGGGGGCTCCAGGGAAGGCCCTGGAAGGGAGAGGCGGCAAGGTCCTGGTGATGGACCACCACCGGGACGAGGGGGACTTCCCTCCCGGCTTCGAATCGGTGAGGGTGTTGGATCCCTCCGCCGCCGCCACGGCCCTCCTGGTCCTGGACCTCTTCCGTTCCATGGAGGTGAAACCCTCGCCCGATGAGGCCGCGGCCCTCCTCACGGGGATCCTGACGGACACCAACTGGCTCCAGAACTCGAATACGGATCAGAGGGTGTTTCGGGCCCTCGACTATCTCCACGAGGAGTGCGGCCCCAGCCTCCCCTCGTGGCGGATCTACGACCTGGTGTTCCGCAGGTACCCGGAGGGGACGGCCCGCCTCATGGGGAAGGCCCTCTCGGGTGCCCGCCTGGAGGGGGAAGGCGGGAAGCTGGCTTATGTTACGGTAGAACGCAAGGACATCGTCGGGGCCGGTTTCCGGCAATTCGAGTCGGAGATCCTCACCCGTCCCCTGCTTTCCATGGAGACCGTGGCCGTGACGGCCGTGCTCTACGAACTGGAAGAGGGGGGGGTGAAGTTCAGCATACGCTCCAAGGGGGGAGGGGAGGCCCTGGCCCTCGCCAGGTTCCTGGGCGGAGGCGGGCATCCCGAGGCGGCGGGGGCGGAATTCCAGGGAAGCCTCCGGGAAGCGGCCGATCGCCTCCTGGAGGGATGGAGGTCCCTTCCGTGATGAGTCCCTCCCAGGAAGGGAGGGATGCGGGCCGCCTGGGGCGGGGGATCTTCTTCTTCTTCTTGTGCCTCTATCTCCTTGGAGGACACGGATACATCGAGAACCCCGACGCCGAGGTGGAGTTCCAGACGACCAAGGCCTTTCTCTTGCGGGGGGATCCTGCCCTGGTGCCCCAGGCCGGGCCTTACGTCAAGCTCATCCTGGACGCCCAGGGAGGGACGGCCTTCGGGGCGGCCCGGGGCAAGGACGGGCGTTATTATTCCTGGTTCGGAATCGGCCACGTCCTGTGGGAGGCCCCCTTCTTCGCCCTCGGGCTGGGCCTCCAGGCCCTCTTTCCGGGAGTGGAAGCCTCTTTCCGCCGCCAGCCCTCCCACCTCTCGGAGTTCGCACCGGGACTGCGGGGGGAGGACCTCTTTCCCAGGCTCCTCGTGAGTCTGAGCCACCCCCTGGCGGCGGCCCTCGCCTGCTGGGTCCTCTTTTCTCTGGGACTCCTCCTTGGATTGGGGGTGCGGACCTCCCTGGCCATGACCTTGGTCTACGGGCTCTGCACCATGGCCTGGCCCTTCTCCCGGGAGAGCCTTTCCGACGGGCCTGCCGCCTTGTTCGCCCTCCTGGCGGCGAGGGACGCCCTGGCCTGGGTGAGGGCCGGTGCGGGCCGGGGGGCCCTGGCCCGGGCCGGTTTGTGGACCGGGCTCATGGTGGCCACCCGGGTGATGCTGGGCCTGTGTCTCTTCCCCCTCTTTCTCTACCTGGCCTGGGGGATCGGCCGCAGGCGGGGCGGCTGGAGGGCCTGGGCGGTCTACCTTGCTCCCCTGGCCCTGGTGGGCCTTGGGGTTTGCTTCTACAACTTCCTGCGCTTCGGAAATCCCCTGGAGAGCGGATACGGCGAGCAGGCCCGCGGGGCCTTCTGGCACTACCCCTTCCTGGCCGGGCTGGTCGGGCTTCTGGTCTCTCCTGGGAAGGGTTTCTTTCTCTTCAATCCCCCGGCCGCCGCCGGGGCGGCCTTCTTCCGGAAGAGGGAGGGCCTACCCTGGGCGGAAGTCCTGCTCTTCTCGGGGTTCTTCCTGGTCCTTCTGATCCCCACGTCCTTCGCCGCGGGATGGCACGGGAGCTGGTGCTGGGGTCCCAGGTACCTCCTTCCCGCCCTGGGACCTTTGGTCCTCCTGGGGGGATTCTCCTGGAAAGAGCTCTCCCGGCGGAGGTCCCGGGGGCTGTGGGTCTTCCGGGGGGCCTTCCTGGCGGGGTTCCTCGTCTCCCTAGGCGGAGTCCTGAGCCCCGTCCACGGGTGGTACGCCGCTTCCTTCGAAGCGGCCGGGAGGGTGGAATACCAAAAGGAGGTGGAAAAGGACCCGGCCTTGGCGAACCAGGTTTACAACATGGTCTTCCTGGAACCCAGGTATTCCCCCCTCTTCGGGGGATGGCTGTACTTCCTCACCAACCTGGAAGGGGGCTTCCGGCCCGGGGGGACGCCCGGGCTGGCAAAGGCCTGGTTCGGACTGGACTCGGACATCCCCCTGCCGCCCAGGAGCAGGCAACTGACGGGGTTCAGGCATATCTGGTTCGTCGATCTCTACGATCGGTTCGGAGCCTGGTGGATCTTCCTCTTCCCCCTGGCCTTGGCGGCAGGCGCGCTCCTTTGGCTCGGCAGGCTTCTCGTGCCGATGAGGGAAGAGAAAGGAAGGGGCGACCATCCCGATGCCGCCTAGAGTCATTCTCTTCTATCCCAGGACCGGGTGGGACACCGTAGGAGTCACCGCCTCCCTCCCTTTGTCCGTACTCTACGTGGCGGCCCCCCTGGTCCGGGCCGGGATGGACGTGAGGATCCTGGACGAGAGACTCCTGAAGGACACCGAGCCGGTCCTGCTGGAGGCCCTGGGTGAAGGCGAGGACCTGGTGGCCTTCGGCGTCTCGGCCATGACGGGGCTCCAGATCACCCACGGCCTCGAGGCCAGCCGGATCGTCCGCCGGGTGGCGCCGGGGGTTCCCATCGTCTGGGGCGGGGTCCACCCGACGATCCTGGGAGAGCAGACCCTGGCCCATCCCCTGGTGGACTACGTCGTCCGGGGGGAGGGGGAGGAGAGCTTCCTGGAATTCGTCTCCCGGCGCGCCCGGGGGGAGGGTGTGGAGGATATTCCGGGCCTGGGATTCAAGACCTCTTCGGGGGAACTCGTCCTGAACCCCCAGGGGGCGCCGGTGGACCTGGACTCCCTTCCGCCCCTTCCCTACCACCTCCTGGACATGCCCCGCTACATCACGACCAAGATCCTGGGCGAGCGGGACATGATCATCATGGCCAGCCGGGGATGCCCCCACAAGTGCGCCTATTGCTACCAGCAGAATCCCAACGTGAACAACCGCTGGCGATCCTATTCGCCGGAAAAGGTGGTGGACCTGATCCAGGAGCTCCAGGAAGCCTACGACCTGAACGCCATCAACATCCAGGACGACCTGTTCTTCGGGAGCCGGGCGTGGGTGACCCGGGTTTGCGAAGAGATCCTCCGGAGGGGGATCCGGATGACCTTCCGGGCCGATTGCCGGGTGGACTACATCAACGCCTTCCCCGACGAGTTCCTGGACCTGGTCAGGCGGGCGGGGATCCAGACCCTGTACGTGGGAGTGGAATCGGGGTCGGACCGGGTCCTGGAGATGATCAGGAAGAACATCACGGCCGAGGACGTCCGCAAGGCCGTGAAGAAGCTCAAGCGCCACGGGATCATCCCCCAGATGTCCTTCATGGCCGGTTTCCCCGGGGAGACCATGGAGGACGTCTACAAGACGCTGCGCCTCATGCTCGAGGTGGTGGAGATCTACCCCGAGGCCCGCACGAGCAACCTCCAGCTCTACACGCCCTACCCGGGGACGGAGCTCTGGGACAAGGCCGTGGAGAGCGGTCTCGAGCCTCCTTCCAGCCTGGAGGAATGGGGGGAGACCCACTGGAACCGGACCCAGGCCATGTGGTTCGGGCCGAAGGAGAGGGACTTCCTGGAACTGGCTTCCTACTTCTCCTTCTTCATCGACGGAAAGACCGTGGCTTCCTGGTACGGCGCCAATCCTTTCCTTCGGTTCCTCAACTTCGTCTATACCACCCTGGTGCGCTTCCGGGTCCGCCACTCCTTCTACAGGTTCATCTTCCTCGGGCGGGTGATCCGCTGGCTCAAGGCCAAGGGGATCATCTGAGGGAGGCTCCCGGGAGGGGCTCTTCCCCGGGGAAGTCTCCCTGGTTGGTGACGGCAAAGCCCCTTCCCCCTACCATGGAGGTTCCAGCCCTGGGATGGCCGGGCCTCGTATCAAGGGGGACGCCCTTGGAAGGGAAAGGTGGGAAGGGGCAGGACAGGGAAAGAGACTATGGGTGAGAAGATCGAAACCCGTTGTCCCCACTGCGGCGCCGGGTTCCAGGTGAAGGCCGAGGCCCTGGGGAGAAGGGTGAAATGTCCCAAGTGCAGTGAGGTCTTCCTCGTGGAGGCCCGGCAGGAAGGGGTTCCCGGGGGAGAAGAGGTGAGGAGGAAGAAAGAGGGGGCCCGCCCTTCTTCCTCCCCTTCCCGCCGGGGAAGCAGGGAGCGGGAGAGGCGCGGGAGTGGGCGGAGGAAGGGGGGAAGACCCTCTTCCGCCAAGGCCGGCAAAGGAGGAGGTAAGGGCCTTCTCGTCCTGGGCGGGCTGGGGGCGGCCGCCCTGGTGGTGGTTCTCCTCCTGGTCCTCGGGGGCGGAGCACCGGCGTGGTTCACCCAGGGGATGGAGCAGGCCGGGAAGGCCTCGGGCCCCGCCGCCAGGCTCACAGCCTACTTGGACCTGGCCCTCAAGGCCCGGGGGGGGGACTGGGGGAGTGCCGCCGAGGATTCCGCCCGGGCCTACGCCTTGGCCTGGAAGGAGGCGAAGAGCCTGGATCCGGGAAGGGAGAGCCTCCAGGTCCTGATGGAGGCGGCCCGGAAGGTTGCCGGAAGCCCCTTGGGGAAGGAGGAGGCCTCGAAGTGGGGGAAGAGGATCCTCTCTCTCGTGGAGGGGATCGCCGATCCTGCCCGGAGGGCACGGATGTTCCTCTTCCTCCACGAGAAGGGAATGAGTGCCGCCTGGATGCCCTCGAGTCCTTCCTCCCTCCTGGAAAAGGCCTTTTTCGCAGCTCAAGCTGCGGCGGCGAAGAATGAGGCGAAGGAAGCCTTGGGGCTCTTTCGGGAGATCGCCGGGAAGGCCCGGGACGAGGCCCTCAAGAAGAAGTGCTGGGAAGAGGTCCTCAAGGTCGATCCCCGGGACGAAGAGGCCCACCTTGCCCTGGGCCACATCAAGGTCTCCCAGGACAGTCCTTTGAAGGAATTCCGTGGGCGGTGGCTCACCAACCCGACGGAAAAGAGGCTCTACCAGCACAGGCTGGCCGACCTGAAGGCCAAGATCGCCAAGGAGAAATCCGAGGCGGCCAAGTGGAAGAAGGACCGTTTCGCCCGGGCCTGCAAGCGACTCGCCCGGGAGATGACCCGGGAGATCCCCGACAAGAAGTGGCACTGGTTCTTCGACGACGAGTACGTGAAGAAGCCCTACCTCCTGGCGGTGGAGGAGTCCCTGAGCCCTACGACGGAAGGAATCGCCCGTGAGGAGGGGCAGGTCCTTTCGGCCCTGGTGACCAACTTCTACAAGAAGTATCAGAAGCTCCTGGGTCTGAGGCCGCCCAGGAGGCCCGTGGGGGTCTTCATCTTCAAGAGCAAGTCCTCCTACGCCGCCTTCCAGAAGAAGCATCCCAAGTCCTACCCCTCTCCCGTCGGGATCGGCGGATTCTTCAGCGGAGAGAGGGGAAGGATGTATCTTTGGGCCAAGGACGACATGTCCAGGGGACGGACCCCCCTGGACCTGACGTCGGTCATGTTCCACGAGGGGACCCACCAGCTCATGCACTACAACAAGCGGTCCGTGGGTCCCCAGATCGGCAATTCCCCCTGGCTCCAGGAGGGGATCGCGGAATACTTTGCAGGGTATTATACGCGGATCAACCCGGAGACGGGGAGGCACGAGTATCGGAACGGGAAGTTCCTGGAGAGAAGATACCAGGCCATCGCCCCGGCTGCGGCCCGCTACCTGGAGACCAAGAAGGTTCCGCCCGGGATCATGCCGCTGAAGGACCTGATCTATCTCGGGTATCCCAAGTTCCGCCAATACATGTGGGGCAGGAACAGGAATCCCTTCATCGTGAGCATGGTCTACGCCGAGGGGTGGGCCTTCATCCACTTCCTCAACCACTACGAGAAGGCGGGAAAGAAGGGTTATTACAAGAAGAAGTTCGAGGAATTCCTCCGGGCCGAGATCGAGGGGATCTCCAGCCCCCGGAAGTTCGAGAAGATCTTCGGGATCAAGTCGGACCGGGACTGGAAACTCCTCCAGGACGAGTTCTTCCGCTACCTGATGGACAGCGACAAGGGTATGCGGAAATACATGTACGAGGCGAGGAACCGGAAGCCTGGATACTGGCCCGCCGAAGACCAGGAATAGGCCGGCCGGGAGGGACCCCGGGGGTGGAGGTCTTCTTCCCAGGGGGGGGCCTTTCCCGGCGGGACTCCCGGGGAAACAGGGGGTGAGCTCCAGGCCCTCCGGGGCGGCTCCTTCCTCAAGGTTCTCCTCCGGTGTGTCGAAAAGGAGCATGGAGCCCGGCTGGTCGGACTCCACTCCCGGAGGAGATTAGACATGAGACGGATCTGGCGGGGTTTCCTCCCCTTCCTTCCTGCCCTTCTTCCCTTCCTCGGCGCCCAGGAACCGGCCCGGCCCCCGGGCGGGCCCGACAGGATCCGGCTGGTCACGGGCGAGGAGTTGCGCGGAACCATCCTGGGCGAGACCGACAAGATCGTTCGGATTCGGATCCGGAAGGGAATGGTCCTGGGCATCGAGAAGAACCGGGCCCTGGAGATCATCAGGACCACCGAAGGTGCCAAGACCGGCTCCTCTCCCTCGGCGCCCAGGCTCCTGGAGCCGAGGGACCTCCACTTCCTGGTCCTGGACCGGTCCGGGAAGGTTGTGGGGTGCCGGAGGATGCTGGTCAAGGAGGAGACCCGGCCCGATGGGTCCTTCCAGTGGCTCCTGGAGGAAAAGTGGTACTTCACCGGCCCCAAGGGGCCTGTGAAGGTCTTCCGGTCCGAGCGGGTCTCTCCCCTTCTGGTTCCCTTGGAGTGTTTCTACCGGGAGGTCTGGGGGAAGGAGGACCGGGTGGTCCGGGGCGAGGTGAAGGGCGAGGAACTCAAGATCCAGAGTCTCTCCCCGTCCGGAAGAAGGGAGGCCGTCCTTCCCTTCCTCAGGGGCACCAGGTTTCCCCTGCTGATGGACGAGGTCGTCAGGCAGAAGGAAAGGACCCTGAGGAGGGAGATTACCGCAACGGTTTATGATCCCATGGAGGATTGTTTCCGGAGGGACACCTACGTCACAGGCGCAAGGCGGGGACCCGTGAAGGGCCCATGGGGGAAGTGGGGGACGGTCTTCGTAGTCCGCCGGAAGAAGGACGGCCGCTTCCTGGACGAATGGATCGATTCCCGGGGAAGGACCCTCTACATGGAGGTCAACGGCCTGGACCTGGTGGCCCTGGCCTGTTCCGCCCAGGAAGAGCGGAGGGTGGAGGCGGGACTTCCGCCGGCCCGTCCCGTCCCGCCCCTGGTGCAGGGCGAGCATCCCACCCTGCGGCTCCCCGACCCGGGCTGGGCCTTCCTGGACGGGAGAAGGGCCTACGCCCGTTGTGCCGACCTGGAGGCTTCCTTGGAGGGAATGGCCCTGGCCGGGATGGGCCCGGAAACGCCCCTGGAAGAGGGCGCCCGGATCCTGGCCAGGAACCTGGAATTGAAGCTCGGGCCTCTTTCGGAAATCACCTTCCGGCGGGTCCGGTTGGGTTGGATGGGAGCCTGCGCGCTGGAGGGGAGGGTCGGCCCCAAGGGGGGGCGGCGGGTCCGAGCCCTGGTATTTCCCGGTGAAGGCGGGTTGGAGGCCTTGATCCTCCAGGCCCCGGCCCGGACGTGGAAGACCGCCGTGGAATGCATGGACAAGGCCGCCCCCTTCTCCCTGCCCCTGGGAAAAAGACCCCCTGCAGCCACACCACCAGAGTAAACCTCGTTATAAAACTCCTCCCGGCACAAATCGGCAGGGTTTTCGTTATAAAACTTCTCCCGGCAGGAAATTGGCTTCTCCGCGGAAGGCGAGGGCTTCGAGGACGTGGGGTTCTTGGATGCTTTCTTCGCCTTCCAGGTCTGCCAGGGTCCGGGCCACCCGGCGGACCCGGACCAGGCCCCGGGCCGACAGGTCCAGGGTCTTGAGTGCATGGAGGAGGATCTTCCTGGGTCCTTCCTCCAGGGGGGCGAACCGGTCCAAGAGGGAGGAGGGCAACTCACCGTTGGTCTGGAAGGGCGTCCCCCGGTAGCGGAAGGCCTGGCGCTCCCGGGCCTCCAGGACCTTCTCCCTGGCCGCCCTGGATGAGAGGTTTCCCCTGGGCCCCTTCCCTCCCTCCAGGAGGTCCTCCGGATCCACGGCAGGCACCCAGATCCTGAGGTCCATCCGGTCCAGGAGGGGGCCCGAGACCCGGGCCTGGTACCGGGCCACCATTCCCGGGGCACAACGGCAAGGGCGCCTGGGATGGCCCAGGTAACCGCAGGGACAGGGATTCATGGCCGCCACCAGGAGGAAACGGGCGGGAAAGACCCATTGGCCCTTGGCCCTGGCCAGGCGGACCGTCCCTTCCTCCAGGGGCTGGCGCAGGACTTCCAGGGTCCTCCTCTGGAACTCGGGAAGCTCGTCCAGGAAGAGGACCCCCCTGTCGGCCAGGGTCACCTCTCCGGGCCTGGGATCCGACCCGCCTCCGGCCAGGCCGGCGTAACTGATGGAGTGGTGGGGGGCCCGGAAGGGGCGCTCTTCTTCCAAACGCTCCACAGGAAGGCCTGCGGCGGAGCGGACCCGGGTAACTTCCACCTGCTCCCTGGGGCTCAAAGGAGGGAGGATTCCGGGCAAACGCGTGGCCAGGAAGGTCTTCCCCGCTCCGGGAGGGCCCGCCATGAGAAGGTGGTGCCTTCCAGCGGCGGCAAGGAGGAGAGCCCTGACGGCCCGCTCCTGACCCCGCACGTCCTCGAGGTCGGGCCTGGGGCGCCTCTTCCCGGCGGAAAGGGGTGGGGGAACAGGAGAGGGCCTGGTCAATCCCTGGACCAGGAGGAGGGCTTCCTCCAGGTGGGCCGCCGGGAGGATCTCCAGGTTCGGGGCGGCCAGGTGGACCTCCCGGGCCGACTCCAGGGGACAGACAACCTGGCGGAAGCCTTTCTCCCTGGCCAGGTCTCCCACTAAAAAGGCTCCCAGGACGGGCCGGAGCTTGCCGTCCAGGGCGAGCTCCCCTACCAGGAGAGTCTCCCTCAGGCTCCTAGGATCCAGGCCACCCCCCAGGGCGGCCACGCCCAGGGCGATGGCCAGGTCCAGGGCGGCCCCCTGTTTCCTCGTGGAGGCGGGAGCCAGGTTGACCAGCAGAGGCCCTGCCGGCACGGGTGCCTGGCAGGAGTAGAGGGCCGACATCACCCGGTGGCCGCTCTCTTTGACAGCCGAGTCGGGGAGGCCGATGATCTGGAAGTGGTTGTTCATGCTCCTGGAGCCGACCACCTCCACTTCCACGAGGCGGGCCTCTAGGCCGGAGATCCCGGGAGCGAAGACTCGAACGGTTTTGCTTCTCACCTCCCTGGATTCGTGGGCCGCCCCGGCAGGAGGTCACACCGGGCTTCCGCCGGGATTGAGACTTCTTCTCAGACCCGGGCCTGGTGGAGGCTGGCTCTCGCCCGGGTGAAGAAGACCTTCTTTCCTACCTCCGAGGCCGGATCCAGGTCCGACAGGCCCGTCAGGGGGGGCTGGAAGTTCCCCAGGCTCTTGGGATCGAGGAAGGTGAGGACAGGCAGGCTCGGGTCGATCCAACGCAGGGAGTGGATGACCTCCCGGGCCAGGTGCCTCTCCGTCCCAGGCGCCACCATGAGGGCTTCGTGGCCCCCCCAGGCGAAGAACAGCCTCCGGGCCTCCTCCAAGGTGGAGGCCAGGTCCCAGTCCATTCCTGTGCCTTCCAGGGCCAGGACCAGGTCGGGGTCCAGGAGGCCCGGCGAAAGGACCAGGATCCGTCCTTCCAGGGGACCAGGGTCGAAAGCTCTCAGGTCTTGGATCGCCATGGAGCGTCCTTCTTCTCCCTCCCGTTTCTTTCCTCTTACCTATCGGTCGGCCCACCCGAGCCTCTTCAAAGTGATAGAATGAATCTTTCTGGTCCCATCGATTTGGAGAATCGTCACCATGGTCGCAGCCCGGCTTTTCGAGGTCCTCTTCACTGTCTCCCTCGTCTTTCTCCCTTCGCCTCTCCTCCACGCCCAGGAGGGGAAGGCCCTTCCCAAGAAGGAGGGGAAGCCCCCGGCCGGGGCCAAGGCAGAGAAGGATCCCCAGCTTGCGGCCATCGCCAAGGCCATGAAGGCCCTGGCCTCCAAAGCCGTTCCGATCCACATGAAGATCAAGATGACCGCCCAGCTTCCCTTCGAGGACCAGCCCCTCGTTGCAGAGGGTGAGCTCTGGGCCGTGGGGGACAAGAAGCTCCACTACGTGATGGTCATCAAGCCCGGCCGTTTGCGGCCCACCGCCCAGGAGATCTGGATGAACTCCCAGGGCGCCTGGATGCGCCTCCCCGCCGCAGGGAAGATGGTCTTCTTCTCCGCCGACCTGGTGGCCAAGCTCAAGGAGGCCCAGAAGTCCGGGGCCTCACCCATGGCCGCCCCGTCGGCCAGGGGCCAGATCGACGTCCTGGACGGTCTGAAGAAGGAGGGGTTCTCCCTCAAGTGGGTGGGCCAGAAGAAGCTCGACGGCACCGTGGTGGACGAGATCCTGGGGACCCGGGTCCCGCCGGGCAGGTCCGGCGCAACCATGGGTGATCCCGAGGGGAAGATCGACAAGGTGGTTCTCTACGTGGGAGCCAAGGACCGGATTCCCCGGAAGATCGAGTGGTTCGCCGGAAAGGACCGGGTCCGGGTCCAGGAGTTCTCCGACATTACGGTGGGCAAGAAGATCGACGACCGGGAGTTCCAGGTGAAGCTCCGTCCGGGAGAGGAGGTGGTGAACGCCCTGGACCACCCCTTCATCGGTCCCGCCCTGAAGGACATCCTGAACAAGGAGCCCGGAGAGAAGAAGGGCTGAGAGTCCTCCCCGCCCGACCGGCCGGACCCGGGGCGGCCGCCCGCCCAGGAGGAGGGTCCCTTCCCCGCCGGTCCAGTGGAAATCCGTCCCCGCCCTCCGGTAGTCCTCCATGGATGGGGGCGGGCCCTGGGCCCTGGAGCGGGAGGCCAGGACGAACCTGGTTCCCATGGCACGGACCAGGGCTCCTTCCTTCCCCGTGAAGGCCCCGTGATGGGGGGCCACCAGGAAGAGGGAAGGTAGGCTTTCCGCCATGGCGGCGAGCCTCTCCAGGCCTTCCCCGGAAAGGTCCCCCGCCGAGAGGAGGGAAAATTCCCCCGACCGTACGTGGAGAACCAGGGCGCCCTCGTTGGACGGCCCGTCCTTCCTCCCCGGGGCCAGGAGGAGGATCCTTCCCCCCCGGCACTCCAGGGTGAGGCTCCTCCCCTGGGGAAGGATCCTGAGGGGCGTTCCCGTCCTGTCGATGCGCCGGGCCAGGGCCGCACTCTTTCCATGGTCC